>Ga0210409_10001037_pt1 | contig 38911 bp, 40 predicted proteins | sample IncBWH17MmetaG_FD_161649 | JGI IMG/M metagenome (GOLD analysis project Ga0210409, IMG submission 161649) | Forest soil microbial communities from Barre Woods Harvard Forest LTER site, Petersham, Massachusetts, United States - Inc-BW-H-17-M | ecosystem: Environmental > Terrestrial > Soil >... | reverse complement strand
TGGTCGCCTCGCGCCCGCGCAGCTTCTCAAAAAGCTGCCGTCCATCCAGCCCCGGCATCTTGTAATCGCAAAGAATCACGTCCGGCGGAGCGTCAATCACTTTCAGCAGCGCATCCGCGCCGTCCGTAGAAGTCTCTACCTCACAAAACGGTTCCAACCCCTTCGCGATCAAATCGCGCACCAGCGGATTGTCATCCGCCAGCAACAGCTTCACGCTTTTTCCCCCTGCCGCGCTCATTTCCCGCGCCTCAACGAGGCCGTCTTTCGACGGTAGTCCCCGCTCTTCCCGCCCGTCTTTTCGGCCAGAACAATATCCGTAATCTCCATCCCTTTATCGAGAGCTTTGCACATGTCGTAGACCGTGAGGGCTGCGGCGGCAACGGCGACCAGAGCTTCCATCTCCACGCCTGTCTGAGCTGTCGTCGTTACAGTGGATCGCACTTCCACGCCATTTTGGCATAGCCGTGCGGTCACATCAATGTGCGTCAGCGGCAGTGGGTGACAAAGAGGTATCCACTCCGCGGTCCTCTTCGCCGCCGCAATTCCCGCGATCCGCGCCACTTCCAGCGGGTTCCCCTTCGGATTCTTCAGCCGCTTGACGGCCTGCACCACGTTCGGCTTCATCTTCACAAATCCCTGCGCCACCGCCGTCCGCGTTGTCACCGCCTTCGCCGACACGTCCACCATCCTCACTTCGCCCTTCTTCCCGTAATGCGATAGCTTTGCCATTTCCACGCGACTAAACGACGTCCTTCCTCATCAGCACAGATAAGCGTTCACCAATCTCAATCTTCTCCCGATCCGCAGGCACCACCAAAAAACAATTCGCCTTCGCCAGCGCCGCGATATCCCCCGATCCCTGCCACCGCAAAGGCTTCACCTCAGGCAGCATGCCGTTCCACTCCACCCTCGCCGGCAAAAAATGCGTTAGCCCCGGCTTCTCGTTCATTGCCTCGGCCAACTGCGCTTCCAGCAGCGGCAGCGCGCGCACCTCGGCTCCACTCAGCAAATCAATTGCCGGCGCCACGAACAATTCGAACGTCACCATTGTCGAAACCGGGTTCCCTGGCAACCCGAACACCGGTTTACCCCGGCAAATGCCGAACACCGTAGGTTTCCCCGGCCGTATCGCCACCGCATCGAAGAAAAACTCCGCCCCCATGGCCTTCAACACATTTTCGACGAGGTCATATTTCCCCATCGAAACTCCGCCCGACAACACCAGCGCGTCTTCCTTCAACCCGCGCTCAATCTTCTCTCCCAAATCCTCAACCCGGTCCGCCGCATTGCCCAAAATCACCGGCTCGCCGCCCGCAATCCGCACCTGCGCCGCCAGCGAAACGCTGTTGCTATTCCGAATCTGAAACTCCCCCGGCGTCTCATCAACCAAGACAACCTCATCGCCAGTCGAAAGAATTGCGACGCGCGGCTTCTTCGCGCATTTCAACTGCACCGCCCCAACCTGCGCCGCCAGCGCCAGCTCCGCATACCCGAGCCGCATCCCCGGCGTCAGAATCGTCTGTCCCGCCGCGGCCTCGCTCCCTCGAGGCACGATGCTCTGCCCCACCTGTGCCGCGCGTTCGAATCGCACCAAGTCGCCTTTGCGCTGTGTATGCTCGATCATCACCACGGCATCCGCGCCCGCCGGTACCGCCGCTCCCGTCATGATCTGCACGCACTTCCCCGGCGCCAATCCCTCCCGTACCGTATCCCCCGCCTTGATCTCTCCCACGCACGTCAAATTGCTTCCAGGCACAACTTCCTTCGCGCGCACTGCATACCCATCGCGCGTAGACCGGTCAAACGGCGGATACTGCCGATCCGTCCTCACCTCCTGTGCCAACACCAATCCCAGCGCCTCCCACACACTCACGCCGGCAGTCGCGCGTGGTCCTCTCCTTTTTCCGATTTCCTCGATGACGATTTGGCGGGCTCGCTCGTATCTGAGCATAGAAGGGTTTCTGTAGGCGCTGGGCTTCAGCCCAGCGCGCCCAACTCTCTTCGCTTCTCTGTCTCTGTATACTCTGTGCTCTCTGCGATCTCTGCGTTAATTCTTTGGTATTTTCTTACAACCACCGCGCCAGCAGCGTCCCCGCCGGCACAATCGTCGCATCCCGCTCCGGCCCCGTCGAAATCATTCCAATCTCCACCTGCAAAAACTCCGAAATAAACCGCAGGTACTCGATCGCCGCTTTCGGCAGCTTCGCCCCGTCCTTCACCCCATACGTCGTCTCATTCCATCCCGGCAGCGTCTTATATTCCGGCGTGACGTGCTCGTACTCCTCCGCCAGCGCCGGCATTTCCTTCAGCGTCGTCCCCTTGTACTTGTATCCCACGCAAACCTGAATCTCCCGCTGCGTATCGAAAACGTCCAGCTTCGTAATCACTAGCGAGTCAATCCCATTGATCATCTTCGCGTAGCGCAGCACCTGCAAATCCAGCCACCCGCACCGCCGTGGCCGCCCCGTCACCGCCCCAAATTCTTTTCCGCGCGCGCGCACTTCGTTGGCCTCAAGATCCGGCATCTCCGTTGGAAACGGCCCGCCTCCCACGCGCGTGGTATACGCCTTCGAAATTCCCAGCACATGTTTAATCTTCGTGGGTGGCACGCCAACACCCGTAGTTGCCCCGCCCGATATCGCGCTCGATGACGTAACAAACGGGTACGTCCCATGATCGATGTCCAGCATTGTGCCCTGCGCGCCCTCGAAGAGCACCGACTTCCCTTCGTCAAGCGCGCGATTCACCAATTCCGCCGTGTCACAAATATATCCGCGAATTTTCTCGCCAAGCTTCAGCGTCTCTTCCACTTCGTGCGAAAAATCAATATCCGCGCCATACGCGCCCTTGGCCAGGCGGTTCTTCTCCGCCACCACGTGCGCCGCCTTCTTTCGAAACAACTCCGGCTCCAGCAAATCGCACATGCGCAGCCCGCGCCGCGCCATCTTGTCTTCATACGCCGGCCCGATGCCTCGTGATGTCGTGCCGATTTTGTCGGCTCCGCGCGCGCTCTCCGCCGCTTTGTCCAGCTCCCGGTGATACGGAAAAATCAGGTGCGCGCGATTGCTGATGTGCAAGCGCCCCTTCACGTCAATCCCCGCTTTCGAAAGCGTCTCGATTTCCGCAACCAGCGCCGCCGGATCCACGACCACGCCCGTCCCAATCACCGCCTGCTGCTTCGGCCGCAAAATGCCACAAGGAATCAGCTGCAGCACATAGCGGTCTTTCCCAATGATGACCGTATGCCCCGCATTGTGCCCGCCCGCCACCCGCGCAATGTAATCAAACGACCCCGCAAGGTAGTCCACCACCTTGCCCTTGCCTTCATCGCCCCACTGCGCCCCCACCACCACCACCGATTTCATCCAGTCGTTCTCCTAAGGTAGGACAGGCATTCCTGCCTGTCCCCTTGGCTCCAAAAAGTGGCCAACCATTCCCGCTTACGCCGAGCCAGACAAAGCACCCGCCCACTCCTCCACACACCCCAACGCCTTCGCGCTCACTCCACCTAAACTGCTTTGGAAATCACCACGAAACGGCAGGCTCTAATCGTAAGCTGGCCCCGCCCTCAACGCAAGCAACTCTGCCTTGCAATCCTACCGGGACAATTCCGCATACCGAAAACAGCTCACCAAGTGATCGTTCACCATTCCCGTCGCCTGCATCAACGCATAACAAATCGTCGAGCCCACAAACCGGAATCCCAGCTTCTGCAGGTCCTTGCTCAACGCATCCGATTCCGCCGTCCGCGCGGGCAAGCGCCTATGCGTCTTCCAAGTATTTTGTTTGGGTTTCCCGCCGACAAAACGCCACACATACGCGTCGAAGCTGCCAAACTCTTTCTGGACTTCGAGAAACGCCCGCGCATTCCCGATAGTCGCGTCGATTTTTAACCGGTTCCGGATAATCCCTGCATCCCCAAGCAACTCCCGCACCTTCTTCTTGTCGTACCGCGCCACCTTCGCCGGATCGAATCCGTCCAGCACTTCGCGATACCGCGCCCTCTTCTTCAAAATCGTTTCCCAACTAAGCCCCGCCTGCGCCCCCTCCAAAATCAAAAACTCAAACCACGTGTGCTCGTCATGCACTGGCACACCCCATTCCTCATCGTGGTAAGGAATGTTCTGCTCGCTGGTTGCCCAGTGACAACGAACGACAGCATCCGCAGCTTTTTTCATCATTGAGTTTTTCTTGAGAGACGCCGAATCGACTCGTTAGCGCAAGGTCGAATGGATAATAATCGTATTCCCGCCCAGCAGGACCGGGTCCGACGCCAGCTCATCCGTCCAGCGATCTTTGCGCCGCGCTTCCGGAGTCAGCTTCGCCAGCAGCCGGATAAACGCCACAAGCGGCCAGTACAACCACTGATTCCCTTTGACCCGGTCGCGATGTACATCCTGAATCGTGAAGCCATTCAGCTCCAGGTAATACCGCAGTTCGTTGTACCCGATGGGATTCGCGTGAACCACGATCTCGTGCTTCCCCGCCGTGTCATCATCAATCTTCGATTTGTATTGCTCGGAAAGCGGCTTGAAGTGCGACGTATACCCGAAGAGCAGCCACTTCAGCCGCTCTTCAATGTTCATGATATTCGGCACGCTGATAATCAAGTGCCCGCCCGGCTTCAGCAATCGCTTGTATTCGCGAAATGCCTGTGGCGGCGAATCAATGTGCTCCAGTCCATCGAGCGAAACGATATAATCGAACGATTTCGATGTGTAGGGCAGCGTCCCGGACAAATCACCGCGCTTGATGTCCACTCCATCCAGCCTAAAAAGCTCCGAGTACAAATCGCAGCAGCGCAGCTCAAATCCTTCTTTAATCAAATCTTCCGCCAACGCGCCTTCTCCCGTCGGACAATCCAGAACCAGACCGCGCGGCAGCCCCTTCAATATTCCAAGGACCGTCTCGTGCAACCCCGGCCGCGACACGGCCTGAGGCCCGCGATTTCCCGCCAGCAGCGGCGGATGATCCGCCCCTTTAATCGTCCGCGAAGTACTTGCCGCCGGCTCTGCCGTAGCCAAATCCTTTCTCCTAACCCAAGCTCAAATTGCGTGCTCTTCACGCACAAAAAAGGCGTGTCGCACTTAACTGTACGACACGCCCCAACCATCTTCTATCCCTAAATTAAGCGAGGTGCCTCTCCAGCGCCTTTGTGATCTGGTCCTTCGGGACCGCGCCGACGATCTGCTCGACCACCTGCCCGTTCTTGAACACCAGTAGCGTCGGAATCCCGCGGACATTGTAGCGTCCCGCCGAATTCATCGCTTCATCCACGTTCAGTTTCATCACCTTGAGCTTGCCTGCATAATCGTGCGCGATTTCCGCCACGGTTGGCGCCAGCATGTGGCACGGCCGGCACCACTCCGCCCAGAAATCCACCATCACCGGCTGCGAATTGCTCGCCGCAAGCACTTCGGCTTCGAAATTTCCATCCGTTACTGCTTGAATTGAATTATCAGCCATGTTCTTTGTCCTCAGCGACTTACCAGCTTCCGGCGGGCCGTCGCTTAGTTCTCCTTGTTGAACTCAATTAGATGTTGTAGCAGGCTTTTGGTTTCTTTTGCTCTGCCCTGCCGCCTGGCTCGCTTGCAACGTATTCTGTGAAGCCAGCCCCAATCCCCGAGCCTCCCGCGCCGCCTCATACAGCTTCGCATACTCCGCCGCGGGTCCCTTCCACGAGAAATCCTTTGCCATCCCATTCAACTGGATGCGCTTCCAGATTCGCTCATCCATATAATGATGCAGCGCCTGCCGCACCGCGTACAAGAGCGCGTCCCCGGAATATTCTTTGAACTTGAATCCCGTCCCCGTGCCGTGTTCCACATCGAACGGCTCGATGCTGTCGTCCAGCCCGCCCGTCGCTCTCACAATCGGCACCGTACCATACTTCAAGCTGTACATCTGATTCAACCCCGAAGGCTCGTACCGCGACGGCATTAGGAACATGTCCGCGCCCGCCTCCACCTTGTGCGCCATCGCATTGTCGTACGCGATCTTCACTCCCACGCGCCCCGGATACGCCGCCGCCAGCGCCCGGAACAAATCCTCGTATTTGCGCTCGCCGGTCCCCAGCACCACTAGCACTAAACCCTCGCGCATTAGTTCGTGCGCTTTCTCCGCGATCAGGTCGAAGCCCTTCTGGTCGGCAAACCTAGAAACAATCCCAATCAGCGGCCGCTCCAGGTGATCGTGCGACAATCCGAATAATTCCAGCAGCTCCTGCTTGCACACCTGCTTCCCGCTCAAATCCTTCGCCGAATACCGCGCCGCGATCAGCTTGTCCTTCTCCGGGTTCCACGCGCTGTAGTCCACGCCATTTAGAATTCCCACCAATCGGTCCGCGCGGCTCCGCACCACTCCGTCCAAACCGGATCCGTACTCCGCCGTCTGAATCTCCTCCGCGTATTTTCGGCTGACCGTCGTCAAATAATCCGAGTAGACCAATCCGCCCTTCAATAAATTCACACTTCCAAAAAACTCGATCCCCGCTGGATGAAATAACGCCTGCGGTAATCCCACGCGGTCCAGCACATCCTTCGTGAACTGCCCGTGATAACCCATGTTGTGAATCGAAAACACCACCGGCGTGTCTTTCACCAGTGGATCGTCCCCGTACGAAGTACGCAGGAGCACGGGCACCAGTGCCGTCTGCCAATCATGGCAATGAAACACGTCCGCCGGCCAAACATGTTTTGAAATCTCGATCGCCGCGCGGCAGAACTCCCCGTACCGCTCCGCATTGTCCGGATAGTCCCCAGCGCTCCCGCCGTACAATCCGTCGCGGTCGAAATACGCCGGATCATCCACGAAGTAATACCGCACCCCGCTGAGCAGCGTCCCGTCGGCAATCGCCGGAAACCGCAGCCGCGTCCCCCCCATCGGAATCGTCAGGCTCGGCATCACCACTGCCGTCGCCTTCGTCTCGCGGTAGCGCGGCAACACCACCGCCACCTCGTGGCCCTGCGCCACCAACGCTTTCGGGAGCGCCTCCACCACGTCCGCAAGGCCGCCCGTCTTCGAAAACGGCAGCCCCTCCGACGCCACAAACAAGATTCTCAAGGTCTTCTCGCTCGCCTCGCGTGCAGGCACATTTCACGCTATCGAACGCAACGGTCCCCGTCAAGCTGGCACAACGAAATCGCCGCCAGTCGCATTCACAACGTTTGGGCATCTCTGGGAATGGCGCTCGGTGACGGAGGGCGCCAACACTAAGTCGCCGAAATGGAATGGAGCCGATTTGAAGGGACCGCTATCCCAATCGGCTCCAGGCTTGGTTTAGTAGGGGAGAGGGCTCCCCCTATCAGGAAGCCCCCTAGAGCGCAACTGGATGATTTGGTTGCTCACTCACTGCGCACTCGGCTGCGCTCCAACATTGCCCGTATCATGTGTCCCTTCAGCCGCACCCGCTCAAAAAACCTCAATTTGCTTGGTTTCCCAACCATCCCCTTTTACATCATAACGGGCACACGCCCACCGCCGCACCGCAATCACTCCGACGCGGCATACCGCAGTCGCTCCCGGAAGTACTCCTTCCAACTCTCCGGCAACTCCTTTAATTCCAACGCGCGCCGGACCGCACGAATCTCTGCCTCCCCGTACCGTTTCGCGACATACAACCGTGTGATCTCCGAAACCGGAACGGCTTGTGTCTCACGGCCAATCACCTTGATCTCATCGCCCACGCCAACTTCTCCTTCGCGCACGACCGCGACATAGAATCCCGTCCTCCCGCTCGCCAGAAACCTCTTCACCATGTCGTCCGACCCGAACCTCACACCTAGCTTGTAGCAAGGCAACCGCGGCTGCGTCACCACCACTTCCGCCGTTCCGATCGAGAATCGGTCGCCCAGATGGACCGATTCTTCCAGCGCTTCGTCCTTGCCGCCATCAATCGTAAAGTTCTCTCCAAACATCCCCATCGGCAATTCCCGCCCCGGCAACTCCTTTTTCCAGTACTCATAATGCCCCAGCGAGTAGCAGTAAACCGCTTTGAACTCGCCGCCGTGCACCGTCAGGTCCGCCTGCCGGTCTCCATCCAAATTCAACTTGCGCAACGCCACCCGCCGCTCGACCGGCTCCTTAAAAATACCCGTGGTCACCGCTCTCCCGTGCCACTTCACCTCCCGCGGCAATCCCGTGTTCACCGATACAAGTTTCACTGTCCGCCCATCCCTTGGCCCGCGAGGCCTTTGTCTTTCCTGCCTTTTGGTTGGAAAGGATTCAAATGCCCACGGACGGGCCAGCGGCCAAACCGTGCAATTGTGACTTCAGTTTCGCAGTTTCAATGCGATAGAAGTGAGCAATGGTTCGCTGAAGGACCGCCGTTTCCAACGCTATCCGATTCCCAACTTATTTGTCCTCGCATTTGACTTCGCCACTTTCCAACTGCTTCAACATCCCACGCGCCGTCGAAAAATCCGGATTGAACTTCAGCACACGCTCAATCGCCCTCTTCGACTCTTCGCCATGTCCGCTCAGGCATAACGCCCGCGCCAAATTGATTCCCAGTGAACTTCTCCCGGGCGCCCGCTCAAACGCCGGCTTCCAAAGCGCCGCCGCGCGTTCCACATTCCCAGCTTCCGCCTCGATCAACCCCAAATTTGCCGCCGCATCCAAAGACAGCGGCTTAACTCGCAGCGCATGTTCGTAATGCTCGCGCGCCTGCTCCGTCAACCCCCGGAGTTGCTCGCTATATCCGACCGCCGCAAGCAAGTCCGCATCCTCTGGATTTTGCGCCAGCGCCTCCGGCAAAGATTTCTCCGACTGCTCGAACGCATACTTCGACCCCGCCACTGCCAGCGACGTCCACGCCAGCGCCAGCCCCCGCAACGACTCCTCTTCCTTCACCGGCGGGAATCGCACCAACTTCGTTCCTGGCGTCGCGCCATTCGAAGCCTCGTCCGCCGGTTCCCCTCCCTGCTGCGGCACGCGCAAAATGCGATGGTCGCTCGCCTGCGTATGCCCCACATCCATCGTCGTCAATCGCTGCATGTGGCACGCCGCGCAGTTCTGCTGCTCCACATGATGCTTCGCCCCAAAAGCCTCGCCGTGGCACGTCAGACATTTCCCGCGGAAATACGCCGTTCGCTCGGCCGCTGGCGGCGAGGAATGCGGATCGTGGCAGGTCGTACATGTCAACGCGTCGCCCGTCGCCCGCTTGCATTTACTCTGCTCCAGCGCCTCAAATTGACTCACCGCGCGCACATTGTCCTTCCCATCTCCGCTATAAACGTAGTACCTCACAAATTCCGATAGATCGTCTCCGGGACGAAATTCGAAAAGGTGCCGGCCCGGCTGCGGAATCGCCGCATTGCCTTCCAGATGACACTGCATGCACACCGCATCACGCCGGGTCGGCGTAAGTTTCGCCGGATTTATGATCTCCGCCCGCCCCGGCCCGCTCGCTCTCGAATTCCCCGCCCCGCCCTTGACCGGTCTCTGCGCGCTCACCCCGTGCGATACATCGCCGCCATGGCAGCGCTCGCAAGTAATTCCCCCATGCGCAAAAAGGGGCGACCCATATTTGTTTTCTGTCCCAACTTCCGGCGCCTGCGCGTCGCTGGTATGGCAATTCAAGCACGACGAAGCTGCCGGCGCGGTCAGCGGCATCTCCTTCGCGCCCTGGCTCTTCGGTTGCATGTCCCAAACACCGCCCGGCCCGCCGCCCGGCTGCGAATAGAAATTGATCGGCAATTCGAACGAGAAACCATCGTCACTAAACGTGAATGTCTTCCCGCGATGACCGGACCCGATATAATACTCAAGCTTTCGTCTGCCGTGTAAAGCCGCGTCTCCGTCGCGATCAAAACTCATCCATACCTCGCCATTTTCCAAGTACACTCGATAGCGCACACCCGACGCCGCATGCAGAAATTCCCCAGGAAGAAACCCCTGCGCAGCCGGACCACTGCCCCGCGCCATTGGCGTAGCCGCGTACGTTTCAAAAATCTTGCTGTGACACTTGGCGCAAGCCTCATTCCCCGGTGTCGCCGCAGGCGCGTTGCTCTTGACTGAGGTGCTGCTCCCAGGAACTTTCGTCTGCGATTGCGGTCGGCCGGGCACGGCGCAGCACAACCCTGCCAATCCCACGATAATAATCTCGCGACAGGTAAGATTCCGGTGTCTCCGCAATCGCTCCGACGCCCCACGTGCCCTGCCGATTGCTTCGAAGCTCCTCTGCAACACCGAATTTATTTGGCGGAAAATTTTAGTTGAGCCCGATGAAGTCATCAGCGCCCATGGTACAACGAAAACAAAGCAGGCGAGCGCGACAGGCTTTTGAGCTGGGTAGCACACCTCGGGGAGTCGGCGTGTGATTTGCTTCCAGGTGCGTTCTCATTCAGGCTGAAACCCCATATCGAAATCCGTGACTGCCCCTTCTAGCAATCCGCTGAACCCGGCCATGCGCCTATTTCGCGAACCGCCGCACGCTGTAGGAAATCGGCAGCCCGATCACGACCATGTGCACCACCAGCCCGAGAATCAGGTCATCCAGCTTGAATGGGCCCCTGGCGTGGAGCGCCGACAACGGCAGAACCACAAGGTTCATCACCTCTTGCACCGCGCCGCCAAAGAACAATCCGCACACTAGCGGGTGCTCATTCATAAAAACCAGCTTTCGGCTTGCCCCGTAATAAATAGCCGCTGCCGAGCAAGCAATAAAGAAGTGCAGTACCACACCAAGCACATAGGTGCCAACCCCTCCGTGAATAGCCTCCCGCCCCAGCAGACCTGCGGCAATCACGAGCGGGATGTCCCATCCAAACAGAATGCAAGCTTGTAAAAGGTCCAAAGCCCCGGCAATCCCGCCCCCTACTCCGATCGCCAATAGCGCGCTCCTTTTCCCCAATCGCCCAGCTGCAGAATCTCCAATCATCCGTTATTCTCTCTTCCCACTCTGATTTGGTCGCAATCCGCATTGCCACCATACCCACCTTAGACGCGAGAAGTCCGGACCTGCGTCTGAAACATCCTGAATAGTTCTGAATTCACGAAGCATTGGCCGTGGTATGGCTGGATAGCGTCCCCAGGCCGGACGGCAGGAACACAGTCGGTGTTACTACACGGTGTTGGTATACTCGGCGAGCGTCACTCTTCTATGCCAGAGCAGACGCCAAGAATTGATCCACAATGGAACGCCAGTCCACGACAATGCTTCGCATCGGCGCCTGGTGCGTCAATCCGGCCTCCGCCCAGATTTCACGCGATGGAGAAACCGCTCGGGTAGAGGTGCGGACGATGCGCCTGCTTCTGTGCCTCGCCGAGCACGCCGGCGAGGTCGTCAGCATCGAAGACTTGCTCAATCAAGTCTGGTCCGGCGTCTTCGTCAATCCAGACTCCGTCTACCAGGCTGTGGCATCGCTCCGCCGTCTGCTCGGCGACGACCCCAAGCAGCCCACCTACATCGAGACCGTGCCGCGACTAGGCTATCGCATGGTAGCCACCGTCCGTCCCTGGTCCGATCCCCCAGTCACCCAGACGAACGCCGAGGCTCTCGACGTGTCGAAAAAGTCCGGCCCACGCTTCAAAACCGTTACCCCTTGGACCGCCGGCGCGGCCGTTTGCCTCGCGCTCGTCCTTGCCGTCTTGTTCTACGGCAGAATCGCGAACAGACATCACACTGCTTTGCCCGCCGTTGCTCCCCAGCCACAGAAATCCATCGCCGTACTCCCCTTTCTCGACCTGACCGACGACATGAACCAAGAGCCTTTCGCCGACGGCATGACCGAAGAACTGATCGACAAACTCAGCAAAATCCCCGGCCTACAAGTAACGCCTCCCACCTCCTCCTTCTATTTCAAAGGCAAACTGTGGCCGGGTTCACATGGCACTCCGCAACTCACCGTCGCCGACATCGCCAAGTCTCTCGGCGTCGCGTATGTCCTCGATGGGAGCGTGCGCAAATCGGGCGCCAGGGTGCGCATAGCCGCTCGCTTGATTCGTGCCGACAACGGCTTCGTCATCTGGTCCGAGACCTACGATCGCCCATTCAACGACGTCCTGATGGTTCAAGACGACATCGCCGGCGAAGTAGCGAAAGCGCTGCGCGCGTCCATCGAGGCCGGCGCGGACAAGAAGGGCCAACCTCCGCAATGACCTGCACGCACCGGGTAGCCTCAAATGCGATTTTGCGTTGCTGGCTCGCAAGTGGCCGAATTAGGCGGAAAAACCATTTTTCGGGGCGGGTCATCGTAACTGCTGACGTGCATGGCGGGACCGCCAGCCACAATCCTCTCCAAGCTAAGAAACAAACCGCTGTCCCCGCGCGTTTACTCTAACAATGGCAGGTGGCCGAATGAATCGGAAAGAGGCTCGCCGATTGGATGCTTCCTGCAGATTCGATACTCGCTACGTCTCAGAAAGCCTAGCAGGACCGGCTCCGCATGCACCTGATTGTTCGCTCGGGATAGGGAGAACAACGTATGAGCACAGCCGCATTTCCCAATCGAATTGAGCCGGCGCAACAAACCGCCGCCAAAGTCGCCGGACTTTCTTACCTTCTCACCTTCGTCGCCGTGGTCTACGTCAATTTTGGTATCCACGACCGCCTGATTGCCGATAACAACGCCGAAACCGCTCGGAACATCCTGGCGCACGAGCGGCTCTTTCGTATCGGCATCGTCGGCGATCTCCTTTACTGCGTAGGAGTAATCGTGCTTCTCACGGCGCTTTACGTAATTCTCAAGCCCGTCTGCCCCGGCCTCGCCTTGCTTGCCGCATTCTGGAGGCTCGTGTGGGTCTTGATGTGGCTTGTGATGACCCTCCATCTCTTTGACGCCCTGCGCCTCCTCCATGGCGGTGACTCCTTGCGAGTATTCGAAGCGGACCGATTGCAGTCCCTGGCGGTGCAATATCTCGCCACGCGCTTTGACTACTACTACGTCGGCCTGCTCTTCGGTTCCCTGGCGTCGACCGTCTGCGGCTACTTGTGGTTTAAGTCCCGCTATATCCCTCGAGCGCTGGCCGCCTTCGGTCTGATCTCCTCTGCATTTTGCATGGCATGTACTCTCGTTTTCTACATTTCCCCCAGCTTCGACAAAATCGTTAACCTCTGGTGGTTCGATACGCCCATGGGCCTTTTCGATATAGCGCTGAGCTTTTGGCTTCTATTCAAGGGACTACGATCACCGATGGTCGAGTAACGACTGCAACTCGTAGCCACCGCCGTCTCCTTCAGGCACAAGCCGCGACAGGATTCCACGTCCCGAGCACCGCGCATCCCTGTTGACGCGCTTTCGTAGTGCAGCCTAATATGGCGATACGAGTTCCTAAACCGAATCTTGGCGCAAGGTGCTGAAGTGGAAATTTACAACCCCGAGTTAGGCACCTCCTCCATGACCATGAGTTTTGGAGCCAAACCAAAACTCCTCTTCTTGTTTCAGTGGTTCGCCGTCCTCATAGGCTTGGCAAGCGCGGTGGCCGCGCTGCCAGTAGCCGCCCTTTCTTTCGGATGCTACGGCGCGGCCATGCTCCTCGGGAGGATTCGTCCGTTACGCGAGGCGTACCAATTTCTCTCCCAAGCGTACGACCGCGTCCTCGGCCGCCTCGCTCAAAAAGTTCTGCGCGACTCCCGGGACACTCCTGCATTGCGACTGATGGTCTCTCTCAGTCTTACCGCCGTTCCAATTTTCGTCATCCAACTCGTTTTAGGGAAGCCTCGCCTGCTGCTGGTGATCGCTTTCTATCTTTCTCTTTACGGTCTCAAGTTCCAGCGCTTTGTCAGGATGTTCAGCGCCAGTCACTTGGAGGCGCACCGGCCTCAGGGCTACTTTTCGGGGAAATACGATAAACTCTTCGGCCGCTACCTCGAATTCTTCCTCGGCTTCTTATATGGAAACATTCCGGAACTCGGCCGCACCGCTCATGTGTGTCTCCACCACAGAGAGAACAGCGGGCCCGACGACACTCGCAGCACCATGGGCTACGATCGCACCAGCCGCCTCGATTTCCTCTGGTATCTCTCGGACAACATTTGGACCGTCTTGGGCCTCGCTCCCTACGCCTACTTTAAAGCCCACGGCGATGAAAAGAACCGCAGACGCATGTTAGGCGGAATGGCGCGCTACTATGCTTACTTCGCAGCTGTCTTTATTTACGATTGGAGAATTGGGACGTTGTTCGTCTTGGTTCCTATTCTCTGCATGAATTTCATCAACGCCATCACCGCCTGGGTCCAGCACGCTTTCTGCGACCCGGAGCGTCCTGAAGATTTTTTCGCCAATTCCGTGACCGTTCTGGATGAGGTGAACTTCTTGAACGAAGGCTACCACCTCTGCCATCACCACCGCGCCAGCCTTCACTGGACCGAGATGCCAGCCCATCTGGAGCGGATTCGCGATAAGATGAAAGAGTCCGGCTCCTTGGTCTTCCGCGACTTGGACTTTATGGGACTCTTCCTCGAGTTGACCCTCCTTCACAGAATGGATGTGCTTGCCGAGAAACTTGTCCCCTGGGAGCCCATGAGTCACCAGCAGCGATTGGCTTTGCTTGCGAAGAGGACCAGCCTCAAGACTCCTGCCTAAGAATCCCCGGTTTAGGAGCTGCCAACCAGCTGTGAGCCATTCTGTTCGCAACATCCATCAGCCCGGCCAACTTTCGAGGGTGCTATGATGCCGCTGCTTATCCCTGTAGACGCGTCAACCAAACCAGCAATTCCATCATCAGTTTCCAGGAGGCGGAGCATGAGAGCGATTCTAATCTCCGTAGCAATCCTATTCATGTGTTGCCCGATGCCGGCACAGCAAAGGAGACAGCCTGCTCCCGTGCCACGTACGTTTGTTCCCAACGAGCCGCTCCCGTGCACCGCATTTAATAGCATGGCCGCTCGATTGGATGCGGTATACAAAATCGAAGAAATCAGCAAGGCCGAGTACGACGAGGGCATGAAAAAGTACAAGGATGGCGCTCAGCCAGAGGGCGTGGACTATTTCATGGGCGACAAGGACAAATACCAAAGGATAATTCTACAGCTGGACAAGCGCGCTGAATTCATCCGTTGGTACGCTGTCGAGGGAGGACGCGCGCAAATGGCCGCGGCCAACACCCAGTGCAACACTGAATTAGGGGAGCGCGAGGGAACTTACGCTCACATTGACGCCATCCGCCAATTACAAGACACGCTGACGGTTTCGCAAGCCGAAGGACTGTTGGCAGACGCTGCCTTGGAAGGTCAGAATGTCGTGATAAAGGCCTTTCTGCAAAGTGAAGCAGAGCATCGCAAAGTCGTGGACCGCTACAACAAGCTCGTGGAAGGCGTCAACACCTACAATAAAGCAGTCAACGATCTCGTAGTTACCGTCAATACGGCTATGAGTGAACCGAAGGGCTCCAAGCTCGCGCCAACGTTGAGCTTCAACTTTATCCGCCTGCAACCCATCACCTGCACGGGAAGCGCATTGACGATTACCGATTCGACCGCCTACATGGCTAACGTGCGCGCCATGGCCATCGCAACCGATACGATGCACTGTGAGTAGGCGCTGAAGTCGTCGAGCCCCAGCGCGTCGAGGGCAAGCCCAAAACTAGATGCGCCACCGTGGTCCACTTGGTTCTGAAGTCGGTGGACTGGACATTGTGATCAAGTTTCCGATTAGCGTTAACCAGGCATGTGCCCATGACTGGGCTTATCAGAGAGTGGCCTTCATTCAATCCAGTCGATTCGTGCCCAACCAGACGGTGAGTCTTTCCTAATGACCGGCAGATGAAGTTCACTGTCGGATTGAGCCGACAATAAAGCGACCTTGAAGGTTTCAAGAGGAATTGGATGACCCGAAGCCGCCGATATTAGCCCCAATAAGCCCAGGTCGGTTCTTTCCTTTTCCAAAAGCACTGCGATAGAGCGCGAGTCGGGCGACCAACTCAATCCACATATCTTCCAGCCTTTGTCAGCCGACCAGTGCCGAACTCGTGCTTTTGATTGTTTGTTAAAGACGGTTACTGAATCCTTGCCGGTGTCTGTTCCGCAGACAACCATGTCTTGCCCGTTGCCATCAGGGAGCGCAACGGACCCTTCACCCCGACAGTCGTCGATCCGGCCTCTGGGGCTTGAGTGAACTTCAATTTTTGTTTTTTCAGATTGCGAAATCTCTCCACGATTCAGATCAATGAGGAACTCAAAGTATTTTTCAGGGCCTGTCATTCTTTCGATTACGCCAACGACTATCCGCCCATCGTATGCGTGGTTCGCGACAAATCTAGCATCCGAACGCACTGAATCCGGGGAGAGAGAGTCTCGCGTCCACCAAACCATCAGGCAAACCGACGCTAGGAGGAGAAGGACCAGGAGTGTCTTTGTTTTTCTCGTCATTTACGACCACGGTCTCCGCATAGCGAATGAAATTGTACCTTGCAGAAGCCCCTTCGTATCCAAGTCCCTGATAAGTCGCTTATGGTATTTCCGGGCTGCCGATTCGCCCATAGCCTCGCTCCCCATTTACTTGGCGATAGCTTCTTCATGAATCCATAGGAGCGGCGAACACAGCGGCAGGCCCGGCCACTTTCCTGTTGTTTTCCCAGAGGAGGTGTGCCATCCTTCCTGTTGGAAACCAAAATGGCGGTGCTATGAAAAAGGAATTCGTATGAAACAAAAGGCCGACGTCTTGCAAGGTACTTTGGCCTTGATGGTCCTCAAGACTCTCGATGTCTTGGGGACGCTGCACGGCTACGGAATCGCCCGGCGCATCGAGCAGATAAGCGGAGATCTGCTGGCCGTGAATCAAGGCACTCTGTACCCCGTGCTCCTCAAGCTGGAGCAAGAAGGCGCGATCGCCTCCGAGTGGGGCGCCTCGCAGAACAATCGCAGGGCGCGTTTCTATCGCCTCACCCGGGCAGGACGGAAGCAGTTGCAAGCCGAAACCAAGGATTGGGAACAAACGGCCGCCATCATCGGTCGCTTCTTCGAAGCCAAGCCGGAGGACTTGTCATGAAATCTCTGCGGCGTTTTTTCACACGTCTGTTCAACTCCGCGGCCAGGCGCGCCCAGGAAGAACGATTGCGCGAAGAGATTCACGAGCATATCGCTCTGCAAACCGAAGAAAATCTTCGCGCCGGTTTGTCATCCGTGGAGGCGCGGCGCCAAGCCATGCTGAAGTTCGGAGGCGTGGAGGCTGTGAAGCAAGACTATCGAGCCGAGCGCGGACTTTTGTTGATCGAGAATCTGCTGGGGGATTTGCGAAACGCGGCGCGATCGATTTCCCGCATGCCCGGGCTTGCGGCCGTGATTATCATTTCGCTGGCCATCGGTATCGGCGTGAACACCACGATCTTTTCATGGATTCAGCTGATCCTGTTCCAACCGTTGCCCGCCGTGACTGGCGCGGCGAATTTTCTTTTGGTCGAACCTCGCACGGAAGCGGGCGGCTATCCGGGCGCTTCCTGGCTCGAATACCGCGACGTGCAGACGCAAGTGCTGGCCCTGCGGGACGTCGTGGCATCTCAGATGGTGCCCTTCAACGTGGGAGAGAAGGGCCGGACGGAGCGCACGCACGGACAACTCGTCTCCGGCAATTATTTTTCTGCGCTCGCACTCAAGCCTGCGCTCGGACGATTTTTCCGCCCGGAGGAAGCCGAGCGGCCCGGAACTGAGCCTGTCGTTGTGATTTCCTATGATTATTGGCAAACGCGGTTTCGCGGCGCGCCGGACGCCGTGGGACAAACACTCCGCGTCAACGAGCGCGACCTCATCGTCATCGGCGTGGCGCCTAGGGATTTCCAGGGGACCATGGTGCCCTTGAAGTTCGAACTGTGGGCCCCGGCCACCATGGCGCCTGCGCTGCTCGGTGGAACACGCGACCTCGAAGACCGCACCCTTCGTTCTTTTTCGTTGATCGGAATGTTGCGGCCCGGCGCGACACGCCAGGAAGCACAAGCCGAGTTCAGCACCGCGATGACTCAGCTTGCGCGCGACTATCCGGACGCCAGCGCCGGTATCGGCGGTGAGATTCTTCCCTTCTGGAGCTCACCGCGCGGTCCGCAGCGATTGCTGATCAGCGGGCTAGCCATTTTGCAAGGCGTCATGCTGCTCCTGCTCTTGGCGGTCTGCGGCAACACCGCAAACCTCATGCTCGCTCGTGGAAGCACCCGCCAGCGCGAGATGGCCGTGCGTGTGGCCCTCGGCGCGGGACGCTGGCGCATTGCCAGCCTGGTGCTCTCGGAAAATATGCTGCTGGCTCTCCTGGGAACCAGCCTTGGAGCTGCCATCGCCGTTTGGGGCACCACGGCTTTGCGCGTGGCGCCAATCATTGGCGCATTTCCGATCCTTTTTCCGACGAGAGTGGATGTATTCACGCTCGCCTTCGCGATGTTTCTCGGTGCCGCGTGCGGTTTGATTTTCAGCGCCGCGCCCGCCGTCCACCTGGCACGGCTGGATGTACAGGACGGGCTTCGCTCCAGTTCCAACACGCCGCCCCGCAGCCGCGCCCGCAAAGTTCTCATGGGGGTGGAAGTCGGCCTTGCGATGGTCGTGCTGATCGCGGCAGCGCTCTTCCTGGAGAATTTTCGCTCAGCGCGCCAAACCGATCCGAGATTCCGGCCCGAAGGCGTTTTGCTCGCCGCCTACGACTTAAGCGGACGGAATCCCAACGACACCTCCGAGCGCGAATTTGCCGCGCGCCTGCTGGAACGCCTGCGCTCCTTGCCGGACGTCGAGGCCGCCGCCATCGCAACCAATGTTCCGCTGGACTTGCATGGAATTCCGGCGCGGCCTTTCACGGTGCAAGGCCGCGTGCGCACGCAGTCAGGGCAGGATCGAGCCATTTCCAACACCGTCACGCCCGGATACTTCAAAGTGATGGCCATCCCGCTCGTTGAAGGCAACGACTTTGCCGATATGCGGGATAAGGCCGCGCCCGCACAGGCCATCGTCAATGAAGAGTTTGTCCGCCGCTACCTCGATGGCGCGGATGCCGTCGGCCGCCGCTTACAGACACGCGCGGCAAGCTTCACGATCACCGGCGTAGCGAGCAATTCGGTTTACGACGCCTTCGGCGAGCCCGCGCAGCCGGCCGTCTATTTCTCCTACCGCGATCGTCCACAGGACCAAGGCGAAATTCACTTGCGGACGCGCAGCGGCAATGAAACCGCATTGGCGTCGGAAGCGCGTGCCGTTCTGCGCGATCTCGATCCCATGCTCCCTCTTTACGACGTGCGAACTTTTTCCCAGCACATCGAACGCAACCTCTATCTTCGCCGCATTCCCGCGCGCATGTTCGCCGTGCTCGGCCCACTCCTCCTCGGCCTCGCGGCGGTCGGAATCTACGCCGTGGTTTCCTACGCCGTCGCCAGGCGCACAAGAGAAATTGGCGTGCGGCTGGCGTTCGGCGCCACCAGCGGCTGCGTCGTCCTCCAAATCATCCGCGAAAACTTGGGCGTAATTGCCTGGGGCGCCGCAATTGGCTGGCTCCTTGCGCTCGTGATTTCCGCTCACGCCATTCCGAAGGGCGGGCTCAACCTTCCCGCTTTCATCGGTGTACCCGCAATTCTGTTGGCCGTCGCGACCCTGGCCTGCTGGATCCCCGCTCGGAGAGCAAGCCGCATCGATCCAATGGCCGCGCTCCGGCACGAGTAAAAAAAACCGCCAAGAGCCCGTGGACCAGTTTCCGGTCACAGCGTTTATCAAGACTTGGGTCCAGTTAGTTGCTCCCGCAGAACCAACTCGAGGTGCTTTTTCCGGCACTTCTCACTCGTTTTTGCTGATCGCGTGCAGACCGCGACGCGTACGATGACCGTTGAAGTGGATCTCAGAAATCCGAAGCTACGGGGATTGTGATGAAGCCCTTGCTCTTTGCTCTCTGTGTTGTGTTTGCGTTTGTCCGTCTGAGCGCGCAAGCACCAGTCTGGCAGCCATCGGCGGGACATACGCAAGTGGCGATATGGCCGGGAGCGGTGCCGGATCAGCAGCCGGTCGTGGGACCGGAAGAGACTCACTGGTGGCCAACAGGCCCAAGTGGGCCGCCTGGTGGGTTTTCGGTGTCCCACGTCTCGCAACCAACGATGACGGTCTATTCTCCCACGGAGAAAAACACGTGGGCTGCGGTGGTCGTGTTTCCAGGCGGGGGCTACGAGGAACTGGCCATCGACCTGGAAGGCACGGAGGTCTGCGACTGGCTGACGTCCAAGGGGATCACGTGTGTGCTGTTGAAGTACCGCGTGCCGGGTGAGGAACGGTATCCGAAATCGGCACCATATCCGAAATCGGGGCCGTATCCGGAATCACCGATGGCGTTGGAAGATGCGCAAAGGACGCTGGGGCTAGTGCGCTTTCATGCCGCGGAGTGGCACATCGATCCTCACAAGATTGGAGTGCTCGGGTTTTCAGCAGGCGGGCATCTGTCGGCAGCGATGAGCACGCACTTTGCGAAGCGTTTGTATCCGCCTGTGGATGCCGCCGACAAAGAAAGTTGCCGCCCGGACTTTGCGGTGTCTATTTATCCGGGACATCTGTCGCTTTCCGCGGCGGAATGGGACGCCAAGCAAGGCACCAAAAAGTTTGTGGTTCGTCATCCGGCGAATGCCGATAAAGAACTTGCGCTGAATCCCGAGGTTCCTGTCACCAGCCAAACCCCACCTACGTTTTTGCTGCAGGCGGAGGATGACCACGTGGACAATGTAGACGACTCGCTGGCCTACTACATTGCGCTGAAGAAGGCCGGCGTTCCCGTGGAGATGCATTTGTACGCCCAGGGCGGCCATGCCTTTGGGCTGCGGCGCACGAAGTTTCCGATCACGGGATGGCCTCAGTTGGTGGAGACCTGGCTGGGGACCATCGGGATGATTTCGCAGTAGTTGCTATGGGTTTGCCGGACCACCGGATGCACCTTCATCTTAGGCTCACTCACGCCAGTCCGTTGGATGCAGGACTCGTCCCGAAGAATGCGAGGGCTCGTCTCCTTGCCCTGCTCGGCAACTCGGAAAGCCGTTCTTGCAAGCACCGCTAGTCTGCGCCGGCTGCCTTACCTTTAACGAATTTCGTGGCGGCAGCCAGGCCGAACGCTTCTAGCACGCCGGTTTGCACTCGCTGTAAGTAAGCGTTGATCTCGTCGACACCGAAGTTCTGGGGGCTGACGAAATACCTCAGCTGCTTCTCCCCTACGGGAGTTTCGATGATCCGCAGAACGGCGTCCGCGACGTCCTGAGCATTGCCGGCCGTGGAGGAGAGTGCCGCGTTGATCTTCGCGGGGATCTCCTTCATGGCACCATACGTATCGGTGCGGGCCTCGTCGGCAGCCGTCACCGTATTGCCGAAAACAGGCGTCTCATATTGGCCGGGTTGGACAATCACGGACTCAATTCCTTGCGCGCCAAGTTCGTAGCTATAGGCTTCGGCCAGCGCCTCGAGCGCGAATTTGCTGGCGCAATAGAATCCCGCCGAAGGAAAAATCAAGCGGCCGGCGCCGCTGCTGATATACATGAGCACGCCGCTGCGTTGCCGCCGCATGTGCGGAAGCACGGCGCGATTTACGCGCACGGGTCCAAGAAAATTCGTGTCCATCAGGCGCTGCGCTTGCTCCGTGGTGACAGCTTCCTCCAGCCCCGTTAGGAAGTACCCGGCGTTGTTGATGGCGATATCGATGCGGCCGGCCTTGGCGACCGCAGCATTCACAGCCCGCTCCACCGAGGCGTCGTTGGTTACATCCATTTCAAGGACGGATATGGGCAGTGAATCCTTTTCCGCAAGCGTACGGATCTCGGAGGCATTCTTGGCATTGCGGCCTCCGGGGTCACGCATCGTCGCGAAAACCGTGTGCCCTTTGCGAGCCAGCGTTTCAGTGAACAGTCTGCCGAAGCCGGTGCTGGTTCCGGTGATGAGAACCACTTGCTTAGCATTCATGATCGTCTCCTCCTTATGGCGCTACCGTGAACCCATTTGATGCCAGAAGTAAAGCGCTAGGTTACAAGAGATAAATGGAACAGATTGGCCGGTGGCGCACTCGGCACAGTAAGCCACCTTGGCTGGTCTACACTTTACGATCTTTAACTTTGCAAAGGGTGGACATTTCTGCCGCGTCCCGACCGCTTCATTCGTTCGGCGATCCTTCCACTGATTCCATGAATTGCCTCACCGTGACAATCTTGATCCCCCGATACATACCCAGTTTTAGTAAGTGCCTGTCCCCGCTGACGATAAGATCGGCCTTCCCCTTCACGGCGCATTCCAGCACGCGGTTATCGTCCGGGTCATCGACGATCACTTTGAGAACTTCTCCCGGTTCCACGATCTCGCCAAGGGTTTCCAGTCTCGCACGCAGGAAGGCCGTGTCCTCCATCGTCATTTCAAATTTTGCCCGGAGCTTTTCGTCGAGTTCGTCAGGCAGGGCGGGAGAGAGGATGAGCGTAAAGGCTCCCAGAATCGCTAGGTCGAGAACAGAACCGGGGAAGCCGCCAAATAGCAAAGCCGAAATATAGACATTCGTATCCAGAACGACGCGGCTCATCGACGCTTGCGGCGGCGATGTTCATCCGAGAGACGCTCGACATCGGCTTCGCTGGTGACGCCAAGCGCTTGACCCTTCGCGCGCGTACGCGCCAGGAAACTTTGCCATTGCGTATCTGGGGCCATGTAGCGCCTCAGGGCTTCGCGGAACAGCTCACTCATGGTCCGGTGTTCGCGCGTCGCCAATTCTTGGGCTTTGACCAGCAGCTCGGGCGGCAAAGTAATCGAAACAGTCTTCGCGGTACGCATAGTCAACATTGTAAAACATTGACAGACACTGTCAAGCAGGATCTCCCCCTGCTATCCTGTTTCTGCAGGGTACCCACGATCTCGATCGCCTCCCTCTTCCACTTCCGTCGGAAAAATCTCTTCAAACCTCCCTTACCACGGCCAAGTCGTGCCGTCGTAACTCAGGAATTTTCCCGTCAGCTCCATCGGATTCCCTTCGAGCACTTTGCGCATGCCTCCAATGCTCTGCTCCGGCGTCAGCGTCGCGTTCGCGCCTCCCATGTCCGTCTGCACCCATCCCGGACTGAATATCACCACGCTGATTCCCCGCGGCTCCACTTCTTTCGCCAGGATGGACATCGTCATGTTTAACGCCGCTTTGCTTGTCCTGTATTGATAGGCGATTCCAAATCCGAGCGTGGTTCCCACCGTTTGCAGTGAACCCATCCCCGAGCTGATCGCGATGATCTGTTTCCGCTTGCTCGCCGCGACGTTTTCGATCAGCGCCTCGGCCACCCGGATCGCTCCCAGCACGTTGGTCTCGAAGGACTCGCGCCATCCGGCAAAATTGAGGGCGCCAAGTTTGTCTCCGTTTCGCGTATAAATGGCCGAGTTCAGCACCAGCAAATCCACCGGCTTGCCGCCCAGGGCCTTCGCCAGCTGTTTGACGGATGTATCGCTCGCCACATCCAGGCCATGTAAAGACACATTTTTATTTTCTGCCAGCCGCTGCATTTCCTCGCTGCTTTTCGGGTTGCGCGCGGTCGCAACCACGTCCCATCCGTCCGCTGCATATTGACGCGCAAATTCCAATCCTAGTCCGCGATTCGCCCCAGTAATCAAAATACTCGGCATGATCAATCTCTCCTCAATGCGCCAAATCCCTGGTCAGAACGAGTGCAGGCGCAACTCCCCGCGCATGTCTCTCCTAACGCGCAATCCATTGGATGCTCCATGTCTTTTTTCGTCACCCGGAGGATGGCCACGCCCGGCGCCGGTTTCAGCGTTCGACCAATTTAACGGATTCGCGTCATCTCAATGAGATATTCTTCGACACTCTTTAGTTTTTTCGATTTTGCGTTCATGATTCTCTCAAGCCACACGCCATCTGCCGCAAGTCTTACGACACGAAGCTCGATTCTCGAATCAGTTCTCGAATGTCTCTTTAGGCGTTCGCTCAGCCAGTTATTCCAAACCCGCCCGACCTGATCTTTAGAGGCCATCAGACTCAAGAGCGCGCCCCAAATTTTACGTTCAGCTGCGCCTTCGGAGAATGCGGCCCTGATGTATACGCGAGTAAAGCATCCGTCGGAATTCTCTTCCTCCGCCATAAGTCGGTCAAACTGCTTGTCCAATCGCGTCAATAGCAGCTGCATCAGCTCCATCACCAACGTCTCTTTGCTGTCGAAGTGATGAAAGAAAGCCCCCTTCGTAACGTCCGCCAATTCGCTCACTTTGTTGACGGTGACATCAGCCATGCCCTTGGTCGCGGCGAGTTCGAAGGCGGCATTCAAGAGGGATTCTCTAACGAAGAGAGGGTCCTTCTTTTTCATGTACGCGTTTTTTACTTTAGTCGCCTTCATTTTCCAAAGTCTCCTCAACGTCTCAAAATTGTATTCCATTGCATGGGCCAGTGGCGCAAATAAACGGCTTGCTTTCAAAGATACCGTATGGTATCTTTAGTGGGAGCGCTCTTCAAAACGAACCGCAACGCTGCTGGATCCGTTTTGGTAGGGCCATTTTGAAGACCAACTTGTGAGGTGAATCATGAACGGTTTTGGATTGAGCGAGAGGAAGACTGTCGTTGACGCAGAATTAGCAGTGGCCCACCTTGTTTTTAAGGTGGCTGACCTTAAGCGCAGTTGCCAATTCTACTCCAATCTCGGCCTTCCTCCATTTGCTGTTGACGAAAAGCTTGCAATCGTTGAACTACGTGGAGGCACTCATCTTCTATTGTTTGAAGTTGGGCTGGCTGGAGAAGAGGTAGCGGAAAGTTTGACAGGACAATTCCATGAAAGATTGTCTGAGCGCTTTGACCTCATGATTAAAGGCAAAGGCCTGAATGAATTGAAAAAATATCGGTCGGAGTTAATCAGTCGGGGAATCGCAGCAGGAGAGATCCCTGATGAATCTTTTTTTGGACATCATCTTTTTTGCGTAAAGGACCCCGATGGGAACGGCATAACAATTTACACTAGCCACGCATTTTAAACTCAGAAAGCTCAGGAACACGAACGTTTTCTCATATTGTTTAAGAACACCCGTTTTGTCCATAACGAGTGGAGATTTTCCGAATGGGGTAAACTTCCCGTCTGGTCCCCCGTTTCCACTTCTCTTCGCGCTAGGGCCGGCTGCTTATGCGTACCCGTCCGGCTTCTATTACGGTAAACGCGTTACGCAGCCGCGGGCCCAGCTTCGCGACTGCCTCAACCACCGTCGCGGGCTTAGCTTGACGCGCGCGGCTATCAAACCTGACCAGAATCACTCCGGCCGAGGACCGGCCGCGCGCATATACCAATTCGCCGAAGTCCCGATCCTCGGTGATAAGTACGCGCTTCTCATTTAGCGCGCGCTCCAGAACCTGCTCGTCCGTCGCGCCTCTTGCGACTTCGGCAATCGCAACCACATCATGAGCCGCCTCACGTAGCGCACGGACGACAGGCCCGGCGCAGCTTTCGCCGGCTAGGAAGTTCATGCTTCAGGATTTGCCAGGAATCGGCGCGTCGGGCAGCAGCACCACTTCTTCGTGAGCCACGCTGGCCGCGCCGTAGGCCACTGCCGCCCGGATGTCTTCCGTTGTGAGGTGCGGGTAGTCTTGCAGAAGTTCACCCTCGCTCGCGCCCTCCGCGAGCTTGTGCAGGATCAGCTCCACCGTGATTCGTGTCCCCCGAATCACGGGCTTCCCCATCATAATCGCCGGGTTAATCTCGATTCGCTCGGTCGTCATTGCCATCCCTTTCACTCATCATAGCGCCAATCCACAACGGAAAACATCCCGTCTGTCCCTGGCTTCCCCTTTCTGCCTTCTAGTTTGCTGAGGCTCCTTTCTCTCCCAATTTTCCCATTTCCGTTTTCTAAATCGAGAAACTCAGAGACAGGAACGTTTTCTCATATTGTTTAAGATCTCCAGTTTTGTTCATAGTGCGTGGAGATTTTCCGAATGGGGCAAACTTCCCGTCTGTCCCCCGTTGCCGTCCATCGATGATTGAGCGTGCAGTACATGGCGTTGTGTCAGGGGCAGTCAGTCAAGCTTATTGCTGCATAATCAGTGGCGAGTAGTGGTTGAGAACCAACCGCCAGTGCCCTTGCTGCTTTACCCATACTCTCGTAAAGCGGTTGTCACGGGGGACAGCTTTGCCTCTGTCTTGACCATTCATTGTGGAGCGGCCAGTCTCGACAGCCGTGTTTCCGTAGATGCGCACCTGAACTTCGTCGGTGGTGATGGACTGAAATTTTAATTCACCGGACGTAAAATCTGAAATCACCTGCGGCTTGGTTCTCACGGCGCCGCTTGGCCCTACGCCGATAAAATCGGCAGCATAGATGCGCTCAAGGGCCGCCGCATCAGCATCGATCTGCGCCTGAATGCGTTCATGGTCCAGTTGCCTTATGACCTGCTCAATGCTTCCTCTTCGATCCCCGCTCGCGCTCGGTCTTTGTCCTAGGGCGATAGAGGCCGTCGTAAGGACTAGGACGGCTATGACAATTGTTCGTCTCATGGAGAGTTCACCTTGAAACTCAGGGACAGACGCAACGGTTCCTCATATTGTTTGAAAAAGGCCCGTTTTGTCCATAACGAGTCGAGATTTTTCGCATGGGGTAAACTTCCCGTCTGTCCCTCGTTTCTCAACGTTAGGAGGGTTGCATGCTCATTGATGGCACGATTGCGGTTCTCTTGGTCCTCTGTGCGTGGCGCATGGCCTATCTTGGGGTGCATGCGACCATTCACCCGCCAGAATCGAAAAAAGGACGAAGCGAGAAGTCCCTTAAGAGAGAATTTTATCTGATTGGTGGTCTTTCAACGGTTTTGATTCTTATTCAAGTCTATCGCGCGGATAAAACATACACTGCCCTAGTCGGGGAAATTCAAAAGGGACGCAACGCCTCGGTGTCCATGTTTACCGTAATCCCGACCGGACGACGACAGACATTGACCGATGGCCAGTCGCTTCAGTTCGACGTGAAATTCATGGTCAGGGAAAATACGGCTAGAAACTTGAGAGACGCAGTTCAACTCTATCTGACTGATAAACCGCCTACGTTTGACGTTAGCAGGGCTGTAATCAATCAATTCAAAAGCACAGAAGCCCCACAACTAAATTATCAAGGGCAAGACTTCGGAATTAACACTGGAAAATGGCGAACCATCTCATTGCCACTGACTGAACAGCAGATCCAGGGGATTATGGATGGGACATCAACCCTGTATATTGTCGGGACTGCGCATTGGGTGAATCCCTCAGGTTCCGATGGACACTCTGACGACTGCACTTATTTGCAGACGCCGCAGTTTAGATATTTAACTTTTGAGAACGCTATCTGGCACATATGCGGAGTGTAAAGAACTATGGCGGGTGGCAACCCATAGCACGCCGAAATCACTTTGGCGGGTGGCGCACCCTTTTGGCGGGCGGGTGGGCCAGCCTCCATGCATCAAAAGTGAACGCTTCATCGCACGTCCACCGGGTCGCCAGTCTTGTGCTCCTCAATTTGGAACCGCAAGAATCGGTGGATGGCCTCAACAGCCTCTTTGCTCGCGGAAGAAATAACCACGCGTCCTCCATTCGGAGTTTCCTCGAACGAATATTGAATATCTTTCCCCAGCCGCTTCATGTCCGGTACCCCGGGTGGAACGGTATCGTGAACAAACATCGGAATATCGAAATCTCCGTTTTGAAATGCCTTTGCGATATGCCCTAAATGCATCCTGACTTCGTTTCGATTGGTAGCGTTGGCGGAGTCGTTAGTCTCAACTTGGATCACCCCTCCATTCGGCTTCAACAAGAAGTGATGCGTCGTGGCAGTTTGAGAAAAGCCCATGCCCTTTTCGCCGCGCTCATTCATCTGCGTATGCGCGGCGTGCATGGGACACTCGGTCTGCGATTCCGGTTTCTGGTTTGATTGAGCAGAAATTCCTGCTGCGAGTGCGACTAGAAGAATCAGTTTCATAGCTCCCCCCGTTTTTGAATGCCGCGACCCGCAATTCGTTTGCGGGTCTTCGGGTGAGTTGCGAACGTTTCCAGCAGTCGAGCCTGTTTGCCGCGAGGTGTCTTGGCTAGCACCCGGTCCCACGCGAAAAGCGTTGAACGTAATTCGCGTCGCCACGATTGCAACTCTCGAAGTCTCTTCTCGAGGATCGCAAGCTTTTCAGCAGCCATCCTCCGAACCCGGCGACAGGGTGCGCCCCCGCTGTTCCGTTCGCGAAGGATGTCTGCCAATTCCGCTACCGAGAATCCGATGGCCAGCCCCGCTCGAATCAATCGCACTCGAGCGAGACTCTCCGGCGGAAACACCCGGTAGCCCACGGAAGTTCGGGCGGCAGGAGACAAAAGCTTCCGCCGCTCGTAGAAGCGAATCGTGTCTGCACTTACACCGGAAAGACGAGCCAGTTCACCGCAATACAGGGGTCGAATTGTGGAAACTTTGGAACTCACACGATCAGCCTAAAGCTTGGAATCAGTTCCAGGGTCAAGCCAATTCTCACTCTACGCCACCCGGGCGTGTTGGCGCACGCTAAGTGCTTGGCACTCAATGGGGTGGCCTACGCTTTGCGGTTTTGTTTTTGCAAAGCGTGGGACACTCTTCGCTTCGTCCTGTCCCACGGATACCGTTAACCCTCCTCCCCAACCATTCGATCCCCAATTCTCCCCATTCCCTGCATTTCACTTAGCCTGTCGTCACTCCCATGCTATCCTCTTCCGTGTACGCCGAATTCCATCCCCGCCGCGCCGCCTCTCACTCCCGCGCGTTCTCCAATTCCTTCTTCTTTTCCCCGGCCTTCAACGATTCAACGGACCAACATCCAACCAACATTCAAGTGCCCCCGAAAGCCCGCCATACCAGAGCTTTACTCCATCGCCAACACCTCGCCCCCCTAAGTCCTTTAGCCGCAACACTTATGGACCACCCCGCAAGTGTTGCAAACAAAAGACTTACGGTAAATCTAACTCCTTTAGATGCAACACTTACAAAAAACCGGGGGGAGGGGTGCACCCTATCTTTCACTCCGTTCCACCAAATTCCAGCCGCCCCTGTGTTTTCATTCACTTACAAATTGCCCATTTTCTATCCCCTTTGTTTTGACATTCATCCATGTAATGGGGGGGTGTACCCCCCCTCCCCGGAAGTTTCCAGTCCGGACGTTGCGACGTTCAGAGGCTCAGACCTTTGGACGTTCCGTCGCTTGCCGCTTCGCAAGCCCCGTCGTACACTTTGGAGCATCCTGACGAAACCATGAGGACTCTCCCGTGACCACACCAGCACAATTCATTCCCGCATCCCAACTCGCCCGCAGCGCCCGCAGCGACGAAGTCGTCGCCAAGCACAAAAAATACCTCTGGCCCTCGGTCACCAACTACTTCCAGCAGCCCCTGGTCGCCGACCGCGGCCAAATGCAGCACCTCTGGGATCTGGACGGCAACAAGTACCTCGATTTCTTCGGAGGCATCCTCACCGTCTCCGTCGGCCACTGCAACCCCAAGATTTCCGGCAAAGTCAGCGCGCAAGTCAATCGCCTGCAGCACACCTCCACGCTCTATCCCAACGAACACATCGTCGCCCTCGCCGAAAAAATCGCGCACATCACGCCGGGCAATTTGCAGTCCAGCTTCTTCACCAGCTCCGGCAGCGAAGCCAACGAAGCCGCCATCCTCCTCGCGCGCATGTCCACCGGCAGCTATGACGTCGTAGCCCTGCGCCACGCCTATTCCGGAAGCTCGGCGCTAACGAAAGCCGTCACCGCGCACGCGCCCTACCGCAAAGGCGGCGTCATCAGCGTGGGCATCTCCCACGCCGTGAATCCCTACTGTTATCGCTGCCCGCTGCACCTGAAATATCCCGAATGCGAAGTTGCCTGCGCCGATGACGTGGAAAACCTCATTCAAACCGGCACCAGCGGCAACATCGCCGCCTTCATCGCCGAACCCATCCAGGGCGTCGGCGGCTTCATCACTCCGCCGAAGGAGTACTTCAAAATTGTTTTCAAGATCGTCAAGAAATACGGCGCGCTCTTCATCGCCGACGAAGTCCAGACCGGCTGGGGCCGCACCGGCAAAAAGTGGTTCGGCATCGAGCAGTGGGAAGTCACCCCGGACATGATCACCAGCGCCAAAGGCATGGCCAACGGCGTGCCCATCGGCCTCACCGTCACCACCCCGGAAATTGCCGGCAGCTTCCAGGGCGCGAACATTTCCACCTTCGGCGGCAATCCCGTCACCAGCGTCGCCGCCCGCGCCACCATTGAATTGATCGAGGAAGAAAATCTGCGCGAAAACGCCCACGTCGTCGGCGCCTATTTCCGTGGCAAGCTCGAAGAGTTGCAGGCCAAGTATCCGCTCATCGGCGACGTTCGCGGCATGGGCCTGATGCAAGCGCTCGAACTCGTGAAGGACCGCAAAACGAAAGAGCCCGCTCCCGAAGCCACCACCCAGGTCATGGAGCGCGCCCGCCAGAACGGCCTGCTCATCGGCAAAGGCGGCCTCTACGGCAACACCCTGCGCATGGCCCCCATGCTCAACACCACCAAGCCCGACGTCGACGAAGCCATCAAGCTCCTCGACAAATCCTTCAGCGAGGTCCGTCATTGATCCAGAAATCGAGCCAGCCTTCGAGAGCGCAATGGAAAACGAAAAGTGTGCTCGCGGCGCTGGCTCTTCTTTTTTTCGCTGGCGGCGCATTGCCTCTTCACGCGCGCGCGCAGGCCGTGGACAAAAAATCTCTTTGGAAATCCGTCCCCTTCGCCATCGTGAAATTCAACGACGACGCGCCGAAATCCTGGAACATGTATCACTCGGAGAAAAAAGGCCTATTGCTCCTGCATCTTTGGAAACGCTACTTGCTCCTGGATGTCAAAGGAGAAGAAGTCTTCGAGATCGATCCGCAAACCGTGAAGCCCGCCGGCGACGACGTCGAATGGTCGCTCACCGATAAACCAGAGCAGCCCATCGAAACTCCCGAATGGAAAACGCGCGACCTCGTCTCCGTCGAACGCATCCGCTTCCGCCTCGGCAAAAACGGCTACATCCTCGAACTGCAAATCCCGTTGCAGGCCAACGGCAAGCCAATGTATTGAGGAGCAGTTTTTAGTTTTGGTTTTTAGTTTTTGATTATTGATTGCGAGCTAGAAAGGAGATCAAGACCCCACACGGCGATAGATGCCGTAATACCACGGAATACCGAGAGCCCCAGGCTCGACGGCCACGTTGACGGCATCGCCGTCATGAAAACGATCGTAGTCGTCGGCATCCACGGCCAGGCGCTCGATTTTTTGCCCCTCGCGCCACGAACGCACAAAAATGCGCCGCGTGCCCCGCACGATGCCCGTCATGCTGTAGCGGCTGACCACCGTCGTCGGGTGATAGATCAGATTTTTTTGCGAGTCCAGTTTGCCGTTCACAAAAAGGGTGAAGGAGAGAATCCACGGGATCAAAATAAATCCCGAATAAACCCGCTTCAACACTTCCAGTTCCTGGCGATTCCGCGCGCGCCGCTCGAGAATCACCGCCAGCGTCAGCGCGATGAAAAAAATCACGCCGAAAAAAACCAGCATCAAATCCAGCTCTAATGGCGGAAAAATTTGGCTGATGTACGGAAACAGCAGCGACCCCGCAAGAAAAACCGCCGTCCGTTTCATCAGTCGCGTTCGGAACATCAACTCCGCGGCCGCCGAAGTCAGTCCGCACGAGGGACACTGGTCCGCGGTGCGCTCCGAACCGCAATCAAGGCAGCGTGTCATTCGTCTCTGGTGACCGTGATTGGCCGTGCACCCATCGTTCTCGTGGCCCCGCAACGGTCCAGTCTAGTATAAGGCGGACTCAGGAGTCGCTGCCGGAGAGTGTGGAAAGAAGATCGTGGAAGAGTTGCTGGCTGTCGGATTCGGCCACCGCCACGGCGACGCCCATGCCATGTCCCGGCTCGATCCGCTTCACGAAACAATCGAGCTTGAGCGGGCGCTCGAGATTCAAGCGCGCGGTAAAACCCGCGCCAATCCACAGCGGGTCCATGGCTTCGATAAACATTCCGTTGGCGCTGATATCGCGCGTGCTGGCGCGCAGCACCGCGGAACCCCATTCGATCTCGAGGTCGGCACGGAACGAATAGCGAGGCGCCCAGCGGCGCTCGAGTCTTCGGGCTGAATGATCCGCACTGCCCATAAGTCGGGTGCAACCCCCTGCCAGGGATTACGTACCACGGCGTCAGGGCGAGACCGCCGTTCCTCGGCTCCAAGCATACGCCTTCTTTGGCCACAAAACATACGACGCCGGAAGGCAATGTTTTGTTCCCGCCATTTTATGGTTGGACACAAAAACGGCGGCGGTGCCCATTCGAACGACTTCCCGGAGTTCGAAGGGCCTGACGCAGTTCGAGCGACTTTCCAGAGTTCGAGTAACTTGGCGTAATTCGAACAAGTTCACGCAATTCGAACTTGATGCTTAGCCCTGTTCAGACGCGGGAGGGCCTTCTGGGTTAGCGCCGCCGCGCGCGGCTTTTTCGCTGCGGCGCGTTCTGCGGTGCACTTCGGCCTGGAGATACTTGCGAAGGCCTTCCGAGACGATTCCGGGAGAGGCGAGTTCGCGAAGGTCGGAGACTGTAATCTCTGGGAGAAATGCAAGAACCATCGCGAGCGGAGAGGACGGATGGCGCACCAGCGCAAGGCGCACGTTGTACGTGATGGACCACTTGCGATGCTGCGCGATTGCTTGAATTACGTGTGTGGGGAGTTTTTCGCGCGAAAGCGTTTTCAGAATTTGTGCTTCGGTGACATTCGCATTGTCCAGAACGATGGTGGCGATTTGTATATGGCCCTCGGCGAGTAGCGCGCCCGCGACGCGCGGCGGGCCGCGGCGCGCCAACGTGATTTTCTGTCCGAGCGGCATTTGCGGAAGGCGCGCGAGCAATTGCTCTTCGGCGTTGCGCTTCAACTCGGCGGAGACTCCCGGTGAAAGCGTGACTTGGACCAGGTCCATCAAATAGAGATCGCGGAGGAGCCGCAGGCTGATGAGGCGCGGTGTGCGCGGGTGAAACGCCAGCGCGCGCTTCACGCGATAACTCTTGAGCAAAGGCTTGCGCCGCGCCACTTCTTCCAGAATTTCTCCCGGGAGATTTTTCCGCTCGAGAAGCAGGCAGAGTTGCGCATCGTCGAGCGCCGGATTATCGAGGAGTGCGAGAAGCACGTCGGTTGCGGAATGATGCAGTAGCAGAGCGAGTTCTTCGCCGGTAGCGATGCGTGCGCGTTCGCGATTTGTGGTTACGTCAGACATTTCGGTTCAATTCGTCACTTCAGCGCAATCCGTGCCGCAGCCTCCGCGGGCGAAATCGCTAAACCGCCGATTTTTGCGAGGGGCAAGGCCTGCTTCAGTGCCACATCTAGCTGCGCGTCAAAAAAAGCAGAACGCCCCACGGTCCCTCCCGTCTTCGCAATCAGGATACTCTGTCGGCCGTATCCCATGTGCTCCGCGACGGTATTCACCAATGATGATAATTCGCGCGCCGCTTGCAGCAAAATCTCACGCGCAGCCGCATCGCCCGCGTCGGCCGCCGTCGCGACAATCGGAAATACCAAAGGAAAAACCGCGTCGGGCTGCTCGGCGGCGCGCCTCTCAAGTTCCGCCCAGGAAGAATAACCGAGCTGCTCCAGAATCTTGTTTCCCAAGCTGGAGTCCGTTCCCTTCCCTTCGCGCTCCTTCATCGCACGCGTAACCGCGCGGGAGCCAATATCATACGCGCTGCCGTCGTCTCCCGTTCGCGGACCCTGCCCGCCGGCACGCCAGATTTGCCCCTGCGCGTCGCGCCCAATCGCAGCCGAACCAGTTCCCGCGACAAGCACAATCACAGGGCCATCGCCCGCCGCAGCCAGCGCCGCTTCCAAATCCGTAATTACGGTGACATTCACTCCAAGAAAAGCGCTTTGCAAATCCCGAAGCACTCGTTCCTTGATCTCCGCATTGCCCGTCCCGGCCATCCCCGCACAAAGCGCCCCGACGGCATTTCGTGCGACGCCACCTTGTATCAACGCAAGCTCCGCCGCTTTCACAATTTCAAGCACCGCCGCTTCCACGCCGATGCGCGAAGGATTCGACGGCCCCGAAAAACTGCGCGCAATAATCCTTCCGGCCCGGTCCATCAAAACACACTCCGTCTTCGTCCCCCCGCCATCCAGTCCCAAAACATAATCCATACCAAAAGCATACGTGAAAAACGGCCGCGCCAGAGAGTTTCAAAACTGGGACCTGTAGGTCGTCATACAAAATGGGCAGTTAAATACCGAGGGAGGGCGCCGCCCAATGGAGTATCTTCCAAGTGGCCCGTCAACCTTCCGCAACCGCACGCCGTTTGGGCGTTCACTGGGACATCATCAGGCAGGAAAACGGGGAGTTACCGGAGACGTGGATACTACACACCGCCTCGAGTCGAACAGTTTCATAAGAGGATATCTATATGGTCAAACCGATACGGCGAACCATGATTTGGAAGCGCGGATCAAGACGCAGGCGATCCAGCAGCAAGTCCGACTGGAGGGGCAAGACAAAGTCTAACGACTTCTCCGAGTAAGCCTTCTCTAGTAGATCGAATGCTTTGTCGTTTTCGCCGAGGCCGGCGTAGATGGTGGCCATCGTGTATGGCGAGGCAGAAGTGTGTGTTGCATTGCGCTCCAAATTACGAAGGATCTTTTCTGCTTCGGTTTTTTTGCCTGCGGCGGAATAGGCGTGTGCCAGCGCAACGGCGGGGCCGGGAGAACCATCGGACAACTGCACCGCCTGCTGATACTCGGATATCGCTTTCTGAAGTTCGCCCGTGCCTTCGTAACCGGCTCCGAGAAAGTAGTGTTGACGCGAGTCCTTAGAGTCCAGCAGCAGCCCTCTCTTGCTTGCTTCAATCAAGCGGGGATAATCCCGGAGCGCATAGTACGCTTCTGATTCGGCGCCAGCCGAGCTAAAACTGTAGTCCAGCTGGTCGATTTTTGCGATCTCGGCAAGAGCTTCGGAGCGCCTGCCGACCGAAGCGAGAAAGATAGCGCGATCCTCGTGCGCGCAGCTGTAGCTCGGCGCCAGAGCAATGGCACGGTTGAACTCTCGCTCGGCGGCGTCCCGGTCCCAATCAAACTGCCAACTCAGTAAGCCGAGTGTGTCGTGGGCTTCCCCAATGGTATCGTCCAGTTGCAGCGCTTTGGCCAGTGCTTCCTTGGCAGAGCGATAGGCCAGATCCTTTTGCAAGGCTCCTGCAAACGCCAAATAGACGTACGTATCTGCCAGTCCAGCGTACGCCAGACCGAAATTTGGGTCTTTTTGAATTGCTTCCTCGAAGAGATGCTGGGCTTTTCTGAGGGAATCCGGTTTGGTGAATTCGGTGGTGAAGTAAAGACGTCCCTTGAGGTAGGCGTCGTATGCCGCAGGGTCGACGGCCGCGGCTTGGCGAAGCTGAGCCTGCTGCTGCGAAGTTAGCTGCGCGCGGATTTGTTGCGCGATGGCGCCCGCCACCTCACCCTGCAGCTTCAGGACATCGCCAATATCGCCATCATAGGTATCCGCCCAAAGATGGTGATCGGTAGGCGCCTCGAGGAGTTGGGCGGTGACGCGCACGCGCCGTCCCGAGCGAATGACCGATCCTTCCACGATGGCATCCACGTGCAGTTCTCTGGCAATTTCAGGAAGCCCTTCTTTTGTGCCCTTGTACCGCAGGACGGAAGTCCGCGAGATGACGCGCAGCGAGCCGACCTTGGCAAGGTCAGTAATCAATTGGTCGGTCATGCCATCTGCAAAGAATTCCTCGGACGGGTCGCCGGACAGATTGTCGAGGGGCAGAACGGCAATGGAATTCAAGCGCGGAGCAGCGCTGGTGGGAGCACCACCAGTGCGCGCCAGCCAGAGGACAATGCTTATGACGAGGGCGGCGAAGACCGTAGTGAGCAGGAAAGCATGAGACTTGGTAAGCCGCAGGTAGCCAGCCAGGTCGGTGGTCGGCACGGAGGCGACTGCACCAGAGGGGGCAGGAAGATCTCCGGCATCCACCCGCGCGATAAACCGGTAGCCGCGGCGCGGCAGCGTTTCAATGTAGCGGGGCCTGTCGGCGGAGTCGCCGAGCACTTCGCGAAGGCGCGCAATCGCATTGTGCAGGCTATGGTCGAAGTCGACGAAGGTATCGGCGGCCCAAATCTCCGCCCGAAGTTCCTCGAGAGTCACGACATCGCCGGCGCGCTTGAGCAGAGCAGACAAAACTTGCAGCGGCTGACCTTGCAGCCGCAGCCGTACACCGTGTTTGCGCAGCTCCCCGGCGCGGACGTCCAGTTCAAAGACGTCAAAGCGAAGCCGGCGCGCGCTTGGTGAGGAAGCAGCCATAGCAAGGACCGCAAGTCCAGAAAGCCTATCACAATTCTTGATTCAGGGGCTTCATGGAAGTGTTCCGAAAACGTCTTTGTTCTTAATAGTTTAAGAATGGAGAAAACTTTGGGGACAGATGGGGCTAGCAAGGATTGACGCCTGCGCGACTACCGGCGAAAGTTGCCGCCAGAAACGCACTTGAGACCAAAAACGCCAGCAATGTCCGAGCTGTCGCCCGTTTCTCGAGTGCCTGGTCAAAACGAAAGGAAAAAGATCCATGACGAATACCCTGTTGAAGTTCGGCTTAGTCGTTTGTTGTTTCCTGTTCGCGGGCTGGATGGGGGAAGATGATGCACCAGGTACGGCGCAGGTCGTTACCTTAGACGAGTGTGATCCGGCCACCTTCAATGCCCCTAGTGCGGTCGGCCCGGATTTCTGCAAGAACGTCGCCCTTGGAGCGTCCACAACGTTTTCTGCGTTGCTTGCCAAAGCGGCAGCGGGGACTCCTGACCCGAACTGGGACTTCGAACCTGACACACTCACAATCAAGAAAGGAACCACCATTAACGCAGTCAACCAGGGCGGTGAGCCTCACACTTTCACTGAGGTTGCAAAGTTCGGTGGCGGTTTTATATCGCCCCTCAATGGTCCAGGCGGGGAAGTAGTTCCCGAGTGCGCCGGCGGTTTTTCGAGAGTCTCGGTGGCCCGAACGCGCATCCTGCAGGGCAGCCAACTCCAAGTCACAGGCCTGTCCAAAGGGGATCATTACTTTCAGTGCTGTATCCATCCGTGGATGCGAACAACAGTCGTGGTGAAATGACGGGTTGGTAGTCGAAACAACACAGCATGCGCTGTGACCTATAGCAGCCGGCTGACGCCTGCAAAGAAAGTGGAACAAACATAAGCGCGTTACTCGCGATCTGTCCCCGCGAGTGCCATGCCGCCATAAACTTTCTCGACGGTCGTTGGCAAGTTGCGGAGAACACCATCTACCTGGGCGCGAAGCATCCATCGCAGATCACCCTCCCCGTCATTCCGAAATGGCAAACGGCGGAGACGCGAGAGCGCCTATTCCTTCGCGAGCTTGCTCTGCGCCAGCTTCTTGGCTATTTCTAACGCATCCGCGGCCTTCACCTTTACATCCGGCTCCACTCCTGTCTCCGCCCAGTCGCTCTTTGAGTAGGGATTGATCGGCTTCGCTTCCGGAATGCCCATTCCGAAGTGATCATCAATGCGATGAAAGACTCCAGAATGGGCGCCGCCGCCGGTCGTCTCACCGATCAGCGTGGCACGTTTCAGCATCTTCAGGTCGTAGCAAAATTGTTCTGCGCCGGAGAATGTTCTGGCGGACGTCAAAATATAGACCGGTTTGTCCGCCAGTTTGTTACCTGGAACCGGCGAGCGCGTCCACGATTGCGGCGTCGTATTTTCCCTGGGGTTATACCAGTATTCGGGATGGTCGAAGAGATAGGCGGCCATGAGCGCGACCATCTCCGGCTCGCCGCCATGGTTGTCCCTCAAATCAAAAATGATTGCATTCGCGTGATTCAAGGAAGCCATCGCCGCCGTGGCTGTTGTCCGGCACACCGAAGGATCGGGAAACGAATTGAGTTTCAGATAGCCGATATTGGACGGGAGGATCTCAACCTTTTCGAACGTGCAGTTTTGCTTTTCCATTGCTTCGCTGTAACGACCAAGCTCTTCCGCTGTTGGTTCTGTCAGGTGCTGAGGCAGGGGGTCCTGGCTGTAGACCAGCTCCAGGTGCTTGTCAGGACTTACCTCTCTCATTTGCCGGGTCAGGAGAGCGGCGAAGGCCCGGCCCTCCGTCATTTTGTCATCCTCACCACTCTTTTCGCGAGCCAGCAGCGCGATTGCCATCTTCTGCGCCACGTCCGGATAAACGTAGTGCTCCTTTAGAGTAACGATCGCTCCCACAATCACGCGATGCCGTTCCGCCGCATCCAGCGTCGCGTCTTCATTCACGACGCGGTTCGTTGCCGCAACAGCATTCTGCGCGCCTGATGGCGGAACTTGGGGCCGGGAGGATTCAGCGCGGTCCTCAAACAGGAGTGTGTTCGACTTGGCATCGCCAGGCTGGGTATCGCCGGGCGGCAAACTGGCTGTGGAATTGGCTGGCTGCCGAGAGGCTGCCGCCTTGTCTCCCGCATCGCCGACGGCGCGCGTTGCTGGCGTCTTAAACGAAGACGACTGCGCAGATGCAGAACGCTGCCGTTCGAACTTCCAAGGACGAAACGTATGGTAAGACCCGACTTGGGTAATCAAAACCGAAATAGTGCCGACAGCCGCCAGGGAAAATACGCATCCCAAAAGCAGCGCGCCGAAACGCGGCGACGCGTCTTCCAAAATAAAGAACAAAGGCATGCCGTCCAAACGTCGAAGAGTGGTGGCGCCGACAAGCGCCGGTTGCATATGGAAGTATTCGCGCGGGACGGACCACACTAAATCGCTTAGCAAATCCAGCCACAGCCGGACGCCCGGGAAAAATCCTTTTTCATCGCGTGCGCGATCGCGGAACAGTTGCAAGGCTTCCTCTCCGTAAGCCTCGCGAAAATGAGAAGGAAAAAGCCGCAACAGCAAGGCGTATATCTTTTCAGACATAGTCCCCCCTCAAGATTTTCTTGGCGCGCGCGGGCCGCAACAAGTCGGCAAGCCGCTCGGCTTCGGAACGAGCCAGTTTACGCCCCGCCGAGGTCAG
>Ga0210409_10001036_pt1 | contig 38946 bp, 34 predicted proteins | sample IncBWH17MmetaG_FD_161649 | JGI IMG/M metagenome (GOLD analysis project Ga0210409, IMG submission 161649) | Forest soil microbial communities from Barre Woods Harvard Forest LTER site, Petersham, Massachusetts, United States - Inc-BW-H-17-M | ecosystem: Environmental > Terrestrial > Soil >... | reverse complement strand
GGCCCGACGACGTGCAGACCGACGATGCGCTGCTCGGCGCCCACCGTCACCAGCTTCATCTCGCTGCGCGGCTTGGCGCTCGTTACCGCGTGATAGAGCGGCACGAAGCTCGAGCGGAATACCTTCACGGCGTCGTGTCCGTAGCGCTCGCGCGCCGCCGGCTCCGACAGGCCCACCGTGCCGATCGGCGGATGCCCGAAGATCACCGTGGGGATGTTGTCGTAGTCGAGATGCCGGCCCGGGTGGCCGCCGAACAGGCGATCGGCGAGGCGCCGGCCTGCGGCGATCGCCACCGGCGTGAACTGTGCGCGGCCGGTGACATCGCCGACCGCGTAGATACCCGCGGCGCTCGTGGCCTGGTAGATGTCGGTCGCGACGAAACCGCTCGTCTCGAGCTTGACCGCGGCGCGCTCCAGGGCGAGATCGACCGTCGCCTGCCTGCCGACGGCCCACAGCACGCGGTCGAAGGGGCCGATGCTGCGGCCGTCGGCGAGCGCCAGCGTGAGCGCCCCGTCGCCGCCGCGCGTAAGCGCCGCCGGGACGGCATTGGTGGCGAGCGCGACGCCCGCTTCGCCCAGCATCGCGAGCGTCGTCTCGGCGATCATGGGATCGAAGCTGCGTAATGCGGTCGCCGTGCGCAGCACGAGCGTGGTCGCCGCTCCAAGGCCCGCGAAGATCCCGCTGAGCTCCACCGCGATATAGCCGCCGCCCACGACCGCGACGCGCGGCGGGAGCGCGGCGAGCTCGAAGAAGTCGTCGGAGGTGATGCCGAGGTGGGCGCCGGGAATCCGCGGCACCTGCGGGCGTCCGCCGGTGGCGATGATGATGTGCGGGGCGCTGAGCGCGCGCCCGGCCACGCCGACCGTGTGCGCATCGAGGAAAGACGCGCGGCCGCGCAGCAGCTCGACGTTGCGGCGCGCGAGATTCGCGGCATAGATGTCGTTGAGCCGCCCGATGTAGACGTCGCGCTTGTGCTTGAGCGCCGGCCAGTCGTGGCCCGCCTCCTCGAGGCGGAAGCCGTATTCGCGGGCGTCATGCAGCGCACCGTCCAGCTCGGCCGCACTCCACATGATCTTCTTCGGCACGCAGCCGACGTTGACGCAGGTGCCGCCCAGGCGCCCCGATTCGATGAGCACGGCGCGCGCGCCGTAGTCGGCCGCCCGCTGCACCGCCGCCAGTCCCCCGCTGCCGCCGCCGATCACCACCAGCTCGAATTGCTCGCCCATGAATGCCCTTGCAGCGCGCGGTTCACCGTACGCACCGCCATGTTATATGAGGAGACGCAGGCGCGGCCCTGCCGGCGCGGTCGGCTACAATGCCCGGATGGACAATCCCCTGCTTGGCCGGGAGCCGCTGCCGCCCTTCGTCGAGATCCGTCCCGAGCACGTCGAGCCCGCGGTGCGCGAGCTCCTCGAGCGCAACCGCGCGCGCATCGGCGAGCTCGCCGCGCTCCCGGCGCCCACCTTCGCCACGCTCGTCGAGCCGCTCGAGGAGCTGCAGCACGGGATCTCGCGCACCTGGTCCCCGGTGAGCCACCTGAACGCGGTGCTCAACTCCGACGCGCTGCGCGCCGGCTACCACGCCTGCCTGCCGCTCTTGTCCGGTTACCAGACGGACCTCGCGCAGAGCGAGCCCCTGTTCCGCGCCTACCGCACCATCGCCGAGCGCGATGCGGCCGAGCTCGCACCCGAGCAGCGGCGGGTCATCGAGCACGCCGTGCGGGACTTCCGCCTGGCCGGCGTGGGGCTGCCGGCGGAGCGCAAGCGGCGCTTCAAGACCGTAATGCAGGAGCTCACGCTGCTGCAGGCGAAGTTCGAAGAGAACGTCCTCGATGCGACCAACGCCTGGAGCTGCCACGTCACCGACCCGCAGGAGCTGCGTGGCCTCAACGAGATGCTGATCGAGCAGGCGCGCCGCCGCGCCCACGAGCGCGACGCCGGCGGGTGGCTTCTCACGCTCGATCAGCCGACCTACGTCGCGGTGCTGACGGACGCCGAGTCGCAGGAGCTGCGCCGCTCCTTCTACGAGGCGTGGACCACGCGCGCCTCGGATCAGGGGCCGGGCGCGGGCCGCTGGGACAACACCCCCGTCATGGAGCAGATCCTGCGCCGGCGCCACGAGGCCGCGCAGCTCCTCGATTTCCCGAACTACGCCGAGTACGCGCTCGCAACGCGCATGGCGCGCAGCGTCGATGAGGTGCTCGCCTTCCTGCACGAGCTGGCCCGTGCGGCGCGCGCCGCGGCGCTCACCGAGTTCGCCGAGCTCGAGGAGTTCGCCGGAGCCAGGCTCGCGGCCTGGGACGTAGGCTTCCATGCCGAGCGGCTGCAGCGCGCGCGCTTCGCGGTATCGCAGGAGGAGCTGCGCCCGTACTTTCCTCTGCCGCGGGTGCTCGCCGGGCTGTTCGGGGTCGCCGAGCGGCTCTTCGGCGTGCGCATCCGCGAGCGCGCCCGCGTTCCGGCGTGGCACGAGGACGTGCGCTTCTTCGACATCGAGAGCGCCGCCGGGGCGAGCCTCGGGGGCTTTTACCTCGACGCCTACGCGCGCCCCAACAAGCGCAGCGGCGCCTGGATGGACGAGTGCATCGGCCGCAAGCGCCTCGCTTCGGGCGCGGCGCTGCCGGTCGCCTACCTGGTGTGCAACTTCCTGCCGCCGGGCGCCGCGCTGCCCGCGCTCCTCACGCACGACGACGTGGTGACGCTGTTTCACGAGTTCGGGCACGGACTGCACCATCTGCTCACCCGGGTCGACTATCCGAGTCTGGCGGGCATCAACGGCGTCGCCTGGGACGCGGTGGAGCTGCCGAGCCAATTCCTCGAGAACTACGCCTGGCACCCGGAAGTGCTGCAGCAGATCTCGGGCCACTTCGAGAGCGGGGCGGCGCTGCCGCAGGCAATGCAGTCGCGGCTCATCGCCACGCGCAGCTTCCAGGCGGGACTGGCGATGATGCGGCAGCTGGAATTCGCCTTGTTCGACTTCCTGCTGCACACCGAGTACTCGCCCGGGCGCGGCGCCCGGGTGCTCGAGATCCTCGCCGAGGTGCGCCGCGAGGTTGCGGTGGCGCCGGTGCCGGAGTGGAACCGCTTCCCGCACAGCTTCGGGCACATCTTCGCCGGCGGCTATGCGGCCGGTTACTACAGCTACAAGTGGGCTGAGGTGCTGGCCGCGGATGCCTTCTCGGCCTTCGAGGAGAGCGGCGTGTTCGATCGGGGGACGGCGCAGCGCTTTCTCGATGCGATCCTCAGCCGCGGCGGCAGCCGCGACGCGCTCGAGGCCTTTGTCGAGTTCCGCGGCCGCACACCCGACGTGCGCGCGCTGCTCAAGCAGCACGGCATCCTGCCCGCCGGCGGACTGGCCGCTTGAGGCGCACCTGCGCAGCCGCGCTGCTCCTCGGCGTGCTCGCGGCGCGCGCGCAGACCCCGCCCGAATCACCGCCCGCACCGCCCTCCCAGACCGAGCCCGCGCCGGCTCAATCCGCGCCGACTCGAGGCCCGCAAAGCGAGCCGGCGGAGGCGCAGGCCCCGCCGCCCGCAGAAGCGGCGCGTGCGCCAGCGCCCGCGCAGCAGCCGTCACCGGGCCCGAAGCCCGCTGCCCCGAGGCCGCAGCCTCCCAAGCCGCAGCCAGCCGGCGCACAGGGCGGCGAGCGCCCGACGGAGGTCGCCGAGCTCCGCCAGGAAGTGAATCGCCTGCAGTCCGAGCTCGACGCCGAGCGCGCCGCGGTGCCTGCGGCGGAGGAAGCGGCTTCCGCGTCCGCGCCGGCGCGCACTGCCTGGGGGTGGCTCGTGATGGTGGCGCTCGGCGCGCTCGTGGCGGGCTTCGTGCTCGGATGGCGCGTGCTCGATCGGCGCATCCGCCGCAAGTACGGCGGCCTGCGCATTTACTGAGGCGATGCGTATCGCGACCTGGAATGTGAACTCGCTGCGCGTGCGGCTGCCGCAGGTGCTCGAGTGACGCTATGTAGCCCCCGGGGGAGAGGCGCGGAACTCATTGAAACAAAAGGGTTATCTGCTTCTCTTGGCCGCCGCGAGAGTCAAAACTGTGCGCCGCGTCCTGCCAGCCGGATCAAACTCTAACTAGACTGTGCGGCACGTCACTGAATCGAGGCCCTCTTCAGGGGCGGACCAAATACCAACCATGTTTCGCGGCAGCTCGTTTTGACCATGCTTAACACCCGGCGCAGCGATTTCGACGTCACCAACACGGTTCAGGTGAGCGCGCCGCGCGCGGTGCTCGCCGCCGTCACGGCTCTGTGCGGCCCCACCTGGCCGGGACTGTCGCTCGAGCCGTTGGAACGCGCCTTCGAGCACTTCGAGCGGCTGTTCGCGGGCGAGGTCCCCGGATTCCACGGCGTCGACACCGTTTACCACGACCGCCAGCACACGCTCGACATAACACTGGCGCTCGCCCGCCTCATCGTCGGCTACGAACGTCAGCAGCCGGAAGCAGCGCGCCTGGGGGGCGCGCGCGCCATCGTCGGCCTGATCACGGGACTCTTCCACGACGTCGGCTACCTGAGGCGCACCGACGAGCGCGAGTCGCGCAACGGCGCCGAGTTCACCCGCGTGCACGTGTCGCGCGGGGCGCGCTTCCTCGAGGAGTACCTGCCGGTGCTCGGCTTCGGAGCCTGGGTGCCGGTGGCGACCGAGATCATCCACTTTACCGGCTACGAAGTGCCGTTCGCGCAGATCGAGGCGCGGCTCTCCGATCCCCGCGACGTGCTGGTCGGCCACCTGGTCGGCACGGCCGACATGATCGCGCAGATCGCCGACCGCTGTTATCTCGAGAAGTGCCGCGACCGGCTGTACGCCGAGTTCGTGCTCGGCGGGGTCGCGCTGCCGTTCTCCGGGGGCTACCGCCAGGTGAAGTACGCCTCGGGACTCGACCTGCTGCGGCAGACGCCCGATTTCATCGAGGAGACGCGCCGCAATCGTCTCGACCGCGACTTCGGCGCGGCCTACCGCCACCTCGAGATCCTCTTCAACGGCCGCAATCCCTACATCGAGGCGATCGACCGCAACGTTGAGTTTTTGCGACAGGTGCTGCGCAGCGAGAACTGGCAGCTGCTCAGGCGCCGGCCGCCGATCTTCGCGGCCGTCGACGACCCGATGGGGACCATGCGTAATCTGATGCTCGGCTACATAAAGAGAGTCTGGGCGAACTACTAAGCTCGACTTCAGGTGGCGTCGATACCGGGGCGGCGGGTAAGATGAATCCCCACAAATGAGGGGATCTTGTCCGGGAGTGTGCCCACCCCCAGGACCTGCCGATCAGTGACCGCCGCCAGCTTCAAGTTCCGCTACGCGGGTGCCGCTTTTTTCACCGTGCTGCTGGCGGCCGCCGCGGTCGCGGCGCTCCTCGTCTACCGCCATCAGTCCGACACCGCCGCGCTCAGCACACTGGCCGAGCAGGCGGCCCGCGAGCGCGTCGGCCCGGAGCTGCGCGCCCGCGCGCAGAGCATCGCCGCCCACGCGGCCGACTCCATCGCCGGCGCGGTGCGCGCCCAGGACAACGCCGGAATCGCCCGCCGCCTGCAGCCCTTCCTCGACGATCCGACCGTCGCCGCCGTCTCGGTCGCGAACCGTCTCGGTGGGTCGCTCTACTCGTGGCAGCGCGGCACGCCGGCCGCCCCCGGCGCGCAGAGCGCGCAGGTCTCGGTGCCGGTGCGGGTGATGGTGGAGAGCTTTCCCGGCGCGACCACTCCCGAGACGCTCGCCCAGCTGACCCTGACGCTCGAGCCGGCCGCGCCGGCCACGGGCGCGCCGCTCAGCGAGCGCCTGTCCGCGGCCGGCGGATCGGGCGCGCTGACCGGGTGGCTGCTGCTGCTGCTCGCCGCGGCCGGCGGATCGGGCGCCGCTTATCTCGCCTGGCGCGCGGTGCGCGAGCTCGAGCGTCCGGTCGATTCCCTCATCAGGAGCGCCGACCGCATCGGCGTCGGCGACTACACGCGCCCGGTCGAGGTGCGCCAGCAGGACTCGCTCGCCGGACTCGAGCAGGCGTTCGAGCGCATGCGTGGACGGCTGCGCCAGTCGACGATCAGCAAGAACTACCTCCACAGCATGCTCAACAGCATGACGGACGCGGTGTTCGTCACCTCGCCCGACGGCGTCATCAAGCTCGCCAACTCCGCCGCCTGCAAGCTGCTCGGCTTCAGCGAGGAGGAGCTGCTCGGCCGCGGCATCGCCGCGATCCTCGAGGAGCGCGAGCGCGCCGACTTCGACTTGCTGCAGGCGGCGCAGGAGACGCGCGAGACCGTGGTGCGTACCCGCAGCGGCCAGACCATCCCGGTGTCGTTCACCGGCTCGGCGATCGCCAGCGACGACCCGCAGTTCCAGGGCAACATCTTCGTCGCCCGCAACATCACCGACCGCAAGCGCGCCGAGCGCCGCATCCGCTACCTCGCCCGCTACGACGCGCTCACCAAGATTCCGAACCGCATGCAGTTCTACCACGTGCTGCAGCAGACGATCGCGCGCGCGCTGCGCAGCGGCCAGGTCGTGGCGGTGCTGTACCTCGACATGGACCGCTTCAAGGAGGTCAACGACACCTTCGGTCACGGCGCCGGCGATCGCGTGCTCGAGGTGCTGGCCGAGCGTCTGGCGCGCGCGGTGCCCAAGGAGAGCGTGGTGGGGCGCCTGGCCGGGGACGAGTTCGCGTTGTGCGTCGACGGGCTGGCGGCCGATAGCGACAACCGCGGACCGATCGCGCAGCTGTCGCGCGCGATCCTCACCGAGGTGAGCCGGCCGTTTCAGCTCAACCAGCAGGAGGTTTTCCTGACCGCGAGCCTCGGCATCGCCTTCTGTCCGCGCGACGCCGAGAACGTCATCGACCTGATCCGCAACGCCGACGCCGCCATGTACTACTCCAAGCAGAACGGCGGCAACACCTTCGCGTTCTACTCACCGGAGATGAACGCCGCGGCGGTCGAGCGGCTGATGCTCAAGAGCAAGCTGCGCCGGGCGCTGGAGCGTGACGAGCTCGAGATCAAATACCAGCCCAAGGTGGACCTGCGCAACGGGCGCATCATCGGCGCGGAGGCGCTACTGCGCTGGCGGCTGCCGGGACACGGCGACATCCCGCCGTCGCAGTTCATTCCGCTCGCCGAGGAAACCAACCTGATCGTGGACATCGGCGAGTGGGTGCTCAACCGCGTGTGCATGGACTACCGGCACATGCAGAGCGAGGGCGGCGATCCGGGGCGCATCTCGCTCAACCTCTCCCTGAAGCAGCTGCGCCAGGCGAGCTTCATCCTGCGCTGCCGCTCGGTGTTCCGCCGCCACGGCGTGTCGCCGACCGCCTTCGAGCTGGAGATCACCGAGACCACGCTGATGGCGGATACGCAGCGCACCGTGCGGCTCCTCGATGAGCTGTTTGCCATGGGGCTGCATCTGTCGATCGACGACTTCGGCACGGGCTACTCGTCGCTGTCGGCGCTGCAGCAGTTCCCGATCGGCACCCTGAAGATCGACCAGTCCTTCGTGCGCGACGCGAGCGAGGACGCCGGCGATGCCACCATCGTGCGCACCATCATCGAGATGGGACGCTCGCTCGGGATGGAGGTGATCGCCGAGGGAGTCGAGTCGCGCGCGCAGCTCGAATTCCTGCGCCAGAACGCCTGCCTGTATGCCCAGGGGCGCCTGTTCGGCGAGCCGTGCACCGCGGCGGAGCTGCTGGCGCTCCTCACCCGCCAGGCCGCCGGCACTCTGCCGTTCGCGCACCTCCTGCGCCGCAGCGAGGAAGCGGCGGCGCCGCGCCTGGCCTAGAAGCTGAGCTTAAGTAGCGTCGTTTTCAATGCGTCGCGGCGCCGCGCTCGGCGAAGGCGCGGGCCACGGCCGTGGTCTGCTGTGCGAGTGAGCTGAGCGCCGCGCTGGTCGCGCTCTCGAAGGCCGCGACCACCTCGCTCATGCGGTCGCCGGCGGCCGCTGCGCTTCCCTCCGCCACGAAGCTCGCCACGTGCTCGCGTCCCTGACGTGCGCCGAGCGTGCAATCGAGCACCACCGCGACCTGCGGCGCCGACTTCCCGGCCGTGTAGTCGGCCTCGAAGCGCCGCACCGAGACCTGCAGCAGATACGGGGAGGGAAACGGGCTCCCCGAGTCCTGCACCGACTGCCACTCTCCCGAGGCGCGCAGCGCCTCGACGGCGAGCGCCTCGATCACGTCGGGGAGCGGCGCCGGCCAGCGGCTGCCGAGGTAGAAGTTCATGCGATGATCGGCCTGGACCAGGATGATGTGCGAGCCGTCGAGCCCGGGGGAGGCGACCGGGTGCGCGACCTGGATCCCCGCCAGCTGCGGGAGCGGCGTGGCGGTCGCGGCCGGCGCCGCCTCTGCCCGCGCCGCGGGTCTCGGCGCGCGCAGCACATAGGTCTGCTCGGGCTTGGCGTCGCTGTGAAAGAGGTTGCCGCAGCCCCCGAGCGAGCTCAGGGCCAGCGCCGCCGCCAGCGGCGTTACCGTCCGCCTCGCGCGCCGCGCCCTCATCGCGGGATCTCCACGCCGCGCTGCGGCGGCTGGTACAGCAGTTGCGCCGGGTTCTCGCGTAGGCTGTTGGAGAGCTCGCGGATGTCGCGCGCGGCCGCGCGGCCCTCGCGCACGAAGCGCTCGATCTCGGGCAACCCGTCGCGCGTGAAGGAGCGTATGTCCTGGCGGTTCTCGGCGATCGCCTGGTCGAGCTGCACGGAAGCATCCGCGAGGCTATCGGCGATGGCGCGCATGCGCTGCGCGGCGGCACGCACCTCCGGGTCCACCGTGACGAGTATGCCGTGCGCGATGCCCGCGGAAGCCGCGAGCTCCGAGCTGGCGCCGCGCAGCTCGGCGATCAGCGCGTTGAGATCGCGGGCCGTGCGCGGCAGCCCGGCGCTCGCCTTGTCGAGGTTGCCGACCGCGGAGGTCACCGCGGCGATGTTCTCGTCGCTCAGCAGGCGGGTGGCGCGGTCCACGAGATTCCCGACCGCCGCCACGATCTCAGGCAGGCCCGCGAGAAACACGTCGAAACGCGAGGGCGCCGAACGGATCACCGGGTAGCGCAGGCTCGCGACCGGCGGCGCCATGCGCTTGCCGCTGCGGTCCTCGCTCAGATCGATGTACAAGAGCCCGGTCACTCCCTGCAGCGCGAGCTCCGCGAGCGTGTGCTCCGAGATCGGGGTGCTCGAGTCGATGTCGACGATCACCTCGGCGCGGCTCGAGTCGCGCGGGTCGATACGCAGGTCGTTCACGCGGCCGACCGGGACGCCGAGATAGCGCACCGCCGCGCCTTTCTCCAACCCGCTGACGCTGCCGGTGAAGTAGATTTCGTAGCGATTAAAATCGCGGTGCTCACGGGTGTCGGAATACCAGTAGACGAACAGCGCCCCGGCCAGCGCCACCAGCAGCACGAATGCGCCGACGGCGGCGTAGTTGGCCTCACGCTCCACGCTCGCCTCCGAGGCGGGCGCGGGCCCGCTCGCCGTGGAAATACGCCTGGATCCACGGGTTCGGGTGCTCGACGATGCGCTCGAGCGTATCGGATTCCATGCGCTTGTCCACGATCACCCCGACACGATTGCAGGTACGGAAGATGCTGTCCAGATCGTGCGTGATCATCACGATAGTGAGCTTCAGGTGCTGCTGCAGGTACAGCACCAGGTCGTCGAACGCCGCCGCGCTCACCGGATCGAGACCCGAGGTGGGCTCATCGAGGAACAACAGCTGCGGATCGAGCGCCAGGGCGCGGGCGACCGCCGCGCGCTTCACCATGCCGCCGGAGAGCTGCGCCGGGTACTTGCCGGCGGCGTCGGCCGGCAAGCCCACCAGACGGATCTTGAGCAGCGCCAGGCCGGCGAGCGCGTCCGGCGCGAGCGCCAGGTGCTCGATCATGGGCAGCTGCACGTTCTGCAGAACCGTCAGCCCCGTGTAGAGCGCTCCCTCCTGGAAGGCGACGCCGTAGCGCGCCTTGATGGGCCGCAGCTCCGGCTCGCTCAAGTTGGTGATATCACGGCCGCGGATGCGCACCGTGCCGGCAACCGGGCGCTGCAGTCCGAGGATCGTTCGCAGCAGCACCGACTTGCCCGCGCCCGAGCCGCCGACGATGCCGAACACCTCGTCCTCCTGCACCTGCATGTCGAGCTGGTCGTGCACCACCTGCCCGTCGAAGCGGTTCACGAGCCCGCGGACTTCCACGACCGGTTCCATCAGATCTTCATCTGCATGAACAGCACTGCGAACAGCGCATCCGCCATGATCACCAGGAAGATCGCCTGCACGACCGCGACCGTGACGAGGTGCCCGAGCTCGCGCGCCGAGCCGCGCACCTGCATGCCGCGGTAGCAGCCGGCGGTGGCGATGAGCAGCGCGAACACCGGCGCCTTGATGATTCCCACCCAGAAGGTAGTGGCGGAGATCGACTCGCTGACGCGATTCACGTACTGGCTGAGCGGCATTTCGAGGAGGTAGCGGCACAGCAGCGCCCCCCCGGCGAGCCCGATGAGATCGGCGATGATGGTGAGCAGCGGCAGCGCGATCGTGAGTCCGAGCACCCGCGGCACCACCAGCAGCTCGATGGGGTCCGCGCCCGTGGCGGTGAGCGCATCCACCTCCTCGTTGAGCTTCATCGAGCCGAGCTCGGCGGCGAAGGCGCTGCCCGAGCGCCCGGCGACGATGATCGAGGTGAGCAGCACCCCGAGCTCGCGCAGCACTCCGATCGTGACCAGATCGACCACGTAGATGTCGGCGCCGAGCCCGCGCAGCTGCTGGGCGCTCATGTAGGCGATGATGACGCTGATGAGGAAGGCGATGAGCGCCACGATCGGCATGGCGGTGATGCCGGTGTCGTAGACATGGCGGGCGATGGAGATCGGCCTGAGGCGCTGTGGGTGTGCGAGACTCGCGCCGAAGGTCGCGCACACGCGTCCGAGGAAAGCCAGGCCCGCCTCCATGGCGTGGCCCGAGCGGACCACGTAGCGGCCGATCGCAACCAGCGCACGATCGCCCGGTTCCCCCGGCGCCGCCGCGGTGGCCGCGGCGGCGGAGCCGGCCGGCTCATCCGCGAGTGTCGCGTCCACCAGGCGCAGCTGGTCCGGCGGGGCGCCGCGGAAGCCGACCTCGGCCCCGGCGCGGCGTGCGCGGCGCACGAAGCCGCGCAACGCCCAGGCGCCGGACAGATCGAGCTCGGTGATGCCCTGCGTGGCGATGCGGACCCGGGGTGCCGCGGCGACGTCGACCGCGGCGAGCGCGGCCTCGATAGCGGCGACCTCGCGCGCGCTCCATGCGCCCGTCAGCTCGAGCTCCAGGCCTTCAGCGCTGCGCCGGACCTCGACTGCCTCTCGTGGGGGAGCCGTTGCTGACATCGCGGCCTTGTCGACCGTCGGGGACTGTGATCATAAGCGCGATCCCCCGAAGTGAGCGAGTCGGTGCCGCTGGTGGCACGCCCACGGCTGGCGTCAGGCGTATTTGCGGTCAGCCGTCAGGTGTCGTCGCGGTAGCGGCGGATGCGCGCGGCGGCGTATGCCATGGCGACCGCCGCGCTCACGCCGAGCCACAGATCCATGTCGGTGAACGCGCCACGGATGTTGAATGTATTGAGCACCACGCCGACCGGCGGCAGGTCCTTGAAGCTGCCGAACACGTGTGCGTGCCCGAGCTGCAGCTGGTACCAGATGCCGAAGGCGCGGTAGCGCTCGAAGTCCCACAGATAATGCGTCCCGAGCCCGACGCGCTCGACGATCGGCGCCACCACCGGGATGAGCGACGCCCACAGGATCGGGCTGCGCCGGGCCCAGGCCGAGAGCAGCAGCAGCGCCCCGGCGATCGGCGCGTACCACAGCGCTCCGAGCAACACCGTGAGCAGCAGCACCAGCGCGGTGCGCAGCCACTCGAGCGTATCCCAGCTGAGCACCCCGGGGACGCGCATGGCGAGGATCGCCGAGAACACGAGGTCGGAGACCAGCGCCAGCGCGAGTACCCCGAGCGGCACGATCACGGCCGCGACCAGGAGTTTGGATGCCACCGTGAGCCCGTCCGAGACCGGCAGCGACTTCCAGAAGAGAATGCTGCGGTCCTTGCGCTCGGCGTACAGGCAGTCGAGCAGATAGAAGCCGACACAGATCGAGGTCACGAGAAACACTGGCTGCGCGAGCGCCCATTGCACGATGGTGAAGAGCGCCACGCGCTGGCGCGGCGTGAGCAGCCCGTGTGCGCCGCCTTCGCCGAAGTCCGCGTGACCGAACAGCAGGCACAGCGCCAGCAGCCCTTCCACGACCAGGGGCGCTATCCACAGCGAGCGATGCTCCCACAGCTCGCGGCGCGCGAGGGTCAGGATGGTATCGAGCCTGCCGGCACGCGCCATGAGCGCAGACACGGCCGGGACGGGTGCGGCGGTGGCGTTCATATGAGTGCGGCCCCGGAGCTGGCGAACATGAAGAAGGTGGCGAGCGCCAGCAGTCCTGCGATCAGGAGCGGCGCAACCCAGGGCGCGTTGCGCTCCCACGACCCGTGCGGGGCGAGCAGGCCGAGCGCGCCGCGATTGCCGCTACGGGGGGCCAAGGCACTCGTGCCGAGTCCGGAGGTGATGTTCATGTGGACGAGGCTCCCTGCATCTTGGCGACAAAGAGATCGGCGATCGAGGGGGTGCGCAGCTCGCCCAGCGCGCCGAGCTCGGCGGCCGTGCGGCCTTCGAAGAACATCGCCACCCGCCCGAACACCTCGCGCTCGTAGAACGGGTGGAGCTCGCGGGCGCGCGGGGCCTGCTCGGGGCTCACGGTGAGCTGCCGATAGCGGCCGCCGAGCTCCTCGACCGAGGAGTTGAGCGCCAGGCGCCCGTGGCTGATGAAAATGACATCGGTGAAGAGCTGCTCCACCTCCTCCACCTGATGCGTGGTGAGGAGGATGGTGCGCTCCTTATCGAAATAGTCGTTGAGCAGCGTGTCGTAGAACTGACGGCGGTACAGCAGGTCGAGGCCGAGCGTGGGCTCATCGAGCACCAGCAGGCGCGCGTCGATCGCCAGGATCAGCGCCAGGTGCAGCTGCGTCACCATGCCCTTGGAGAGCTGGCCGACGCGGCTCGAGCGCTGAATGTCGGTCTTGCGCAGGAAGCTCTCGGCGACGCTCCGGTCGAAGCGCGGGTGGACGTGCTCGACGAACTCGACCGCCTGCGCGACGCGCAGCCAGCGCGGCAGCACCGCCACGTCGGCCATGAAGCACACCTCGCGCATCAGCGCGTCGCGCTGCGAGCGCGGATCGAGCCCGAGCACGCGCAGCTCCCCGCCGAAGGAGGTGAGCCCGAGGATCGCCTTGAGCGCGGTGGTCTTGCCGGCGCCGTTCGGGCCGATCAGGCCGACGATGCGCCCCGGCTCGACGTTGAAGCTGACGGAGTCCAGCGCGCGCGTCGCGCCGTAGGATTTTTCCAGGCCACGCGCTTCAATTACCGCTGTCATCTTGCTCCCCTTTGGCGCCCGCCGCCGGGAAGGGCGCCGTGGGTGCGGCGGCTCCGGCGGCTCCGGCGCGCAGCAGCTCCTCGCCCGAGAAGCCCAAGCGCTGGATGGTCGCGTAGATCTTGGGCCATTCGTCCTCGAGAAAGCGCTGCCGCTCGTCCTTCATGAGCGCCTGGCGAGCCCCTAAGCTCACGAACATGCCAAGGCCCCGGCGTTTCTCGACCAGCCGCTCGTCCACCAGCTGCTGGTAGCCCTTGAGCACCGTCAGCGGATTCACGCGAAAGTCCGCCGCGACGTTGCGCACCGAGGGCAGTGGGTCCCCTTCCTTCAGGACGCCCTCGAGGATCATGGCGACCACCCGGTCCCTCAGTTGCCGGTAGATCGGCTGGCTGTTGTCCCACTGTGGATCCATGATGGCGGTCGTTGGCGTCAGTACAGACACGAAAGCTGTTTCGGGAGGTTAGCGAACTAATCTACCAAAACGGCCGGCTCGGGCTTGCCGAACCAGGACGGCGCGGACACGTGAGCGATGCTGATGAACTCGGGCTGTGTGCCCGGGACAACGGCGGTCGACTCGACGAAGGCCATGCTGGACAGCGCGCAGATCAGCGTGGCGACAGCGGCGCAGGTGGTATTGCGATACAGGGTTTCGATTGCGTTCATGGTCATCTCCTCTCTGGCTTTCACTCTCTTCGGCTCCCTGCACTATGCAGGTCGCCTTCCTTAGTGTTGTACACTACTAGTACACTACTTAAGTGTCAAGCTATTTCAGTAGATGACCTTCAAGGGTCCGGAAAGGGGGGTCCAGGCCCGGAGTCTGAGCCCCAGGGCTTGAAGCCGACCGGGGCCCGGACGCCGTTTTTGCGGGCTGTCCTGAGCGCACACGCTAGAATTTCTGGCCCTCTCTCCCTCGTCACAAAGAAAATCCCTCATGAAACCCGCTGTGAACGTCGCGATCACCGGCGCCGCCGGGCAGATCGGCTATGCACTCGCCTTTCGCGTGGCCTCGGGAGCCCTGCTCGGGCCCGACGCGCGCGTGAGACTCCATCTGCTCGAGATCACCGCCGCGCTCCCCGCGCTCCAGGGCGTGCTGATGGAGCTCAGCGACTGCGCCTTTCCAACACTGGAGAGCGCCAGTGCGAGCGACGATGCGAACGTTGCCTTCCGCGATTGTCAGGTGGCGATGCTGGTGGGTGCGCGGCCGCGCGGGCCGGGCATGGAGCGCAAGGATCTGTTGCTCGCCAACGCGCAGATCTTCTCCGCGCAGGGCAAGGCGCTCAATGCGGTCGCCGACCGCAACGTGCGCGTGCTGGTGGTGGGAAATCCCGCCAACACGAATGCCCTCATCACCATGGCCAACGCACGCGATCTCAATCCGCGCAATTTCACCGCCATGACGCGCCTCGATCACAACCGCGCGCTGGCGCAGCTCGCGCAGGAAACCGGCACGCACGTGTCGGATATCCGCCGCATGACGATCTGGGGAAACCACTCCGCCACGCAATACCCGGATGTCACGCACGCGCTGGTAGCGGGTAAGAGCGCGCTCTCGCTGGTCGGCCGCGAGTGGATCGAGCAGACCTTCATTCCGACCGTGCAGCAGCGCGGCGCCGCCGTCATCAAGGCGCGCGGCGCCTCCTCGGCCGCCTCGGCGGCCTCTGCCGCGATCGATCACGTGCACACCTGGGTGCACGGGACGCCCAAGGACGACTGGGTGAGCATGGGCGTTGCATCCGACGGCAGCTACGGCATCGCCGCCGGCGTGATCTACTCGTATCCCGTCACCATCGCGAACGGCGAGTACCGTATCGTCCCGGGCCTGGAGCTGGATGAGTTCAGCCGCAAGCGCATGGACGCCACTCACGCCGAGCTCCGCGAGGAGCGCGACGGAGTAAAGAACCTGCTCGGCTGATATATGGACAGGGCGACCGCTGGGTGGGCCGCAGGCCCAGCCAGCCAATAGGAGGACACGGCTATGTTAGGCGCGATCGTCTCGCTGCTCGTGGTGCTGGCCGCCGCGTTCGCGGTCACACAGGTCGGCGGCGTGATCACGCTGGTGTTCATCGCGGCGGTGCTGTTCCTCGCCTACCGGCGGCTCTCACTGCTCGCCTTCACGGTCACCTTCACCGTCCTGCTCGCCCTGTATACGACGGTCGGAGCCCCGGCCGGCATCTGGAAGGGGCTCCTGTGGGTGCTGCTCGCGGGGCTGTGGCTGCTCAACGTGCGGCCGCTGCGCAAGTCGCTCATCACCCGCCCCTTCATGGGCGCGTACCTGAGGCTCCTGCCCTCGATGTCGCAGACCGAGAAGGAGGCGCTCGAGGCGGGCACGGTGTGGTGGGACGGGGAGCTGTTCACCGGTGCACCCAACTGGCCGAAGCTGCTCGGCGCGAAACCTCCGAAACTCTCCGAGGCCGAGCAGGCGTTCCTCGACGGTCCGTGCGAGGAGCTGTGCCGCATGCTCGATGAGTGGCACATCACCCACGAGCTCGGCGATCTGCCGCCCGAGGTGTGGGAGTTCCTGAAGAGCCGCGGCTTCTTCGCGATGATCATCCCGAAGAAGTACGGCGGACTCGAGTTCTCCGCCTACGCGCACTCGTGCGTGCTCGCCAAGATCTCGAGCCGCAGCCCCACCGCCTCCTCGACGGTCGCCGTACCCAACTCGCTCGGGCCCGCCGAGCTCCTGAACCACTACGGCACCGAGGAGCAGAAGAACCATTACCTGCCGCGCCTGGCGCGCGGCGAGGAAGTGCCGTGCTTCGCGCTCACCGGCCCGCGCGCCGGCTCCGATGCCGCCTCCATCCCCGACACCGGAGTGGTGTGCCGCGGCATGTGGCGCGGCACGGAGGTGGTGGGCCTCAGGCTCAATTTCTCCAAGCGCTACATCACGCTCGCCCCGGTCGCGACCGTCATCGGGCTTGCCTTCCGCATGTTCGATCCGGACAAGCTCCTCGGCGGCAAGACCGACATCGGCATCACCTGCGCGCTCATTCCCCGCGGGACGCCCGGAGTCAGCATCGGACGGCGGCATTTCCCGCTCAACGTTCCGTTCCAGAACGGACCGATCCAGGGGCACGACGTGTTCGTGCCGCTCGATTCCATCATCGGCGGCCCGTCCATGGCGGGCAGCGGCTGGCGCATGCTGGTCGAGCAGCTGTCGGTCGGCCGCTGCATCTCGCTGCCCTCCAACACTACCGGCGCCGCCAAGGCGGGCGTGTGGGCCACCGGCGCCTACGCGCGCATCCGTACCCAGTTCAACATGCCGGTCGGCCGCTTCGAGGGAGTCGAGGCGTCGATCGCCCGCATGGTGGGCCTCACCTACACCATGGACGCGGCGCGCTCGGTGACCGCGGGCGCGATCGACGGCGGCGAGAAGCCCTCGGTGCCGTCGGCGATGCTGAAGTACCACGTCACCGAGATGGGCCGCCAGGTCGGCAACGACGCGATGGACGTGCACGGCGGCAAGGGCATCATGCTGGGGCCGAAGAACTACCTCGGGCGCAGCTACCAGATCACCCCGGTGGCGATCACCGTCGAGGGGGCCAACCTGCTCACCCGCAATCTCATCATCTTCGGCCAGGGCGCCATCCGCTGCCATCCGTTCGTGCTGCGCGAGATGACCGCGGCGCGCAATCCCGACCGCGCCGCCGGCGTCGATGCGTTCGATCGCGCGCTCTTCGGGCACGTCGGCTTCACCATCTCCAACGCGGTGCGCTCCTTCATCATGGCCCTCACCCACGCGCGCTTCACCCGCGCGCCGGTCGCGGGCCACACCAGGCGCTACTACCAGCACATCGTGCGCTTCAGCGCCTCGTTCGCCTTCGCGGTCGATGTGGCGATGCTCACGCTCGGCGGCTATCTCAAGAAGAAGGAGGGCCTGTCGGCGCGCCTCGGCGACGTGCTGTCGTGCATGTACCTCGCGTCCATGGTGCTCAAGCACCACGAGAATCAGGGCCGGCCGGAAGAGGATCTGCCCGTGGTCGAGTGGGCCTGCCGCAATCTCCTCTCTCAGGCGCAGGAGCAGCTGCACGGCTTCCTGCGCAATTTCCCCAACCGGGCGCTCGCCGGTGTCATGCGCGCACTCATCTTCCCGCGCGGCCTGGTCTATTCCGCGCCCGGCGACGCGCTCGGCCACCGTGTGGCGACGCTCGTGACCAACCCGACCGAGGCGCGCGAGCGGCTGTGCCTCGGCATCTATTGGACGCTCGAGCCGCGCAATCCGCTGGGGCTGCTGCAGGAGGCGATGCTGCTCGCCGGTGAGCTCGAGCCGCTTCTCAAGCGCATCCGCGTCGAGGGCGTCAAGACCGGCAAGGTCACCGCGCTCGATCTCCCGGGGCAGATCAGCCAGGCGCTCGCCGCGCAGATCGTCTCCGAGACCGAGGCGGCGGCGCTGCGCGAGTACGATCGCAAGTCGATGGACCTCATCAACGTCGACGATTTCGCCTCCGAGGAGCTCGGCACCCAGGCGCAGCCGCTCGAGGCGCAGCCGGCCGGCGAGCAGTCGCGGCCGCACGTCGCATGAGCAATCCGGCGGGCGCCGCCGTGCAGCCGGACGCGCCCGGCGCGGCCCCGGCCACCACGGTGCCCGCCACGACGCCCCTCACAACGCCCGCGGCGGTGCCGGTTGCGACAGCCGCGACGGCCGCGCCCGCGCCGCCAGAGCGGCGCTGCGACAACTGCGGCGCGAGCGTGCCCGGCCGCTATTGCGGAAATTGCGGGCAGCGTCTCGAGCCGCCGGTGCATACGCTGTGGCATTTCATCCAGGTCGCAGCCGAGGATGTCACGCACGCGGACTCGCGGCTGTGGCGCACGCTCTGGGCGTTGCTCTTCAAGCCGGGCTACCTCACCCACGAGTTCCTCGCCGGCCGCCGCGCCCGCTACCTGCCGCCGGTGCGGTTGTACCTGGTGCTGTCGGTGGTGTTCTTCGTCTGGTTCAGTGCCACGCACCAGAGGATGACGGTCCTTGAGCTGGATGCGCCGCGCAGCGCCGCCAGCGGTGCCGCGGCTGCTCCGGGGCGGGACGAGTATGGCCCCATGGCGAAAGCGCTGCCCGACGAATCCCCGCAGCAGCGAGCCGAGCGCGTGTGTCCGGATCTCGGCCATCTGGGTCCCTGGCAAGACCGGATTTTGGGTCGGGTAACCCACGCCTGCCGCCTGGTGGTGCTCGATAACGGACGCTCGGTGCGCGATGCGTTCCTGCACAACCTGCCGCGGGCCATGTTCCTGTTTCTGCCGCTGCTCGCGGCCGGCATGATGCTCGTGTACTGGTGGCCGCGGCATTACTACGTCGAGCACCTGCTGCTGTTCGTGCACAACCACGCATTCGGGTTCCTGCTGCTGCTGCTCGCGGCGGGGGTGTCGGCGCTCCTGCCCATCGCCACATCCTGGGTACGCTTCGCGCTCTGCCTGTACATCCCCTGGTACGTGTATCGTTCCATGCGGGTGGTCTACGGGCAGGGCCGCTGGCTCACGTTCGGCAAGCTCGTGCCGCTGAGTTTCTTCTACCTGGTGAGCGGAACGCTGATGGTCGCGCTCACCGTCGCGTACAGCGGACTCTCGCTGTGAAGGAGATCATGATGCGTACGTTCATCGTTGCTGCCCTGGCTCTCGCCGCGTCGTTTGCCGTCGTGCCGATTAGCCGGGCCCAGACGCCCGCGGTCGCGCTGGAGCGCACCGCCTCACCCCCGGGCGCCGAGGTCTACATCATCAGCCCGAAGGACGGCGCCCAGATAAAAAGCCCGGTGCTGGTGCAGTTCGGGCTCAAGGGCATGGGGGTGGCGCCCGCCGGGGTCAAGTTCGAGAACACCGGGCACCATCACCTGCTGATCGACACCGACCCGCCCGCCAACATGGGCGCGCCGCTCCCCGCGACCGACAACCTCAAGCACTTCGGCAAGGGTCAGACCGAGACCTCACTCACCCTGACGCCCGGCAAGCACACCCTGCAACTCGTGCTCGGCGACCAGAATCACGTCCCGCACGACCCGCCGGTGATCTCGAAGAGGATCACGATCACCGTCGAGAAGTGAGCGCCTGAAGTCCTTGAGGGCGCGAGCGCCTGAGGAGTCCGCCCCGTGAGCCGCGCGGTCCTGCACGTCGACATGGACGCCTTCTACGCCTCCGTGGAGCAGCACGACGACCCGCAGATCGCCGGACAGCCGGTCATCGTCGGCTGGGCGGGAGGGCGCGGCGTCGTGGCCGCCGCCAGCTACGAGGTACGCGCCTTCGGCGTGCGCTCCGCGATGCCGATGCGCACCGCGCTCAAGCTCTGCCCGCACGCGATCTGCGTCCGTCCGCGCATGGCGCGCTATCAGGAGGTCTCTCAGGTATTGTTCGGCGTGTTCCGCGAGGTCACGCCGCTCGTCGAGGGGCTGTCTCTCGATGAGGCGTTCCTCGATGTCACCGCCAGCCAGGAGCTCCTCGGCGGCGCGGTCGAGATTGCGCGCCGCATCAAACAGCGGATCCGCGAGCGCACCGGTCTCACCGCCTCGGTGGGCGTCGCGCCGAATAAGCTGGTGGCCAAGATCGCCTCCGATCTCGAGAAACCCGACGGCCTCTCGGTAGTGGAACCCTCGCGGGTGCGCGCGGTGCTCGATCCGCTCTCGATACGCAGGCTCCCGGGCCTCGGCCGCAAGACCGGCGTGCGGGTGCAGGCGGCCGGCATCCACACCTTCGCCGAGCTGCGCGGCGCGCCGGATGCGGTGCTGTGGCCGCTGTTCGGCCGCTATACCGCCTGGGTGCGCGAGCGCGCCTCCGGCGTCGACGAGCGGCCGGTGCTAGCGGACGTCGGGGAGAAGTCTTTGAGCGCCGAGGACACCTTCGAGGAGGACATCGGCGATCCGCGCGCGCTGCAGGCGCAGCTCGCCCGGCTGGCGGACTTGGCGTGCGCGCGGCTGCGCGGCCGGGAGCTGGTCACCGGCTGCGTCGGGGTGAAGATCCGCCGCCACGACTTCACCACCTTCACCCGCCAGCGCGCCATCGCGCCAAGCACTTGTGCGGGGCGCGTCATCGCCGGCGTCGCGGCCGAGCTCCTCGAGCGCTGGCTGCGCGCGCACCCGCACGCGAAACTTCGCCTGCTCGGCGTGGTCCTCACAGAGCTGCAGCCGGCATCCCAGCTCGGCCTGTTCGAGGACCTGCGCCGCGGCGGGCGCCTCGATGCGGCGCTGGATGAGGCGCGGACGCGCTTCGGCGAGCGGGCGCTGCGCCGGGGAAACACCATCGAGTAGCATCGGGCCATGTATCTCAAGTTCTTCGGCCTGAACGAGAAGCCGTTCGCGATCACGCCCGATCCGCGTTATCTCTTCCTGAGCGAGCGCCACGCGGAAGCGCTGGCGCACCTGATGTACGGCATCAACGAGGCCGGCGGCTTCGTGCAGCTCACGGGCGAGGTCGGCACCGGCAAGACCACGATCGTGCGCTCGCTGCTGGCCCAGGCGCCGAAGAATGCCGAGATCGCGCTCATCCTCAATCCCAACATGACCGCGCCGGAGTTCCTGCTGACCATCTGCGAGGAGCTCGGCGTCAACGTGCCCGGCGGCTCGCGCCAGAGCCTGAAGGAGCTGGTCGACGCCCTCTCCGGCCACCTGCTCGAGGCGCACGCCGCCGGGCGGCGGGTGGTGCTGGTGGTGGACGAGGCGCAGAATCTCTCCCCCGAGGTGCTCGAGCAGGTGCGGCTCCTCACCAACCTCGAGACCAACACGCAGAAGCTCCTGCAGGTCATCCTCATCGGCCAGCCGGAGCTGCGCGAGCTGCTGTCGCGCAACGAGCTGCGCCAGCTCGCGCAGCGCGTCACCGGCCGCTACCACCTCGATCCGCTCTCGCGCGAGGAGACGACCGCTTACGTGCGCCATCGCCTGCGCGTTGCGGGCGCGACCACCGACATCCTGAGCTCATGGGCGCTCAGGGAGGTTTACCGCCTGTCGCGCGGTGTGCCGCGCCTCATCAACATCATCTGCGACCGCGCGCTCCTCGGCGCGTATTCGCTCGACCGCCACCGGGTCACGGGTCGGCTGGTGCGCCGCGCCGCCGCCGAGGTGTTCGGCCGCGGCTTCGCTGCCTACTGGCTGCCGTGGGCGGCCGCCGCCGGCGCCGCCGCCGTGCTGGCGGCGGTCACAGCGACGCTCTGGGCATTCGGTCCCTGGAGCCCGGGCGCGCATCCGTCCTCGGCCGGTGCCTCGAAGCCGGGCGCGGCGCTCCAGGCGGCCGTCGCGGCCACGCCCGCCGCCACCGCCAGCGTGGCACCTCCTGCGCCAACGCTCGCAGAGCTGCTCGGCGCGCACGCCGCCGAGACCGACACCGACAGTGCCTTCGCCAAGCTCTTTGAGCTATGGGGCGCAAAGTACCAGGCCGGCGGCACCGACCCGTGTACCCAGGCGTCGCGGCAGCGACTGGAATGCCTCGCCGAGCGCGGCTCCTTCGGTCAGCTGCGCCTCTATAACCATCCGGCGATCCTGATGCTGAGCGACAGCGGCGGCGGCAGCCACCAGGTGGTGCTCACCGGACTCGACGACGAGCACGCGCGGCTCGATCTCGGCGGGCCGCAGGCGGTGGGCTTAGGCGAGCTGTCGCATTTCTGGCTGGGTGACTTCGTCATGCTGTGGCGCCCGGCGAGCTCGCCGGTCAAGGCGCTGTCGGCCGGGATGCGCGGCGCGGAGGTGCGCTGGCTGCGCCAGAGCCTGCAACGCCTGGCGCACGTCGAGGGGAGCACACCGGTGAGCGACCTGTTCGATGCCGAGCTCACCGGCCTGGTGCGCGAGTTCCAGCGGGCGCATCAGCTCTCGGTCGACGGGATCGCGGGTCCCCAGACGCAGATCGCGCTCGCCAGCGCGGTGGCGGGGCCGGGTGTGCCGCTACTGTCGGCGGGCGATGCTCACGGCGGGTGAATCGATGTCGTTCATCCTCGACGCATTGAAGAAATCCGAGAGCGACCGCCAGCGGCAAGGCGGCCCGGCTCTCTTCGAAGTCAAGGTCGCCGCGCCGCGCCGCGCCCTGCCGTCGTGGGCGGTGGCGATCGCGATGCTGTTCGCGGCCAATCTCGCCGTCGTGATCTGGCTGCTGATGCGGCACGGCGCGCCGCCGGCCGAGGTCGCACCACCGGCTGCCGCGGTCCCCGCGGCCACGGCCGTGCGCGAGCCGGCGCGCACGCCCACCCCGCTCCAGCCGGCCCCCGTGACACCCGGTGAGATCGCGATCAACGCGCCCATCGCAAGTCCGCCCGCGGTGAGCCCGGCGGCGCGCAGCCTCGTGAGCGCTCCCGCGGAGGCGCCCCCCGCATCGAACCCCGATGACTTTGCCCCGGCCGCCGAGCCGCCCCCATCGGGCAGTATCGGGCGAGTCAAGCGCGGCACGGAATCCGGTGTGCCGCTCTACCAGCAGCTGGCCGCGACTTCCGCCAGTCAGCTGCCGCAGCTGCGGCTCGATCTGCATGCCTACGCCGAGCGTGCCGAGGACCGCTGGGTGCTCATCAACATGCACCGGCTCCGTGAGGGCGATTCGCTCGAAGGCGTGCACGTCGAGCGCATTACGCCCGACGGGGCGGTCCTCTCCTACCAGGGATCGCGGTTCCTGCTGACGCGGGAATGAGGGGCATTGAGGGTTCCTCGGGCGAGAGTTAGAGACTCATCTAACTTCAGCCCCGGGAGGCTCAATTCAGGGCCTCTACTGGCCCAAGTTAGATGACCTTCTAACTTTCGCCCGGCGGAAGCCCTCGCGCGCGCCGCATCCGCGAACAGTTTCACACCTTGAACCAGTTCACAGAATGAGCTTCACAGAATCCGTCGGCCGGGGACGACAGCGCCGCTGCTCTGCGTCATCGTCTGCAAATGAGCGCCCGACCCGCGCCGCCGGCTCGCATGCTGATCGTCGAAGACGACGTCCGCTACGCGGAGTGGCTGCGTCACCACCTTGACGTGCTGTGCCCGCGGGCCAGCGTCAGCATGCTCAACCTGGCGGAATTCGAGCGCTGGTGCACCACCTTCTCGGGACGCGACTGCGATCTGCTGATGCTCGGCTGCCGTTTCGGCACGACCCCCGAGGATCCGAACTCGCCGGGGCTGTCGCTGTTGCGACGCCTGCGCGACCAGCCCGCGGCGCCCGCCGTGATCGCGATCGCCGAAGACGGCAACGAGCTCACCGCGGTGCGCGCGCTGCAGCTTGGAGCCCTCGACTACCTGCCGAAGAAGCTGCTGACGCCGGAACGACTGAGCACCGCCGTGCGCGTGGCGCTGCGGCGCGTCGAGCGGCGCGTGCAGCGCCGCCTGGCGAGCCTGGCGCACATCGAGCACGACCGTGCCACGCAAGCCGCCAGGAGCGGCGCCGTGAACGCCGAAGGCGCGCCCGATAACCGCCCCCCGGGACGCGGCGGCGACACGGTCGCGGGCGTGGTGCCACCGGGCCCCGTCATGGCCGCCGCGGACGGCGCGCCCACCTCTGCGACCGAAGCACTGCAGCCGCCGGGCGTGGTGGCGCTGCTCACCGCGCCGCCCAACGAGGACTTCATTCCCGGCTACACGCTGCGCGTCAAGGTCGGCGAGTCGGAGAAGGCCGCCGTCTATCTCGCCACCAGCGCCGCACGCGGCCACAACGTGGCGCTCAAGGTGTCCAAGACGCTGCGTGACGAGGCCGCCGGCCGTCAGTTCCTCGAGCGCGAGTACACCGCGGTGCAGGCCATCAAGAACCCGCTGGTGGTGGACATCTACGACTACGGAGTGCACGCCGGCTTCGAGTACCTGGCGATGGAGTACCTGCCGCGCGGGGACTTGAAGGCGCGTATTCAGCGCGGCGTCACGGAGCGTGAGGCGCTGCAGTACCTGCAGCACATCGCCGAGGCGCTGCAGGTCGTGCACCAGGCGGGCCTGGTGCACCGCGACCTGAAGCCGCCGAACGTGATGCTGCGCGAGAACGACGCGGTGGCGCTCATCGATTTCGGCCTCGCCCGTCAGATCGACGGCGGCACGACCAGCATGCAGACGGGCCAGACCGGCGTGCTGCGCGGCTCCCCCTACTACATGAGCCCCGAGCAGGCGCTCGGCGAGCAGCTCGACGGCCGCTCCGATTTCTACAGCCTCGGCATCATCCTCTACGAGATGCTGACCGGCCAGAAGCCCTACACCGGCGGCTCCGCCCTCGACGTGCTCCAGCAGCACGTCAGCGCGCCGCCCCCGCAGCTGCCGCAGACGCTCGAGCGTTACCAGCCGCTGCTTACGCGCCTCGTCGCCAAGAGCCGCACCGAGCGCTTCGCGAGCGCCGCGGAGATCATGAGCGCGGCCGGCGAGCTCCTGGCCGGCATGGCGGCCGAGCCGCAATCGAGCGCGGCGTAGCGCGGCTTCAGCCTCCCGAGGCCCTGGCGCGTTCCTGCGCGCGCCCCAGCGCCAGCGCCAGCACCGTCCAGACCGCCGAGATCCCGGCTCCGAGCCAGCCGATGGCCGCGGGTCCCGCCCCCAAACTTCCGGTGAGCTCCTTGTAGAGCGAGCCGGAGAGCGCATCGCCCCCGCGGTACACGAAGGTGTCGATGAGGCCCTTCGCCTTGTACTTCTCTTCGCGGCTCACCACGGTGAACAAAGCGTCGCGGCATGGGCGGGTGAGCGCATAGTCCCCCACGCGGCGCACCGCGTAGACCACCACCAGCACCATGAACAACGGCGCGGTCGCGAACAGCGCGTAACCGGCCGTCATGATCACCGGCACCGTGGCGAGCACGGTCCTCAGGCCCACCCACTTGAAGAGCCGCCCGAACAGCAGCAGCTGGATGGTGAGCGATGCGGCCTGCACCCAGAAGTCGATGCCGCCGAAGAAGCTGGCGCGCTCGTCGGCGGTGTGGAACACCCTGGCGACGAACGCCTGCTGCTCGAGATAAAGGAAGGTCGACACCCAGGTCATGAGCATCACGAACGCGGCGATTCCGAGCAGGTAGGGTGAGCGCACCACCTGGGTGAACGCGGCCCATACGCCGCCGCCCAGGGCATCCTCCGCGCGCGGCGCCGCGGCAGCGCCGGGGGTGGGCGCAGGCCCGGAGCGGCGCTGCCAGCGGATCACCTGTGCCATGAAGACCAGCGACAGCAGCAGCAGCGCCGCCGAGATCGGCAGGAGATTGATGGCGCCAATCGGCACGGCGAAACGGTTGTCGATCGCCGGCCCGATGAGGCCCCCGGTGCTGGCGCCCGCCCAGATGAAGCCGAACAGCCGCCCCGCCTGCTCGCGGTTGAAGACGTCCGCCATCAGGCTCCAGAACGCCGCCACCACGAACAGGTTGAAGACGCTCACCCACACGAAGTAGGTGCGCGCGATCCAGGTGTGATCCTCCTGCACGCGGAACCACACGAAGAAGGCGATGAGGTTGGCCGCGAAGAAGGCGTACACCCACGGCAGGAACACCGTGCGCGGAAAGCGCGAGATGAGCCAGCCGTACACCGGCTGCAGCGCCAGCATCACCACGAACACGCCCCAGAAGAGGTAGGGGATCTTGTCGAGACCGGAGGTGATGCCGAGCGCATCGCGTACCGGGCGCAGGATCGTATAGCTGGCGAACATGCACAGCAGCGTCGCGAACGAGGCGAGCAGCGCCGGCGCCTCACCGGGCTGCAGCACCACCAGGCGGCGAAGGAGCTGACTCATGGCAACACCGGTCCGATCATCGGGGCACCTCGCTTGTTAGGTTTGTTGCAGCGTACCGCGGACGCGTGCGCGCCACACGGGCCGCGTGCGCTTCGTGTAACAGAAAGTGACCCGGCGACGTCGCGCCGCAGCCCGTCCGGCCCGCGGCACGCCGCTTGACACACCCGCGTCATGCGGGTGCAATGCGTCCCGTTGTCCGTTGCAAGGGCCTCGTCTGACGAATGAAACCCCTGCACCTGGTCGATACGACCCTGTTCTATTCGCCGACCAGCGGCGGCGTGCGTCGCTACCTCAACGCCAAGCATTCCTGGCTGGGCGCGCACACTCGCTGGCAGCACACCATCGTGGTTCCAGGCCGCAGGAACCGCTTCGAGCCCGGCGGCCTGTGCACCCTCGCCGGCTTCACGGTGCCGGGCACCTTCAACTACCGACTGCCCCTCAACGTGCGCCGCTGGAAGCGCGTACTCGATCGGCTGGAGCCGACGCTCATCGAGGCCGGTGATGCCTTCCACCCCGGCTGGTGCGCCGCCGCCGTGGCACGGCGCCGCGCGATACCGGTCGTGGGCTTCTATCACTCCAACGTGCCGCAGATCCTCGGCCGCCGCTTCCGCTCGATCGAGCGGCCGGTGCGCCGCTACCTGCGCAGCCTCTATGCGCGCTTCGACGTTGTGCTGGCACCGAGCCGCGTGATGTGCGAATACCTGGGCGCGCTCGGCGTGCACCATGCGCTGCACCAGCCGCTCGGGGTCGATGCGGAGGTGTTCCACCCGCGGCGCCGCACGCTCAACCTGCGTGAGCGTCTGCACCTGCCCCCCGAAACGCGCCTGCTGGCATATGCGGGCCGCTTCGCGCAGGAAAAAAATCTGCCGGTCCTGCTCCAGGCGTTTGCGCAGCTCGGCGCTCCGTATCATCTGCTGCTCATCGGCGGCCATCGGCGCGCGCGCCCGGTGCACAACGTCACCATGGTCCCCTACCGGCGCGACAGCCTGGAGCTGGCCTCGTGGATGGCCTCGGCGGACGCACTGGTGCACGCCGGCACCCGGGAGACCTTCGGCCTCGTGATACTCGAGGCCATGGCGTGCGGCCGGCCGGTGGTCGCGGCACGCGCCGGCGCCTTTCCCGAGCTCGTCGACGAGGGCGTTGGAATGCTTGCCGACCCAGACAGCGGCTCAGGGATGGCGCAGGCCATCGCGGCGCTCTACGAGCGCGACCTGGCGGCGGTCGGCTCCGCTGCACGGGCGCGCGTGCTGCGGCAGTTCACCTGGGACCGCACCTTCCGCCAGCAGATCGACACCTACGCGGCACTCATCGGTGCACGCCGCCCCGTGGTGGAGGAAGACGAGGAGTTCGGGCTGAGCTCGCCGAGCCCGTAGGCCGAAAAAGCCGCAGGCTTTTTCGGCCGGTCAACGTACCGCACGCAGCAGCGCAATCCCGAGGCGACTGCCGGCGATGCCGAGCATCACCCTGAAGAGCAGGCGGCGCACGAGCGGCGCTGGCCGCGGCGGAATCGCCCGGTAGAAGCCGTCCGCAACCTCCCGGTGCAGGTGCACCGAGCTCGCCGCCACCGGCCACGAGCGCGTGGCGCTCGCGATGCGGTATTCCCCCGGACCTGCGCGCTCGACCACCGCATCCTCGAGGCGCTCGGGGAGATCGGCGGGCGCGGTTCCCGCGAAGGCAACCCGGACCTCCTCCCCCGGGTGCTCGGCGGTGCGCCCGGTGAGAGTGAGGCCGAGGGGCCCGTGCGGCTCGCGCGCGCCGCGCACCGCGCCGCGAAAGCGCGCCACCGCCGCGACTTCGTGCTCAAGCATCCCAGACGGGCTCGCAGCGCACCTCGGTGGTCACCGAGTTCGCGATGAAACATTCCTCGTGCGAGCGCTGGTGGAGCGCGTCGATGTCGGCGCGTTGCGGCAGCCGCTCCCCGGAGAACACGACACGGGGGTGGAGCGTGACCCGCACCATGGCGGTCCGGCCGGCGGAATTCTTCCCCATGACGCCGCTGGCCTCGTCGCTGTAATCATCCACCCTGAAGCCCCGCGCGGCCGCGAACGACAGGAAAAACAGCATGTGGCAGCTCGAGAGCGCCGCCACCAGCGCTTCCTCCGGATCGACGGCGTGCTCGTCGGAGAGCGGCACCCGCACCACGTGCGGCGAGGAGGACGCCGGCACCTCGAGGCCGCCGTCGAAGTGCCAGCGGTGCGCGCGGCTGTAGCGGTTGTCGGTAAAGGTGGCGGCGCCGCGTGTCCAGTCGATGCGCGCCCGGTACTCGTGCTCCGCCATAGCTTTTCCTCCACGCCCTTCAGGCCGCGATTGTACGATAAGGCGGTGACCAGCCCGGAACTCGAGCCGCGCCGCGACCTGACTCTGGTTCATGCGACCTCGCTGGTCGTAGGTGTCATCATCGGCACCGGCATCTTTCTCAAGGCGGCGAGCATGGCGCAGGCGGTGGGAACGCCCGGGCTGGTGCTCGCCGCCTGGGTCGCCGCGGGGCTGGTCGCGATGCTGGGCGCGCTGTGTTTCGCCGAGCTCGGTGCGCTCCTGCCCCACGCCGGCGGCGAGTACGTGTACCTGCGCACCGCCTATGGCGAGATTCCCGGATTCCTGTTTGCCTGCAACGCCTTCGTTCTCGGGGGCGCGGCGGTCGCCGCCTACGGCGCGGCGGTCGCGATCTTCGTGTCCGACATTCACCACTTCGCCGCGAGCTGGTATCAGCACACGCTGCATCTGTTCGGCTTCGCCTATACGTTCGAGCTCGGCATGCGGCAGCTGATCGCCGTGGCCGTGATTGCGGTCTTTGCGGCCATCAACTGCCTGGGTGTCATGCTGGGCGGCCGCGTGCAGACCGTGCTGACGGCGACCAAGGTGGCGGCGATCCTGCTGGTGGCGGGCGGAGTCTTCGCCTTCGGGGACACCGGCGACTGGTCCAACCTGCGCGCGAGCCCGGGCGGCGCCAACGGCGGTCTCGCGGGTTTCGGCGGCGCGATGTTCGCGGCGCTCTGGGCCTACAGCGGCTGGCAGTTCCTGCCCATGGCGGCGGGCGAGGTACGCGAGCCGCAGCGCAATGTGCCGCGCGCGATCGTGGGAGGCGCGCTGGTGGTGCTGGCGCTCTATCTCACGGTCAACACCGCCTATCTCTACGCGCTGCCCTTCTGGCAGGTCACCAGCGCCAACTCCACCGCCTACCCCGACGCCCCCTCGGTGGCGGCCCGCGCCGTGCAGACGTTCCTCGGCGGGCGCGCCGCGCCGATCGCGGCGCTGATCTTCCTGATCTCGACCATCGGATCGCTCAACGGAGTCATCCTGAGCGCCGCGCGGGTTCCCTACGCCGCGGCGCGCGACGGGCTGTTCTTCAAGCGCTTCGGGCGTCTGGGCCCACGAAGCCGCGTGCCGGTCACCTCGCTGGTGCTGCTCGCGGTCTGGGGGGCGCTGCTGGCGCTATCCGGAACCTTCGACCAGCTCACCAACATGGCCGTCATGTCCTACGCGCTCTTCTGGATCCCGGTGTCGCTCGCGGTCATCGTGCTGCGCAGGAAGCTTCCCGCCGCGCCGCGCCCGTTCCGGGTACCCGGCTATCCGCTGGTGCCGCTGCTGTTTGCTCTGGTGATGGTGTGGATCGTGATCAGCGCGCTGCTCACCGCGACCGCAGAATGCGTTGCCACGCTGGTGCTGATACTGATCGGCTTGCCCCTGTACCCGCTGTTCCGCCGCCGCGCCGTGCCGGCCGCAGCCGGCGCGCGCGATGGCGGCCGCGCCTGAGGGCGCTCCGCCTTCACTCCGACTCGAGCTCCCACAGCGTGAGCGGCGCCCCGCGCCGCAGCCAGAAGCCGAGGCCCGCCTCGCGGAAGTGCCGCCGCAAGCGCGTGCGGTACCAGCGCGCGCTGCGCAGGTGGACATCCGCATCGGTGCGCTCGCGGTCGCAGTTGCGCGCCAGGTCGGCGCGCGTCAGCGCGCTGAAGTAGAGCACGCCGCGGGTGAGGCGCGCGAAATTCCTGAGCGCGCGCTCGGCGCGCGCGCCGTCGAGGTACTGCAGCACGTCGTAGCAGATGAGGAGGTCGAAGGGCGCGCGGGCACGCAACTCCTCGATGTGTCCGTGCCGCCAGCCGTGGCGGCGGCACAGGTACGCGCTCGCCTCGAGCGCCGTGTAGTGCGCGCGCGGCAGCCGGCGCCTGAGCTCCGCGCGCAGCAGCCCCGTGCCGCAGCCGGCCTCCAGGATCCGCCGCACCGGGAGCCCGAGGTGCGCCACGAACGCCGCGATCAGGCGGGCGCGCGCGCGCATCTCGGCGCGCGTCGCGACCGCGGTGCGCGGATCGTAGTAATAGCGCCGGTAATACTCGCGTTCGAACTGCATGCGGGCTGAATGGCTGCTGAACCTGGTGGCGGGCGGCGCGCGGCCAGGCCGCTGTACTCTCAGAGCGGTCGCGCGCGTTATGGCTGATAGGTTCCGGCATGATGCCCGCGAACGGGAGGAGACGCTGATGAAACTTAATTCCTTGCGGGTTGCGCTCGCCGCGACGCTGCTGTGCGCCACGCTGTGCGCCTGCGTGGTGGCTGCGGCGCCCGGCTATTACGGCGAAACCGTCTACGCGGCGCCGCCCGCCGCGCAATACGAGGTAGTGGGAGTGGCCCCGGTGCCGGGATACTTCTGGGTCGGCGGCGGTTGGTTCTGGGAGGGCGGGCGCTACGGCTGGCACCCGGGCTACTGGGCCGCACCGCGCCCCGGCTACCACTGGATGCCGCGCGAGTGGGCGCGCGTCGGCGGCGGCTGGCGCGTGCGCGGCGGCGTCTGGGTCCGCCGCTGATTTGCCTCGGGGACCGGGGCGCTGCACACTCCGCCGCTCGGGCAGACCCCGAGAAGGTCTGGGAGGAGCGAACCCATGAGTGGGGCGTGGATGGCGGGCGCATCGCTCGCAGCGGCGGTGATCATGGCGGCGATCCCGGCCGCCCGGGCGGGCGGGGGCGGCAAGCTCACCCTGACCAGCCCCGACATCGCCGAAGGCAAGACGATCGCCGCCGCGCAGGTCTTCAACGGCTTCGGCTGCAGCGGCGGCAACATCTCCCCCGCGCTCTCCTGGAGCAACGCGCCGGCGGGAACCAAAAGCTTTGCGCTCCTCATGCACGATCCGGATGCGCCCACCGGCAGCGGCTGGTGGCACTGGGTGGTCTACAACATCCCACCGGGCGTCAGCTCGCTCCCGGCCGGCGCCGGCGACCCGAAGAAGAGCCTGCTGCCCGCCGGCACGATCCAGGGTCGCACCGACTTCGGCACGGCCGGCTACGGCGGTCCGTGCCCGCCGCCGGGCAAGCCCCATCGCTACTACCTGCGGCTCTATGCGCTCAAGGTCGCCAAGCTCGAGGTGCCGGCCGATTCGACCGCGGCGCTCATCGGCTTCAACGTGAACGCCGCATCGCTCGAGAAGGCCGAGCTCATGGGACTCTATGGCCGCTGACGGACGCGCGGATGCGGGCGGCCCGCGCGGGCGGCGGCCGGCGATCTGGCCGTGGCTACTGATGCCGCTCATCGTGCTGCTGGTGTTCGCGGCCCTGCTGCGGATGCACCACCGGCCCGGCACTCCCTGGGCGGGCGCGTGGAGCCATCCGTCATCGGGCAACGAGAGCCCGCAGCCGACGCACTAGGCCGACCCATGTCATCGAGAGTCAGAGAGCCGCGCGCCCCGCGCGTCGGCTTCGTCAACCTCGGCTGTCCCAAGGCGCTGGTGGATTCGGAGCGCATCCTCACCAAACTGCGCTCGGAGGGCTACGAGGTGTCGCCGACTTACGAGTCGGCCGACCTCGTCGTGGTCAACACCTGCGGCTTCATCGACGCCGCGGTCGATGAGTCGCTCGAGGCGATCGGCGAGGCGCTCGAGCACAACGGCCGGGTGATCGTCACCGGCTGCCTCGGCGCGCGACCGGAGCGCATTCTCGAGCGCCACCCACGCGTGCTCGAGGTGACCGGGCCCGCCGCCTACGAGAAGGTGGTGGGCGCGGTGCATACGCACCTGCCTCCGCGGCACGACCCGTTCCTCGATCTCGTGCCGCCGCAGGGCGTGCGCCTCACGCCGCGCCACTACGCCTATCTCAAGATCTCCGAGGGCTGCAACAACCGCTGCAGCTTCTGTGTCATTCCCTCGATGCGCGGCCGTCTCGCGAGCCGCCCGATCGACGAGGTGCTGCGCGAGGCCGAGCGGCTGGTCGGCGCCGGTGTCAGGGAGCTCCTGGTCATCTCCCAGGACACGAGCGCCTACGGCGCCGACCTGCGCTATGCAGGCGGCGAGTGGCGCGGGGAGAGCTGGCGCACCCGCTTCATCGACCTGGCGCGTGCGCTCGGCTCGCTCGGCGTGTGGGTGCGCCTGCACTACGTCTATCCCTACCCGCACGTGGACGAGGTCATCCCGCTCATGGCCGAGCGGCGCGTACTGCCCTATTTGGATATTCCGTTCCAGCACGGCAGCCCGACGGTCTTGAAGCGCATGCGCCGCCCGGCGCATGCCGAGAACACGCTCGAGCGCATCGCCGCGTGGCGCGCGCAGTGCCCGGACCTGACGCTGCGCAGCACCTTCATCGTCGGCTTCCCGGGCGAGACCGAGGCCGAGTTCGAGCAGCTGCTCGCCTGGCTCGAGGCGGCGCAGCTCGACCGCGTCGGCTGCTTCAAGTACTCGCCGGTCGAGGGCGCGGCCGCCAACGCGCTCGCGGGCCATGTGCCGCGCGCGGTACAGGAGGAGCGCTACGGGCGCTTCATGGAGCGTGCCGCCGCTATCAGCGCGCGGCGTCTGGCGGCGCGTGTCGGCCGCCGCATGCGCGTGCTGGTGGATGCGGTGTCGGACGGTGCGGCCATTGCGCGCAGTGAGGCCGATGCGCCCGAGATCGACGGCGTGGTAAGGATCGCAGAGGCCGGCAAGCTTCGCGTCGGCGAGTTTGCCGACGTCGAGATCGTCGCCTCCTCCGCCTACGATCTCGCCGGCCGTCTCATGTGAGGCGGCCGGCGAGTTGGGAATAGCCTCAAGCCGGGCGGATCCGCCCGAGGGCTTTCAGCTCGCGGGATTCATCCCGAGGGACTTCATGATCGCCGCGGCCTTGTCCTTCACCGCCTGTGCCTTGGCCATGGCGGTGGTGTAATCGCCCGAGGACGAGGCGTTGGCGGCATCGCTCCAGGCCGACTTCAGCGAGTCGAGGCCGGTCTTGGCGGCAGCGACGGCTTCCTTGGTGACGCCCTTCGGCAGCTTCTTGGACTTCGACAGCGCCTCGACGCGCTTGGCGACCTCGTCGACCATCTTCGGCACGGCGGTGCTGGCCGGGCCCCAGTCATCCTTGGCTTTGGCGAGCGCGCTCTCGGCCTCGGTCTTCTTGGCGGCGGCCGCATCCTTCAGGCTCGCGATCGCGGCAGTCATGGCGGGCGCCGCCTTGAGCACACCCGCGTAATCGCCCTGCTGGAATCTGCCCTTCATGTCGCTGAGCTGCGCCTCGACGCCCCCGAGTGTCTCGGGCGCGTACTTCTGCGCGTCGTCGCGCACGGCATTGAGCGCGGCGCCCGCGCTCATCACGGCCTGCTCGGCCGGCCCCTTCTGAGTGTTGCAACCGAACAAGAGCACGGTCGCGACTGCGGTCAGCAGGAAGACGGAAAGCTTCTTCATTGTTGCCCCTCTCCGAGTGATTGCGGGCCGCAGCAAGCCGCGGCGCAGCGCGAGAGTAGCACGAATTGCGGCGGCAAAGCGCCAGCGGTCGCTGTCACGCCCCGCTGTCACGCCCCGCTGACACGCCCCGCTGACACGCCCCGCTGACACGCGCAGCGCACTTCTCAGGGCCGCGGGGGCTGCGGCGCAGTGGGACTCACGCACTCGCCTCGCACCGCATCATCCACACTCGAGTAGTCGAGCGCTGCAGCGGGCAGCTGCGCCAGCTGCGCTCGCAGCAGGGCCTCGCGCACCCCGTGCCGCAGCCGTGCGACGCGCAGCTCGATGCCGCGCGCGGCGAGCCAGGCGCAGAACTCCGCGAGCGTCTCGAGCGCGGTGGCGTCGAGATCGGGGGAATCCTCGAAACTGAGCACCACCCGGTGCGTGCCGGGTGCGGCCAGCACCAGCTCGCGGGCGCGCAGCAGCAGCGGCTCGGCGTTGCCGAAGAACACCGGCTGCTCGGGCCGCAGCACCAGCTGTCCCGGTGTCGTCACCGCCTGCGGAAAGCGCTCGACGTTCACGTAGTCGTGCGTGCCGGCGCGCCCGAGCACGCTGATGCGCGGGCTGGCGAGCGACTTCAGCAGCCAGGCGAGCGAGAAGGCGATCGCGGCGAGCAGCCCGTTCAGCACTCCGAACACCAGCACCGCGAGCACCGCGGCGAGCGCCACCTGCCAGTCGCGCCGCCAGCGGAAGTAGTTGCGGAACACCCCGAAGCGCAACGATTTGCTCACCGCGTGGATCACGATCGCCGCCAGCACCGGCTCCGGGATGCGCTCGATCCACCTGAGGAACACCGCCACCAGCACCAGCACCACCGCCGCCGCGCTGAGGCCCGCGAAGCGCGACTCGGCGCCCGCGGCCTCGTTGGCGGAGGTGGCCGAATAGCCCGCGCCCACCGGCGTGCCCTGCAGAAATCCTGCGACCGCGTTGGCGATGCCGAGCGCGAGGAGATCGCGGTTCGGCTGCACCGGCTCGTCGTGCTTCAAGGCGTAGGTGCGGATCGAGCCGTAGGACTCGGCGTAGAGGATGAACATGAGGGCGAATGAGAACTCCGCGAGCGGCAGCCACCGCGTGCCGTCCGGCAGCGCGAAGTGCGGCAGCGCGGGAGTGAGATCGATCGGACCGGTGAGCGCCACGCCGTGGGCCGTGAGCCAGGGAGCCGCCAGGATCCCGGCGATGATGACCACCAGCGCGCCCGGCACGCGCGGTACGCGCTCCAGGATGAACAGCCCGGCGAGCGCCGCGAGCCCGCAGCTCACGGATGGCGCCTGCCATGAGGCGAGGCCACGCGCGAGCTCGGCGATGAGCGCGAAGAAGCCGCTCTCCGCGGTCTGCATGCCGGCGATCGTCGGCCACTGCTTGACCGCGATTACCAGCGCCAGCCCGAAGGCGTAGCCGCGCAGCACCGGGCGCGCGATCAGGTTTGACATGGCGCCGAGCCGCAGTGCTGCGCAAAGCGCAAACGCCGCGCCCGCCCCCGCTACCAGGACCGCGGCGAGCGCTACGCGCTGCGCCGCGCCGCTCGCTCCAAGCGCGACCATCGCCGAGGCAAGCACCGCCGCGGAGGAGGAAGTCGCCGAGACGATGGCGAAGCGGCTGCGGCCGATCAGGCCGTAGCAGACGAGCCCGGCGAAGAGCGCGATCACGCCCGCCTGGGGCGGCAGGCTCGCGAGGCGCGAGTAGGCCACCGCCTCGGGCAGCAGGAGCCCGGCGATCGAGACTCCGGCGAGCAGATCCGCGGCGAATGCGGCGCGGGGGGTGGCGGTCATCCGGAACGGCCGCGGCTATTCCACCGTGACGCTCTTGGCGAGGTTGCGCGGCTGATCGACGTCGGTGCCGCGCAGAATCGCCGCGTGGTAGGCGAGCAGCTGCAGCGGGATGGTGTAGACGACCGGCGCCTGGAAGTACGTCACGTGCTTCGGCATCTCGATGACGGTCACGCCGTCGCTCGGATGGATGTCCGCCTCGGGGTCCGCGAACACGATGAGCTCGCCGCCGCGCGCGCGCACTTCCATGAGGTTGGACTTGAGCTTCTCGAGCAGATCGTTGTTGGGCGCGACCGTGACCACCGGCATGTCGGCGTCGACGAGCGCGAGCGGCCCGTGCTTGAGCTCGCCGGCCGGGTAGGCCTCCGCATGAATGTAGGAGATCTCCTTGAGCTTCAGCGCCCCTTCCATGGCGACGGGAAAGAGCGCGCCGCGCCCGAGGAAGAGCGCATGATGCTTGCCGGCGATGCGCTCCTCGGCGAGGCGCTGGATCACCGCCTCGAGCCGCAGGGTCTTCTCGATGAGGGACGGCAGCTCGATCAGCCGCGTCACCAGTCCCCGCTCGCGCTCCGGATCAGCGCCGCGATGGCGGGCGAGCGCCACAACCAGCATGCCGAGCGCGACGAGCTGGGTCGTGAACGCCTTGGTGGACGCCACGCCGATCTCCGGACCCGCGCGCGTCAGCATGACGAGCTCGGACTCGCGCACCAGCGAGCTCTCCGGCACGTTGCAGATCGCGAGCTGCGAGAGGTAGCCCGAGTGCCTGGCGAGCCGCAGCGCCGCCAGCGTGTCGGCGGTCTCGCCCGATTGCGAGATGGTGACGAACAGCGAGTCCGGCGGCACCAGGGGACTGCGGTAGCGGTACTCGCTGGCGATGTCGACGGCGCACGGGAGCTTGGCGATCTGCTCGATGAAGTAGCGCGCCACGCAGCCGGCGTGGTAGCTCGTGCCGCAGGCGACGATGTGCACGTTGCGCGTGCGCTTCAAGACCTCGGTGGCCGCCGGGCCGAAGGCCGCCTCCAGCAGCCGCCCGTTGGCGACCCGCTCCTGCAGCGTGTTGGCGACCGCGCGCGGCTGCTCGTGGATCTCCTTGAGCATGTAGTGGCGGTACGGGCCCTTCTCGGCCGCATCCGCCGACAGCTCGCTCTCGCGGATCGGCCGCTCGACGGAGTTGCCGTCGCGGTCGATGACGCGCAGCGCCGTGCGCTGCACCTCGGCGACGTCGCCCTCCTCGAGGAAAATGAAGCGCCGCGTGACCGGCAGCAGCGCCGCGACGTCCGAGGCGACGAAATTCTCCTGCACGCCGAGGCCCACCACCACCGGGCAGCCCTCGCGGGCGAGGATCAGCCGCCCGGGATCGTGCTCGCTCACGACGACGAGCGCGTAGGCGCCCTCGAGCTCCGCGACGGTCGCGCGCACCGCCTTGAACAGGTCGTGCATGGTCTGCAGGTGAAAGTGCACGCGGTGCGCGATCACCTCGGTGTCGGTCTCGGAGGAGAACTGGTAGCCGCGCCGCTCGAGATCGGCGCGCAGCTCCTCGTGGTTCTCGATGATGCCGTTGTGGACGATCGCGATCCCATCGCGTGAGATGTGCGGGTGCGCGTTGCGCTCGCTCGGCACGCCGTGGGTGGCCCAGCGGGTGTGGGCGATGCCGATCTTGCCGGAGGTCGGGTTGTGCGCGAGCGCCTCATCGAGCATGCGCACCTTGCCTACGGTACGCAGCCGCGTCAGGTGTTGCGAACCGTTCAGGACGGCGATCCCGGCCGAGTCGTAGCCGCGGTACTCGAGCCTTCTCAGGCCCTCCATCAGCACCGGGACGATGTCGCGCTCAGCAACCGCTCCGACGATTCCGCACATGGCGTCAATGCCTCGATCTTGGCTTCCGAACCCGCACCGCCCTTGCCGGGCCGGCCGGGGGCCCAAGTGTGCCTCAAAACGGCGGAATGCGCTGATTCCGCTGGTGAAACCCGTGATCGGGGTCGCAGCCCGGCCCGCGTCAGTCCTTTTTTTTCAGCGGCCGTTGCCAGCCCTCGACGGTCGTCTGCGGGGCGCGCGCCACGGTGAGCTTGCCCCCGGGCACGGCCCGGGTGACGGTGGAGCCCGCGCCGATGGTGGCGCCGGCGCCGACGGTGATGGGAGCGACCAGCACGCTGTTGCTGCCGGTGTGCACGTCGTCCTCGATGATGGTGCGGTGCTTGTTGGCGCCGTCGTAGTTGGCGATTATGGTGCCGGCGCCGATGTTCACCCGGGTGCCGAGCTTGGCATCGCCCACGTAGGCGAGGTGATTGGCCTTGGAGCCTGCGCCGAGGTGCGAGTTCTTCACCTCGACGAAGTTACCGATATGCACGCCGCGGTCGAGCATCGCGCTCGGGCGGAAGCGCGCGAACGGCCCGATGCTGCACTCGGGCCCGATCAGCGCGTGATCGATGACGCAGTGCGCGAACACCTCGGTACCCGCGCCGATCTCGCTGTTGCGGATCACGCACCCGGGGCCGACGCGCACGCCGTCGCCGAGCACCACGCGCCCCTCGAGCACCACGTTTACGTCGAGGAAGACGTCCGCGCCGTGCGTGACCACGCCGCGCACGTCGAGCCTTGAGGGATCGGCCAGGGTGACTCCGGCGAGCATCAGCTCGCGCGCCGCCTGCGCGCGCCAGGCGGCCTCGACCCGGGCGAGCTGCGCCTTGTCGTTGACGCCCAGCACTTCGATCGCGCGCGCGGCCACGACGGGCTGGACCGGGATGCGCTCGCGCACCGCGAGCGCGATGACATCCGTCAGGTAGTACTCGCCCTGGGAGTTGTCGGGCTTGAGGAGCGCGAGCCACTTGCGCAACAGGCGCGCCGGCGCCGCCAGCACCCCGGTGTTGCATTCGCGGATGGCGCGCTGCGCGCGGCTCGCGTCCTTCTCCTCGACGATGCGGCGCACGCCCCCGCCGCGCGCGCGCACGATGCGGCCGTAACCGGCCGGGTCATCGGCCATCATGGTAAGGAGGCTCACCTGCGCCCGCGCCCCGCGCCCGAGGAGCTCGGCGAGCGGCGCGCGGCGGATGAGCGGCACGTCGCCGTACAGCACCAGCACGGTGTGATCGTCCGGGATGTGCGGCATGGCCTGCATGAGCGCGTGTCCGGTGCCGCGGCGCTCGGCCTGCAGGGCCCAACTGACCGGCTCGCTGCCGAGCGCGGCGCGCACGCGCTCCCCGCCGTGTCCGTACACCACATGGATGGCGGCCGGATCGAGTGAGCGCGCGGTGTCGATGACGTGCTTCAGGAGTGGCCGGCCGGCGAGCGGCTGCAGCACTTTCGGCAGCGCCGATTTCATGCGCTTGCCCTCTCCCGCGGCCAGGATCACCACCGAGAGAGGTGCCGGGGCGGGCGCGGTGCCGGGGCGTGCACCGGCGCGGCGAGCAGTCTTGCGCATGGGCAAATTGTAACCTAGCGTCTGACGATGACCGGGCTGCGCTCCGCGGACGGGCGGGCCGACTCCAGCTCGCGGAGCTTGCGGCGCATCAG
>Ga0210409_10001034_pt1 | contig 38984 bp, 26 predicted proteins | sample IncBWH17MmetaG_FD_161649 | JGI IMG/M metagenome (GOLD analysis project Ga0210409, IMG submission 161649) | Forest soil microbial communities from Barre Woods Harvard Forest LTER site, Petersham, Massachusetts, United States - Inc-BW-H-17-M | ecosystem: Environmental > Terrestrial > Soil >... | reverse complement strand
CGGCCATGCACGCCGGTGCGATTGCGAATGGCGCCAGCCCAAGACGGCGCGGCGCTTTCCAGCTTCGTGAGCAGGACGCGGAGGAGATCGAGATCAGCCTGGCGGCTCTTGAGTTCCAGGAGGCGCTCGTAAGCGTCGCGGTAGTCGTTCGAGTCCTCGTCTTTCACGGCGGCAAGAAGCTGGGAAATGACTTTCGAGGATTTTGCAAGGCGAGCTGCGAGCTTCAAGCGGTTTTTGAGGTCGCGGATTTCTTCTTCGAGCTGGAGCAACTTCAGTTTTTTATAACGCGAGTCGAGAATGGGAAGAAGAGTGTTCGTGACGGCTTTGCCGATGCGCACCAATTCTCCATCGGCGCCAACGACCGCAGGCTGTTCGGCAAGAAATTTTTCCCAGCGAAAGCCAAGATCTTCGAGTTGCTGTTGCAGCGGGAGCCAGGTGTGCTCGTGCCAGCCGAGACAATTCTCGATGGATTCACAAAACTGCATCAGCGTTTTTTCGACTTCTTCGCCCATTTCGCTGGAAGGCGGAGTCCCGAGGGCGGCGACCTGGCGGTCCCAGCGGCCGGCGAGTTCCTGGCGCAGGTTTTTGAGGTGTGCAAGCTTGCGCAAGGCCTGGAAATGTTCGGGGAGGCGCGGGGACGCGTTCTTCACTTTTGCGGATTCGATGAAATGGCTCCAGGATTTATGCGTGAGAAGCGCGAAAGAACCGAGTTTGCCGCCGTTTTCAAGATGGCGGAGAATTTCGCCGGCAATGCGCTCTTGATCCTCGAGCGATGAACTGCCAGAAAGTTGCGGGCCGTACTTGACGAACGATTCCTGCGCGTTGGCGGCTTCGCGGTGAACCAAGCGGACGAAGCTGACCAACTGGTCCCAGGGTTGGCGATGCGCGTCACCGTATTTCCCGGCGTAAACGGCAGCGAGCTTCCACTTTTCTTTCCCGGAGAGAGGCTCGACCGCCTGGGTCAAGCCGGCAGCGAGCGCTTCCAGTTCGCCGGGCGAGCCTTGCGATGCGCCCGATTGCCAGAGATCGGAACGCAGATCCAGATCTTCCATGCCAAGGCGATTGCGCTCGCTTACGGAGGCCTCGAAGTCTTCGGGCCGGGGCAGATCATGGAGCTCCGGGAGGTGGCCTGAAAGTTCGGCTTCGTCCTCGCGAGAGACGGAAAAGTTGGTGCGGTAAAGGTCGGCCAGCTCCCCGAGAGAGAGGGGCAAAGGAGCCACGGCGGCGACGGGGCTGGGGATCCAGCCGAGAGTCTCTTTTTCCAGGGCGACTTTGCGAGCGGCGTCGGCCGGGGCCCAGGATTTTCCCGCGATGACAACGTCGCGATACTCGTCGGCACGGGCGTCGGTAAACTGATTTCGGACATCGTCGAGCTTTTTCAACAGTTCACCGCGCTCGGCTTCCAATTTCTTCCACTCGATTTCGAGCGAACCGGCATCGGCACGCGACAATCTTTCCGCGATGGAGCCGACGGCGCTTTCCAGTTGTTTGCGGCTGTCCAGGTCGCTTTCCAGAAGGCTGACGCACAGCGGACGCAGCTCCGGAACAATGTGATGGCGCACCATGCGCAACGCTTTTGTCGTGTGGCTGGTGACGAGGACGCTCTTTCCCTGGGCCAGCAAATGGCCAATCAGATTTCCGATGGTGTGAGTTTTTCCCGTGCCTGGCGGGCCTTGAACCAGCACGCCGCCGTATTCCTCAAGTTGCTTGGCAATCCGAATCTGCTCGGGATTCGCGGGTTTGCTGAGAAGGACTTCGGCATCGGCTTCGCTATAGCGATTTGCCGAAGGATCGGATTCTCCGGTGCCGGGGAGAGGAGATTCCTCTCCAACGATATTCAAAAGGGACCAGGGTAGATCCTCGCGCGTTCGAAGGTCGGCCAGAATGCCCTCAATAGCGGCGGCGAATCCAAGAGTACGAGAACGCAGAAATACAATCGGGTCGCGCCCGATCCGGGGATCATTCGCTTCACCGGCGGGCGCGCGGTTCTCGAGCAATTCGCCGCGCGGCGAGAGTTGAACAACCAGGCGCTTCAGAAACCCGGAGGTCGCACCATTGATAAGCGGATGAAAGCCTTCCTGCTCCAACTCTTCGCGGCAGCGGCCGATGGCGCGCCCGTCCACGTCGCTCATGGATTGGAAGAGAGCGGAATAAAGTTCGACGGGGTGGTCGGCTTCCGAGAGAGTGAATTCCGGGACTGCGGCATTGAACTGAAGCTGCAGGCGCTGCAGGAGAATGGGATGGTAGATGCTGCCTTCGGAGCGGCCCCAACTAAGAATGCCGTCTCCGAGAACCAGCTCGACACGTTCGGCTTCGCGGTCGATGCGGCCATAAAGCGAGTACAAAGTTTCGAAGATTTTCATCGCGGCGCGAGCGGGCTTTTCGTTCCTGGCCCATTCTTCGCGCGCCACTTTCCAACGCGACAAGGCAGCCAGGCGCGCCGGTTCATCGGCGAAGTTGGCAATGCGTGTTTCGCTTTCTTGAGGTGATTCATTCCGGGTAGCGGTGACGGAGGGCTCTCTCGACGGGTCGTCCCAACCAGCTTCAAGCCATGCGGCGATTATGCTGGGAGGCTCAGGCGGAGGAGTCAGCACCGGGCGCTGAACTTTTAGAACGAATCCGTCGGCACTCGCGTCGCCGTTCGGAGACTCCGCGGCCTTGGCTTTCGCGGGACCGGATTTAGAGGCGCCCCGTTTAATCGAGGGATGGTCCGGAAGGTCGTGCAACCAGAAACTCCAGAGCTGTTCGCGAATCTGGCGCTTGGCCGGATTGCGATGCTGGTTGAGGGCTTCCAGATAGCGGAAGACACGAGTGAGCTTTTCCCGCGCAACGCGGAGTTTTTCCGGATTCATGACTCGCTGCCTCTATTCCCCCGGGGTGGGGAGGCTGGACACGGCTGGTGAGATATTCAGGATACCAGCGTTTCCGAATGGCTTGTCAATAGAACCCGGAGACTCACAAAAAGTTGGCGCCGGCGGAACTAAACCGGGCGGCGGATGCCGAGCTTGCGCATGCGGGCTTGCAGCGTGGTGCGTTTCATGCCGAGCAGGATGGCAGCGCCTTTGGGGCCGGCGATGCGCCACTGGGTTTGCTTGAGGGCGCGGAGGATGTGCTGGCGCTCGGCTTCTTCAAGAGTAGAAATGGAGGGGGCTGGGGAAATAAATGAGGTTGAGGAGCTAAAGGAGGAAGAGGCTTCGGCGCCAGCAGTGGAATTCGCGGCGGCGGATTTGAGTTCCGTGAGTGGGACTCTGAGTTCCTTGCCGGGGGAGAGAAGCACGGCGCGCTCGAGGAGGTTTTCGAGTTCGCGGACGTTGCCGGGCCAGGAGTATTGCGTGAGGGCATCCATGGCGTCGGCGGGGATGTACTCGACGGCTTTATTGAGGCGGCGGCTGAATCTCTGGACGAAATAGCGGACCAGGAGAGGAATGTCTTCGGCGCGCTCGCGGAGCGCGGGGATTTGAATGGGGAAAACGTTGAGGCGGTAAAAAAGGTCGCTGCGGAAGGATCGCTCGGCGACTTGTTTCGAAAGATCTTGATTCGTGGCGGCGACGACGCGGACGTCCACGCGCTGGGTGCGGTTGCCGCCGAGGCGTTCGAATTCCTGCTCCTGCAAGACGCGCAAAAGTTTGGGCTGCAGCTCGAGAGGAAGATCGCCGACTTCATCGAGGAAGAGCGTGCCACGGTCGGCCAACTCGAAGCGGCCGATTTTCTGGCTGATGGCGCCGGTGAAGGCGCCGCGTTCGTGGCCGAACAGTTCGGACTCGAGCAGGCCGCTGGGAATCGCAGCGCAATTGATTTTGACGAAGGTGCGGTCGCGGCGCGGGCTGAGATTGTGGATGGCGCGGGCGAAGAGCTCCTTGCCGGTGCCGGTTTCGCCGAGGAGAAGAACGGAGGTCCCGGCGGGTGCGGCGAGTTCGACCTGGGCAAGGGCGCGCTTTAGCGCGGCGCTTTCGCCGACGATTTCCTCAAAATTGAATTCCGAGCGGATTTCCTCTTCGAGGTAAAGCTTTTCTTCGGCGAGCTTGTTTTTCAGCGCATCGATTTCCTTGAAGGCCAGGGCATTCTCGACGGCGATGGCGATTTGCGCGGCAACTTGCTGCAGGAGTTCGACGTCTTGCGAAGTAAACGCGTCGAGACGGCGGCTGGCAAGATTGAGGGAACCAAACGCGCGGCCTTGGCTGATCAGCGGCACGCAGCAGATGTTCTGCAAGCCTTCCTTGCGGAGAATACGCATGACTTCGCTGGTGTAGCGATCCAGCTCCGCCCCACGGGCCAGCAGCGGCTGCCCCGTGGACATGGCGTGGCCGGCGGGAGAACTATCGCGCGATACGGTGATCTCCTGTTGGAAGAGGCCGGGGTGGCCTGGAAAATCAAGCGCGTGGATCTTGAGAAGGCCGCTGGAGGGATCCAGAAGCGCGAGGCTAGTGTAGTCATGATGGATGACGCGCGTGAGGGTGGACACGATGCCGCGGAATACTTCGGGGAGATCGCGCGTGGTCACTAGGACGTTGTTGATCTCGAGAAGGACCTGGAGGCGATCGCGCTCGCGGGCGAGTTGCGTTTGATAAGCCTGGGAGGTTTCGAAATTGAGGGCGTTGTCCACGGCGACGGCCACCAGGCCGGCGACGCGCTGCATGAATTGGAGTTCGGTATCCGTAACGCGCTGGGGCACGAGGCGCCCAAAGCCCAGGGCACCGAGGCGGCGCTGGGCGGTGGTCAGCGGGATGATTGCAAGGGAGCGAACGTTATGCTCGCGGATTCGCGTGACGAATTCCGGGAAGCGCGTTTCTTCCGCAACGTCGCTGACGACAAAAGGCTGCTGCGTTTGCCAGACCCAGCCGGAAGGATTGTTTTCAACGGGAGATTCCGAGCCAGTGGTCTTTTCACTGGGAATGCGGCTTTCCAGGATGTGGAGGCGCATAACGTTGCGCGCAGGATCGTGAAGGACGAGGCTGAGGAAGTCGAACTCAATGACGAAGTGCAGGCGCGCGGCAAGGTCGTGGAAAAGCGCGGGAAGATCGCGCTGCTGGGCGATGGCCTCGCTGACTTCGAGCAAGGCTTCAAGCTGGCGCCGGGAGTGTTCGAGCGGGGAGGTGAACGCCACTTCCGGCGGAGAAACGACGGGGTCCGCCATACGAGGCAGGATAACACCCGCGTCGGCGGGTGCTCAACTTAAGGTGTGGGCGGGCGCCGAAGCTAGGTGAGCCTTAGTGATGGTGCGTCGGCTGAGTCGATTGGGATACGCACGAGAATTCTCTAATCTTTTCCAGTTCGACAAAGTTACAGATTTGGCCCTCGGGGCGCTTGGTAGAACCCCTGGAGGCGGCATCCAGGAACAACGACGCGATGCCGTCAAGAGGCGCGAAATTATTGACGCTGCAAGGATTAACGGGAAATCGGTGCGTCGCGAGCGGCGGGGGGCAAGGGGCACCCGCGGGGCTTTTTCAGGCCGCAATTTCATTTCGGAACATGGTCGAACGCGAAGGTTCGCAGTCGAACGATTTTGGCGATGCGTGATGCCGCCAACCCTCGCCCAGAGAACACAAGCGCGGTAGGCCAGACGGGGGATGGATTGACTCCAGACTTGCGACGCAAACTCCGGCAACTGCTGGTTGCAGTGTGCTTTGTTCTGGCGCACGTGCTGCTGGACCGTTCCACGGTGGCTTTTCAGATTTGGACGGAAATAAGCGCATGGTATCCGCCCACGGGGTTGGCGTTCGCGGTGTTGATTGGACTCGGGCCGAGTTACGCATTCCCTATCCTGATCGCAGAATGCATCGCGTCGATCGTGAATTATCACCAGCCGGTACGCTCCTATATTTTTTTGGTGGGAAACATTGAATTCGCCGCGGTGTACACGGCGGCGGCGCTGCTACTGCGGCGCGTGGTCAAGATCGATCTTCGGCTGCGATCGGTGAGGGATATGATGTGGCTGCTGTTCATCGCCATTTGTACGTCGTGCGTGGCGGCATTCGTAGGCACGGGGTTCCTGGTGGCCGATCACCTGGTGGCATCACGGCAATACTTGCCGGCAACTTTGAATTGGTGGATTGGCGATGCCGTGGCGATCGGATCGATTACGCCGTTTTGCCTCATCTACATCTTGCCGGGGCTGCGGCGATTCGCGGGCTACCCCGAACTTGCGGGGACCGCGGAGGACCACGGCGCACGCACGGTGGGCAGACGCGAATGGCAGGGACTCGGGAGGACAGTGGAGTCGGGGCTGTTCGCAATCAGTATCGTGGCGGTGCTTTGGGTGGCACTGAGCGGATATTGGTCGCGCGGAAACGAGTTGTTCTATCTGCTATTCCTGCCGCTGCTGTGGATGGCGGTGCGGCGAGGGCTCCGCGGGGCCACGGCGGCGATTCTGGCGATGGATTCTGGAATCATCGTGGCGCTGCGAATTTACCCGCGGGCCCCCAGCGAACTTACGGTGCTGCAATTTCTGATGCTGATTCTGTCTCTCGCGGGATTGGTGCTGGGCGCGCTGATCAGCGAGCGCGACACTGGCGAGCAGCGATTGTCCGAAGAGGAAGGCCGGATACGGCTGCTGCTGGAATCCACCGGAGAAGCAATCTATGGAGTGGACACCAAAGGGGAATGCACGTTCTGCAATCGCGCGATGCTGCGGCTGTTGCGCTACAGTTCGCAAAACGAAGTGATGGGACGGAATATACATGACGTCCTCCACCACACGCGGCGCGACGGATCGCCATGTCCGCGGAGCGAGTGCGCGTTGCAGAGGGAATTCCGGGGCGGCAGAAGATTCCATTCTGCGGACGAACTGTTTTGGCGCGCCGATGGCACCAGTTTCGACGCGGAGGTGTGGTGTCACCCGCTGCTGCAGCAGGGCACGATGCTGGGGGCGGTCGTAACCTTCGTGGACATCACCGAGCGGATAAAAGCGCAAGAGGCCCTGCGGCAGGCAAAAGAAGATGCGGAAGCGGCGAACCGCGCGAAGAGCGATTTTCTGGCGAACATGAGCCACGAAATTCGCACGCCCATGAACGGGATTCTGGGAATGACCACGCTGACGCTCGAAACGAACCTGGACGAGGAGCAGCGCGATTACCTGAACATGGTGAAGAGTTCGGGGGAATCGCTGCTAACGCTGCTGAACGATATTCTGGATCTTTCAAAAATTGAAGCGGGCAAGGTGGACCTGGAAATCGCGGAGTTATCCGTGGAGGACTGCATCGAAGAGGCGCTGCAGCCGCTGGCACTGAGCGCGCAGCAAAAGGGCGTTGAACTGGTATGGAATACGGGTCGGGACATTCCGGAAGTGGTGCGCGGCGATTCCACGCGCTTGCGCCAAGTGTTGATCAATCTGGCAGGAAACGCGCTGAAATTCACAAACAGGGGACAAGTGGCCATTTATGGCCGGCACGGTGGGAACACGGAAGATGGTTTGATGCTGGAGTTTACGGTGGCCGACACCGGGATCGGAATACCGGAGGACAAACGACAAAAGATTTTTGAGGCGTTCGCGCAGGCAGACATGTCCACCACGCGACGCTACGGCGGCACCGGGCTGGGACTTTCAATCTGCGAACGGCTCGTGGAGTTGATGGGCGGGCGCATCTGGGTGGAAAGCGAAGAAGGACGAGGGAGCGAGTTCCATTTCACGATGAGAGTGTTCCGGGCGGCGGCGCGGGAGAAGCTCAGCGGGACGCGGGACAACGGGATCCAGCCGGTGGCGCAGCAAACGACACGTCGCGTTCTTGCGGTCGAGCGCAATCCGGTGAACCGGGAACTGCTGGAGCGCTTGCTGCCGCGCTGGGGGATGAAGGCCGTAACGGCGGCTGGGGCGGAAGAGGTGCTAGCGCTGCTTACGGAGTCGCAGCGCACCGGCGAGAATTTTTCAACCATTTTAATCGAGAAAGATCTGCCCAATCCGGGAGGGTTTGCGCTGCTAGCGGCCGTGCGCGAATCCGCGGCACCTGATCTGCTCGCGATTCTCGTTCATTCGCGGCCACTGGATGCGGCGGACAGAAATCAGTGCGAGCAATTGGGCGTAACACGAACGATTCTCAAACCGTTCCGGCGCTCCGCGCTGTATGAAGCGTTGCAGGGAGACTATGGGCGGTTAAAGGAAACCCAGACCCCATCGGGAGCGAAACCCGCAGACAAAGCGCGCGCCAGCCTGCGGATCTTGCTGGCGGAGGACAACGCCGTCAATCAGCGATTAACGTCGAGGTTGCTCGAGAAAATGGGGCACGAGGTCACGATTGTGGATAACGGACAGATGGCGCTGCGGCTCCTGTCCGAGCAGACGTTCGACCTAGTGGCCATGGATATGCAGATGCCGATCATGGATGGAGTGGAGGCCACCGAAAAGATTCGCGCGGGCGAAAAGAGATCGGGAAAGCACGTGCCGATCGTGGCCATGACTGCGAACGCGTTCGAAGAGGACCGGCAGAGATGCCAGCGAGCGGGGATGGACGGGTACGTTACCAAGCCCGTCACCGCCAAATCGATTGAAATGGAAATTACCCGGGTGATGGCCGCGCAAGAGAAGGACGAGAATCACGTGGTCCCGCGAGCGGGATAGCCAAGTAACCGGAAACTGGGCCGCACGCAACTCCCTGAAGAAACCAAAGACGAGAAACGCAAAAGTACCGGGGACGATGCTGTCCAACAGGAGGTAAACGTGCCACCGTGAACGAATCAGACTCCGCGCTTTGCGAGGGTGCGAAGTTCTCCCCAGAGTACGAACACAAAGTAGACGGAGAGTAGAAGAAGTTCCGGTTCGACGGCGTGGCGATATTTTGCGACGGGATAGGCGAAATAATAAGGAATAGGATAGATGACCAGCGTGGCGGCGAAGAGAAACCAGCCACGCGGGCGCCGCGTTAGAGCAAAAAGAAGGCCGAGCCAACCGCCCATAGATAACGGCCAAAACTCCCAAGGCCGCCACCATTCGAACGTTTGATAAAGCAACGGCGTGCCGTCCCAGAACCACCAGGCGCGATGGAGCGTCAGGTTGATGAATTCGGCGGGATACTCGCGGACGAACCGAAGACTGTCTTCTTTGTAGTATTGAATGTAGCCGAGTTCGCCCAAAGCGGCATATTTCCGAAGCTCCGCGGGATTGGCAGTGGGATGCTTGCCGCTGTAGCCCATTCCATTGCTCAGGTGATAGTTGCCGAGATGAAATTCAAACCAGTAGTTGCTGCGAATGAAAACTGGCTTGCCGAAGACGCGCTCGTTGCGAATCAACCAGGGAGAGACCAGGGCCGCGAAGAGCACGCCGGCAAGCGCCGCGGAGGCGAACCATGGACGGAAGGCGCGATGATTCACGTAAGCGGCGTAAAGGAAAGCGAACGGCATGACACTAACTAAGGCGGGATTGGTCAGCGCGATCAGGGCCCAGATCGCGCCGAGCCACAGCCAGAGGCTTCTGGTGTTTTTTTCTGCGGCATCAAGCGTGACGATCAGGGCCACGGAGAGCAGTAGCGCGCTGGCAGTAAAATCCCAAATCCAGGACACCGGCCAGCGAAAGAAGATGGGGCTCAGCGCCCAGATCCAGCCAGCCCAGAACCCAATCTGCGCACCTAGCGTGCGCCGGCCAAGGGCATGAATGGCGATGCCCGTTGCCCCGGCCATGATGCATTGAAGCAGGAGCATCACCATGGAGGAAGCCACCGAATAGACGCCGAAGAACCGGAAAACCAGGGCCACCAGATAAGGATAGACAGGTGCGATCCAGGCGGTGGGGCCGGTATCCGGGTAAAACGGAGAGCTAAAGCCCTGGCCGCTGACGACGCGCGCGGCGATGTTACAGATCTCGAGGCCGAACGGAAGGATGGAATGCGGAGCGCAGAGGTAGGTTTTCTTCCACAGGACAAAACCAAAACGCATGACGAAGCCAGCTAGAAAAAGGAGTGTGTAGAGGGAATCGTAGGAAGCGGTTGATGCCGGCGGGGCCGACTGTTTGGGAGCTTCCAGGGAGAGGACGGGCATATCTTTGATTGTGAGAGATAGTCTGGAACGACCGCAAGGTGGAGTTGAAGAACCACATTCCTAATCGGCACTAGGCGGGCGTGAATGCGTTGAAAGGAGGAACAGCCAGGGAATGGAGGAGTGGGCCGTTAGAGGTCGCACAATGTAAACTCAAAGCGAGAAAGTTTTGAACTGCGAAATGCAACACTGAACAATCGCACGAGTTGAACCGTGCGGATGTGCCGGAAAAATCATGGATGGAGAGAAATGAAACCTCGGTTGCAGGTGATGAAGTTTGGCGGGACGTCGGTGGGTGATGCTTCGTGCATTGCGCGGACGGCGCAGATCATTGCGCGTGCCGCGCGCGAGAGCGGCTGCGTCGTGGTGGTTTCGGCAATGAGTGGGGTGACGAACCGGCTGATCGAGGCGGCGAAGAACGCGCAAGCTGGAAATGCGGGCGCGGTTGCGGTGGTCGTTGAGGAGCTGAGGCAGCAACATGAAGCTGCGCTGACGAGCTTGCTTCCTGGGGAGGAAGAACGGGCGCGCATTCGGCGGAGAATGGAAGAGGTGCTTGCCGAGGGACGCCGCCTTTGGGAGGGCACGGCGCTGTTGCGGGAACTCACGCCACGCACACTCGATGCGATTTCGAGCCTGGGGGAGAGGCTCTCCGCGCCGCTGGTTGCGGCCGCGGTGCGGGAGTTGGGCACGGCGAGCGAAGCGATGGAGGCCACGGAATTGATCGTGACGGACGCGTTTCATGGCGGCGCGGAGCCGCTGATGGAGGCGACGCGGGAAAAATCGCAGGCGCGGTTGCGGCCGCTGCTGGAAAAAGGGATAGTGCCGGTGGTGACGGGCTTTATCGGGGCCACGGCGGAAGGGCAGCTGACGACGCTGGGGCGGGGGGGCTCGGACTATTCGGCGACGATTCTCGGCGCGGCAATGGACGCCGATGAAGTGATTATCTGGACGGACGTGGACGGCGTGTTGACGGCCGACCCGCGGCTGGTGGCGGAGGCACGCACGATCCCGGTGATTTCGTATCGCGAAGCGGCGGAGCTGGCGTACTTCGGCGCGAAAGTGCTGCATCCGAAAACGCTGAACCCGGTGGTGCAAGCGGCGATTCCCGTGTGGATCCGCAACAGCTTTGCTCCGGAGCGGCTTGGCACAAAGATTACGCCGGAAGGGCGCAGCATCGGAGGCGGGGTGAAGGCGCTGACGGCCATCCGGGATGTCACGCTCATCAGCGTGGGCGGACCGGGGATCGTGGGATTGCCTGATGTTTTGGGGCGGACGTTCTCAACTACGGCGGAAGTGCGAGCGAACGTGCTGCTGATTTCGCAGTCGTCCTCGCAGAACGATATCTGCTTCATTGTTTCCACGGCGGATGCGCAGAGGACAGTGGAAGCGCTGCGCAGGGAGTTCGCGCATGACCTGGCGCATCACAAGGTGGAACACATCACCGTGGATTCGAACGTGGCGATCGTGGCCGTCGTGGGAGAAAACATGCGCGGAACCCCGGGAATCGCCGGGAAGACGTTCAATGCTCTGGGACGCGAAAACGTAAATCTGATCGCCATCGCGCAGGGATCGTCGGAGTCCAATATTTCTTTCGTCATCGAAGAGAAAGCCGTGAAAACGGCGCTGATCACCACGCACCGCGAGTTCGGCCTGGACGCCCCGCCAAATTGAAGAAGTGGTAGGCCCGTGGGGACTCGAACCCCAGACCTCTACCGTGTCAAGGTAGCGCTCTAACCAACTGAGCTACGGGCCTAGAATCCATTGAGTTTAGCACGGGTGGCGTGGCAAATCGGAAGGGCGCGAAGCATCGAAAGGCTGGGCGACGGTACGCTTACCAGCGGGCCTCCCGATTTCGTACCACTCGACTGTTTTTCGTTTGACGCTGACTGAAATAGGTGTATTCCTTCAGAACACCCTCACCCTCTCCGCCGGAAACCCTCGACGCAACGCTTGGGATTGGTTCTAAGAGGAATAGCATCGCGAAAGCGAAAGAGAATTGAAGAAACTGGCTCCCGTGCCACTCCCGAGTGGTCGGCGACAGTCGAGCCCATCAGGTTCACCCGTCACACCGAGGTGTCCTGTATAGAACAGTCAAGGAGTGGTTCAACTATCAGAATGTGCGGCAACATTATCGATTCTACGCACCGCAAAACGTCCGGGATCGATTGGGGTAAGGGAGAGAACAACAATGCGAATTCCGGGCATCCCCAGATGCCAACTCCTCACAGTTGTCGCACTTGTCTTCTTGCTGGCCTTCACAGTGAGGGGTACTGCGGGCCAGACCAAGGCAAAGTCCGGCGACCAGGATAAAAAGTACGCGCGGCCTACTGATCCGTCGCTTTATGTGGGATCGGAAACCTGCAAAACCTGCCACGAAGACATGCCTTCGAAGGGCTTCTTTAAGAGCTTCGAGGATTCACCCCACTACACGACGACGCTGGATACCAAGAGAGGGCCTGAATGGCATGGCTGCGAGGCTTGTCATGGTCCGGGCAAAGCGCACGTCGAGGGCGGCGGAGACAAGACGAAGATCTTCACTTTCAAGAATGCTTCCGCTGCGGAGATCAGCGCGCGGTGCCTGGACTGCCATCAGTACGGCGAAGAGCACAGCAATTTTGCGCGGTCTGCACACCTGCAAAATGGCGTGGGCTGTACGGACTGCCACGATCCGCATCACGCCAAAGAAAGCCAGTTCCTGATGAAGGAAAAGGCGCCGCTGCTCTGCTACGGCTGCCACCAGGAAGTGAAGCAGCAGTTCAACCGGACGTTCCACCACCGCGTCAACGAAGGATTGGTGCAGTGCACCGACTGCCACAATCCGCATGGGGGTTTCCTAAGCCGGCAACTGCGGGCGACCGGCTCGCAGGACCTGGTCTGCGTCAAGTGCCATTCGGATAAGGCGGGACCGTTCGTTTATGAGCACGAGGCGGTGAAAATTGAAGGCTGCATCGCCTGCCACACGCCGCACGGCTCGTCGAATCCGCGGCTGCTGAAGCGCGCCCAGGTCAACCTGCTGTGTCTGGAGTGCCACTCCTTCAACGTTGACGCGGGAGCGCCCGCGATTCCGACGTTCCACAACCAAGCGCAGAAGTATCAAGCCTGCACGCTGTGCCACACGCAGATTCACGGCTCCAACGTCAATAAGTGGTTCTTCCAGTAGGGGGCGACGATGCGAATTGTGGATGTCACTCACGAATCTGAATTTCCTCCGCGGATGGCATCGCCATTCCTCATCGCGCTCGCGGCACTTCTGACTCTCGGGCTTCCTGCCGCGCGCGCGCAGCAGGAATACGAGCAAAAAGGGATTGATCAGGGAAATTACAATATCAAGCAGTCCATCGAATTCGGCGGGCGTTTTACGAGCATTGGCGGGGACATCCAGACCTACGACACGTTCGTCAATTTGCAGCAGGGCCCGCGGCTTCTCGGGTTCACGATGGAGATGCGTTCGCTGGACCATCACGGCGCGCTATTTGACAGGTTTTCCTTCAGCAACTTCGGCTACGGCGGCGATCCCAATATGGCTTCGCGGCTGCACATCAGCAAAAACAAGTGGTACAACTTCGACGCGCTTTTCCGCAAAGACGTAAATTACTGGGATTACTCGCTGCAAGCGAACCCGCTGAATCCCACGACGCCTTTCGCCAACGGACCGGCAGGCTACGGAGGCACGATTTGCACCAGTTGCGTACTGGCGGAGTCGCCGCACTTGATGGACACGCGGCGAAAACTGGGGGACTACAACCTGCTACTGCTGCCGCAATCCAGGGTGAGGTTCCGCATCGGGTATTCGAGGAACACCGTGAACGGGCCGGTTCTCTCGTCAATCCACCAAGGAACAGAACAAGCGCTGTTCCAAGACTTCAGCACGACGGTGAACACGTACCGGATCGGGGTGGATTTCAAGGTCCTGCCCCGGACCAACATCAGCTACGACCAACTCTGGAACTACTACAAGGGAGACACGGGCACGACTGACCAGAACCAAAACCCACTGTTCCGGCTGGCGAACGGGACGGCCGTGGACCTAGGCCTTTCCTTTAACGCCGGCGCAAGCCAACCCTGCGGCGGGACTTTTTTGCCGACCGGGTTCGTGAATCCGACGTGCAGCGCCTATTTTAGCTATCTAAGAGGCGGCAGATTCCGCACCAACACGCCCACCGAGCAGATCAGTCTGCAGTCCAACTATTGGAAAGATTGGGACATTTCGGCGCGCGCCAGTTACTCCCGCGGCGACATGAATGTATTCGGCTACGACCAGACGGTGTTCGGCCGGGAGTCGCGCACGAATCTGCGCAATGACCAGATCACCGGCCCGATCCAGGGAAGGCGCGTGGCGGCCAGCGCTGATTTCGGCGCGACGTGGCATATCACTACAAAGCTGAATTTCATCGATTCCTTTCACTTTGAGAACTGGCATGACCCCGCACAGTTCCTCTCGTCGGAATGCTCGTTCTTCAGCGCGAACCTCTTGACGACTGCAAACGTGTTCGCGCCCACTGCAGCCCAGCCCGCTGCGTGCGCCGCCCCGGCCGGTGGTGTGGCCGGCACACCGGTGCACTCCACCAGCTCCGGGCCGGACGTTTCGCTGCTTTTGAACAGCAACTTCCTGAAGCAGGACGAGAAGACCAATCTGTCGGAATTGGAGTATCAGTTCAATTCCAAGATTGGAGCAAGGCTCGGATTCCGTTACCGGCATCGCGCCATCGGTGACAATTTCTACAGCACGGCCGATGAGATCTTCTACCCGAACAATGCCGCTCGCGGGGCCTGTGCGCTCGCCGGAGGAGTGCTTCCGCCGGGCTGCACGCAAAACACCGATGGTTCCATCACCTTTATCGTGCCCGCTTCCACTCCCGCACCTGCGGGTTTGATCTTCATTGACGAGTATGCCGCGGTGTTTGGCCTGTGGCTGCGGCCTACGGCCAACTGGAGAATCAGCTTTGACACGGAATTGATGAGCGCGGATAACACGTTCACGCGGGTCAGTCCGCGCGAATCGCAAGAATACCGGCTGCGTACGAAGTACAAGGTCAAGGACTGGTTCAATCTGAACGGCAGCGTCACCATCTGGGAAGGGCGAAACAACGTATTTGAGGTGAACAACCTGCAGCACAATCGCGCGTACGGATTTTCGGCGATGATTCAGCCGAACGAGCGGGTGGGTCTCGAATTGGGCTACGACTACAACGACGTGTACTCGCAAATTTTGATTTGCATCACGAGCAGCGCCGTTCCCGCCGGACCTTCGACGGTCGGCTGCACCGGATTACCGGGCCTCCTTCAGGAGACATCGGTCTACACAAACAAATCGAATTTCGGCTACTTTGATGCTTCCTGGACGCCCATCAAGCGCTTGACGGCGCGACTGGGCGCGAATCTCACGGGCACTTCGGGCAGCTCGCTCATCAGCATTACGCCCAACGCGCCCTCTGGATCGCTCGACTCGAAATATATGCAGCCGTTCGGCGGGATTGACTATCACATTGCGAAAGGCTGGACAGCAAGGGCGTACTGGGGCTATTACGGATACCACGAAGACGTGAGCAACGTTGTGCAGGATATTTTCGCTCCGCGGAATTTCCGGGCCAATCTGGTCACGCTGTCGGTACGTTATGCGTTTTAATACGGCGGCCAAGCAGAGAAAAAAAACTGCCACGAGCCGATCTAGCAATGAAGGGGAGCACGATGCAAAACAGCGTTATTTGGAGTTGCCGGGCAGTGGTTGTCGCAATTCTTGCCGCCGTCTTCCTGGGTCCAGTGGCAAAGGCTGACGACTCCGGGGGGAGCACCTACAAGGCAAAGTGCGCCGCGTGCCACGGCCCGGATGGCAAGGGCGAAACGCCCACGGGCAAATCCATGAAGGTCAAGGACCTTGCTTCGGACGAGGTGCAGAAGTTGAGCGATGCGGACTTGTCCGCTGCCCTTGTCAACGGCAAGGGCAAGATGCCGGCCTATAAGACGCTGACGCCGGAGCAGGTGAAAAGCCTGGTCGCTTACATCCGTTCGTTCGCCAAGAAATAGCTCGAAGTCCTGTTGGAAGCCAAAGGCTGAAGTGCCGGAACCACGGACTTCTTTGAGAATCTTAAGGAGTGTGCTTCGTTGACTGCGCCTGCTGCGATCCTATATCTGCTCATTCTGCTCAGCGTGAGCTTGATCGCGGTGCTCTTCGTGCGGCCGAGTGTGACCGTTACGCGGGGCGGAAAGATCATGGCGTTTCTGGTTCTCTTCTTTCTCCCGGTTTTGTGCGCCTGGATGGGGATTTCCAGCGAGCTCGATCGCTCCAAGAGCACGGCGTTCTGCCTGTCGTGCCACACCATGGAACCGTTTGGAAAAACGCTGCACATCGACGATCCGTCCTACTTGGCGGCGGCGCACTTCCAGAATCATCGTGTGCCGGCGGACGAGGCCTGCTACACCTGCCACACTAATTACACGATGTTCGGCACGGCCAAGGACAAGCTGCGAGGATTGCGCCACGTTTACGTCTATTACTTTACGACGCCTCCGCTGGCGGAAAAGATCAAGCTCTACGATCCCTATAACAACCGTGAATGCTTGCATTGCCATGAGGGAGCGCGATCTTTTGAACAGGGGGCGGTGCACAACTCCGACCCGGATTTGTTGCCGGCGATCAAGGCCAACAAGAAATCGTGCGTCTCGAGCGGTTGCCACGATGTAGTGCACAATGTGGGGACGCTTGCGAACGTTAAGTTCTGGAATGGTGGCTCGTGAACCTCAGCGCACATCCAGTCGAACGGCGCTTACAGATTTCCGGCGTGCTGATCATTTTAGGGTTGCTGGTGGAAGCGCTGTGTCTTGCCTGGAGAGGGCCGCTGGCGTTCATGGTGTTTCTTTGCGTGGGCGGCTTGTTGCTATTCGCCGGAATTGCCGTCTATCTCATTTCTTTGGTCTCCGTTCCATCTACCAAGAATTAGTCCTCACCATTCCGTTCTTCACAGATACCGGCACGAACGTTTCGCATCTCAGACATGCTTCCTCGGCAGCATGCTTCCGGAAAGGAAGAGTTGCGGTGTGGTAGTGTGTTCGATGGAAAAAGCGAGAATGCATGGCAATTAAGACGATTATCGAGCCGTTCCGGATCAAGAGCATCGAGCCGATCCGCCGCACCACGCGCGAAGAACGCCAGAAACGGATGGAGGCGGCGGGGTACAACCTGTTTTTGGTGGCGTCCGAAGCGATTCTGATTGACCTGCTGACGGATTCGGGGACGGCGGCGATGTCCACGGAACAGTGGGCGGCGATGATGCGCGGCGATGAATCGTACGCGGGCTCGCCGAGCTTCACGCGATTTCGCGATTCGGTGCAAGCGATTTTCGGTTTTCGTCACGTGGTGCCGACGCACCAGGGGCGCGCGGCGGAACGCATTCTGTTCAGTGTGATGTGCAAGAAGGGCGACATCGTGCCGAACAACACGCATTTCGACACCACACGCGCGAACTGCGAATATGCGGGCGCGGTGGCGTTGGATCTGCCAATTCCGGAGGCCAAAGAGCCCGCCTACGTGTATCCGTTCAAGGGGAATATGGACACGGTGGCGCTGGAAAACGTGATCGAGCGCGAAGGAGCGAAGAAAATTCCACTGGTAATGCTGACGGTTACGAATAATTCGGGCGGCGGCCAGCCGGTTTCGATGGCGAATGTTCGCGCAGTGAAAAAGATTTGCAAGAAGCACGGGATTCCGTTGTACATCGATGCTTGCCGCTTTGCAGAAAATGCGTACTTCATCAAATTGCGCGAGCCCGGTTATGCGCAGAAGTCTGCACGGGAGATTGCGCGGGAACTGTTTTCGCATGCCGACGGCTGCACGATGTCCGCGAAAAAAGATGGCATGGCGAATATCGGGGGCTTTCTTTGCACTAACGATGACATTCTGGCCCAGCAGCAGAAAGATTTGCTGATTTTGACCGAAGGCTTTCCGACGTACGGAGGATTGGCGGGCCGCGACCTGGAAGCGATTGCCGTGGGATTGAACGAAGCGCTCGAAGAGGAGTACCTGGAATACCGGATCGCTTCCACAGCGTTTCTCGGGAACCACATTGCGAATGAAGGCGTGCCGATTGTGCAGCCGCCGGGCGGACACGCCATTTATCTGGATGCGCGGGCGTTCTTGCCGCATGTTCCGGTTGCGCAATTTCCCGGGGTGGCGCTGGCCAATGAACTCTACCTCGAAGGCGGGATTCGCTCCGTCGAGATTGGATCGTTGATGTTTGGCGAGCACGCGCAAATGGACCTGGTGCGGCTGGCGATTCCGCGCCGCGTATACACGCAGAGCCACATCGAGTACGTCGTGGAAGTTATTTTAGAAGTCTGGCGCAAACGGCAGCAGATCCGCGGCTATGAAATAACGCATCAAGCCAAATTCTTGAGGCACTTCAGTGCGAAACTAAAACCCGTGGGAGACTGACCGCCGCGCGTTCATGCCGGAGACCAACCCCTCATGCAGATAAGAATTGATCCTGAGCTAAAGAAAAAGTGTGCCAAGACGGCGCTAGGCTGCGTGCAAGCGCGCGTCGAAGCAGGCGCGTCGCCCGCATCTCTGATCGAAGAACTAAACACGCGCGATGCGGAAATCCAGAAATTGCCTTTCCCGAGGGGCGTGCTGGCGTCGCCGCAAGTGGAGGCGACACGCGCGGCGTATCGTGCGCTGGGAAAAGATCCGGCCCGATACCGTAACTCTGCGGAAGCGCTGCTGCGGCGCGTGGTGGGAGGGAAAGGATTGCCGCAAATTAACGCGGTCGTGGATGTGATCAATCTCGTGTCGGTGGAGAGCCGCTTGCCTGTCGGGCTGTATGACCTGGGCCGTGTGGTGGGCGACATTGTTTTTCGCGCGGGGCGCGCGGGAGAAACGTACAAGGGCATCGGGAAATACGATTTGAATCTGGAGGCATTGCCGCTGTTCGCGGATACCGTCGGACCTCACGGCAGTGCCACGAGCGATTCGGAACGCACGATGGTGACAGCGACGACGAACGAGATTCTCGCGATCATCGTTTCTTTCGGCGGGGCAGAGACTCTTGATCGCTGGACGCAGAGACTCGGAGCGCTTCTGCAGCAGTACGCGGCAGGGACTGAAATCGTGAAAAGCATCCTGGGATAAGTAAAAAGAGTGCAGTAACGCTACACCCTTACAAAGCTTCGGCGAAGGCGCGCCGGGGTTAGCGCGAGACGGGTTCGGGGAGTTGGGACTCGCTCGGGGCGACGCGGTGCTTGAGGAAGCCGCGGGCGGCGAGGAGTTCGGCGTTGAGAAGAGCGGCACCAGCGGCGCCACGGACGAGGTTGTGGGAGAGCAGCGTGAGTTTCACGTCGAGCAACGGACATTCGCGGACGCGGCCGACGACGGCGGCCATGCCATTGCCGGCGTCAACGTCGCGGCGAGGCTGCGGGCGATTCTCCTCTTCGAGGACGACGATTGGGTGGCGGATGGCGGTGGGGAGCGAGGCGAGGACGGCGTCCACTTCGAAGTTTCGTAGAGCTTCGCGAACTTCATCAAGCGAAGCGATTTTTTTCAGGCCAACGGAGACGCATTCGAGGTGGCCGTCGAGCACAGGCACACGATTGCAGTGCGCGCTCAGGCCCAGCCCGGCGTCCACGAAACGCGAGCCATCCCATTTGCCGAGGAGCTTTTGAGGCTCGGCTTCCATTTTTTCTTCTTCGCCGCTGATGAACGGGACGACATTGCCCTGGATGTCCATGGAAGCTACGCCGGGATAACCCGCGCCGGAGATCGCCTGTAGAGTGACGACGAAGATTTTCTCGAGGCCAAAGGCGTCAGCGAGAGGCTTGAGGACGAGGACGAGCCCGGCGGTCGAACAATTGGGATTGGTGACGATGAAGCCGGTGTCGTAGCCGCGATTTTTCTGCTGCAGAGGAATGGCGTCGAGATGCGCGGCGTTCACTTCGGGAATGAGCAGGGGAACGTCGGGATCCATGCGATGATTTTTTGAGTTGCTGACGACGGGATAGCCGGCGCGAGCGAAATCTTCCTCGGCAGTGCCGGCGACGGAAGAATCAAGAGCAGAAAAAACGAAGTCGCATTCGAGCGAGGGATCGAGCCCTTTGACGACGAGATCACGTGCGACAGCAGGGATCGGCGTGTCGAGATGCCAGCGAACGGCCTCAGCATAGGTCTTGCCGGAAGAGCGCTCGGACGCGGCGACTTCGGTCAGCTCAAACCAGGGATGTTCGGCGAGCAGCTTCACAAGCCGCTGGCCGACGATGCCGGTGGCACCGAGGACACCAGCGCGCCATTTTTTTTGATCGCCCTTCACTGGAGCACTTTCGCCAAGACTTGCCGATGCGTTTTCCTGCCGCTTCGAGTGCATGTTCTGGTCTCCACTAGTGTGAGATTGTAAATTCACGCCACACCGCCCTGCTGCGGTGACTTTTCAAAAACCTGAATTGGTGCCTGAGAACTTCCCTCGGAAGCCCTTGCTAAACGGGGCGAGCCAATGCGGGTGCCACGCGCCAAAGGATTAAACGTATTGCGGACCCACACGACCATTTCTGTCTCCGCGGCCAACGGCAGGACTTTCGCGTGAAGGACTTTCGCGCCGCTGGCGGCGAGCGCGTGGGCTTCATCGTAGCTCAGTTCGTGAAGCAGCATGGCTTCTGCGGATTCCTTCGGATTCGCGGTGAAGATGCCGTCCACGTCGGTCCAGATAACGAGTTCATCGGCGTCCACGACGTGGGCAATGATCGCCCCGGAAAAATCCGAGCTGTTGCGGCCGAGAGTGGTGATTCGCCCATCGGGAGTCGCGCCGATGAATCCGGTGACGACGGGAACGATGCCTTCCTGAAGAAGCGGAAGAAGAATGGCGCGCCCGCGTTCTTTGGTTTGTTCGAGATGCGGCTGCGCATCGCGGAAGGTGTCACAGGTCAAAACGAATTCCGAGGAGGTGACAGGGACGGCGGAGATCCCGAGCTTTTCGAGCGCGGCGGCGAAGAGGCGGGCGCTGAAGCGTTCACCGAACGAGGCGAGCCGGTCAAAAAGTTCAGCGGTGGCAGCTACGCGATCATGAACGGGAACTTCGTGAAGGAGGTCGCAGCCGAGGAGCTGGAGTTCGCGGCGGACGCGCACGTCATCGTCTTCATCCAATTGCAAATCTCCCAGAACGCTGAGATGAAGATCAAGGACGAGTTCCGCTTCGCGGCGGGCGTAGGCGAGCTTGCCTTGCGCGAGAGCGTGAGCGATGGAGAGCAAATGATCGGTGACGCCCTTCATGGCGGAGACAACCACGGTGACGCGCGACTCACGCGTGGCGGCGCGAACAAGACCTGCGGCATGAAGCATGCGATCCGCGCCCAGCAGCGAGCTGCCGCCAAACTTGAAGGCAGCGGCATTCGCGCTTTGCTTCTGAACCCCGCCGGCGTAGCACACCACATCGGCGGGGCTGCGTTCCGCTTCTAAATCTTCTTGCACATTTTCGAGACTCATGGCCTGCGCTCCTGGTTCGGTTCCGCTGGAGCGTCTCTGGAGGGGGCTAAAAGAAGAAACCCACCGCCAGGTTCGCTTCTGGCGGTGGGTTGGAAACTTTTTCTAGCTTGCTAGCTGTTTCTCCACGCGCCCGAAGCGGAAATAGTCTTCTTAGTCGTAGTCGAGGTAATCGACATGGACGACTTGGACGTAATTCGCTTCGTGGCGATGGACATCATCACAGCCGAAGAATAGCACAGGCCACCTTCCCAGAAAAGCCATATTTTTGTGGCTGGGGAAAAGGTGCCGGGTCGGTTAACTGCGTCATCGGCAGCAGAGGATTGGTCGATTTTCCGCGTGAATAGGCCTCAAACTGCGCAAACTGGCCTCTCTACAGGTTTTTCCTTAGTCCGCACGAACAGTTTGCCCACACAACACGCCAAAAAATGAGAGCTGTAGCGCTGCGTCTGCAACCCGCTAACCTTGATGAGCGACACATTTATTCGTTGAAGAAACGGAAGGGCAGAAAATGCTCTATTTCGAAACCAAGGGTGAAGGGACCATGAGGAAGACTGGGAACGCAAAAAAACGGGCGATGGCGACGCTGGGGCTGCTGCTTGGCCTCACCGGCGAGACCATCCTCGCACAACAAGAGAGAAAGGTGCTTGAGAATCCAACGCCGGATTATCCTGCGCTGGCAAGAAGGATGCGCATCACCGGGACAGTAAAGGTCACCGCGCTCGTCGGTACGGATGGCCTAGTCAAAGACGTGCAGGTCCACGGAGGAAATCCCGTTCTCGTACAGGAAGTTGAGAACACGCTCAAGAAGTGGAAGTACGTGCCGGCAAGCTACGAAACCAAAATAGAATTGGAATTCAAGTTTTAACGGCAAGACTGAGCGAGTCTGCGATCCGCGGCAAGCAAATCTGTCAGGCAACGGCCAGTCCGATTCATAGACTGGCCGTTTGCATTTGCAGCGGGCCATCGGCGCAAGTCAGCAGTGAAAGGCCTGCGCCCGGCAACATTTGGTCAGTGAGCCTCGAACAGAAGGCTGGAGCAGGTGAGGCCGGATTCGGCTTTCTGCAGCTCGGAGATATCGAGCGGAGTGGCGTGAAAGCCGGAGGCTTCGATACGGGCGCGCGTGAGCGGGAACGATGCCGGGAAAATGATGGTGCCGCCGAGGGCCAGGGCGTTTGCGGCGTGCGGCTCCCCGGGATCGACGTCTATCCACTCGAACCCGGAGAGCGGCGCGGCGTCAAACCACGCGCGATTAGCGAGGAGCGTGTTGCGGCCAAGATGAGTGACGGCGGACTTGAGATGCAGACAGCCTGTAACCGGGACGGCAACCACTTGATAGTTGTGCGGTGCAAGAATGGCAGAGAGCTGGCGCAGCCCTTCTGCATTGCTGCGCTGGGTGAGGCCGACAAACAGCTTGCGCTGGATTCGCAGGACGTCGCCGCCTTCGAGAGTGCCGGGAAGGGTGACGCGTTCGAGCGCGCGGAACTTGGCGAGGGCGCGAGCCAGTGATGGCGCCTCGCGACGCCGCGTCTCCGTGCCCAGCGGAAAGATTACGGCCAATTCATCGAGGACGATGGCGGGATCTTCGACAAACATGGAGTCCGGAAGATCGCGCTCGGCGGGAAGGGAGATAACGCGCGCGCCCAGTTTTTCGAGAAGAGTTTCATACGCGTGATGCTGTTGTTGAGCCTTTGCCAAATCGATCGGCTGGCGATCAATGAAAGAAAGCTCACAATTGACGATGGCCGGGCTGACGGCACGCGTTATGGCGGTGAGCATCTGGAATGTAAAAGTTTACATGAGAATCGCGAAAGGTGAACAATCGTTGAAGGACTGCGTCCGGCAGAATAGACTCTAAGGCCACGAACAATGGTTCGGGAGGCATGAATGACGGACTCGACTCGAAGGGCGGCGGCGATTGTCTTCTTGTTTCTTGGGGGAGCGGCACTGTGGTGGGCGGGGAACAGCACAACCAGCGCGGCGTCGGCAAACGACGTCATGGTGGCGACGATCGCGGCGGCCAGAGAACACGCAGCGGAAAATGATCCGCGTCTAAAGGGCGGTTCGCGCTTCGAAGAGGGCGGGTGGATTTACGTGCATCTGGAAGGCGAGCCCGGCGCAATTGGCTATCAGCACGGGTATTTGCTTGCGCCTGAAATCGAAGATGCATTTGCTGCCGTCAGCGCGGGGATGATGCATTCGACGGAGCGCGACTGGGAGTTCTTCCGGAAGGCGGCGCACGAAATGCTGTGGCCGAAGATCGAGGCGGAGTACCAGCAAGAACTGCAAGGAATTGTGGAGGGATTGCGCGCGCGAACGGGTTCGAAACTGGACCTGGACGACATTGTGGCGTTCAACGCGTTCGAAGAACTGCCGGATTATTACGTGCCCTGGCTGAACAAACAGCAAAAGACCGTCAAGGCTCCCAACTTGAAAAGCCCGGGGAATTGCAGCGCGTTTGTGGCCACGGGAAGCTGGACGAAAGACGGACTGATCGTCATGGCGCACAATAATTGGACGAGTTACATGAATGGCGAACGCTGGCGGATCGTGTTCGACATCGCGCCGAAGAGCGGCTACCGAATTCTAATGGATGGATTTCCCGGAGTGATCGCCAGCGATGACGATTTCGGAATCAACAGCGATGGACTGATGGTGACGGAAACTACGATTACCCAATTCGAAGGCTGGGACCCGCACGGCAAAGCGGAATTTGTGCGGGCGAGAAAGGGACTGCAGTATGCAGGTTCGATCGACGATTACACAAAGATCATGCTGGACGGGAACAACGGCGGATACGCGAACGACTGGCTGCTGGGCGACCGCAAGACGGGGGAGATCGCACAGCTTGAGCTCGGGCTGAAGGCCTACAAACTGTGGCGGACAAAAGATGGCGCGCTTGCCGGATCCAACTGGGCGCGCGATCCGAAAGTGATAAAAGAGGACACGCCGCAGTTCGATCCCAATAATAAGGAGAGTTCGCCGAATGCGCGGCATGCGCGCTGGGACGGCCTGCTGAAGGAGAACAAGGGAAAGATCGACGTGACGCTGGCGGAACAAATGCTAGGCGATCACGCCGATAGCGTTGAGAAGAAGGAAGAAGTGAACGAGCGGACATTGTGCGGGCACGTGGACGCATCGCCGCGCGGAGTGAAGGAATGGGCGTGGACGCCGTTCTATCCGGGCGGAGCCGTCCAGGGAAAAGCTACCGATGCGGCGATGGCCAAAGAAATGCGCATTATGGCTCGCGTGGGGCATCCTTGCGGCGGGAATTTTCTTGCAAAACCATTCCTCGCGGCGCACCCGGAGTACGCCTGGCAGGAGCCTTATTTGAGGGATATGAACGCAGGACCGTGGACGGAGTTCCGGTCCAACCAAACTGCCGGCAAGTAGGAATCCGTTTAAAGTTCGGGAGAATCCGGCGCGAGTGAGAGGATGGCGGATGGTCTGGAGGACATGGGCGAACTTCGAGAGATCCAGAGCCGCGTGATTCCGGCACCAAGAAGCATTCCAGCAAGGATTAAACCAATGACGCCAAGGATGATCCAGGTGTCTGACTTTGAGAACACGGGCCGACCCGCCGCAGCCGGCTCTTCCTTCGTAGAAGTATCGGACGCCTCCGGGTGCGCGAACGTGGACGACACTGACTTGTCCGAGATTTCCGGTTGCACCAGCAGGCAATAGCCCCGACGCGGAATGGTCTCAATGTAAGTCGGTTTGTCGGAAGAATCGCCCAGCGCCTGGCGCAGCTTATTCACCGTGGTATTTACATTGGCATCGTAATTGACGTGTGTATCGGCGGGCCAGAGGCGCATGCGCAGTTCTTCGCGCGTGACGACTTCACCCGGCTTCTCAAGGAGCGCGACGAGGACCTGATAGACCTTGCCTTGAAGCTTCAGCCGGGCACCATTACGGGTTACTTCCTGCCGATGCTGGTCCATCTGGAACGGCCCGAAATGGACATAGCGACCGGTAGAAAGGATGGGCCCCTCCGAAGTCGTCGGTTCATCCTGTTCCTGCATCGAAATGACTTCCGGTGACATGGACGTCCACCCTTGTTTGTATAGACGCAAGATCCCGCTGGGTGTTTTCAAGTAGTACGAGGAATTCTCAGCATTTGTTGCCTCAATGAATAAAGACGATACGAAAAGGTCAGGTTCGCCGATGACTCTCTAGCAATCGGGATAAATGCATACCTGAATGCATAGATTTAGAAACAATTTATATGATTTAGTGGAAGTTTCCAGGTGCGAAGGACCCGCGCTTCAAATCCTGGATCAGGGGAGATCCAGGTCCAGAGCGTAAATGTCCGTAAGCCCGCGCTCAACCATCACGTAAAGAGAACCGTCCTGCCCAAGACCGCTGAAGATGCAATGCGCCGGGCTGCTGCGAAGAATCTCGCCGCAACCAAAGACTCGTTCCACCTGGTGGTTCGCGAGCTTTACGCGAAATATGGCTTGTTCACTATCGAGCTGATCCTGAAAGTAAATTGCCGAAGAGTCGGAAGCCCAGAAAGGGGCACCCAGAAACCCTCCTTGAGCAAATTCGGTCCATTTTTCCGTCTGGAAATCGTAAAGAAGAAGACGGTGATTCGTTTCGTCCACAGCGGCAACATACCTTCCATTGGGCGACCAGCGCGGGGCAATCAATCCCCGCGAATCCGGGAGCAACGTCCATTCACCAGTGCTCGATTTGAACAGGTAAATTCCGAATTTGGGTTGCGTTTTCTGTTCCCGCATGCTGACCGCAATTTGCGTGCCGTCCGGCGACCAGTCCGCGTCGGAAGCTTCGCGGCCTTCCGGCAGAACCGCGCGTAGCCCGCCGCCATCCGCGGAAAGAAAATATATTTGGCGCAGATATCCAGGCCGCACGCCCGTGAACAGAATTTGCTTCCCGTCGCGGGACCAATGAGGGGAAGAAGCGACCAACGGAGGCTTGGTCAAACGAAGGCGCTGGTTCCCATCAATGCTACTGCGCCAGAGCGAGCCGTCGGGGCGATCGGTGTAAAGCGCCAGGTGCCCATCGGGAGAAACCCCGGCTTCTTCGGCGTTGGCATTCAGAATCAACGATTCGGCGTGATGCGATTGCGGTTCGATCTTTTGCAGCTCGCGATGAGAGCGGAAGCTGAACGCAAAGACGCGCGAACCCGCTTGCGCTGGAATGGCGACATGCAGGGAATCGGGACCATGCGTCAACTGCACGGGATCGTGATGCGAGCGTCGAAACCAGTTCCAGGCTTCGCGAATGCCCCAGAGATTGCAGTCGTACGTTTCGCATCCGGAGAAGAGAAAGTACCTGCCATCGGCAGTCCATTGACCGGCGGACTGCGAAGTAGGCGTCCTGCCGCTCGCAAGAATTGGATGCAGTCCGGAGCCGTCCGCAGCCATTTCCCAGACCGCCTGCGAACCGTCTTCGCGGCGGTCCATGCTGAATCGGATCATTTCACCGTCGGGAGACCACGCCGGAAAATGCGGAAGCCCCGGCCCGTGGGCCAATTCATGCAGCTGTGTTCCGTCAGGGTGAACGCTGTACAGACTTCTTCCTCGGACAAAAACGATTTGGCTCCCATCCGGAGACCACGCGGGATCATGGCCAACGGCTTCACCCATGCGGCGCGGTTGTCCACCTTGCACGGGCCAGAGCCAGAGAGGCATTTCGTCGTCGCGCCTTGTGAACTGCCCGATCAGAAACTGTGAATGATCGGGCGAAATGGCAAAGATACGAGTGTTTTCAAATGGCGCAGCGAGCTTCTCGGCATTGCCGCCTTCGACGGACGTTTGCATCAGATTCCAATGTCCGCCATCGCGCTCCAGGAAGAAAATTCTCGTGCCATCGGACACGATGCCGCCCCATTCATCAATTCCGCCCGCATTGGTGATGCGCGTCATACGCTCGACGCTGGGACGCGGGACGGGATACACGATGAAGAAGAGAAGCCAGGATCCAAACACGATCGCGCACGAGAGAAGAGTGATGTCGGTCCACTTGGCGGCCAGCTCCGCCTTCCTTCTCTCCTTCGAAAGTTCCGCAGCACGTTCGGGCGAGAACTCTGGTTGCAAATGCATGCGAACTTCGAGAGTTTCGTCGGAAGTTACGGAGGAATCGTTCGGCGATAGGACAGCGACAGCGGGAGAACTCTGGACGAACTGCACCGGTGCCAAAAAACGATAGCCCTGCCGCGGGACGGTTTCAATAAATCTCGGATTTTCCGCGTCATCCTGGAGGGCCGCGCGGAGCTTTTTCAAGGCAGCGTTGAGGCTGCCATCAAAATTGACGTGCGTACCTTCCGGCCACAACTCTTGCCGAAGGTCTTCCCGAGTAACAATTTCACCAGGCTTTTGCAGGAGGAGGGCGAGAATGCGGAAGGGCTGTTCCTGTAGCTTGACCCGCACACCCTGGCGGGACAACACACCCTGGAGCAGATCCACCTGGTACAGGCCGAATCGAAGAGAAACCTTGGGGTCGACTCCGGGCTCCACGAGAAATTAGTCCCCTAAATTGAACGAGGGAATATAACACGCCAACGTCTTTAAGCAAAGAAGCTAGTTCATTTGCATGCGTAACATACTGGGTGCGTTAGCTTTATCTGGTCATGGTAGTTTCAGAGTTAGTTCGTTTGACGCTGCCAAGTCGTTCAAGATAAGGAATGTAACTATCCCGTCGCGCATCAGGTTCTTCCGTCAACTGGTCGCTTCGGGAACCTAGACGTCACTAGGAGGACTTGGGGAATACACAGTTTGAAAGCCCGTAGTCCCAAGAACCATCGAAATATCCGCGTCCGCGCCCTCTGAACCAATCCTACCTTAAGAGTCGGGCGCGGATATTCCGAGCCTACCTGATCGCAGGACGGATTCCCGCGCCACTCTTTGTTTCAGCTTCCAATCATCAGTAGTTTCCCCTAGCTTGAAAATTGCTTGCGTTAGATCTCTGCATGCCGCGATCGGGAAAGTCGCGGATGGTTAACCCCAGGAAGAATGATTTTTCACTTGACACTATGGCGTGAGCCGATATAGCGTAGGACGACAGAATGGGTCCTTGCAGGAGCTGACATCCTTGGGCGCCGCACAAAACAATCCGGATCCTTACGGGCCGCTCACGCCGGCGATGTTCCATGTGCTGCTGGCGCTGGCTGGCGATGACCTGCATGGCTACGCCATCCTCAAAGAGGTCGAGTTGCGCACGGGCGGAAAAGTCCGCCTGAGCACCGGGACGCTGTACGGAATTATCAAACGCCTGCTGAATGATGGCCTCATCTCCGAGCTGCGTTCCCGGCCGGCGGACTCCGACGATGATGAACGCCGCCGCTATTATCGTTTGACGCCGCAAGGCCGCCAGGTGGCCGCCGAGGAAGCCGAGCGCATGGATGAAGTGCTGTCCATCGCCAGGTCGCGCAACCTGCTGAAGAAAGCGCGCACGGCGTAACAGGATTCCCGGAGCCGGGCGAGTCGGTTCCGGATAAAACGAGTGGTCCGAAGCGCGGCGCGTGGTGGCGCCCCAGGAGGACGCCATGGCTGCAAGCGGATCCCGCGCGACACGATTGTATCGAACGCTTCTGAAACTTTTGCCATTCGATTTTCGGAGCGATTTCGGCCCGGAGATGGAAACGGTCTTCCACGAACAACACAAGGAAGCGGGACGCCGTGGCGGAGCCCCGGGTGTTCTGCGCCTGTGGTGGGAAACGATCGTGGGAATTTTCAAGACTGCGCCCAGCGAACACGCCGCGATGTTCGCCCAGGACGCTCGATTTGCGCTGCGCATGATGCGCAAGAATCCAGGCTACACGCTGGCGGCCGTGCTCACGCTGGGCCTGGGAATCGGCGCGAATTCGGCGATCTTCAGCGTAGTCAATGCGGTGCTGCTGAAACCCTTGCCGTACGAACACGGCGATCGCCTGGTGACACTGGAACAGCAGGCGCCGCGCGCGGGACTGCTGCGCCAGCCCTTTTCGGTAGCGGAAACCAATGATTACCGCGCGCAAAGCCATTCCCTGGATGGCCTGGTCGAATACCACAATATGAATTTTATCCTGCTGGGCCGCAGCGAACCGGAACGCGTGGAAGCCGGCGTGGTTTCCTGGAATTTTTTCGATGTATTCGGAGTCAAGCCGCTCTTCGGCCGCGCGTTTCGTCCGGCGGATGAACAGCCCGGAGCTCCAGCGGTCTTAATGCTTAGTTACGAGTATTGGATCCGCAGTTTTGGCGGCGATCCCACGATCGTGAACAAAACGTTCACCATGAACGACAAACCCCATACGGTCATTGGCATCCTGCCTCCGGTGCCGCAATATCCCAACGAAAACGATGTGTACATGCCAACGACGGCGTGCCCGTTCCGTTCGCGTCCCGCGTTCATCGCGGACCGGCAAGCGCGCATGATGCAAGTGTTCGGGCGCATGAAGCCAGGAATGAGCGTGAGCCGGGCGCAAGCGGACTTGAACAGTGTCGCGGCCAATTTGCAGCAGGCATATCCCAAGGATTACCCACCAGCCTACGATTACTCCATCCGTGCGGCTTCGCTCGAGGAAGAGCTCACGCACAACGCGCGCCCGACGATGCTGGTGCTTCTCGGCGCGGCGGGTTTCGTGCTGCTCATTGCCTGCGCCAACGTGGCGAACCTGAACCTCGCGCGCATGGTGCGCCGCGAACGCGAATTGGCTGTCCGTGCAGCGCTGGGCGCAGGACGCGTGCGCATGTTCCGCCAATTGCTGACGGAAAGTTTGCTGCTCGCGGTGATCGGTGGCGGGCTGGGCCTGCTTTTTTCCTGGGGCGCGCTGGATATTCTGGTGAGTTTTGCCTCGCGCTTTACGCCGCGGGCGCGGGAAATTCACATGGACAGTACCGTGCTCTTGTTTACGCTCGCTGTGGCCGTGCTCACCAGCGTGCTTTCCGGAACGGCCCCGGCGCTGGCGGCGCGTGAAACCGTCGTGGGCAGCCTGAAAGAAGGCGGCACGCATTCAACGATTGGTATCGGCCGGCGCAGGATGCGGAGTCTTCTGATCGTCGCGCAAGTGGCCGTGTCGTTTCTTCTTCTGATTGGGGCGGGATTGATGCTGCGCAGCTTCGCCAAGCTGCAGCACGTGGACCCGGGCTTCCAGCCGGAAAACGTGCTGACCATGCAAATCGGTTTGGATTTCACCAAGTACAACACCGACGACAAGCAGCGTGCCTTCTTCGAGACGTTTCTCGACAAGGTCCAGTCGCAGAATGGAGTGAAGTCGGCAGCGGCCTCCATGATGATTCCTCTCACCGCCGACATGCAGATGATGGGGGATTTCCTGATCGAAGGGCAGACCCCCGTGCCCGGGCAAGCGCTTCCTGTCGCGGATTTCCGCGTGGTCAGCGAAAACTATTTCGATGCGTTACGGATTCCGGTTCTGGAGGGCCGCGTGTTCACGCGTGCGGACCGTCCCGGTGTTCCGAACGTAGCCATCGTCAATCGCACTGCCGCGCGGCATTTCTGGGGCACGCAAGATCCCCTCAGAAAACGGTTCTCCACGGACGGTGGAAAAACTTGGACGCAGATCGCCGGGGTCGTAGGCGACGTCAAGCAGTACGGATTGGACAAAGACGCCGCTGACGAAATTTACGTGCCTATGGCGCAGAATCCCCTTCGGGATGCCATCCTGGTTGTCAAGACGACGGTTGAGCCGATCAGCGTGGCGCGCGGAATCATCGAACTTTTATACGCGGTGGATCCCAACCAACCCGCGGCCCGTGTGCGCTCAATGGAGCAAGTGCGGGCCGAATCGGTGGCCGCGCCGCGGCTCACGGCCAGTCTGCTAAGTCTCTTCGCCTTGTTGGCTCTGGCCATCGCCGCAACGGGGATCGGTGGAGTGATGGCGCTGGCCGTCGGCCAGCGAAGGCATGAGATCGGCGTGCGCATGGCCATCGGCGCGCGCCCTGGGGAAATTCTCCGCATGATTTTGGGCCAGGGCATGGCGCTTGCCATCGTCGGCATCGCGTTCGGCCTCTTCGGCGCATTTGCGCTCACGCGGCTCCTGCAAAGACTCCTCTTCGAAGTAGGCCCGACGGATCCACTCACGTTTGTGGGAGTGGCCCTCGTGCTGAGTGCGGCTACTCTGTTGGCGTGCTATGTCCCGGCCCGGCGCGCCGCGCGCGTTGATCCAATCATTGCCCTGCGTATGGAATAGCGCGGTAGGACAGACATTCTTGTCTGTCCTCTTCGAATGAAAAGTCAAAAGAAAGAGGACAGGCAGGAATGCCTGTCCTACTTTGTTGGCCGGAAAGATAGCGAGTCTGCTAAACTATAAGTTGCTCGACCGCACCTGAGAACACGGAGAATCGATCCGGGCTGCTGGTTGTTTCAGCAGCTATTTTTGTCTTTAGAGGACTGGAACCCGGCTGGACCGGGATCAGAAGAAGCAGAAACTATGAGTCAACAGATTCGCAACATCGCCATCATCGCGCACGTAGACCACGGCAAAACGACGCTGGTCGACGCCATGCTGCGACAAAGCGGGATTTTTCGCGCCAACGAAGCGCTCGTCGAGCGCGTGATGGATTCGAACGACCTGGAACGCGAGCGCGGCATCACCATTCTCGCCAAGAACACGGCGCTCTTTTTCCACGACACGAAAATCAACATCGTGGACACTCCCGGCCACAGCGACTTCGGCGGTGAAGTGGAACGCGCCCTGCGCATGGTGGATGGCGTCGTCGTGCTGGTGGACGCCAGCGAAGGGCCGCTGCCGCAAACGCGCTACGTGCTGCAAAAGGCCCTGGCAGCAAAACTGCCTCCGGTGATCGTGCTGAACAAAATCGACCGTACCGACGCGCGGCCCAAGGAAGTTCTGGACGAAATCTACGATCTATTCATCGATCTGGACGCCACGGAAGACCAGCTCGACTTTCCGGTGATTTACACCAACGCGCGCGACGGCGTCGCGCATGCGAAACCGGACGACGGTTCGAAAGATTTGCTGCCGCTCTTCGAAGCCATTGTGAAGCACATCCCCGCGCCCCCGGGCGATCCGGAAGGCGTGCTGCAAATTCAAGTGATGAACCTGGACTACAGCGAATTCCTGGGACGCATCGCCATCGGACGTGTTTTCAACGGCACGCTGAAGCGTGGCGCCGACGTGGGCATCGTCAAGCTGGACGGCAAGCTGGTGCCGACGCGCATCACCAAGCTGTATACCTTTCGCGGTTTGGAACGCGACGAAGCGCAAGCCGTCCCGGCGGGCGATCTCGTGGCGATTGCCGGAGTCGAGGGCATCAACATCGGGGAAAGCATCACCGATTTGGCCAACCCGATGCCGCTGGAACCGCTGTTGATCGACGAACCCACCCTGGCGATGATTTTTACCGTCAACAGCAGCCCGCTTTCCGGCAAAGAGGGAAGCTACCTTACTTCACGCGACCTGCGCGACCGCCTGCAAAAAGAACTCCTCACCAACGTATCCATTCGCGTCGAGGACACGGACACGCCGGAATCTTTTCGCGTGCTCGGTCGCGGCGAGTTACAACTCGCCATTTTGATCGAGACGATGCGCCGCGAAGGCTTCGAATTGATGGTCGGCAAGCCCGAAATCGTCACGCGCACGGAAAACGGCAAGAAACTGGAGCCGCTGGAGCGTCTGGTCATCGACGTCCCGGAGAATTTCATCGGCATCATCATGGAAACCGTGGGCAGCCGCCGCGGCGAGATGATCAAGATGAGCAATCACGGCTCCGGCCGCGTGCGCCTGGACTTCAAAATTCCCTCGCGTGGGCTCATCGGACTTCGCAGCCAGTTGCTGACGGACACGCGCGGCACGGCGCTGATTCATTCGATTTTCGAAGGCTGGATGGAATACGGCGGAGAGATGGCGCTCCGCCCAACGGGCGCGTTGGTCGCGGACCGCAGCGGCCCCTCCACCGCGTTTGCTCTGTGGAACATCCAGGAGCGCGGCGAACTGTTCATCGGCCCCGCGATTGAAGTCTACGAAGGCATGATCGTAGGCGAGAATTCGCGAGAGCAGGACATGGACGTCAACGTCACCAAGGAAAAGAAGCAGACCAACATGCGTTCCTCCAGCGCCGACGAAGCTATCCGCCTGATTCCGCACCGCGAACTCAGCCTCGAACAAGCCATCGAATTCATCGCCGACGACGAATTCGTGGAGATCACGCCGAAATCCATCCGTCTTCGTAAGAAAGTTTTGCAGGCCAACAAGCGCCCGCGCCGCTGGCAAGAAATCCGCGCCAGCCAGGCCACAACCTAACCAAGCTCCGCCAAAACTTGCTAGTGCGCTGATTTTTCGAGCAGTTCCGCAAGGTATTGCTTCCACACGACGGCGCGGGTGTGTGTGCCGTGGCCACGGGTTTCGTCGCTGATGGGAAGAAGAATGAATTGTGCGTTCTTCACCTTCCTGATTTCGCGCTCGGCATTGCCTAGCTCCGGCGGGTTGATAAAATCGTCCGCGGAATTGATGAACATGACCGGCGCTTTGATCTTGTCGAGCTGGCTTGAGGGATCATAATTGCGCGAAGCGTTCACGTGGTACAGGGTATCGTTGGCGTCGAGGCCTGGCATTCTCGCCTTGAAGTACTCATCGAGGTATTTGTCCGCGGCGTCGCGCGTGGGCAAGGTTTTCTGCATATAGAGCGGCGCGCTCCCGGCGATCAGAAGAAAATCCAGCACAGTACGAAGGGCTTGCTCCGGCTCCGAGGTGTATTCTCCTGCTTTCCAATCCGGATCATTGCGAATCGCGTCCATCACCATCTTCCGCCAAATGCGGTTGCGCCCGGCAATCTGCACCGGCTGGCACGCCATCGGCATCAGCGCATCCATGAAATCCGGATACGTTTCTCCCCACACAAAGGAATGCATGCAGCCCATGGACGTTCCGAAGAGCAGGCGCAAGTGGTTTACGCCTAGTCCTTCCGTCAAGAGGCGATAGTGGCCCAGAACCATATCGTCATAGTCGTACTGCGGAAAATGCGCGTGCAATCCGTCGCTGGGCTTCGAGGATTTGCCGTGACCTATACCGTCCGGCAAAATAATGAAGTAGCGCGTCACATCCAACAGCTGGCCGGGCCCAAACAATTCCCCGGCAAAGATAGGCGACAGGAATTGATGGCCCGTGCCACCGGTGCCGTGAAGAATCAAGACGGCATTGGTGACGCGGCCCTGCGTGTCGCGCGCGGGCTTGCCGAGCGTGGTGTAGTGAAGCCGCAATTCGGGCAACGACTCGCCGGAGCGAAATTTGAAATTCTTGACGACGTAATCGCCTTCCGTAGTGGCGGGAATTGCCGCTTGCTGGCCAGCGGAAGGAAGACTTGTTAAAACACAGATGGCCGCGAATAAGATCGAAGTACGAAACAAGGATGCATTCATTGGGCCCCTCTTTCGGCAAAGAATCTAGCACACTCCGCGCGGGAGTCCTTGCCCCTGAACGGCGGACAGGAGAAGGCAAACAACTGTGAGAATATCCCGAGGAACAGTCCCGTACTGTACAACTGCAAACTGGCACTCCCTGCAAAGAATGATGTAAAGTCATGGGTTCGAGTGCAGGGGCGCCGGAAACGCCGCATCCAATTGCCTCATGGCGCGGTGCGGCAGCCGCTTCCGGCATAGTTCATCAAGGAGAATGATGGCATCCGCGAGTGATCGACCCACAGGTACGGCCGTAGCAACGCATCCCACCATCGTCGCGACGGCGACGGCGCTTCCTCCCCACACGATCACCCGGGACGACGTGAAGGTCTACATGGGGCGCGTGTTCGATATTCCCGAGCGTAGGCTCGAAGCGATGATGAGCATCGTGGACAACGCGCAGGTGCACACGCGCCGCTCGATTTTCCCCCTCGACTACACCATCGAACCGCGCCCCTTGGAAAAGACAAACAACGAATACATCGAGCACGCCGTAAAGCTCGGGCGCGAGGCCGCCGAGAAATGCCTGGAGCGCGCCGGCCTGAAACCGGAGGACATTGACCTGATCATTACGGTTTCCTGCACCGGCTTCATGATTCCGTCTCTGGATGCGCACCTGATCAATCTGATGGGTTTTCGTTCGGACGTGCGGCGAATGCCTTTCACCGAACTAGGGTGCGCCGCGGGAGCAATGGCTCTGGGACGCGCCGCGGAATTCCTGGGCGCACGCCCAGGCGGAAACGTCCTGATCATTGCGGTGGAGCTGCCATCGCTGACGTTCCAGCGAAAAGATATTTCGCAGGCCAACCTGATTTCTTCGATTCTATTTGGCGACGGCGCGGCGGCCGTGATCGTCAGCGGAAAACCATCTCGCGGTCCAAAGATTCTCGTTTCGGAAACCTACACGTTTCCCGATTCGCTGGGCGCCATGGGCTTTGACCTGAAAGATTCTGGCTTCCACATCCTGTTGGCAAAGGACGTCCCGGAAATGATCGGTCAGAAAATCGGCGGCCTGGTTTCCGGCTTCCTGGAGCGCCACGGCCGGAAGCGCGAGGAAATAAAAGGATGGATCTTGCACCCCGGCGGCGCGCGGTTGCTGGGAAACGTGGAAACTGAGCTGGGCCTGAGGAAGTGCGACACCCAGCCTTCCTGGGACATTCTCGGCAACGTGGGAAATCTCTCCAGTGCCACAATCCTTTTCATCTTGCAGGAGTGGCTGGAGAAGCGCCCGCTCAAGGCCGGTGAGTACGCCGTAGCCGCGGCGTTTGGGCCCGGCTTCAGCGCCGAGTTTCTGCTATTGCAATGGACCTGAGCACCATCGCGTTTCTCGCGTTGCTTCTTCTTGTAGCGCTGCTGCGGCTCGCGGAGCTGCGCATCTCCAAGCGCCACCAGCAAGAAATGATCGCGCGCGGCGCCGCTAAAGTGGATGAACCGCTGTATCGCTGGATGGTTTTGCTGCACACCGCCGTGCTAACAGGAGCCGCCGTCGAGGTCGTCGTCCTGAAGCGTCCCTTCCTCCCGTGGCTGGCTGTCCCGATGTTCCTTGTCTTTCTCGCCGCCAACGCGGTGCGCTGGTGGGTCATCCGGACGCTCGGCGAGCATTGGAACGTGCAGGTCATGGACTCCACGCGCCTCGGCGTCGTGACCTCTGGACCTTTTCGCTACGTCCGGCATCCTAATTATGCGGCGGTTTTTGCCGAGATGCTGGCCCTGCCTCTGATTCACACGGCCTGGATCACCGCCGCCGCAGGAGCGCTTGCGCACATGGGAGTCCTGGCGCAACGTCTCTCCACGGAAGAACGCGTGCTCTTCGCCAATCCCGACTATCGCGCGGCGATGACCGGCAAGCCGAGGTTCTTACCCGGACTCTTCTGACAAGAAAGCTTCGAATGCACTTTCGAGTTTACACCGCGGCATGTCTCTTGCTTCTCGCGGCGGCAGCCTGCCCCGCTTCCTCGAACGAAGGAGACGGCACTCCGGCGTTCAACTCCGTTCCGGAGCTTGCGGCGGGATTTCATTCGCTCTACACACTCAACTTTTCCGGAGCGCGCGAACAATTTGACACTTGGGAATCGCAGAATCCGGAAGAGCCGTTTGGTGAAATTGCCGTTGCCGCCAGCTATCTCTTCGAGGAACTCTACCGTCAAGGCGTGCTCTCCAGCGATTTCTTCTTGAACGAAAAGAGATTTCTGCATGGAATTGAAGGGAAACCCGATCCCGGGCGGATGAAGAGTTTTCAGGAAGCGCTGGAAAAGGCGCGAAAACTTGCCAAAAAGCGCCAGTCCAGAAACGCCAGGGATGCGGAAGCCTTTTTCGCGTTGGCCCTGGCCTCGGGAATGGAATCGAACTCCGACATGATGCTGAAGAAGCAGCACGTCGAAAGCTTGAAGCGGCTCAAAGAGGCCAACGAATACGCCAAACAATTGCTGACAGAGCGGCCCGACGCCAACGACGCTTATGTTGCCCTGGGCTCGGCCAATTACATCATCGGCAGCTTGTCCGGCGGCACGCGCTTCATGCTGTGGTTCGGTGGGATCCACGGCGACAAGAGGCTCGGCATGGAGCAACTTCGAAAAACGATTGACGGCGGGCTGTACCTGCAACCTTTTGCAAAGATTCTGTTGGCGTTGGCCGCGCGAAGAGAAAAACAAGACCCCGTGGCGCAAAAACTCCTCCGTGAACTGAGCGAGGAATATCCGGACAGCCCCCTGTATGCCGCCGAATATGCAAAAGCCATGGGCCGCATCATCCCGGCGCAGATGCATCCGACACCTTGATTTCGTGCCTTTCGCTCCGCATTCGCGAAATAATCATCGAAATTCTCCCCGATGCACTAGAATCGCGCTTGCACGGAAGAAAACTCTCGACCATCTGTAGGAGGCGGTGAACGGTGTTCCAGGATAACTTGTTAAAGGGCCGTGCGATTTTCTTGACAGGCGGCGGAACCGGGCTCGGCCGCTCGATGGCCTTGCGGTTTGCGGAGCTGGGCGCGCGAATGTTTCTTGTTGGCCGCCGCGAAGACCCGCTGCGCGAAACGTGCGATGAGATTCATCGCGCCGGTGGTTCCGCGGCATTCACTGCCTGCGACGTTCGAGAGTACGGCGCCGTGGAAGCCGCCGCCGCGAAAGCCGAGGAACAGTTCGGCGAAATCAACGCGCTCGTGAATAACGCGGCGGGAAATTTCATGGCACGAACGGAAAATCTCACACCCAACGCGTTCAACGCCGTCGTCGGAATCGTGCTCTACGGCTCCTTCAATTGCACGCAGGTTTTCGGCAAACGCTGGATTGCACAAAAACTGGGAGGAAACGTCCTCAACATCGTGACTACCTACGCGGCCGCCAACAGCGGCTCGGGTTTTGTGGTGCCATCCGCCTGCGCGAAGGCCGGAGTGCTGGCCATGACAACTTCGCTGGCCGTGGAATGGGCCAAATATCACATTCGTTTGAACGCCATCGCGCCGGGGCCATTCCCGACCGAGGGTGCGTGGTCCCGCTTGATGCCGTCAAAGCCGTTCGAAGAACACGCCAAGGACAAGCATCCGATGAAGCGCTTCGGCAAGCACGAGGAACTGGCAAACCTCGCGGCTTTTCTGCTCAGCGACATGGCGGAATACATCAACGGTGAATGCGTGGTCATTGACGGCGGGCAATGGCTGCGAGGCGCAGGCGAATTCAACGACCTGCTCATGCTCCCGGAAGCCGCCTGGGAAGCCATGGAAGCGGCGCGCCAGAAAAAATCCTGAGTCCAACTATTGTGGCAGTGCGCGCTTGCGGAGTTCCACGCGCAGTTTCACGTCACCGATGGTTTGTCCATTCGCTTCCGCATGAACGCTTACTTCTTGTGCCTCGGCCTTTTTCGTTTCGGTTTCGGGAACAGCCGGCAGCAGGATTTCGATCCGTGCGGCCGCTACCTGTTTGGCTGCAACGGTGAATTTTCCCGTGCCGCTCAGTATCGTCCAGCCTGCAGGTAACGCGGCCGACAGCGCAATTTCCTGCGTCTTGCCCGTCCCGTTCCGCACCCACAATGGAATCACCATGGTCGTATGTCCCTGCAGTGCGATTTCCGGGGGTTCCGGATGCGGCAGGTGTGCCAAGCCATGCAGCCGCCGAAAGTCGGCGTAATAACTCCACGGCCCGTCGAGTTCCACGGACAGTTCAGGGTGCGCCGGCTCAGGTGATCCTTCCGGCCG
>Ga0210409_10001033_pt1 | contig 39059 bp, 36 predicted proteins | sample IncBWH17MmetaG_FD_161649 | JGI IMG/M metagenome (GOLD analysis project Ga0210409, IMG submission 161649) | Forest soil microbial communities from Barre Woods Harvard Forest LTER site, Petersham, Massachusetts, United States - Inc-BW-H-17-M | ecosystem: Environmental > Terrestrial > Soil >... | reverse complement strand
TCGTCGCGCTTAGCGCGTGCCAGCGCCGCCACCGTGCAATTGTGGATTTCGCACGCTACGGCACGCACGCCTTCCAAATCTCCGCGCGAAGCGATAGGGAAACCGGCCTCAATGACATCCACGCCGAGTGACTCCAACTGCCGAGCGATGCGTATCTTTTCCGGTGCGGACATTGAAAATCCGGGTGCCTGCTCGCCGTCCCTCAGCGTGGTATCGAAGATGCGTATATGGTCCATAGGTCTGTACACTCTCCTAAGCTATGCATTTCATCTCATTACAGCTGTCGAATCAAATTTATAATATTTGCAAGCGTCATAACTTCCTGTTATATGGCGAAAAGGCGCTGCACACGTATTTCTGACGGTCGCGAGGAGTCCCTGGAAAGGATCAAGGCGTCGAGCCAACGAAATGGCACCTGTCGCCGCTGATCCCCTCATGACGGCTCAAATGTGCACAGTCACGGTTCGATAACCTCATTCGTGCACAGTTCGTGCACAGTCGGTAGGCAAAACTATAGGACAGATTAGGAGTAAAGTTGGAAAGTGCTTTAGGATGAATCACGCACTTCATGTCGGGGCGTAGCGCAGCCTGGTAGCGCGCCTGCCTTGGGCGCGCACTATCCGACTCCAACAGCTCCATCAGCTACTTCCACTTCCCTGTGTTTTCAGTAATTTGGGGAACTGCTTTTCGCTCAAAGCTAACCCCAACGGCACGAAAAACATCGCATTCTGGCACACTTTTGGCACAGGGGACGCGCCTGCTTTGCGAAGCCCCGGCGTGAACCTATTTGAAAGACCTACCTTCATATCGAGATACATGCATCGGCTTGTTGCATAGATACATCGAATTATGTGATTTTGAACAGCGACTGGAATGCCCTTGGCCGTATCCACAGCACGGCGGCATGGAGCAAATGGATGAAAGTTGAGCTCGTTCACCCCGAATCTGTCACTGAGCCGCGTCATTGGGTACGGCATGACCAGGCTTTCGCGATGATGTTGCGGCCCGGCTCAATTGAGTGGGGCTCGAAGCGTTCCGCGCTGGAAAAGTTCAAATACGGGGCGGGCGACTTGGCACTGTGCGATCGTCACGTTGGTGAGTGGGTTGGGCTTATGAACGCGCGGCATCTGCAGATTGGTATCTCCGATGCGGCATTGCTGGCCAGCTCTGATGGAGCTTACGGCGAAGTAGAACTGCGCGCTTCACGAAAGTTTGCGGATCGTCGGCTGAGTGGGATGGTTGCGGCCGTTCACGCGGAAATGGTTGCTGGCTTTCCGAGCGGGCGGCTGTTTCTGGATTCTGTCGAACAGGCGATGGCCGTAACACTGGTCAATGGCCATGCAGTAAGGCACCGCCCTGTGCAGTTATACCGAGGCGGATTAGGCTCGGCGCGTTTACGAAGGATTAGAGAGTTGGTCCATGCGAACATGGAAGACGATTTGAGTCTCGACGAGATGGCGGAATCGGTAGGATTAAGCACAGCTCATTTCGCGCGGATGTTCCGCAAGTCAACGGGAGAGACCCCGCATCAATTTGTTCTGCGCCAAAGACTTGAGCGTGCCAAAGCGATGTTGCGTGCTCCTGATGCGCGAGTATTGGACGTAGCCGTTGCCTGTGGCTTCAAGACTCAGCAGCACTTTGCACAAGTTTTTCGTGACATATTGGGCGTTAGCCCGACAGAATTTCGCCAGGATCTTGCCGGCTCCAAGGCGATTTGCGTGTCCGAAAGCTTCGACGAAGATACGTCACGCCTCGTGATTTCTGGCTTGTAGCGAGAACTCCACCCTCACGGACTGCCGGTTACTTCCTTGTTAAAGTCCAGCCCTGTCCGGAATTCGTAAACTCATCCCTCCTTGCACCCCCTCAGCACTATATCCTCGGTGAACAATTCTGACGCGACCATGTCGTGGCTCATTCAAACTCTCGCCGTCGTTACCTCAAGAAAGGCGCTAACCTCAGTCGTAAGTCGCTGGAGTCCTCTCCCGGGCAGGGTGAATTTAGCAGGATTCCGACCATCCCAGCAGAAATCCGCACAAGTCCGCATGCGATTTGCGGTTTACTCACGATTGTTATGAGCAGAGCTTACAGCGCCAATGAACCGGAGACCAGATCAATTGGTATTGGTTGCCCGCCGGAAATCATTCAGTTCAGGAGGGAATGTCGATGGAAGCACTTGGATTGTTAGTTAGGCTCGAAGCACGCGCAGGCAAGGAGGCTGATGCCGAGGCATTTCTAAAGTCAGCTCAGCCACTCGCGCTGGACGAAAAAGGGACCTTGAAATGGTACGCGATCAAGCTCGGCCAAGGGAAGTTCGGCATCTTCGACACCTTTGCAAATGAAGCGGGCCGCAACGCCCACCTGACCGGCGAGATCGCGAAGAATTTGACGGCGCGGGCCAGCGAACTATTTGCGGTTCCTCCACAGGTCGAAAAAGTTGAAGTCATCGCAAATACACCCCTAAAGGGCTGAGTGCGGCGTTCCAGGAATCGCATGAGCCTACATAGGCTCGCGAGACTATGTCACGGGCAAAGGGAGAATTACGTGAGTCATATCCCTCGGGATATCGTTCTGCGTGATCAGCTATTTCGCCAGGCTGCGCGATCGGGAAGTCGCCCTGCATCTGTTGGGCGGTTGACGAAAAAGACAGCGGTTATTGCCATTTCCGGCTCGCCGCAAGTAGACCGAGCCGAACTGCAGTTCTTGGGAATTCGTATGTTCACGTATGTCGCCACCATCCTAGTCTCGATCTTGCTGTCACCGCCCCTCGTGGCGGGAATCACGCCGTTTCCAACCAGCTTTCACACGCAAATGGTTCCGACGAACGGCACCAGGCTCTACGTCCGAGTCGGCGGCAAGGGTCCGGCGGTGGTGCTGTTGCATGGCTTCGGCTTTACAGGTGATATGTGGGCACCCCTGGCAATTGTTCTGGCTAAGGACCATACCGTGATCGTCCCCGACCTCCGCGGCATGGGTATGTCCGATCACCCAGATACCGGCTACACCAAGAAGAACCAGGCGGTCGACATTGCCGGCGTCATGGATGCACTCAAGGTACAGAAGGCAGACTTGGTTACACACGACATCGGCAATATGGTCGGCTATGCGTTGGCTGCTCAATATCCAGACCGGGTCACGCGCTGGGTGGTGATCGATGCACCGCTGCCCGGTGTAGGCGATTGGGACAACATCGTTCGCAGCCCGATGCTGTGGCACTTCGATTTCCGGGGTCCTGACGAGGAGCGGTTAGTGCAGGGCCGGGAGCGCATCTACCTCGATCGTTTCTGGAACGAGTTGTCCGGAGACCCCAAGAGGATCGATGAAGATACGCGGCAGCACTTTGCTGTCCTGTACGCACGGCCGCATGCGATGCACGATGCCTTCGAGCAATTTGGGACACTCCGCCAAGACGCCGCCGACAACAAGGCATTGCTCGCCAAGGGCGGCAAGATCACGATGCCGGTGCTTGCCATCGGTGCCGAGAAGTTTTTCGGCAAGAACATGGCCGATCATATGCAGTTCGTCGCCAGCAACGTCACAGGCGGCATCGTGCCCAATTCCGGGCACTGGATCATGGAGGAAAATCCACAGGCCACCATCAAGTTGGTTACAGATTTCCTCGCGAAATAGGCATGGTCACGCGCCGCGCGCCTGGTCGCGAGCTGCCTAAGTGAACGAGTAACCGGTCGTAACTAGCGACGAGAGAGAAACAACAAGTGAGGGGAAAAATGATCATTAAGGAGGAACAAATGAAAATCTCAATAACACACCGAACTGCTTCCGTGTCCCCGGAGCCCCAGTCAGCGCTCCGAAGGCCGATGCAACGTCTCGGCTTAGCCCTTCTGGCCAGTGCGCTCGCCATCGGTGTGACCGGCTCTGCGAGTATCGTTGAGGCTCAGAGCGGTGCCGACCAAACTGCCAAGCCAATCTCCGGAGTTATTGGGCAAGTCCAGGCCTTTACAGGGAGCTCACTCGACGTACAGACACCATCCGGCGTGGTCCACGTTGATGTGAAGAAGCCCCTTACAACCTACAAACAGATACCGTCGGATTTGAATCATGTCACGTCCGCGTCTTATGTCGGCGTCGCGTCGACTGAGCAGGCGGATGGGACGGAAGTAGCGAAGCAGGTCATCATATTTCCAACGGAACTGCGTGGAGCTGCAGAGGGGAGTGTTCTCACAGACCCGCCGGGTGCAACTACTCACAGCAGAATGACCAATGGCTCCGTCGCTGGCCCCGCCGTATCGCATTCACGCATGACAAACGGCACGGTACAGAAAGGCAACGGCACCACACTGGTGGTCCAATATCAGGACGGCTCTAAGACGATCTCGGTGCCAGCAAATGTTCCCGTGACGCAAGTCGCGCCTGAACCGGTCACGTTTGCCAGTGGCGATGTCGTGTATGCGGCGACGGAGAAACTGGCGAACGGAACACTTGTGACGAACAAAATATTCCTCTTCATTCCCGCATCAGCCAACGCCAAGCAGTAAAGGGATCGGTCCATGCGCAGCTCAACATCACTTGATTGTGAATCGAACTCTACGAGCACGCCGCCGCTTGAGGTGGGCGTGCTCGTAGCAAAGAAACACCATCTACTGGTGCGCTGCAGCCACTGGCTGAATCTGCCGATTTTGCTCGGTCTTATTCTGAGCGGCATCTCGATTTACTGGGCCTCGCCGGTTTATCAACACGCGCCAGATCCGAACACCGGAAACTTCGATGTGGCGGCGGATATTGGGATTTGGCTGTGTGCCCATGTGCCGGTGCTTCACAACTACAGCGCTCCGCCCGATTGGATTTACAACCACATGAGCCTCGGACCGGGCATGTTGGCTCCGGCTCTACGTCTGCACTGGTTGTGCGCGTACCTATTCATGCTGAATGGCGTGGTGTACGTCGTTGGTCTGGTCTTGGGAAGTGGCTGGCGTTCCTTGCTCCCGCGCCGCACCGATCTCTTCGACGCTCTCAGAATGGTTCGATATTATGTCGGGCTTCCTTTGGCTAAATTATTTCGCCGCGAATGGCCGCATCCCAATTTCAACACCAAATACAACGCGCTCCAGCGAGCGGCGTACTTTTCTATGCCCGTCGCCGGATTTCTTTCGGTCGCTACCGGCTGGGCGATTCATAAACCGATGCAGCTCCATTGGCTGGCCGCGCTATTTGGAGGCTTTGACGTAGCGCGCGTATGGCATTTCTGGCTCATGTGGCTTTTTATTTCCTTTGTTGTGCCGCACGTGATTTTGGTTCTGGCCGACGGGTGGGACACGCTGCGCAGCATGATTGTGGGCTGGTCCACGAGAGTGAAGCAGACAGAGGTCATTGCGCATGAGCAATGACGAGAAACGCGGTTCATTAAAGCCGGGAGACGCTCCTTCGACGGATGCTGCTTCGAAACCAGAGACGACGAAGCCGCCAGAAGCTAGCTCCGAAGTCGCGAGTCCAGCGGCTCCAGTGGCTATAGAGAAACCGGAGACCGTCGGAGCGACGGGACAACAAGTGGATGCTAATAAATCGGCCTCTTCAACACAGGGGGCTGTGCCGCAGGCTGACGACCTGGCTCCCCCCGTTGCTGTTGAACCTGTAGTCGTGAAAAAACGGCAAAGCTTTTTTGAGGAGCGGCCTCTTCCTGTAATTGAAATGGCTCCGCGGCTGCTGCGATATCGAACGCGGCGCGAGGTTTTGGTGTTTGGAATCGGCGCGATGGCGGCGGCAGCAGCAGGCGCTGCATATATGTTGCCGCAAAATACGCTCGGTCGCTTGGGTATGCGCCGCGATATCAATCCGCTGGGGAAGGAGTGGCTGCTCAACAGAGCTATTCGTGTCGACGATGACGTGGCGGAAGCTCTCTATTCGCGCAATCGTGTGGTGCCGACGTACACAAAATCTCAGATCACTCCGATCAGGAATAACTACAACGGAGCCACTCCCGATCCTGGCTACCTAACGGGATGGAATCTATCTCTGCAGGGACTCGCTTCCGGCTTGAGCATCTCTCTCAATATTCAGAATCTCCTGACTCGATTCCCGATGCATGAGCAGATTACAAGGCTGGTTTGCGTCGAAGGCTGGAGCGCGGTCGCATGGTGGGCTGGCCTGCGATTCGACGACCTGCTTCGCGCCTACCCGCCGGTGTCACAAGCGAAATGGGCGCGCGTGGAGTCTTCGGTCAATCTCGACGCCTCGGGAAATCCTGATCCTTACTTCATGTCGCTCGACCTGGCAACAGCCGGACATCTACAGACGCTGCTCGCGACACACCTCAATGGTCAGCCTCTCACTGTGGATCATGGAGCACCGCTCCGTCTGTTGGTGCCTGTGAAACTTGGTTTGAAGAATGTGAAAGCCATTACCAAAATCACGTACTCCGCGGAGGAGCCCAAAGACTATTGGGCCGAACGTGGATATTCCCGTTACGACGGAATTTAAAGAGCAACTGACAGCCAAGGAGGCTGATATGGCGAGCAAACAAAAAACGGTGATTGTAACCGGAGCTTCGCAAGGCATCGGAGCCGGTGTAGTCCAGTCGTTTCTTGATCGTGGATACAACGTTGTCGCAAACTCGCGCGACCTCAGGAAGTCGAATGCCTTCGTCGAATCTGATCATTTGGCTCTTGTAGATGGCAGCGTCGGTGAAAGTATTGTCGCTTCGAAGATCGTGGAGACAGCCCTCCAGAAGTTCGGATCCATTGATGCGCTGGTCAACAATGCAGGCATCTTCTTCACAAAACCTTTTACCGATTACACGGCTGAAGATTTCAAGGCGCTATCTTCTACCAATCTCGAAGGCTTTATCCACGTCACACAGCGAGTGGTGAAACAGATGCTCGCACAGAAGTCTGGAGGAAGCGTCGTTACTATCACGGCCGCTCTGGTCGACAATCCGATTGCGGGTATTACGGCGTCGGTGCCGATGATCACCAAGGGCGGACTTGAAGCCGTCACGCGGAGCCTGGCCGCGGAGTACCCGAAGGAGAAGATTCGCTTCAACGCAGTCGCGCCTGGCGTCGTGGACACACCGATGCACAAGGACAACCCAAAGGACTTCCTGAAGACGCTCTCGCCGATGGGTACCATCTCGGACGTGAAGGACATCGTGGAAGCCGTGGTTTATCTCACAGAAGCCCGTCAAGTAACGGGCGAGGTGCTGCACGTGGATGGCGGTGCGCACTCAGGAAAATGGTGACCGGCATGGACTCACAACCAACCAACGCGGAGCGCCGCCTGCAGGACCTCGGCATTCAACTCACGCCGCCGCCGAGTCCGTTCGGCGCGTACGTCGAGGCCGTACAGACCGGCAATCTACTCTTCCTTAGCGGGATGCTTCCCGCGGTCGGGCACGAGCCGAAATTCGTCGGGCGTCTGGGGAAAGAACTAGATGCGAACGCAGGTAGAGAGGCAGTCCGCATTGCCGCACTGAATGTTTTGTCGGCGACAAAGCAGAAGCTCGGCTCGCTCGATAAAGTGACCCGTGTTGTACGACTGTGCGTCTATCTGGCGACTCACGGGGACTTCTTCGATCACGCAAGAGTCGCCGACGCTGCCTCCGAGCTATTTCGCGATGTTTTTGGAGAGGACAGAACCTCAGTCCGTATGGTACTAGGCGTGGCGAGTCTTCCTATAGGAGTGCCCGCAGTGGTCGAAGTCATCCTGGAAGTCGGGGCTCATTTGTAGCAGATAGCTAGAGAAAGTCTTTCAATCGTGAGAAGACGCTAGGCATACCCAAGTCATTTAGAAAGGACAAGTGCAATGTCATATGTAGCCGTCGGTAAGGAAAATTCGAGCAACATCGATCTCTACTACGAGGACCACGGCTCCGGTCAGCCGGTTGTGTTGATTCACGGATATCCACTGAGCGGCGCTTCGTGGGAAAGGCAGGTGCCGGTCCTCTTGAATGCAGGCTACCGTGTCATCACGTACGACCGCAGAGGGTTCGGTAAATCCAGCCAGCCGACCACGGGCTACAACTACGACACCTTTGCCGAGGACCTGCGGAAACTGATTACACATCTCGATCTCCATGATTTTTCGCTCGTTGGTTTTTCAATGGGAGGCGGAGAAGTGGCGCGCTACCTTGGAAAATACGGATCCAAGGGCGTCAACAAGGCAATCATCATTTCCGGAATCCCGCCGTTCCTCCTGAAGACACCCGGTAATTTGGAAGGTATCGACGAAAGCGTTTTCCAGGGAATCGAGAAAGCCGTCACTGCGGACCGGTACGCGTTCTTCACCGAGTTTTTCAAGAACTTCTACAACACTGACCTGCTCCTCGATAAGCGCGTTACGGAACAGGCCGTGCAGGCAAGTTGGAACGTGGCAGTCGGCTGCTCGGCTACCGCTAGCCTCGCTTGCGTGGCAACTTGGCATGAGGATTTCCGAGAAGACTTGAGCGCAGTTGATGTTCCAACGCTAGTCATGCACGGGGATGCAGACAGGATCCTTCCGATCACTGCTGCGGGGTCGCGAACTGCCAAGCTGATCAAAGGAGCGCGCCTTGTGGTCGTAAAAGAAGGGCCGCACTGCATTACCTGGACACACGCAGACGAAGTGAACCCAGAGTTGTTGAGCTTTCTCGGGAAAGCTCCGGCGCGGCACGCAGTCTAAGGGCGGACTCAAGAATTCCGATGAAAACAGGACTCAAACAATCGAGAGAAGCACGATCGGCCGTTGAACGGATCGGCGCTTTTGCGAGTGCAGCTCGATCGGAGCACCTCACGATCGATATTCGGCAGATTCTCAAGCGGAACATTCTGGACAGCATAGCGTGCGCTATCGCCGCTGTCGCGGGTCCGTCGCTCCAAATGCTACGCGAACAGATCGAAGAATATCGGGCCCCGGGCCGTTGCACGTTGATTGCGGGCGGCAAGACCTCCCCCGACCAGGCAGCACTCTTCAACTCCGCGCTGGTTCGCTATGTGGACCTTCTTGATAGCTACATGGCACAAGGTGGCCTCTGCCATCCTAGCGACAACTTCGGGACCATCCTGGCAGCAGCCGAATATGTAGGGGCATCTGGCGAGGAATTCATGCTGGCACTCGCTGCAGCCTATGAAATCCAATGCAGATTCACAGCCTGCGTCCCCGTGATGGCCAAGGGCTTCAACCATGCTATTCAACTTGCGATTTCCGCCTCGGCGGGTGCTGGCAGACTTTTCGGACTCTCCGTTAGCGAACTCGCAAATGCAATCGCGATTGCGACAGTCGATAACATCTCGCTCACTTGCGTGCACGCCGAACCGGTATCGCAATGGAAGGGCTTCTCGCCTGGGATTACAGGGATGCGGGCTGTTTACGCGGCATCCCTAGCTAAGCGCGGTTTCACCGGTCCAAAGGGGCTCTTCGAAGGGCCATACGGTCTGGAGCAGATGTTCGCTCAGTCGATCCCTGTTGACTGGGAGGACCCCTCGCTCAATGTTGTGGAGCAGACGGTCATGAAGAAATACTGCTCGCTCATTCACGGCCAGCCGGTACTGGAAGCCGTCCTCGATCTGAAGCGTCGCAATAGTCTTACCGCTGACGAGATTGCGGACGTTCGTTGCGATGTTTTCAAACCGGCGTTCGAGTTCGCCGGCGGCGGGAGCTTCGGTCCGAAGGACCATCCAGAGATCAAAGAGCAGGGCGACTATAACCTCAAATACCTCGTTGCCGCGGCGCTGCTCGATGATCAAGTTGGGCCTGCCCAATTGGACGCGCTGCGTATTCAGGCACCGGATGCTCAGGCGCTGCTCGCGCGCGTCGAAGTTCATCCCGACGAACGTTTCAGCGCTCGCTATCCTCAAGAACTTAGTGCCGCGATTACGATTCGCACCAAAGACGAGCGTGTTTTTGCGAAGGAGCAACATGGCTACGAGGGAGGGCTGAACAACCCCATGTCGTGGGATCGTACGGTCGAGAAGTTCCACTGGCTGAGTGAGCCTTTCGCCGATGAAGATCTTCGAAACGGGCTCATCCAGCTTGTGCAGCAGCTCGATGCGCGACCGATCTCGGATCTTATGGACTTACTCGCTCAGGTGCGGTCCACGGCTGCTTTTCCGAGAACACACCCCGGTATTCAGTGACCGTTCAGTGTTGATTCGGATGCGCCGGGCGGATTACGACCGGGACGATTGGGACGGCTAGGACGAGATGCGGCAAGACTGAAGCGGCGTTGTGGCAGACGCGAGTATGAAGCGGTTTGATTTCAGGAAACAGATTCGATTTCACAAAGGAGAATGAAATGAAAACAAAAGGAAAAATCTTGGCACTCGTCTCGAGCGGTCACGGCTTGCCCTTGCAAGATGGCAAAGTTTATGCTGGCGCTGGCTACTACCTCAACGAGCTGACGGTTCCGACTCGCGCCCTGATGAAGGAGGGCTACGAAATCACCTTCGCCAATCCGAAAGGCGACACGCCGCAACTAGATATCAGTTCAGCGACGGCCATGTTCTTCGGTGGGGACGAGGCTAAGGTTCAGGATTATCTAAGCTTCCGCGACAGCCTGACTGGGCTCAAGAATCCATCTCGTATCGCGGATGTCATCACATCGGGCCTCGATCAATATGACGCTGTTTTCGTCCCCGGCGGCCATGGCCCAATGATCGATCTTCTCGAGGATCCCGATGCTGGCACCGTGCTAAGACACTTTCATAAAACGTCCAAGCCTACGGCGGTGCTCTGCCATGGCCCTATTTCACTTCTCGCGGCTCTTCCCAATGCGCCGGAAGTGGTCGCCGCGCTGAAGACGGGTGACGCCGCCGGAGCACGGGCAAAGGCGCAAGGATGGATTTATTCGGGATACAAGATGACCATCTTTTCGACAGCGGAAGAGCAGCAGCGGGAACCGAAGGAGATTGGCGGCAAGGTGCTCTTCTACCCGGACTTCGCCTTGCGTACGGCGGGCGGTGACGTAAATGTTGTCGCTCCATGGAAGAGCTACGTCCTTCAAGATCGCGAATTGATCTCAGGTCAAAATCCGTTCTCCGATGAAGCACTCCTGAAGCTTCTTCTATCGGCACTCAACGGGAAGAAGAAGTGAATCGGTAAGAGCGGTCACACCAAGATCAGTGAGTGCCAGATTTCAACATACCGGCACTCGCTGAATTTTCGGTGTAATGCATTCAGTACAAGGGATGATCATGCCTGCTTCCTGGAATCAGAATCGGCTCACCGCCAAGCTCGGAATCGAGTATCCGATCATTCAAGGTCCGCTTGGCGGATTGTCATCGCAAAGATTGACGGCCGCAGTGTCCAACTTTGGCGGACTCGGATCGTTTGGCGCACACGGCTTACCGCCCGACGGCATCAAGGGAGTGATCGCGGAGATTCGCTCTCTAACATCCAAACCGTTCGCGATGAACTTGTGGGTGTCAATGGAGGATGAAGGTGCGCGAACGGCAAATGAAAGCGGATTCAACAGGAGCCTAGCTCTGTTAAGCGACGATCTTGCTGCCTTGGGCGCTCCACGTCCAACGTACAAGCCATATTCGCCGAAGCGATTTGAAGATCAGGCTCGCGTGCTACTGGACGCGAACGTACCCGTATTCAGCTTCATCTTCGGGATTCCGCCACGAGAAATCGTGGACGAGTGCCGGGCGAAAGGCATCGTCACGATTGGCGTGGCGACAACGCCGGACGAGGCTGCGGCACTTCAGGCAGCCGGGGTGAATGTCATTGCCGCTTCCGGCTTCGAAGCAGGGGGGCATCGCGGTTCATTTCTCCGCCCAGCGGAAGATTCGCTCACCGGCACGCTGTCGCTTGTCCCACAGGTCGTCGACATCGTCGACGTGCCGGTGATTGCCGCGGGTGGAATAGGGGATGCGCGAGGCGTAATCGCCGCCCTGGCTCTCGGCGCAGAGGCCGTACAAATGGGAACGGCATTCCTGGTGTGCGAGGAATCCGGCGCCAGCCGCCTTCATCGCGAGACTTTGCGACAACGCAATGCCGGACATACTGGCTTGACGAAAGGGTTCACGGGAAGACTCGCACGGGCTATCCGCAACCGCCTGATGGATAACCTGAACCGAAATGGAACCGAGGTCTTGCCATATCCGCTGCAACGAGAACTCGTCAGAAATCTCGCCATCGCAGCCGAGGCTGCGGGCCGGGCAGATCTTGTGCCAATGTGGGCCGGACAAAGCGCCAATCTTTCGACTTGCACGGATGTATCGGCTTTCTTGACCTCATTGGTCGAGGAGGTGTCTGAAATCGCGGGGCCCATCATTCAGTGGAGCGCAGCCCGCCGTGAAAAGAAAAGTCTTCCATGAGGAGAAAAAGAGAATGGCAATGTCAAATATCACGGACAAGGTTGTAGTAATTACTGGAGCCAGCAGCGGCATCGGGGAAAGCACCGCGAAGCTTCTCGCAGCACAAGGAGCAAAAGTTGTACTAGGCGCGCGGCGTTCGAACCGCATCGACGCAGTGGTTCAAGAAATCTCGGCCGCCGGTGGCAAGGCCATCGGATTTGCCACCGATGTGACGAAGCGCGCGGAAGTAGAAGTCCTCATCCAAAGGGCCGTCGACGGTTTCGGCCGCGTCGATGTGCTTCTCAATAACGCCGGCATTATGCCGATTGCGCCGATCAATGCACTTAAGGTAGACGAATGGGACAGGCAGATTGACGTCAATATCAAAGGACTTCTATATGGGGTTGCTGCCGTCCTGCCTCACATGCAGAAGCAGAAGAGCGGTCACATCATTAACATCGCTTCTGTTTTCGGGATCAAAATATTCGCCCCCGGAGGAACGGTCTACTGCGCCACCAAGGCGGCTGTGCGTGCGTTGACTGAAGGACTGCGGATTGAACTGCACTCCCAAAATATCCGATGCACGATGATCTCCCCCGGCGCGATTGCGACAGAATTGTCGGAGAGCAGTTCGGACGAGGCGACCAGAAAGAATTTGCGCGAGTTCATGAAAATGGCCATCCCGGCCACCGCGATCGCGAGAGCGATTGCCTACGCAATCGAACAACCAGCCGACGTGGAAGTCGATGAGATGGTCATCCGCCCAACCGTCCAGGATTTCTAACGCGGAGGTAAACTATGCACCCTGTTCATTCGCTCCGTTGGCCCCGATTGTTGCAGGTTTATCGGATGGCGCTGCTGGTTTGTATGATGCTTGCAATATTTCGACTGCCGGTCCATGCCCAAGGAAAGGAACGTTTAGTGAAACAGCCGACTTTTTATCGCACGGTACAGGTAGATGGACTCTCCATCTTTTACAGAGAGACCGGGCCAAAAGACGCGCCAACGCTTTTGCTGTTGCACGGGCTTCCTTCCTCATCCCGGATGTTCGAGCCGCTATTCTCTCGACTTTCCGATCGCTATCACCTTATCGCGCCCGATTACCCCGGCTTCGGACACAGTGATTGGCCCGACCCGAAAAACTTTGCGTATACGTTCGACCACCTCGCCACAACCATGAATCACTTCACGGAATCGCTCGGTCTTTCGCATTACACGCTGTACATGCAGGATTACGGCGGGCCGGTGGGGTTTCGCATGGCGCTGGCGCATCCGGAGAGAATTGAAGGTCTGATTGTGCAGGACGCGGTGGCGCACAACGAAGGGCTGGGAGCGAACTGGAAAACGCGGCGGGCATTCTGGGCGGATCGTGCGGCGAATGAAAGCGCACTGCGGACAAATCTGTTGTCGCTGGAGACGACGCGGACGCGGCATTTAGGGAGCGACCCCATCGTGGAGCGCTACGACCCCGATTTGTGGATGGATGAATATTACTTTCTGAATCAGCCGGGACAGGCCGATATTCAAAGCGATCTTTTTTATGATTACCGAACGAATGTCGAGGCGTATCCGAAGTGGCAGGCGTGGATGCGGGAAAAGCAGCCGCGGCTTTTGGTGTTGTGGGGCAAGTACGAGCTGTCTTTCGATTCCTCGGAGCCGGAAGCATACCGGCGGGACGTGCCGAACGCGGAAGTACACATTCTTGATGGCGGGCATTTTGCCCTGGATACAGCGGCGGATGCGGTCGCGGGATTTGTCCGAGGGTTTGTGGATTCTTTGCGTTCGAATCGTTAGGCCATCACGGCGGCTGAGACTGAAAAGAACGAGGCGGCGCGGGGTGAACCGCGGAGGACACTAGATGAGAGCTGAATTGACAACGTCACGTTCTACTGGTTGACGAATGCGGCGATCTCCTCGACGCGCCTCTACAAACCAAACGAATCCAGCTCGGCGTCGTTCAGATCATTGCGTTAATTTACAGTCACAAAACTCGACTAATTCAAGGAATTGCAACCGTTCAAGGAGGACTCATGTCAAACGATAAAACAGGAAGCACCGTCAATGCGAGTCAAGCGTTGCAGCCCACAGAGACAAATCCTCTCGATTTTGTGCCCGACCAAATTCCTTTCGACACTCCGTATGGCCCGCCGATAACACTGGACCGCGCCCAGGCGGTTATTCATGCGGCGGTGACAGAGGCGAAGAAGCGGAATTGGAAGATGAACGTAGCGGTGTCCGATTCCGGCGGCAACCTCGTCGCCTTTCAACGAATGGATGGTGCGATGCTCGCTTCCATTCAGATTGCCGAGCATAAGGCTCGAGCAGCCGCGACCTTCCGGCGCGAAACGAAGCAATTTGAGGACGATATCAACCTGATGCACCTCAACTATTTACTCGCGTTCGATGGAATTATCGCGTCTCGCGGCGGCATTCCACTGATCAAGCAGGGGGCGCTTATCGGCGCAATTGGTTGTTCGGGAGGCACTGATTCCCAGGACGAGATCGTCAGCAAGGCAGGCGCGGCAGTAATAAACGAACCACCCGCAATGAACAAATGATCCGAAGATCGAGAAAGCGTTGAGGGAAAGCAGCCGGTTTCTGGGACAAAAATAGACAGGAGAATGCCATGACAACCGCAAGCGCACCGACGAAGCCCGCACAGATCCGTGTTGCCCGGCCCTCGCCCGCTTATTGGCGAGTCACAATCGACAATCCGCCGATCAACGTGATGGGGCCGCAAATGGTCGTAGAGTTTCAGGAACTCATCGCCGCCCTCGAGGCTGACGAGCAGGTCAGGGTCGTAGTCTTCGACAGTGCCGTCGATGACTACTTCCTGAATCACTCCGATTTCACGGCCAAGCTTGAGGATCTGACCGGAATGTCGGCAGGACCCACAGGCTTACCACCATGGCCGGATTTTCTCGTCCGCCTGACGTACTTGCCAGTCGCATCCATCGCACTCATCCGCGGCCGGGCGACTGGCAACGGGAGCGAGATCGCGCTCGCGTGCGACATGAGTTTCGCCAGCCGCGAAAAGGCCATCATCTCGCAATGGGAGGTGGGCGTGGGGTTGGTTGCTGGCGGCGGCCCAATGGCTCGGCTTCCAAGACTCATTGGCCGAAACCGCGCGCTCGAGGTGCTCTTGAGCTCGGAAGACATCCGAGCAGAGCAGGCCGAGGCCTACGGATACATCAATCGCGCTCTACCCGATGCCGAGCTAGATGCATTCGTAGAGGCGCTCGCGACGCGGATCGCCAAGTTCGACAAATGGGCAATCGCTAACACGAAACGCCTCGTCAACACCAGCCTGCCGCCGGACGTCGAGCTCGGCGCCGGGTGGGATGCGTGCATCGCTTCGCTCGGGCGGCCTGCCGCCCAGGAGGGGATCAAGGCACTGATGGCGCGCGGTTTTCATAAGCCGGGCGATGTCGAAAATCGGCTCGGATACTACCTGGGCCAAATCGCGCGGTAGGCCGGCTCTCGACGCGATTCTGAACTCCGGGACGTTGAAGATGAAAGGCGTTTCAAGCCGATATTGGCGGACATATTTGGAAAGTCTTCTATCGGGATGTTTCGAGTTTTCTGTGCGATGGAGGTTCAGATGTCTGAGAAAGCCAGCGATGCAAAGCCTGCTCAGCAAAGCGAAGTCAGGCCTCACCAACTCGGACAGGACGCTTTCAAAGCCATTTTGTCCGAAGATGTCGATTGGAAATCGTTCCCGGCGTTTCCGCCTACTGTCCGGCTGGCTGTCGTCGTGGGTCAGCCTTCGGGGACAGGCTCTTACACGATTCGGGTCAAAGTACCCCATGGCGTGAAACTGATGCCGCATCGGCACCGGGAGGATCGAATCTATACCGTGATTTCCGGCGTCTTTTATATCGGACTGGGTGACGAATTCGACGCCAATAAGTTAGAAGCCTATCCGGCTGGGGCAGTGATCATTCTCCCTGGCAACACGCCGCATTTCCACTGGGCGAAATCCAGCGAGTACGTGACGCAAGTAACCGCGATAGGGCCGCTTGGGCTGGAATACGTCAGCGCGAAAGACGATCCGCGAAACAGCAACTCTTAGTTTAAATTTCAATTGGGTCGCCAACGAGATCACCTTGCGAGTACGTGAGGTTATGGATATGCCGAAGGACTTGATCCTAGGAGAACAAATCATGGCAACAGCAGGTATGTCAGGCCGCCCGCCTTTTCCGCCGTTCACACGCGACAGTGCGATGCAAAAGGTGCGCCTCGCCGAAGATGCTTGGAATAGTCGCGATGCTGAAAAAGTGGCCCTTGCATACACGACCGATTCACGCTGGAGGAATCGATCGGAATTCGTCAATGGGCGGAACGAAGTCGTCTCCTTCCTCTCTCGCAAGTGGGCCAAGGAACTGGACTATAGGCTCATCAAGGAACTCTGGGCGTTTGCCGGAAATCGGATCGCGGTACGCTTCGCTTACGAGTGGCACGACGACTCCGATCATTGGTATCGCTCCTATGGCAATGAAAACTGGGAATTCAGTGATGACGGACTCATGGGTTCACGGTTTGCATCAATCAACGATGTTCCCATTCTAGAATCAGAGCGCAAATATCGCTGGGTGCTCGGGCGTCGTCACGATGATCACCCTGGATTAAGTGACCTGGGCCTCTAGTCTAAAGAGATCACAGGGCCACAAGCGCGGAAACATTGTGTTGGAAGTGGCTACCACCGATTCGGCGAAACCATTGTCCGCTCGAACCCGTTGGTTCTCGGTGGCTACATTCCCATGATGTCGAAATGTAGGACCGTTAGGAAAGTAAAGTCCCTGCTTACGAGGCAGGTGCGTTAGCTTTTCAACAAGCCTCTGCGCGGATGTTTCTAAGTCAGGCGTGCTACCTCTGGGAAGTCCTTCCTTTCCAATTTTACTTCTAAAAGCAAAAGAGTTAGCGACAATTTTGGTAGTGGCACGGTGTACGAGAATGTGGCTCCGCATGCATGGAGTCCCCCGAATTTTCCCCATAGCAAAGAGGAGACGAACGACGCCAAAACCCATAAGGGAAATGCTACCGGCAAATGCGCGCGCAACAATTGATATCAAGACCTCTAAGGGATTCCACGCAATCGTTCGGTCTAGGATTGCAGCTTCGGCAATGTTAGATCGCCTTAAGTTCCACTTTGGCACCCTCGTAACCGTCGGTCACGTCGTCAAAGTACACAAACGCGGCTCCCGTCGCTCCGCCATCATTTCTTGGTTTTGGGTCAATAAGAACGGTCCAAACGAACGGGCGGACCTTCGGACCGACGAAGAATTGGATTCGAGCAACGATACCCATCTGGCCATACTCTGCCGTAACCAAGTGACACCAGTTTAGGATCCGCGCGCCTTGCTGTAAGTCGCGGAGGAACGGTTCGTCCGTTCGCTCGACCATTTGACGCTTGGCCTCGCCTTTGTAAATGAATCGTTTGATCTCATCAAATTCCGCTTCAAGTCCCGAGAATTGCGGGAAGAATTTCAGAAAGGAGTGGAATCCAATTTTAGCGATGGCGCGAACGTACTTCTCTGTCATCTGTGCCTTCATTTCGCCTTCAATCTCGGCGCCGTTTGCGAGAGGCGCAACCTCAAGCTCCTTACCCTTCGGAACCAGCTCGTCCGTCAGCGCCTTCATTTCTACGTTTTCGTCCTCGCTGTTTGCGAATGCCACGATCTGGTCCGGACTCACTCCACGATCCTTGAGCAGTTCCTTAATTCGCTCGACGGTCCAGCGACCAGCCCGGAACGGAAGATGTAGCGTGTTGCCGTCCCTCGCGAGGAAAACCATCTGACTCATTGGAGCGCACCCGTCCTTGGACTTCCATTCCCAAAGAAGCTCAAAGTCATGCCCTGGATGTTTCCCGTAGATTCCGAGTGGAGGGATTCCGAATGTTGGATCGTAGAAAATATTCTTTTTATTGTGTTTCGTTCTGCCGACGCGCCCAATCATCTCGCGAAAGAAAGCTTCCGGACTGTTGTGCGCGAGAACATCTTCGAGTTGCGAACAGATCTTCTGGCAGCCATCGCAGATTCGGTCTACGAGTGGCTCGTTGTCCTTGAAGTTTCCGAGTGCGCGCGAGAAGTAGTGCTCGTTCTTCGAGAGTGATTGCTTACCATCACAGAGACCTGCGGGGGTCGTGTAAACGCAGGGCATTGGTACCCTCCTCAATCCGCATTTCTACTGTGAGGCATCATACAAGCTACAGAACTCTACGTGATTCGCCGGAACACGACGATTGATCAGTTCTTGGAAGCAAGTTCGCTGGGGTATAGTTGGGCGGCCCTGCCAAACATCATTGAACTCGTTTTCGGTATGCCGCGGTTGGTTATTCTTCTTCAGCTGACGGTTTGGTAGGCACTTGTCCTTTGAAGTCTGCGAAACGCTGACTTGCAAGTTTTTGTAGCCTCTTCGCCTGAGTCACCAAGGTTCGACGGAGCCCGGGTGAAACTTCTCGTTCACTAATTACCCTGGCAAGGCTTGCGATGGTTGAAGCACGCCTGGCAATTCGAACGTCAGGATGTTTTCTACCCTCGTACAATTCGTCTGGAATAATGCGCCCGCGATAGGAAGCGGGCAGTTTGATTTTTTTTGCCGCAAGCATATCTTTCTCATTGAGGACGGCCTTAAAGGCAGATTCTTTCGTAACTTTCTCGGAGACCGTGTACTCGGTACGGTTCAGAACGGTCCGTGCTTGTTTACGACTGAGCTTGTCTAAAGGCCATACTTCAATTTCAGCTACTTCAAACGGGTCCAACACGTTCATAGCCACAGCATCCGTACGCTGATTTGTTAAATGGCGACCGATCCGCGACCTCAGAGTCTCATACGTTTGGCCGACGTAAATGGGTTCGCCATCGTAATCATAAAAGACGTAGACCCCATATTTCGCATTCCCGATCTTTTTCCCTCTCACTTTTGTATCTAGGAATTTCTTGATTGCAGTTTTAATCGTCTTGACATCTGGCGGAGCGCCTTGACGCGAAACTGTGGCTCCGCCTCGTCGCTTTTCTTTTTTGTGCCTCATCCGTTTTTATGTCCTGTTTCTGGAGAAAGGGGAATTCCTCGCCAGTTTGGTCTGAATCCGGTCCAACGACCCTCCAGGTTATCAGCATCGCTCAACACCCGAATCGCCGAGTTCATAACTGCAGTAACCTACCTAGGCGAATACAAGGCGAATATGTTAGGATCGCACCTGTTGGACCCTGGTACCTCGAAATCGTCAAAGAGTACTGCCGATTTCCACAGCCTTCACCGCTATGGTGAATTGTGGTGCTATACTCGCGGCGAGCGAACCAGTCGAGTGACCAAAAGCGCGAAACGGAAAGACAAATCAACACAATCCAAGGATTCGGATCCGTCCGTGCGTGCGACGATCAGCTTTCCGAATGATATGTATCAGACTCTAGAAGAAATCGCACGCCAGAAAAAAGTCTCCCTGGCTTGGGTCGTGAGAGAAGCGGCAGAACAATACATCGCGGACAAATGGCCGCTGTTCAAAGGTAAGGTGTGATCATGCCCTCCTACTACGAATTCTTCGCGGGCGGTGGAATGGTGCGTGCGGGACTGGGACAAGGATGGCGCTGCCTCCTCGCAAACGATTTCGATCACAAGAAAGGCCGTGTCTATCGTGAGAACTGGAAAGGCGACGAGCTCAAGACTGCGGATATCGGCTCGCTCACCACCAAGGATCTTCCGGGCATTGCGAATCTGGCGTGGGCGTCGTTTCCGTGTCAGGATCTTTCTCTCGCTGGTGGCGGCGCGGGTTTAAAGGGAGATCGTTCGGGAACATTCTGGCCGTTTTGGAATTTGATGAAGGGCCTTGTCAAAGAAAACCGCGCACCGCGCCTTATCGTGCTTGAGAACGTATGCGGAACTCTGACGTCGCATGACGGCAAGGATTTCGCGACAATCTGCGGCGGGTTTCAGCAAGCTGGATACGCTGTCGGAGCTGTAGTAGTGGACGCCGCGTTGTTCGTGCCGCAATCGCGGCCGCGCCTGTTCGTTATTGGCATCCACCAGGAAGTTGAGGTGCCGGGGGGCCTCACAGCTGAAGGTCCAACGTCGCCATGGCATACGCGGACGCTCAAAACGGCTTACGAGAAGCTGGCGCCAAAGACCAAGCAGGAATGGATATGGTGGAATCTTCCGGTCCCGGCCGAACGCAAGGTGAACCTGCTGGATGTGATCGAGGAAAATCCAACCGGCACGTCCTGGTTCTCGGCTGACGAAACCCGCCAGCTGCTCGCCATGATGAGCCCCATCAACCGCGCCAAAGTCGCCGGCGCGAAGCGCCAGGGCCACAAGATTGTCGGGGGTGTTTATAAACGGACGCGGCCGAACGCGAAGGGTAGGAAGGTGCAACGCGCGGAGATTCGTTTCGACGACGTGTCCGGGTGTCTGCGGACGCCGGCGGGCGGGTCGAGCCGCCAGGTGATTGTCGTAGTGAATGGGCAATCCGTGAAGGCCCGGCTGATCTCAAGCAGGGAGACGGCGCGCTTGATGGGTTTGCCGGACGACTACACGCTCCCGGAAAACTATAACGAGGCGTACCATCTCACGGGAGACGGCGTCGTGGTTCCCGTCGTAAGACATCTCGCAGAGCATATATTTGAGCCTCTGCTAAGTGCAGTTCATCCACAAACCACGGCAGCAGCATGAGTGTTATTCCCTGCCTACAAAACGAAGAACTTCAGAAGCTTATCCTCGACTATGCCGAAGCCCTGAAAACCGACGCTCACAAGCTCGGAGCACACGGCCTGAGCGAGCAGGAGTTTTACAACAGCGGAGTTTTTCGCGGCGCGATTGAACGCATTCGCGGGCAGTTCTCCGCCACGATGCGCGACAAGCGCGAATTCTGTCGCCACGTGCTCAACTACATGCAGGACCAGGGTTTCATTCAAGATTGGGACTCGGCGGGTGAGTCCAACCGTCATGATTACGTGGTCAGGCTGAAGACGGGCAGGGTGTGCGTGATCGAGCTGAAGGGCTGCCTCGACGGCAACAACACGAATATTTTCGAGCGGCCGTCGAACGCCCAGGAGTTCGTGATCTGGAGCGTCTGCACAAATCCCGGTGCGGACCCTCGCCTTAACGCCTGGTCAGGAATTCATACGCGCCTGAGCGCCGAAATCATTTCGCGGCAACAGCAGGTGGACGGCGTCATGATCTGGGATATGGTCTGTGGAACCATCGGCCGGCCGTGCCCTAAGCTCTCCGGCGCGCCCGAGCGAGCGACCGCTGTCGCTCACTATGTGTTGCCGCCGCCGTGCATCTATGTGATGCCGGCGACGATTGCGAGTCCGCGAAATAATCCGCGTCCGGTTGCGCAATCGCTCGGCGACGTTCAGCTGCTGAAAGCGTTTCACGAATGTTTTCGCGGCAAAGACAATGAAGTGAATTATGTGGATTTTGAGGTCGAGCACCAGGGCGCGGAAACGATGCGGAAGACTTCCATTCGAAGGGGCGGGGCGGTGGTGCGGGAGTCCAAGTTAACGGCCATCCAGAGAGCTTGATGGAATCGCCTGGGGTCAGACGGCGAACGATGCAGGCGGTGAAAAGCAAGGACACCGCGCCGGAGCTTCTGGTGCGGAGCTTGGCGCATCGCATGGGTTACCGATTTCGGCTGCACAGCAAGGATCTTCCAGGCAAGCCGGATCTCGTTTTTCCGGGACGGCGCAAAGCGGTTTTCGTGCACGGATGCTTCTGGCACGGACATGACTGCGCCAGAGGGGCGCGAGTGCCGAAGACCAATCGCGACTACTGGACGAAAAAAATCGCAAGGAACAGGGAGCGCGACCGCGCAGCCTGTGCCGCGCTCGCGCATTCTGGCTGGGCATATCTCGTCATCTGGGAGTGCGATCTGGGAAACGAAACACGATTGAAGGCGCAACTCCGAAAATTCTTGAATACATAGTCGGATTGCGCTTTTCTGCCAGTCTGGAGAGCCCGATGACCGCAGGTTTTTACGCTAGGCTGCGCGACACCCGCAAGGACGATGATGCGCTAGCCGCGTGCATCGACCGGGTTGTGAAGCAATTGGAAGACACCTCCACGACCGGGGATCGGCCCGGCATTCTTCTCGGCAAAATACAATCTGGCAAGACTCGCGCCTTCGTCGGCGTCATCGCGCGGGCCTTTGACCGCGGCTTCGATATTTCCGTCGTATTCACCAAAGGGACCAAGACCTTGTCGGCTCAGACCGTGGCGCGCCTCGGCAGCGACCTTCGGGAGTTCATCGATGAAGATGAAATCTTGGTTTTCGACATCATGCAGCAGCCGGGGAAGCTCACCAAGAGCGAGCAGCGGCGAAAGCTCGTAATCGTCGCCAAGAAACAGGCGAAGAATCTGGAGCGGATACTCCAGTTTTTCGACACGGATTACCCGGACCTCAAAGGCCGCCGAGTTCTCATAGTCGATGATGAAGCCGATCTCGCGAGCATCCGGTTCGTTCGCAAGAAAGACCAACCGGATATCGAGCAAGGTAAAATTGCTGAGCAACTGGACACGTTGCGCAGGCTTGTGGGCAAGGTGGCGTATCTGCAGGTCACCGCGACCCCGTATTCCCTCTATCTCCAACCTGACAGCTATGAGGGCGAGGAAGAGGAAGGCTATGTCTTCAAACCAAAAAAGCCCGCGTTTACGGAACTCTTGCCAATTCACGCAGGTTACGTGGGCGGCGACGATTATTTTCTGGCACCCCAGGAAAACGATCCTCGGTCATTCCTGTTCGTTGAGGTGCAGCGCGATGAGCAGGATTCATTGCGAAGGCCGGATCAACGCCGCATCCGCGAGGAGCGCGTTTTGGATTCGCCTAATACTGTGGGGCTCGTCCGTGCGATTGTGACGTTCGTGCTGGCGGCGTGCCTGCGCCGCTGGCAACAGGCTGAAGCCGGCGAGAAGAAGAAAAAATACGCCATGGTCATTCACAATGACACGCAAAAAGCGGCGCATGCCTGGCAAGATCAGATCATCGAATGGGTTTTCAACGCCGCGACTGAAGCGGCGACCAACGACCTTCAGAAGCTCCGGCCGCTGTTTGACGCCGCCTTCGCCGACCTGAGCGCATCGATAGCAGCCGACAAAGGCCGCACGCCGACGGCGAAAGAAGCCTTCGAGATATTTATCGAGGCTCTTCAAGGCGGAGACGTGGTCCGGGAGACGGTAAACTCCGACCACGCCGTCATGGCGTTGCTGGACGAGCGAGCCGAGCTGCGCCTCAGAACGCCGTTCAATATCTTCGTCGGGGGAAACATTCTCGACCGCGGCATCACAATTCCCAACCTAATTTCTTTTTACTACGGGCGCAATCCGAGGACGATGCAAGCTGACACCGTGCTCCAGCATTCGCGCATGTACGGAAATCGCGACAGGCGCGATCTCGCCGTAACCCGCTTCTACACGTCGCGCGATGTCTATGATCGCCTTTACACGATAAATGAATTCGAGAACACGTTGCGAGGAGCCTTCGAGAGCGGCGCTCATGAGCAGGGCGTGGTTTTCATCCAAGCCGACGCCGCGAGCCGCGTGCGGCCGTGCGCGCCCAACAAGGTGCTTCTCAGCAATGTAGTCGCTGTGCGGCCGACTGGGCTTTATCTTCCCACCGGATTTCAAACACGCTCCGGACGGGAAATGGCGGCGGCCGAGAAGGAGCTGAGTGCGCTCATCCCCCGCGAAGCGCGCGATAAACAGACTTTTATCGAAATCGACCGGGGAACCGCGCTGCATATCATCGCCATCGTCCAAAAGACCCTGGAATTTTCCGACAACGAATTCGAGTGGGATGCGATGCGGGGCCTTCTCGACTACTACTCCGACGTGGTGGATGGAGGCGACGGCAAAGTTCTGCTGCTAGCGGAAACGGGAAGAAAATTGTCGCGGGCTCGGTCAGGCGACAAATCCGGCCTTTCCATTCTTGGCGGCGGCTCCATCCGCACCTTCGTACTCGACCCGCTCCGGGCGAAACCGGCTCTTATCCTTCTCCAACAAGAAGGAACGACGGAGCTTGGGTGGTCAGGCCATCGCTTCTGGTGGCCAATTCTCGCCGCGCCGGGAACGGCCGAGCCGTGCGTTTTTGCAACAAAGGTCATGTCGGACTAGTCTGACATGAGTAGAACGTAACGGCGGCGGTATAGATGGCTGATGAATCGAAGATCGGGACGGATTGGCGGAATGACGAACTCGATGCGATTATCGCCGACTACTTCGTCATGCTCGCAGCCGATCTTTCCGGGCAGCCCTACGTCAAAGCTAGGCATAGCGCGGCCCTTATGGCTCAGATTGGCCGCACGCACCGCTCCGTCGAGTTTAAGCATCAGAACATTTCGGCTGTATTAGATGAACTGGGCATGCCCTGGATTCCCGGCTATAAGCCCAAAAGGAACTATCAGAACGCTATCTTCGATGCGATAGACCGTTACTTCACCAGAAATCCTGCCATTTTAGAGCCTACCGCAAGTCCGCTGGCCCCGCCGCGTTCGCCCGCTGAAATCTTTGTCGCTCCGCCAATTCTTACGGTGGCCAACGATCCGATTCCTGAACGTTTGCAGCGTCTTGTGCGGAAATATGATCCAGTCGAACGGGACCATCGCAACCGCGCTCTCGGAAAAGCTGGCGAGGCATTCGTTGTTGATCTTGAAAGGCGCCAGCTTATCGAGGCCGCCCGTCCTGACTTGGCTCGAAAAGTCCGGTGGATCGCCGTCGAGGATGGAGATGGTGCAGGTTACGACGTTTTGTCATTCAATCCAGGAGGTCGTGAGCGCTTGATCGAGGTCAAAACTACGAATGGAGCCGCGCGCACGCCCTTTTTCTTAAGCCGCAACGAGCGGACGCTTGCAACTGAGCGCCCTGCAGATTGGCAAATTTACCGGGTTCATCTGTTCGCTAGGGGACCCCACATTTTTACTCTCGCCCCGCCACTGGAAAACACCATCAACCTCACGACCGAGACGTGGCGGGCGTCATTCTGTCGAACGTAAAGTGCTCGCACAACTCAGCATAACGGCACAGAGCGTTTGCAAGCTCCATCTGATGCGGCGTACGACATTCCGGCGAGAATAGCCGTGGGCTGCCGACGACAATGCATGCACAACAAGCGCGTGATGTAGCAACGTTGAAACGGTTAAGATTGTAGAGGAACTCCATTCCGTGGGGAGCATCTTCGGATGAGGAAGTTGTCATCGAGTAGATAACCACTGCGGCTTCCTGCCCCTGAAACTTATCGACGGTACCCACCTTGGCACTAGGCAAACGCTCAATGAGCCGGTTGACCTGGTCATTGTATGGAGCGACGATCAGGATGTCGTTAACGGTCAGATTCTTCTGCTCGCCGCGGCGGTTCACCCATGTAGATCCGGTCTGCGTCAGCAATTCGACGACTAAGCAGACTCGCTCGATTTCCTCATCTGAATGGTTCTGGTTACCGTCGTGAACGACAGGCGCAAACCACAGGCCCGGCCTCAAAAACGGCGCGGGCGCTCGAATATCCTGTCGCTCAAGACCATCGATCGAGGAAAGCCGTCCTTCATAAAACAGCTCTGAGGTGAACTTGCATATAGCAGGATGAAGACGCCAGGTTTCGGCAAGAAAGAGGCCCTGTCCCTCACTAATTGTCCGTCTGCCCCCTAGCAAATGTGCGAGGGCTGAAATGTCCGAACCCTCCGGATGGCTGCCTTTCTGCGGTTGCTCTAACTGTTGCGGGTCGCCGAGCAGGACGAGATTCTCTCCTGCCTGTGCACATGCCAGAACATTGGCCAGTGACATCTGGCCTGCCTCATCCACGAACAGAACGTGCACGGAGTCGCTGAATTCCTCCCTGCCCCAGAGCCACGAAGTACCTCCGAGAACATTAACGCTACCATTCCGCAAGCTTTGAAGCGCCTCGTCATTCGAATCTATCTCTCGTATCGGACGACTATCGGGATCAGCCCCTTCCTTCCGGTGTGCACAAGTCACCCTGCTGACGTTCATTTCGCGCGCCGCCGTCACGACATCTTCTAGGAGCTTGCGAATAACCTTATGACTTACTGCTGTGACTCCCACTTTCTTTCCCTGACTCACCAGAGCGCAAATCATGTGGGCCCCGGTGAAGGTCTTACCCGCTCCTGGCGGCCCTTGTACGGCAAGAAAGGAACTATCCAATGCCAAGCACACGCGACATGCAAGCTGGACCACAGTTTCATCGGGACCCTTGCTTAAGGACTGTCCTGCGACGAGACGCGGCGGATTCCTAAGTAAAAGATCCCGGGCTGCACGATAAGCACCTAGGCCTTCGATTCCATTGGCGACAATCCAGTCAGCGAGCCGAAGAATCGACTCTGACTGCACGTCGGTTCGGTAACGCGAATGCGCAAATACGGAGGTAGGATGGAAGCCGTCAAGCTTGAGAGGCTTTTTCACATCGAAGGTGCGCGCAATCGGATCTGCGGCTACCACTTCACCGAATTTTTGCTCGTCCAGTGTGTAGAGGCTGTCGCCTTGTCTGATCGAACATTCCTGCGACGGATAATGGTACTGATCAATGGGAGCCCTCTCCCTCGGGCTCATTTTCGGCATCCGCTGCCGAAGGGATAACCCAGCAACCGCGGTCTTCTCATCGTAGAGATCTTCGACCGAGAGGTCCTTCATTCTAAAGAACTCCCACCATTTGACTTTCTCTTCCCGACGATGCCAATCCAGAGCGTGCGCGAGAAGCCAGCGCGCTGCCTGTTCGGGGGTGCGATCCTTTGGCTCCGCTGGCAGATCCCGAGTCAGCGCGTCAAATAACGTGGACACGCGCTGTTGGTGAGCGTTGACCTCCTCACTGGGAGATGTATCCTTTAGCGCAGGCCGATGGACTTCCGTTCCGCTTGCTATTAACTTGCTGCGCAGGCCTTCCAGCCAGCATCGAAGGCGTTCCGTCGCTCGACAATCGTCTTCGTTATAGCCCTCGACTAATTCACGCGCTTCGTCTGTGAGTGTCGGTGACGGGCTCAGCTCCAATTGGTGCTCAATGAAATGCCGTGCCTGGCTCGCCTCTCGCAGAGGCACCTTGCGCGCATAATCGCAGAACCTCTCCATCTCTTTGAGCGAATACTCTTCGACGCTCGCTCGAACACTCCGCTTCGTGATGGCGTGGAGGTCAATAAATATTTCCCCGCGTAGGAGCCGGTCCACTTCCTCCTCTCGTGTGGCGTAACGCAGCATTAGGCGTTTAATTGCGCTAGGTTCGTAAGCTCCGAAGTGATAAATGTGCAGGTCCGGGAACCGGCTCATACGCTTGAATACCGAATCGATGAATCCCTCAAATGCAGCCCGCTCCTGCGCCCGGTCGAGAGCCCACCGGCTCTGATAGACGAGATTTGCATCGTTGGCAGCCGTCACCACACCGAAGAGATATTCGCGACCGCCGTCTTCAACGAACGGATCGCCTTCGAGATCGAAGAAAATGTCGCCGCCCGACGGGGAGGGGAGGCGAAACAGTCCTTCTCCTGGCTCGCTGCGGAGAGATTCAAACTTTAACTGCCCCTCTGTACGGGCTTCCAACTGAACCCGCGCCTGCTCTCGAACCCGCGTATAGCCTTCGGGCGCGCCCCGCGACGGCTTGAAAGGAATCGGAAGAGGAAGCTTTGCTAAGGATTCGAGACTGGGCACACCCTGAACCGTCAGCTCCTTGCGTTGTAGTTTCGAAGTCCCGGCAACAAATGACAAATGATCATCGCGGCGTCGCTGCCCGTCGCATTCTTTCCACCACCGGCAAATATCGCAGTGGCTGACGGGCTCAGGGTATGTTTCTCCGGAATAGGCTCTCACGGCCCCCAGTAGATCCATTTTGACAGCGCGGTAATACGCCGCAAAGCCTGACAGACGATAGGACTCCAGCTGCAAGCCGACGTTAGGACGGACGACATGAAAGAATTCCGGCTCTAGGCCTTGCAGCTCAGCGACAAGTTCCGAATAGAGACATAGTTGGAGAACGGTTTCAGCCTTAGTCTCACGCGCCAGCTTGCAATCCACCGCCTCGTAGGACCAATTGCCCAAACGGGTTGGTCTTTCGGGCTGCTCCACCCGAAGGAGCACGTCAGCCCGGCCTCTCCAATCACCACTTGCAAAGCTCGCTTGAACAATGACCTGCGCTCCGCCTTTTATCGCTGCCCGCGTGGCCTCCCCTGCTGTTTCTTCCGGCTCATTCGAAAGATCAACGATTGAAAATCCCCTTGAGCGGAGATTGTTTACATAAGCTCTCTCATGTTCCAAACCCCGCTGTTGGATCGCGCGCAGATGCGGATTCTCCCAAGACGGCTCGGCGATTGCGCCTTTAGCGAGGCGAATATCCAAGGTGGTGAGATGACGGCATGACAAGTGATTTGCCAGATCTGTGGCAGATACGTAGACCGTTCCGTGTCGTTCTTTCATCAGCTCAACTTTTCTTCATGCATGCTTCTCTAGCGTCCTGCACGTTCTTCCAATCCGACTTGAGCATCGTCAGCGTCGGGCGCACGTTAAGCGTTTCGAGGGGTTGTGAATGCGATCCAATGTAACGGCAGCAGTCTTCAAAAATCGGGTTGATAACGGATACCGCCCCTTCGAGTCCGGCGAAATTGATTTTGGAAAGCTTTGTCATCATGACATTCGGCTGATACCGCTGTGTAACACCCTGAAGAAGCTCTTGTTCGACAATGACCTCGCAGATGCTTCGGACCAGCTCGTACGCCCTTTCGATAAGCGCCGCTTGTGTCTCTCCCGAAGCTTTATCCGCTGACTGAATCAAGGTGTTGATCCTCCCGCGCAAATTGGACACGGTGTCGGAGCGAGGATGCGTGCCCTTGCTCACAATTCCTATTTTCGTGTCGTCGCGAGTTACATCGTAGTAGGCGCAGTCCTCGGGGCGCTTTTCAAACCGCGCTAGCATTTCCGTAGTGAACCAGATGTTGTGCGTGAATACGATCACTTGGCGTGAGTCGCTCAAGGCCACGATACGGGTCACCACTTCTTTCATCCGGATGTAGTCCAGACTGTTGATCGGATCGTCGAAAATTACCGGGGCAGGGGGCTTGAGCGATGCTTCCGCGAGAAAGTCAGCAAGGGCGATGACCTTCTGCTCTCCCTCGGACAGCACGTCGCTGGGGCGATGCTCGCCGCTGGCGACTGCCTTCTTGCGAGTGACCTGGCCCTGCCTGCCAGGAAACTGCAGCGTCACGGCCGGCGCTCGCAGGGCCTTACATTCCTCCTTGAAATACCTCTCAAAGTCACGGTTGAGGAGTTGTTCGCTCGCGATCTTGGAAGTGTCCGTGAGCGAGCGCAGCAAGCCCTGAAACTTGCGCTGCTGAATCTTGGCCTTGTCCACCCATTTTGCCTGCTCGACCGCCTTTTCGATCTGCGGCATTAATGCCGCAAGCTTCAAGCGCGATTCGATGTCGAGAAGCTTTCCTTGTCTTTCGCGCAGTGCCTCTTCGCGCTTGTCCCGCCGTTCCGTCAGGTCCTTGAGGAGTTCCATGGTGTGCGCCTGTCCATCTTCCAGATACTTCAGCACGCGCGCGTTTTGCGCGGGCTGATCCCCCCACTCCACCGCCTTGCGCGACTCGATGGCGGCCTGAATGGATTTACCTTTGCCGACAAATTCGCGGATTTCCGTGAGCTGTTCGGCGGTGATGCCTGCACCGTTTCCCGCCACCTCGCCGACCCGGCGCTCGGCATCGGCGAAATCGACACCCTCCTGAAACGCTCGGCGAATGGCGTCAATGTCTCGCTCCGCCCCGTCAAGCTCGGCGCGCAAATCGTTGTTGCAGTAACCACGATATTTTTTGAGGAGAGCAACAGCGTCCGACGAAAGCGGCTGTCGGCAGTAGATGCATTCTGCACCGTTGGCCGGATATTTAGCGGCTTCGTCGAGCGTCTTGAGGTACTCTTCTCCTGCCTGGATGAAGCGCCGCCATTCCTCTTTGAGTAGCCCGGGTATCGGCAGCCCAGCAAATGATTCCTGCGTTGCCTTTTCGTATTGCTGCGCGGCTTTCTGCAGGCGGTCAAGGCTCTTTCCGTATTTCGGCACATCAAACCGGCCGATGGCCGAGAGCGATTTTATGAGCGCCTCCAGATGCTGTTTCACCGTCTCCGCCAGCTTCAATTGCGCGGCCGGATTCGTCGTCTGCAGCGCCTCGACCTCGGCTTTCAGCATTGGAATTTCCTGTGTCTCCGCGTCGCTCACAGCGCTGAGCGCTTTCAACTGAGCGAGGTCGGTCGCGGCACCCAGGGAATCAATCAGCGGGTAAATTCGGCTCTGCCGGTCAAATTGCAGGAGAAACGGATTGCTTGTCTGCGTCCGCTCGGTAACCCCTTGATCTAGGTGACTGCGCACGCCCTCGATACCTTGCTGCACCAGCGGAAAACGCGCCAGCTCCCCTGGCGTGTATATGTAGTTGAGATCGCCATCCACATGCAGTGCGGTCGCGCGTGAATCAAACACATCAATGCGATTGAATGGGGCCAGGCCCGCCTGATCGTTCCATTCCATTTCCTGCGGCTTTTCGTTTCCCAGGCGAAATGCAATACGCGCGCTCGGCGGCTGCTTGATGCGCTGCGCTTGCGACACATCGGGAAGCACCGCTTCCGTAGTACGGACGGCTGCCGCCTTCTTCAGCACCCTGACATACCCGGTTTTTCCGCACGCGTTCTCGCCGAAGACAATTGTCAGCTTAGGATTGAAATCAATGGCCTGGCCCTCCACCAGCGCGTTGACGTTTTTTAAGTCACGGAGCTGCGTGAGAAACAGCCCTGAGCTGACATCGAGTAATGAAGCATTGTCGCTGAGCTTGGGCACGTTCACCGGGTCGCCCGAGACCAGCGCCTTTTCCCGCAAAAAGGTGTGGTAAATGGCATCGAGCTGGCCGTCCGTCATCGCTTTGCGCCTGACCACCACTTCGGACACCAGATGCCGCACCCACGAGTCCTGTTCGTTTGCCCAGCCAACCAACAAGGACCGTACCGTGACTGTTTGCGTCGGCGTAGTTGAAGTCTGCTTCATTTGCTCCGCGCTTTCTTCTCTCCCGCCGTTTTCGTAGACGGAACCAGCGGAACGACCTTCTGCGCGTTTGCTTTCTTTTTCTCGCGTTGCTCGTGCCTCGGCTCCCCGGTTTCGAGCTTGCGCGCGACATAGGCGTTCCACCACTTGTCCGGAATCCTTTTGTGATCGCGTAGCCCCTGTACTGCTGTGGTCGGGTGGATAATGGCGACGTACTTGAACCGCTGGTTGCCGACTTCAACGGTTTTGATGAAGCCGTTATCCTCCAAAATCTTCATGCGCTCCTGCCACGTCCGCACGGCGCGGCGGCCCTCATAGCCGGACGCGAATGCGTGATCGGCCTCATGTCCCATTTCGATGACGCCCTCGCCGCGCTGGCGGCTGATCAGGTCCAGGTAGACGGAGGACGGATCCTTCTTGGCGCTGATTTCCTTCGACGAGAGGAGACCCAAAATCAGCGGGAGCGTGCGAGGCGCCGGAAACCACCCGACCTCTTTCTCGCCCGTCCACAAGTCCTCTTTGGGCCAATACTGCTTCCTGATTTCTTCCCGCCGTGCGGCGACGCCCGATTTTTCAGCCATGATTGATACTCCTGCGATATCCGGCCATGCCGCGAAGCGCGCATTCGCGACCTGAACGTTCGCCACCCGGCAACCCATACCAAGGGAGCCCGTCGCGACGATGGCGCCATTATCGAGAACATTGTCACACGCATCAACAACTTAGATTTGCCGAAGCAAGCCCCGTTATTCTCACGCAAGCGCACGTAATGTAAGTCATTGCGCGTCTATGAGCATTTCGCCATCGCCAACCCGCGATTAGTCGCGCGATCACCAAGCTCCTGCGACTCCGGAGGCCTATTTTCAGGGGTGTTCAGGTGGGACGGGGAGGGGATTTCGGTGTCCCTGTGTCCGCGTGTCCCAGGGTGTCCAACACGTTTCCGCTGTATCCTTCGTGTCCCAGTGGGGATAGGTAAAGGGGGACAGGGAGCCTCATGGCTTTCCCGAGAGCGCTTGCGTTATTCCTCCGACTCCCCCAAAGAGAGAACTAGGGGTCATGGCAGAATCTGTTCCTAGACTCACGCTTAGACAATCAAGCACCTGAACATGCCAACGATGTTTCACGCACACGGCTAGTATTTGAAATTCGTTAACTTGGCGTGTATTTTGTGTCGTCAGAGGCCACTCGCACTTACACGTCGCCGCCATGGCAACCATCGAATCGTATGTACTACCGCCGAAGCTCTATCGATACCGCTCGCTGAAGGAATTTGACCGCGAAATGGAAGCGATTGAGGATGGCTACCTATTTTGCGCCGCTTACCATACCTTGAACGATCCGATGGAAGGGCTATTCAGCTCTAGCCAAAACCTCAGGGAGAGCGCAGACTACCGCGCCGTCAGGAGATCAATAACCGATAACAAGTCTCACCTTGGGATGTGCTCGTTCAGCGAGGTACGCAATCACGAGTTGATGTGGGCGCATTATGCCGACCAGTTCAAAGGGATATGTATTTCTTACAATTTCTTGAAGTTGCGGCAATCGCTGCCAGCGGCGGTAAGTTTTGTGCGCATGTTTTACAATGAGACTGTTCCTACCATTCATCGAAGTAAGAAGGACCCTAGCCAGCTCGCGAAAATGATTCTTTCCTACAAGAATTACAGGTGGCTCTACGAGCGGGAATGGCGGATGTTCGCCCCGTTGGGAAAAGCGTCCTACCGGAGCAATGCATGCGTCGCACGTGTATACCTAGGGGCCCGAATCAAGGATACGGACCGGAACCGAATTACCGACAGGCTCAAGCGACTAAAGATTAAGACGCGTGACATGACCATCGACAAATACTCCATCAGCTTTGAGGCAAGATCGAAGACCGCTTCCGAGAAGCACTAATGGAAGTTGCTTCGGCGGCATCACCCGAACAAAATCCCATCCCTGATCCCGTACCCCTCTCGCCGGTATGCTAAGCGCGGGATAATCCCGTTTATCATGTAGCGGGTAATACGGGCAGGGGGCCACGTGGAAACGCGACTACCGGCAGCCGAAATCACAAAAGGATTGCAAATTACCTCGGATAAGATCCGCGCACTCGCTAGAGCAAACTACGACCGTACCGAAATCAGCAAGCTGCTCGATATTCGTTACCAGCACGTCCGCAATGTACTCCTGCGTTCAGGAATCGAAGGAGGCCTGCGCAGACAGGTCGAAGTCGAGCGCGAGCCGGTCACGGTCGATACCACACGGCCGCCGCGCGAAGTCACGTCGTGGGAAGTGCTCACAGATGCAGGCTTCCAATATCTTGGCGAGTGGACCCACGATCCTGAAAGCCTCATCAGGCTTGACTCCAAAGCACCCAACGCGGCCGGCGTCTATGCCTTTGTCGGCGAATCCGCTGTTCCAAATAATCGAGTCCGGGCCTTTGCATTCTGGGAAGGATGGCACGGCTACGACCGAAAGAAGTATGCAGCCATGTTGAGAGAAGCGTTTCAGCCTTTCGAGCTGTCGCCTCCCGAACCCGCACCAGATCCTCCATCTAGTGTCCTTCCGCCTGGCGAAGATTGGGCCAGCTCTCCTCTTTTCGCCGCTTTGAGATTGCCGCGTCCCGGCGAGTAGGCCTTCTCGCCGTCGGTCTCCACTAGCACGCTTCGCGCCACGGAACGCCTGTGTCACTCCAGCGTGCGACCCGTTCCCACCTGGACGCACCGATCTCTTCGCTCAGTTCTCTGTTTCGGGACCTTGCCCCCTCGCTGTTGTTGAAGGGGGCAGAAAGCTCCCGAAACAGGAGAACAATCATGAAAGTAGAGCAAGCCAAACAGATCGTCAGCAAAGCAATCGAAGAACTCAGTCAAGCTCTCGAAAGGGGCCACAGCGAAACGCTGAGAAATTACCTCGCGGCGATTGGCCGATTTCATCAGTATAGTCTGCGGAACGTGATGCTTATCGCATCCCAGAACCCAACGGCTACTCACGTCGCTGGTTTTCACACGTGGCACAAACTTGGACGCTTCGTGAAGAAAGGCGAGAAAGGCATTTTGATTCTCGCTCCAATCGTTCGACCGAAAAGCCAAAGCGTGGAACAAACTGACACCGATGAATCATCAACCGCTGTCGGGTTCCGGGCCGCGTACGTCTTCGACATTAGCCAGACCGACGGTCAAGAACTTCCTGAAATCGGGAACGTTAATGGCGATCCACGCGAGTACCGCGAGCGACTTGGCAAATTCGTTACTGACCAAGGCATTCTGCTCGAATACTCCCAGGAAATCGCCCCCGCTCGCGGCACTTCCGCAGGCGGCAAGATCACGTTGTTGCCGGAACAGACTCCCGCTGAGGAATTCGCCACGCTAGCCCATGAGGTCGCACACGAATTGATGCACCGTGACCAGCGTCGCGCCAGTACTTCTAAGCGGAGCCGCGAGACGGAAGCCGAGGCCGTAGCATTCGTCGTCTGCCAGGCTATCGGTCTAGAGACGGGATCGGCAGCGCAGGACTATATCCAACTTTACGAGGGTGATGCCAAGTTGCTATCCGAGAGCTTGCAGCACGTCCAGCAAACCGCTACTCGAATTCTCAATGTAATCGGCGCGGAGTATTCCTCCGCGCCACCCGCCTAGGGTGACTTGCGTTTTCTCGGTATCGAGGCTCAGATGTTCCGTCCGACAGTAGCGTGACTGACATTGCCGCGCCGCCCGGAGAAATCGGCCAGCTCCTTTTTAACGCATCGACCATCCTAGAATTAGAACCTTCCTTACAATTATTGCTCCGCTCCTCGTAAACTTGTTGTCTGAGGAGTGTCCCGTTTGCAGTTGGGTAGGAAATCTAAAACATGGATCTTTTTCTATGCTTAAATTCAATGGTGCATGGCGATTCGATTCTCCTGGACGCATTGCTGACGGCGTAGTCAGCGAGTGTTCCCGATTGATTGGCAAGATTGCAACCCAGGGAAACCGCCAGGAGATATTGGAGCATTTCAAGACTTATTTCGCAGACGCAGCAGGTACGACATCTAGCTGGAGTTCCGACGCCGGTTGGGCCGAGACCGACCTTGACCGCCACATGAGGAATGCCGGAGCCAATGCACCGTTGTTCATCGAGGCATTCTACGACGCTTGTGAAGCGCTTCAGCGCTCGCACCCAGACTACGCCTTTCCTGACGTATCTATGACCAACCGCGTGCTTTCACACCACAACGCTGGTTACCAGATTCACCCCCCTCATTTGATTTCCCAGAATCCTCAGGAAGCCATCGAAGTGACTCATGAGCCACTTTCTCTCGACCAGCAAGCCCAAGAAATTATTCAGCAGTCGCTTAAGCAGTCGGAGCAGCTTTTGTCCGAAGGCCGCGAACGACAAGCCGTGCAAGAAATACTATGGCTTCTGGAAACTGTATCAACTGCGTTTCAGGGACTTGATACGGGAAATGGCACGGTGCAGGGCAAGTACTTTAACAAGATCGCAGACGATCTCCGGAGACATCACAAGGGGAAAATTCTCGATCAAGTCCTCGCTTGGGTGACAACCTTACATGGCTATCTGTCCTCCCCCACGGGCGGGGGAATCCGACACGGGGCCGATCTGAAGACGGGCGTTGTAATTCAGCCGAACGAGGCACGGTTATTTTGCAACCTCATACGCAGCTACATTTCATTCCTAATGGCTGAACATGCACGTCTAAGCAAGACGTGAGGTCTCTCGGCACAAGCTCTTGAGCCCTATGGCTTAGCTGTGTCTCGCAGCTCTCGATACCTCTCCAACGTATTCCTTTGTAGGGCGGAGTCATTGGCAAGGCTTTCCAAGAAGCCTTCCGTTCCTTGAACTAGGGCTTCGAAAAAATCAAGTAATCCGAATGCAATCGACCCACCTTCCACCTTGATTTTCGTTTTGTCTGGATAGATTGACGCCTCGAAAAGATTCCAACTATGTACGAGACTACATCGGTACAGCTCGTATATTTGATCAGCGTGCGGATGATAGTCCGAAGGAAACTGAGCCCTGATGAAATCGGATACGTAGTGCCCCCTATAGCCGTAAGATGCAATCGCATCTAGCGCGCACATCAGGGATATCGCTATGACATGGCCGCGATGCTGCAGATCTCCATTGCTCTTCTGCGCGTCCGTTATCACATTACTGATCTCTCCCAGAATCGACTCCTCACAAATGTGTTTGAGCGTGTAGATAAACTTCTCATCCACGGCTGTAGGCGCTACTGGCCAGGTACTGGGTTGCCACGCAACAAAGACACGCGGTAGTTGAGTCCCTACGATAGCGCCAGTTACCGGAGGTGAGGAGACATCCACCTTCGGAGAAAAGTCGAGCTTGTATTTCATTGGCTCTCCTTGCGAAATACCGTTTGCATGTAGCTAGATAATCGCAGGCTTGCTCACCTCTCGCCCAAGGATGTCCGACGCCATAAGATAAAGAAACTGCATGGGAGATTCTGATATGAACGTGTCAAAAAAAGGACCGTATTTCGAGTCGAGCAAATCTTCGAAATCTCCTGGGGAATAGCGGGTAACCGAGCCCAAAAAGAACATTAAAAGATATATGGAGAGCATTTGCGGAAGGCGTTTTCCCTGCTCGGCCGGGGGACTGCAGTATATATATGGTTTTCTATATGGCGATCCAGTTTTTACCGTTTCCCAAACTCTGTTGCGGTTCCTACGGATTATCTGGACTAAAGCTTCCGCCTGATCTGCCGAATAGGAGTCAGGATTCCGTTGTTGGAAGCAAACCGAATCCGTGCCTCCATCTGCAATCTCAAATTCAGTTAAATCCGCTTGAGACGTTACTCTCTTTTCCGAAATCCCCAATCCCTCCAAGTCATTTCTGCTGAGATAGAGGTTGAGCCACACCTTTTTTGCTGCCGAAACGTGAAGTACGTCAAACTTCTCCACGGTCAAAAAGCGTTCAGCCCGCTTCGTGGCATAACACCAGAGCCGATGACCCGGAAGAATTTGAGGTAGCAGGTGGCCCAGTTGGAGTTCAGACCCCAGCACAACAACGCTTCCGTCGAGGAGACGGAGCAGTTCTTGAAATACCAGTGTGCCGCCTCGCGCAAACTTGATTGTCGACCTCGGGATTGTCTTGGGCTTGCATTCACACGTTATGCCGTGATGTGCCCTGCCCGCCAAGTTCGCATTTCCCTTTGCTACTCCGTACGCTTTCGACAAGTTGAGAAAGGCGTAGTATAGCAACACCGGCCGCACCGCCAACTCACGGCCAGTGGTCGCTGCTCGGAAATAGTCTTCGGCCTGCCGTCGAAAAGACTGCGCAATGTCCCTGGTCTTACCGGGGGCTACGGCTCGGGCAATCGCTTCTGCCAACAATTCCCAAGGCTCGTTTACAAAGAACCGATGTTGGAGTTCGAATGCAGAACCATTCCGCATGAGGACGTTGCGGCCATATGTAACGGACTCGCGTCCGACCCGTAGCGGATCGCCAGATCGCAAAGTTGCCTTAGGCTTGGCCTTACTCGTTGCTGTCATGTGCCGACAAGAGTAGCACCGTAGACTTGAGGCATCTCACAGAATTCTGACCTCAAAGAGCGTGGGCCACTGCTGGAAGATGTCTCTTCATTAACGGGCGAACACGAAGGGGGTCCCACGTTCCTCCGAAGGCTTTTTTTGTTTGGAAGATCGGCCTCCGCTTGGAGTATCTTGACCTTTAATTCGGGGAATAGGTCGAACGCGAAAGCACGGCGGGTGCTCGGAGAATAGCAGCCCAACACCTCGACCGATTGCGACGGGAGGAAGCCATGAAAAACGATGTGCTGTGCGTCATGGTTCTTGGAATTCTCCTTCTCGTGGGTTGTGGAAGTAAAAACGACGCGAACGAGAAGAACTTGTCCGATGCGACGAATGCTTACCTGGTCAAAAAAGGCCAGCTATGCCTCGGATTAGCCACCAAGTGGCCGGTAGACCTCCAGGACAGTGACCGAGGTCCGGGCATCGTCAAAGGATCGCAAATGGCCGCTCTAGAGAAAGTGGGCTTAGTGCGGTCCCACGAGACGGAGACCGAAGTCACGCCCTTATCAGGCACGGCCCCGGTCAAGGTCAAGGTTCTTCGGTACGAGTTGACCGACGACGGCAAGAAGTTTTACCGGGAAAAGGAAGCCGCCGGTTTGATCGGCCAGAAGGAGAGTCGAGGCGACATATGCTTTGGACAGCAAGCGCTGGACTCGGTTACCAAGACAGAGGGGCCTATTGCTGTCGGCGATAAGAAAGAAATGACGCTGTACTACACATATAAAATCGAGAATCTTGCTGATTGGGCAAAGAACCCGGACATCCAAAGGGCCTTCCCCGGAATCGTCCCCACGATCAACGGAGTGGGAAAGGCAACGCTTAATCAAAACTTGACTCTTACAGGCCAAGGATGGGAAGCCCAGTGAGAGGCCGCGCTGTCCCCCATGTTCGCTTTATTTTTCCTTGCATAGAGCCTACGGCCACTGTTCTCTAGTACAGTAATCACTAAGTGCACGTAATATAAACATTCCCGCCATTCCTTACATCCGGGCTTAAAACTAGGTGGCGACGGTAACAGTGGGGAACCCATGCACCCACACCGAAAAACGACGCCGAATCTCCCGTTTTTACTGAATTCAGTTGACCACCTAGGGAGAACAATCGATCCTTCTGTATTGTCCGTGGCCAAAGAAATCGGTCCCGGTGCCGTCCGCTATGCTGAAAAAGTCTTGGGTGACCCCGCCCTGGCCATTAGCCTGTTTGAAGAAACGGCGGCCACTGTCTCTAAAACCCGTCAGGAGAAAGCGGCTAGAGGCAAACCAGATGTGACAGACATTCGTGGGTACCTCTTCCTCGCCTACATGCGACGTG
>Ga0210409_10001032_pt1 | contig 39078 bp, 30 predicted proteins | sample IncBWH17MmetaG_FD_161649 | JGI IMG/M metagenome (GOLD analysis project Ga0210409, IMG submission 161649) | Forest soil microbial communities from Barre Woods Harvard Forest LTER site, Petersham, Massachusetts, United States - Inc-BW-H-17-M | ecosystem: Environmental > Terrestrial > Soil >... | reverse complement strand
TGCCCTTGAACTCTTCGAAGATGACGTCGTCCATGCGGCTACCGGTGTCGATCAAAGCGGTGGCGACGATGGTGAGCGAGCCGCCTTCTTCCACATTGCGGGCGGCGGCGAAAAAGCGGCGCGGGCGCTGCAAAGCGTTGGCGTCGATACCGCCGGAGAGGACTTTGCCGGACGGCGGCGTGACGGCGTTGTAGGCGCGCGCGAGACGGGTGATGGAATCGAGCAGGACGACGACGTCGCGCTTGTGCTCGACGAGGCGCTTGGCTTTCTCGAGGACCATTTCCGCGACTTGGATGTGGCGCTGGGGCGGCTCGTCGAAGGTGGAGCTGATGACTTCGCCCTTGACGGTGCGCTGCATGTCGGTGACTTCTTCGGGGCGCTCGTCGATCAGAAGAACGATGAGGGCGACTTCGGGATGATTGGTGGCGATGGCGTTGGCCATGGCTTGCAGCATCATGGTTTTTCCGGTGCGTGGCGGGGAGTTGATCAGGCCGCGCTGGCCTTTGCCGACGGGGCAGAGAAGATCGAGGACGCGGCCGGTCATCAATTCCTTGCCGGTTTCCATCTTGAGGCGGCCCTGCGGATAGAGCGGCGTCAAGTTATCGAAAAAGATTTTGTTGCGCGCGACTTCGGGATCTTCGAAATTGACGGCTTCGACTTTGATTAACGCGAAATAGCGCTCGCCATCTTTCGGCGGACGAACCTGGCCGGAGACGGTGTCTCCAGTGCGCAGATCGAATTTGCGGATTTGCGACGGCGAAACGTAAATGTCATCCGGGCCGGGAAGATAGTTGTACTCCGGGGCGCGGAGAAAGCCGAAGCCGTCGGGGAGGCATTCGAGGACGCCTTCGGAGAAGATCAAACCGTTTTTCTCGGTTTGCGCGCGGAGGATCTGGAAGATCAACTCCTGCTTGCGCATGCCGCTGGCGCCGGGAATGTTCAGTTCCTTGGCGATTTTAGCCAAGTCCGTGATGTTCTTTTCCTTCAGCTCGGCGAGACTGATACTCATCTGATTGCTTCCTTCAACGCTTGTTTCTTTCATATGTCCTTAACTCTTAGGCTTTCCACCTGGATTCGACGTGATGTAAAAACCATTCTGATTGTGAAATCGACCTGAAATTCGGGACTACTCTACGAGGCGGTGCACCGAACTGGCAGATGAACCCGCCTGCTGCGGACGGGTGAAAACCGGCCAGGATGGCAAACCAGATTTCAGATTTCCGACGAACCGGCGGCAGCGCCGGAACGCAGCAAACTTAGCGACCGCTTTTCGCGTAAACGATTCGAAATGGGTCGAGCGATTCGAACCGGCCGAGCCATGCGAACCGCTTTTCGTGCGATTCGGAGTGGATCGGAATCGACGCGCAGGGCAAGACCGCTGCCCGAAGCAGCGCGACTTCTTTAATCAAACTAAGTTGATCAAACTCAGTTGGTCAAACTCTTATCTTTCTCAGCGGCCACGAAAGAATCAGCGGCGACGGGCGCAACGGCGGCGTGCTCAATGGGCACGATAGGCCGCTCAAGCGCAACCTGCAGAACTTCATCCATGGTCTCGACAAAATTTACCGTAAGAGCCGCGAGGATTTCCTGCGGGATGTCCGCCAGGTCCTTCTCATTGTCCTTCGGAAGGAGCACTGTACGCAAGCCCATTCGATGAGCGGCGAGGAGTTTTTCCTTGACGCCACCGATGGGGAGAACTTTGCCGCGCAGGGTGATTTCGCCGGTCATGGTGACATCGCAGCGCACGGGAATTCTGGTGAGGGCGCTGACGATGGAGTTGCAGATGGTGATGCCGGCGGAGGGGCCGTCCTTGGGGATGGCGCCTTCGGGTACGTGCACGTGAATATCGATGTTGCGGTAGAAATCTTTGGGCAAGCCGAAAGTGTTGGAGCGCGAGCGAATGTAGCTCATGGCGGCTTGCGCGGATTCCTGCATGACGTCGCCGAGTTTTCCGGTGAGCGTGAGGCGGCCTTTGCCTTCCATTAAGGTGGCTTCGGTGGCGAGGACGGAGCCGCCGACTTCGGTCCAAGCGAGGCCGGTGGTGAGGCCGATTTCATTGTGCTTCTCGAGCCAGAACTCGCGGAATTTTAGGACGCCGAGGTAATCGTTGACGTTGGTTGGCGTGATTTCGGCGTTGACCTTGGCTTCGACGCCTTCTGTGACGACCTTGCGGGCCATCTTGCGCGAGATGTTCTGGATTTCGCGTTCGAGGCTGCGCACGCCGGCTTCGTGAGTATAGTGGCGAATGATGTGGAGCAGGCCTTCGTCGGTGAAGGTGAGATTTTTGTCGGTGAGGCCGGTGGCTTCGCGCGCGCGGCGAACGAGGAAGCGCTTGGCGATTTCGAGCTTTTCCTGCTCGGTGTAGCCGGGAAGGCGCAGGATTTCCATGCGGTCCTGCAAAGGCTGCGGGATGGTGTGCAGGACGTTGGCGGTGCAGACAAACATCACTTTTGAGAGATCGTACTCGACATCGAGATAATGGTCGGTGAAGCCGTGATTCAGCTCGGGGTCGAGGACTTCCATTAAGGCGGCGGACGGATCGCCACGGAAGTCGGTGGACATTTTGTCGACTTCGTCGAGAACGAAAATCGGATTTACAGTGCCGGCCTTCTTCATCATCTGGATGATCTGGCCAGGCAGCGCCCCGATGTAGGTGCGGCGATGGCCGCGGATTTCGGCTTCATCGCGCACGCCGCCGAGGGAGACGCGAACGAATTTGCGGCCGGTGGCGTGACCGATGGACATGGCCAGTGAGGTTTTGCCGACGCCTGGAGGTCCGACGAAGCAGAGGATCGAGCCTTTGGGATTCTTTACGAGCTGGCGAACGGCGAGGAACTCGAGGATGCGCTCTTTAACTTTTTCGAGGCCGTAATGCTCGTCATTGAGAATTTTTTCGGCGGCCTTGATGTCGCGAATTTCTTTCGAGCGCTTTTTCCAGGGCACGGCGAGTAGCCAGTCGAGATAGTTGCGGCTGACGGTGGACTCCGCGGACATGGGCGGCATCAGCTCGAGGCGCTTAAGTTCCTGGATGGCCTTCTCGTGAACTTCCTTGCTCATGCCGGCGGTGTCGATCTTCTTTTTCAGCTCGTCGATCTCGCTTTTTTCGCCGCGGCCGAGCTCTTTCTGAATGGCTTTGAGTTTTTCGTTGAGGTAGTACTCTTTTTGCGCGCGCTCCATCTGGCGCTTGACGCGGGTGTTGATGTTGCGATCAACGTTCAGTTTTTCCAGCTCGATTTCGAGGATGTCGCCGATGCGATTAAGGCGCTCGAGGGGATCGACCGTTTCTAGAAGGTCTTGCTTTTCGTCAACAGGGAGCTGGAGATTGGCGGCGATGGTGTCGGAGAGGCGCGCGGGATCGTCGACGCGGGCGGCGGCGATCATGGTGTCGTAATTCAGGCTTTGCGAAAGCTTGATGAACTGTTCGTAGAGGCCGGTTATTTTCTGGACGGTTTGCTCGACTTGCGGGGAAGGTTCGACGCGGGCGCTGAGGAGGCGAACGGTGGCGCGGAAGAAGCCCTCTTCGCTGGCAATGGAGATGGCGCGAGCGCGCTCGACGCCTTCAACTAAAACTTTGATGTTGCCGTCGGGGAGCTTGACGCTCTGGACGATGTTGGCGAGCGTGCCGACAGCGTAGATTTCTTCCGGCTTGGGGTCGTCGATGGACGCATCGTGCTGTGTAGACAGGAAAATCTTCTTGTCGCCGGCGAGCGCCTCTTCGAGCGCGCGGACGCTGGCTTCGCGGCCGACGATAAAGGGGGTCATCTGCTGCGGGAAGATAACCATGTCGCGCACCGGCATCATAGGTACGCGTTTCATTTCCTGTTTTTCTCTCGTGAACATTCGGGCCCCTGAAATTCGATTCCGCGGCCACCCCAAGCGGCCGCTCTGCGGAAGCGCTCAACCAGCCTTTTCCAGCAAACTCCAATTAATTTCGCGCGTGCGGACCATGTCCGCACTGACTACGAAGTCGCGCACCTTACGCTGCATAGGCAAGTGATACATCAGTTCCAGCATGAGGTCTTCTAGAATCATGCGCAAGCCGCGCGCGCCGACCTTGCGCTGAAGTGCTAACTCGGCAACGGTCTCGAGAGCGTCGTCGTTGAAGCGCAGACGAACGTTCTCGAACTCGAAGAGACGCTGATATTGCTTGAGGAGAGCGTTTTTGGGCTCGGTGAGAATGCGGACCAATGCGTTCTTGTCGAGGTCGTTCATGACGCCAGCGACGGGCAAGCGGCCGACAAATTCGGGAATCAAGCCGTAGCGGATAAGGTCGCCGGGCTGCACCTGCTCGAGGAGTTCAGTGTTGCGCTTCTGCGGAGTGGTGGGAGCGGCATCGGTGTGGAAGCCGAGCGAGCGGCGTCCGGCACGTTTCTCGATAATTTTCTCGAGGCCGACGAAAGCGCCGCCGCAGACGAACAAAATGTTGGTGGTATCGACGGGCGTAAATTCCTGATGCGGGTGTTTGCGGCCGCCCTGGGGAGGCACATTGGCGACGGTGCCTTCCAAAATCTTGAGTAACGCTTGTTGCACTCCCTCACCGGAGACGTCGCGGGTGATGGAGGGGTTTTCGTCTTTCTTGGCGATTTTATCGATCTCGTCGATGTAGATGATACCTTGTTGCGCTTTCTGCACGTCGCCGTCGGCGGCTTGCAGAAGCTTCAAAATGATATTTTCGACGTCTTCGCCGACGTAGCCGGCTTCGGTGAGTGTGGTAGCGTCGACAATAGCGAAGGGCACATCGAGCATTCGCGAAAGCGTTTGGGCGAGGAGCGTCTTGCCTGTTCCAGTAGGCCCAATCAGCAGAATATTGGACTTGCTCAGCTCGACGTCGCCGGGCTGCTTGTTAAGGAAAATCCGCTTGTAGTGGTTGTAAACCGCGACGGCGAGTTTTTTCTTGGTGCGGTCCTGGCCAATGACGTAGCCGTCCAGAAACTGTTTGATCTCCGGAGGGCGGGGAAGACGCCGGGCGGGCGCGGCGGCTTGCTCGCGCTTTTCATCTTCGAGAATGGTCTGGCAGACGCTAACACATTCGTTGCAGATGTAAGCGCGCGGATAATCGGAAGGCGAACTGATCAGCTTCTCGACCTGCTCCTGGGTCTTGTGGCAGAAGGAGCAGCGCAGCGGCTCGTCTGGATTAAATTTTTTCACAGGTGTGAAGGCCCTCGGCTCCGCCGGGCTGCGAACGGAGCCACTAACGATATTCTAGGCTGAAAAATCCCCTGAGTGAAAGAAAAACTGAACGACTACTAACTTTTTGGAACAAGCATACGCCCCGACAAAACGCGCTTTCACTCGAAGACGTTAGCGGTGCTTGTAAATAATTTCGTCGATCATGCCGTAGTCCTTGGCTTGTTCGGGATTCATGATGAAATCCCGCTCGACGTCCTTCTCAATGCGCTCAATGGGTTGGCCGCTATGCTGAGCGAGCAGCTTGTTGATCATGGTGCGCATGCGAAGAATTTCCTTGGCATGGAGATCGATGTCCGTGGCCTGGCCGCCGAGACCGGAGAGCCAGGGTTGATGAATAAGGATGCGCGCATTGGGCAGAGCAAAGCGCTTTTTTGGTGTGCCGCCGGCAAGGAGGACGGCGGCGATGGATGCGGCTTGTCCGACGCAGGTGGTAACCACGTCGGGCTTCACGAACTGCATGGTGTCATAGATGGCGAATCCAGCAGTGATGGAGCCGCCCGGAGAATTGATATAGAGCTGGATATCGCGCTCGGGATCTTCGGCCTGGAGAAAGAGCATTTGTGCGGTAGCGAGGTTGGCGACGTGATCGTCGATCGGCGTGCCAATGAAGATGATGTGCTCTTTGAGGAGCCGCGAGTAGATGTCATAGGCGCGTTCGCCACGGCTGGTCTGTTCGACCACCATGGGTACAAGAGTTGTTGCGCGATAAGCCGGGTCGTCTTGGAAATTTTTCATGAGAATTGTGAACGGTCACGCCCGAACTGCCCGAACGGCTATTTCACTTCGCTTCAGCTGCGGCCACCGTGCGAATTCGGGAATTCTGTGCGAGCCAGTCGAGAGTTTTATCACTCCGCAGCTTAGCTTTCATCCTATCGAGGGTACCTTGCTTTGTCAAACGAGCGCGAATCGCCTCAGCGGATTCGCCACTATGCGAAGCAGCGTGTTCGAGCTCGTGAGTGAGCTCTTCATCGGTTACGTCGATGTTTTCGGTGGAAGCGATGCGGTCGACAATCAGTTCCGCTTTAACATCATCGGTAGCGCGATCTTTTTGGCGGCTGCGCAGGGTGACCCAGTCGACGTTTACGGCTCTGGGATCGACGCCTTGCGCGGCCAGCGAGCGCACCACGCGTTCGAGGCGCACATCCATTTGATGTTCCACCAGCGATTCGGGTACGGGAAAGTCGTGAAGCTTGACGATGGCGGCGAGAACCTTCTCGCGCAAGAGTTCTTTGTGGCGCTGGTCGCGGGCGGCTTCGAGGCTTTGGCGAAGTTTGGTCTTCAGCTCGTCAAGAGAGCCGGCGTCGCTGACGTCTTTGGCGAATTCGTCATTTAGTTCCGGTAATTTCTTGATCTTGAGGCCGAGGACTTCGACGGCGTAATGATAGGTTTTGCCGGCGAGCTTGGCGTCGGGATAATCGGCGGGATATTGCACATCGAAATTCTTGTGATCGCCGATAGTCGCGCCACGAAGATTTTCATTGAAGGGCGCCATGGTTTCCTCAGCGCCGATGTGGCAGAGGACGCTGTCGGCGCGGAGCGGCTCGCCGCCGCCCTCGGGTGTGCCGACCAATTTCAGTTGCACGAAGTCGCCGTTTTCCACGGCGCGACCCTCAACGGGGGCGAAGGCGGCGGCGCGCTCGGTCATTTCCTTGAGGGCTTTGTCGACGTCGTCGTCGGTAATGTCCATCACCGGCATTTCCAGTTCGAGATCTTTGTAGGTGCCCAACTCGAATTCGGGAAGCACCTCGAAGACGGCGCGGAACTTGAGCGGCTGACCCTCAGCGAAATCGAGCTTGTCCACTTGGGGCTGGGAAACGGGGGTGAGTTTTTGTTCGGAAACGGCTTTTTCAACGCGCTCGGGGACGAGCGATTGCACGACTTCGCCTTTTATGTCGTCGGCAAAGCGGCGGCGAATCAGAGAGACAGGGGCTTTGCCGGGGCGGAAGCCGGGGACGCGTGCAACGCGCGCGAACTCCTTGGCGACGCGCTCCATCGCTTTAGTGACTTCGTCAGCGGGAATCTCGAGGTCGAGTTCGCGGCGGCAGGTAGCTTCGGCCATTACTGGGTCCTTTCCTCGGGGACGGCGAAGAGCAAGGGCTTACAGGTCTCAACAGCGTTCGCCGGTCGGCAGTATCCAAGCAAACCTTTTAGAAGAGGCGAGACAGGTGAGATTCACCCTGCAAAGTCAGAAGGGAAGTATAGGCGAGGCGAGCGGCAGGGTCAAATGAGCGACGGATTGCGGAGGATTTGAGTAGACTGGCCGACCGATACGGGGGGCGAAAGTGAAAAACAGCGCCATCCTGCTTTTGAAGTGTCCGGACCGCAAGGGACTTGATGCGGCGATCGCCGATTTCATTTATTGGCACGGGGGCGACATCCTGCACTTCGAGCAGCATCAGGCGGGGCCCGATCGTTTCTATTTGGCGCGCGTGGAATGGGACCTGACCGGGTTTGAGTTCGATCTGAAGGACTTTCCGAAGTGGTTCAAACCCATCGAGGAGCAATTCTCGATTGAATGGCGGATTACGACTTCACATTACCGGCCGCGCGTGGCCATCTTCGTTTCACAATACGATCATTGCCTGGTCGATATGCTCTATCGACAGCGAATTGGTGAACTCGCTTGCGAGATTCCGCTAATGATCAGCAATCATCAAGATGCCAAGCGTCACGCGGATTTTTATGGCATTCCCTTCTACATGATTCCGGTGACGAAAGAAAACAAGGCGGATGCGGAGGAGCAGCAGATTGAGCTGCTCAAAAAGAATGGCGTCGATTTGATCGTGCTGGCGCGTTATATGCAGGTGCTCTCAGCTGATTTCACCAAGCAATATCCGCAGCAAGTCATCAACATCCATCATTCGTTTTTGCCCGCGTTCGTGGGTGCGAAGCCGCACCACCAGGCGTTTGAGCGCGGCGTGAAGCTCATCGGGGCGACCGCGCACTAAGTCACGGAGGTGCTCGATGACGGGCCGATCATTGAGCAAGACGTTACGCGAATTAGCCATCGCGACGCGTTGGAGGAGTTGGTCAAGAAGGGACGCGATCTGGAGAAAATGGTGCTGTCGCGCGCGGTGCGCTGGCATATCGAGAACCGCATCCTGTTGCATGCGAAGAAGACAGTGATTTTTGAATAGGCCGCCAAGCTGTCATTTAGGTGAGAGTGATTCTCAGTACTTTCCGTGAAAGATCGCCTGGTTGATATCGGGCCAGAACTCTTTCAGGATGTTGAACACGCCATCCAGAGCGATTTGTGTGAGCCATTTCTGGCCGGTCTTGGTCCAGGTGCGTTCACGCGAGGGGTAATAGGTGTCCGAAATTCCGGCGCCAGCGCCGTTGCCAACAATTTCCGAAACGTTAAAAGTGGGATGGCCTGAATCGGTACGCGTGACGAGCAAGCGGCTCACGGCATAGCCGGTGCGCTTGAGAAGGCCGCCGTGTCCGAGGGTGTAATAGCGCGGATCCTCGTGGGTCAGCGCGGGTACGATGGCTTCGGTCATGTAATTTCCGACGGCCTGGTCCGCCACAGCATGCCAATAGTAGCGGCCAAACGCCGCACCTCCGTTGCCGAACTCCGGATACGAGTTACGCGCCTGGCTAACTCCCGAGATAATCCCCGAAGAAACGAAGGAGGAGTAATCGAAACTGTCTTGCGTGGCCAGCCAGAACTTTTCGCGCAAGGATAAGGGAGAGAGTTGTGTGTTGGTGCTCACGGCGCGGTAGTTGGGAAAGATCCAGAGAATGCGCTTGGACTGTTTGGCGGTGTCGGCATCGTCCTTCGGACCTGAGGCAGCGGAAACCGTATCAGAGCCCTGTTGCGGCCGCAGGCTACGCGCGGTTCCGTCTTGCGGCGGGAGTTCGGAAGGCTGGAGATCCTGAGCCAATATGGGCTGCGTGTTGGTGAGAAGCCATATCGCAAACAGGGCGATGGGCACGGAGGCGCACCGACGGCAAAGCACCTTGCTGGGCTTCATCTCAGGCTCCTTGGGTACCCATGTGTGATGCGGGGAGCCGGAATCTCGCTGCAAGGTTTTCGATGGGAATCGGGCCATCTGGGAGGAAGCGCGAGAGCACGAAAGTAAGCTACTTGTGGGTAGACGTTGCGCACTCGGCCGCGATAGTTAAGGCGAGTCCTAGATATGGTGCGGGAGAGAGGATTTGAACCTCCACGGGTGTTACCCCACAAGATCCTAAGTCTTGCGCGTCTGCCAGTTCCGCCACTCCCGCACAGTGGGCCTCGAATCCATTATATAGGCGATGGGTTCGGTGTGGCGAGGCGTTGCGGGACGGCGTGGCCAATAGCCGTACAAAGGCCGGGAAGAGCGCCGGCCCGCGTCTGCCTCGCAGAAGAAAATATCGATCATTCTTCAGGAAATGCGGTTGCAGGGAATGCGGATGTTTGCCCGGTGGTATGCACTGGATTTACGGTTGTAAAGGCGCGCATAATGTAGGCAACAGCCCGAAAACACTGATGCGCGCTGCTGTTCCCCGCACGCATTCCAAAACCGCGAGTCGAGGAGTATTCTGCGAATGAGGGCAGCGCGATGATCGTTCAAGAGCATGGCGATCAATTGATTCTGATCCGGCAAACGGATCACGCGGTATTGTCTGGCTTCTTTGCGCGCGAATGGGGCAACGACCTTTTTCAGCGGCCGGAACCGTTCGAATCGCTGCAGCTGGCGGCCAGCGAGCACGACAACGGCTGGCGAGATTGGGAGCTGCAGCCGAAAATCGATCCCAAGACGCGCTTGCCTTACAGTTTCATGTCCCTTCCGACGGAAGAGCATATGAGCCTGTATCAGAGCGGGATCGAACGAGTGATCAGGAGCGATCGCTATGCCGGGCTGCTGGTGAGCATGCACGCGGCGGGGTTGTACGACCGGGCGCGGGCGACGATACCCGGGTTTTCGGCAAAGTACGTGAAGTCCACAGAGACCGAGTTGGTGAACGGCTTTCTACAGGTGTTGAAGCTGCAGCAATTGCGGCTGAAGGTGGATATGCGCGGCGACGCGACCATAAAGGATCATGTTCAAGACAAATTGCTGGAAGCCAATGCGCGGCGGCTGGAGGCTTTGGATCGCTTGTCGCTTTACTTTTGCATGAGCAGTATGCCGCACGACGCGACCATCGAGGGCGTTCCTGTGGATGATCACGGGAGCGAAGTGGACTGGGAGCTGCGGATGGATGGGCCGAATGAAGTGTCGCTGGGGCCGTATCCATTTCGACGGGAACCGTTGCGAGTGAGCATTCTGACAAGGCAGGTGCCAAAACGCTTGTACACGGACAGCCTCGATCTTCAGAAAACGCTGGCGCGGGCGCCATACTCGGCGCTGAATTTCACGCTGCGGGCCGGCAATGCGCTGTGCGCCACTCGCTTTGCCGTTGCGTAGTTGCGTTGGTCAGGTCAAGCGGCTGCCCCGGGTCTCCGGCAACATGAGGGAAAGTATCGCGGCGAGCAGGAACGCCCCTGCCTGGAGTAAGAAAGCAGGGCCGATGCCGTGCCTGATCGCCAGAGCGCCAACTATGAACGGCGCCACGGCGGAGATTCCACGACCGACGTTGTAGCTCACTCCCATCGCCGCGCCGCGGATTTCGCCGGGGAAAATTTCGCTGGCGATGGCGGCGTATCCTGAGAAGAATCCGGTTCCAAAGAACGCTACAAGCGGCCCCAGGAGCAATAGCAAGGCGGGACTGCTGGTCATGCCGTAGATGGGCACGAGTGCGGCGGCGATTATGAGGTAGGCAAAATAAGGTTTTCTGCGTCCAAAGGCATCGGCGAGGAAGCCGAATGATAGGTAGCCCAGGAATTTTCCGGCGCAGAGCACGAGAAAGAATGTTGTTGTTTTTACGAGGCTGAGACCACGTCCGCCTTGCGCGGGTGGAAGCGACAGGTAGGCGGGAATCCAGGTGAACAAGCCCCAGTATCCGAATAGAGCGCAAGTGTTCATGGCCGTAGCCAGGAGTCCGGTGCGTAGAACTTTGCCGGAGAGGAGCCGATGGAGTGGCAGGCGCTGGGCACTTGATAACTGGCGCTCGCTCCACAGGGGCGGCTCGGGCACGCTGGACTGAATCCAGAATACGAGGAGGGCTGGCAGCACGCCCACGAGAAAGACGGCGCGCCATCCGAAATTCGGGAGGACTAGCCGAACAACTAGAGCGGCGATGGCTTCGCCGATGGCGTATGCGGACTGCATGAAGCCGAGCGCTTTGCCGCGGTGTTCCGGCCGCCACGTTTCAGCGATCAGCGCAGCCGCGGCGGTCCATTCGCCGCCCATTCCAAGCCCGAGCACAAAACGAAATACTGCCAATTGCGTGATGGAATGGGAGAACGCGCAAGCCGCGCTGGCCAGTGAGTACAACAGAATCGAGGCCATCAAGGAACGCGTGCGTCCGATGCGGTCCGCCACGATTCCGAACAGCAAGCCGCCAATCGCGGAGGCCACCAGAGTGAGCGAATTCAAGAATCCGGCGGTGCGGGTGTCCATGGAAAATTCGCGAATGAGATAGGCGATGACGAGGGAGTACAGCATCACGTCCATGGCGTCCAGCATCCAGCCCAGGCCGCCGGCGACGAGCGATTTGCGCTCCGCGCCGGTGATCTGACGAGGCCAGTCGAAGAGCCGACGGGAATCGCTGGCCGGGGCAGAGTCCGCTTTAGGCGACTGGAGGATGTCCGTCATCGCGCGCGATTCTAGCTGAGTATTTGTAAATTGACTCGCGATTGTATGCGCGGGCACAATGCGGCAATTGGAATTTTTGCTTCTTACGACGGCGGATTTCCACTTGACTTCCGAATGACCTGCTTGCATTGTTAAGAGCTTTGCCCCTCTTAAAATCCGCACCGAGGGAGAGAAAGGCGCACTCGGCTAGACATGACCCGCGTACGGCTCTGTTTTCACGACCGCTGCTTCGATGGCACCGCCTCCGCCGCGCTTTTCTACCGCTTTTATCGTGAACGCTTTGACCCCTCCGCTGAGTTCCATTTCAGCGGAATGACGCATCGCGCGGCGCAGCCTTGGGAGGGCGGCCTATTTGACGGCGATGAAAATGTAATCGTGGATTTCAAGTATTCGAACTCACCCAAGCTGACTTGGTGGTTCGACCATCATCAAAGCGCTTTCCTGACGCCCGAGGATGCCCGCCATTTTCGGGAACATCCCGGCCCGCACATGTTTTATAAGCCGGACTATCGTTCTTGCACGAAGCTGATCGCCGATGTCGCGGGAGAGAAATTTGGATTCGATGCGCGGCCGCTCGAGGAGTTGATTCACTGGGGCGACATCATTGACGGCGCGCAGTATCCGACGCCGGAATCAGCCGTGGAGATTGCCAAGCCGGCCACGCAGCTTGCTCTGGTGATTGAGGCGGCGCCGGAAGACGGCTTGCCGGCGCGCATTATTCCGGAACTGGCTTATCGTCCGCTTGGCGAGGTTATTCAGCTGCCGCTGGTGGCCAAACACTTGGGCCCTTTGCTGGAGCGCCACCGGCGGTCGATTGAAGTTCTTCGGGAGCGCGCGGAAGCTCGCGACAAAGTAATCTTTTTTGATGTGAGCGATCTGGATCTGGAAGGCTACAACAAGTTCATTCCGTACTTGCTGCATCCGGAATGCGTGTATTCGGTGAGCGTGAGCGCGTCCGCCGTGCGCGCGAAAGTGAGCCTAGGGACAAATCCCTGGAATCAGGCGAGCGCCGATAAAAATCTGGCATCGCTCGCGGAAAAGTTTGGCGGCGGCGGCCACCCGCGCGTGGCGGCGATTTCTTTCGAGCCTGGCGATCTTCCTCGCGCGCGCGAAGTAGCTCGCGAACTTACCGCGGTGCTCCGGGCCTAAACTCTGTGGTCGTATTTCGCGCGTGTCGCAAAATTGCGAGGAGCCCGCAAGTTCGACAAAGATGTGCAGCACATGTAAAATTTTAAGGTTGTCTGTGCGCCGCTAGCTCAATTGGCAGAGCAATGGACTCTTAATCCATAGGTTGTAGGTTCGATTCCTACGCGGCGCACCACTTTGTTTCCAACAACTTAGTTCTGCTCCCATACAAGAAATCTTACATGCGCATCAAATGCCGAACGCGTCGGGCGGCGCGGCACAAATCATTTGTGGACAGGCAGTAGGTCCCAGATTCCAGGGTCTTCGGTGCCGAGAACCCAGGAAGCGAAGCCGTGCAGGCGGCGATCTTTGACGAGCGCGTAACGCTCGCGGAAGGTTCGCACGTCGGTGTAGAAAATCCACTCGCGCAGGTCGTCACGATAAAAATAGAACCACGCGGAGCGGTCGATGGCGTCCCATTCGAGACGACCACTGTAAGCTTTGGCGAGGTCGAGCGCGTCGTCGGTGGAAATGTAGTCGGCGGTGGGATTAGCTTTGTCGCCGGATTTGTCGGTGGACTTGGTGGGTGTGCCCGAGAACCAGTGGTACCCGTAAAGCGGGATGCCGAGCGCGAGTTTCTGTGGAGGCACGACCTTGAGTGCGAAGTCGAGGTTGGCGACAGTCCAGGCCCAGCCGGCGACCGGGCCTGGGACGGTCCACGTAGTGTGCTGGTCGTAGGTCATGAGGCAGAGAAAATCCACGGCGTCCGCGAGGGCTTTTAGATCGAAAGCGCCGCGCCAGTTCTGATAAATCCACGTGGAAAATCCCGTTTCACCAGGGGATCCGGGCGCGTTGGGAATGGTGGCGATGGAGAGTTGCAGGTTCTCCTTGTGGAGGGCGTTGGCAGCTTCGCGGACGAAAGCGGAGAGAGCATCGCGGTCGGTCCAGTTGACATTCTCGAAGTCCAACTGGAAACCGATGTAGCGGTTGTCCTTACATGCGCCGATCATGGCGGCAAAGATTTGCGGACGGGCGGAAGTATTGAGGAGAAGCTTGTGAACGTCTTCCTGAGCGAAGCCGGCGTTGACGAGGAGGGGCATAACGGGAACATGGTGCTGGCGTGCCGATTCGAGGACCAGCGGATTGGGGCCGCCGGAGAGGAGACCGCTGGAGTCGAGGGCATACCAGTTGGGAACGAGGACATCAATCTTGTCGGCGTGGGCCAGGAACGAGCGCACGGACTTTGGTTCGCGGGTGAGATAGAGGAGAGACGCGGGCTGCTGCGCCCGAGTGGTCATGGCAGTGATTGCAGACAGTAGAAACAGGATTGGGAATATATGGCGGAGGTTCATCATCCGCGCAGTCTATTCCAGAGCGCAAAGCGCTGCAATAAATGGCGATGACTTCAAGTCAAATGTTTGTCTCGAGCTTGTCGGAAGAATCGTTCTTGACAAGAAGATTTCGATGATGCCAAATGCCAAAAGAAAATTGGTGAAGGCATCAGGCGTCGCCTCCTAGCGAACAGCGGTTCGGGAGGCTGCGTTGGTGCCGGTTGTTGGTGCATGCTTGGGGTCGAGGAACAAGGGTGGAGGTGTGAAGTGCGCTCGATTTGTTCCTTAGTATTCCGTCATTTTGTTGTGGCAGTACTACTTTTGGTGGCGGTGGGAAGCGCGGTCGCGCAGTCCGACCGGGGAGCGATTGTCGGCACAGTGCTGGACAGCTCCGGCGCTACCATCGCAAATGCCGCGGTCACCGCGACGGGCGCGGACACCGGCGCCGTCTACAAGACCACGACGACCTCCACGGGCGCATATCGCCTTCCCGACCTGCAAGTCGGGACCTACAATGTCGGCGTCGCCTCGCCGGGATTCAAGACTACCAACCGTACGGGTGTGCTCGTTCAGGTCAATACGACTTCTTCGCTGGACATTACGCTGACGCCGGGCGACGTTACGGAGACCCTGACGGTGTCAGCCGACCTGCCTGCACTGCAAACCGAAACGTCCGACATAGGCACGGTGGTGGATAAGAAGCAGATTATGGAGTTGCCCTTGGCTCTCGGCGGCCAAGGAGTGCTGCGCGCACCTGAAGCCTTCGTCTTTCTGACGCCGGGCACTACGGGACCAGGATCCAATGACAGCAGCAACGGAGTTTTTGAAGCCAAACTCGGGGGCGGCCAGAACTTTGGCAATGAGGTCATCCTGGACGGAGCAAGCACAGCGCGCGCCGATAGCGGCTCTGCATTTGACCAGACAGCGCCGTCTGTCGAGGCGTTGGATGAGTTCAAGGTCACGACTTCCACGGTTCCCGCTGAGTTTGGCCGCACCTCGGGAGGCGTGGAAAGCTTCACTACGCGCTCCGGTACGAATGCGTATCATGGGACGGCGTACGACATTTTCCGCAACGAAGCCCTGAACGCAAATTCCTGGTTCAACAACCTGCGGGCGCAGCCGAGGAACCTGGACCGCAAGAATGACTATGGTGGAACATTTGGCGGCCCGGTGTGGCTCCCGAAGGTTTACAACGGGCACGACAAGACGTTCTTTTTCTTTTCCTGGGAGCAATACCGGCAAACGCAAGGCTCGACGAACGTGAGCACCGTGCCTACCGCGGCCGAAAGGGCCGGGGATTTCTCGAGTTTGTTGACGACCACCGTTGTGGGCACCAATCCTTGCGACGGCTCGACGATCTTCCAAGGTCAAATATTTGACCCCGCAACGACGAGGACCGTCGGAGGACAGCAGTGCCGCACGGCTTTTCCCGGCAACAAGATTCCGACGATCAGCACGGTGGCCTCGAATATCCTGAATCTGATTCCGCAGCCAACTACCGCGGCGTTCCAGAATAATTTCATCTTTACGACCAATAATCCGATCCTGTCCACCACGATGTCCTTCCGCATTGACCATAGCCTGTCGTCGAAGAGCAAGCTCTTCTTTTCGTACAGCAGCCGCGACAACGAGAACATCAACGGAAGTCCATCACTCCCCAATCCGCTGGATCCAACTTTCTTTTCGTCGTTTTTCACACACTACCTGCGCACGGGCTGGGATTATTTCTTGAGTCCGACCCTGCTCAATCACTTGAACGTGGGCCTGAACCGGGTCAATAGCAATAGCATCGCCACGTCCGTGAATGGAACTAACTGGGACAAAGCCATTGGACTAACGGGCGCGAACGGGCCAACGTTTCCCCCGATTGGCTTTAACAACGACACGCAGGGCCTTAGTAGTTTCGGTTCGGCTAATGCGGACGACGATGTGGTTAATAGCCTGGTCGTCGCGGACAGTATTTCCTGGACTCACGGACGCCACAGCCTTCGTTTTGGCGTGGACTGGCGAGCCTTTCAATTTTCGGTTGTAGACCAGTCGCATGAATCGCCGAGTATCGGCTTCGATATCGCGCAAACAGCGGCCGAACCCAGCCAGGGCAAAGCCACAGGCGATCCCTTTGCGAGCTTTCTCCTCGGCGCGCCCTCCAGTGTGTCGCTTGCCGTTCGGTCGAGTCAGCCGCGCTTCGTGTCTAACTACTACGCAGGCTATGTGCAGGATGATTTCAAGATTCGTCGGAATGTAATGCTCAACCTTGGGTTCCGCTATGACGTAGAAACGCCGCGTCATGAGTCGCATGGCAATGAGTCGGTTTTCGATCCAACGGTGCCGAATCCGGGAGCCACAGGAGTGCTTGGCGCTCTGATATTCGGCGGCAACGGTACAGGCCGGACCGGCGGCAATGCCTCCGGCGCGCAGACCTATTACAAGGGCTTCGCGCCGCGACTCGGTTTTGCTTGGGCTCCGGACTCATTTCCCTATGTCCATCACGTGGTGTTTCGCGGCGGATACGCAATCTACAATGCGCCCCTAACCTACGGAGATTTCGGGCAAGCCCTGACCGATGGATTTACAGCTTCACCCAGTTTTAATTCATCGGACAGTTTTACTCCCGCGCTTCGCCTGGATTCCGGAATTCCTGCTTTTCCACCTCCGCCCAACCTCGATCCGGCGCAAGATAATGGAGGAAGCGGCGGCGGTTTTGGAGGCATCACGTACTTAGCGCCAAACTATGGGCATCCGGGCATGGTGCAGAACTGGAGCCTGGAGGTCGAGCATCAATTGGCGCCTGACCTGATTCTGAGCGTAGGTTACGTGGGGCAGCACGCGACGCACCTTCGTTCTTCTTTGGCGCAGATCAACAATCTGAATCCAAAATTCTTCAGCCTCGGCAACAACCTGAACTTTCCGATTAACAGCCCGCAGGCGGCCTCATTGGGAATTAATCCGCCATTTCCACAATTCGAGACACTGTACGGGCCCGGGAACATTTCCCAGGCGCTGCGTCCGTTTCCGCAATACCAGTCCATCAATACCGACTGCTGCCTGGAAAATCTGGGACAGTCGACATACAACGCGCTGCTGGCCAAGGTCGAGCGAAGATTCCATAACGGACTCAATTTGCTGGCTTCCTACACGTATTCCAAGACGCTCACGGACGCGGATAGCGCGTTACCCGCATTTGTCAGTTTTTCGGGCGGCGGGAGCGTACAAAACTCCTACAACCTGAAAAATGAAAAGAGTCTGAGCTATCAGGATATCCCGCACACCTTCGTTATCAGCTACATCTATGAATTGCCGGTGGGCAAGGGCAAGAAATTGCTCAATAGAGGCGGAGTGGTTGACAAAGTGGTGGGTGGCTGGCAAGTCGGCGGCGTGCAGCGCTATCAAAGCGGTCAGCCGACCGCTTTCGGTTGCGCAACGGGCGTGCCGTCGTATGACGGTTGCATCCGTTACGATCGCGTCCCTGGCCAACCTCTGCTAAGTGCGAATCGCTCGTCATTTAATGTTGGAAATGTCGAACAACCTGGGCCAGGCCAAAACAACAACAGCGGCTGCACCGAGGATCCGAATACCGGACTCTTTACACCTAAGGTTCCGGGTAATGCCACCTTCTTCAATTGTGCGGCGTTCTTGGATCCCAACGCCAAGGGGCTTGTGGCCGCGCGAGGATTCACATTTGGCAACATGCCACGCATCACGGGAGAAGTTCGCAGCCAGGGATACGTCAACGAGGACTTCTCGATCATCAAACGCGTCAGCCTTTTTGAATCGCACGCACTGATTCTGAAGGCCGAACTTTTCAATGCGTTTAATCGGCACACCTTCGCTCGATTCGATTCCGGAATCCAGGATGCCACGCTGGGTGCGAGCTCTTTCACTATAAATAACCCGCGTAACGTGCAATTCACGCTGCGCTACCAATTCTGAGAGCCAGCGCATAGCAGCGCGTTATCGCATTGCGACCTGGGTTGTCATTCCCACTTGAGGGAGCGTCACGTCTGCCCGTGCTTGGCCACGAAGGGATGCGCAAGCGAACTTCTCCTTAACCCTATCCGGGTTTAGAATCTGGAAGTGCGAATGACTCGGATGTTTTGGCCGGTGGTGTGTCTCGGCTTTGCGCCATTTGCTGTCGGACAAACCACTGCGGTGGGCGAACGATTCCGCCACGCGACGGAGGCGATGCGCGCCGGGCAGTTAGAGGAAGCTGCGCAGGGTTTCGCTTCGGTGGTCGCAACCTCGCCCGGTTTTGCCGAGGCGCACTTTAATCTGGGCTTGGTTCGCGAAGAGCAGGGGAAGAACGAAGAGGCGATTGCGAGTCTGCAGAAGGCCCTCACACTTAAGCCGAAATTGCGCGGGGCCAATCTTTTTTTGGGCATAGCGGAGTATCGTCTGAATCAGCTCGATGCCGCCATTTCTGCGCTCCACAACGAAACATCTAATTCTCCCTCGGATGCCAGTGCCTGGATGTGGCTTGGGGTGGCGGAACTTGCGAAGGAACAGCCTGAGAATGCTGCCCAGGCCCTCGATAAGGCGGCGAAGCTCGCGCCCGACAACGTGGATATTCTGTACGAGCGCGGCCGCGCGCATCTTCTGGTTTCCAAGAACAGCTACGCGCAAATGTTCAAGGCTGATCCAAAGTCATGGCGCGTACATCAGGTATTAGCCGAAGCGGACGCGGAAGCGGATCGTCATGAAGACGCGATCGCTGAGTACGAAGCGGCCATCAAGCTGGCTCCGACTCAACCCGGGCTTCACGAAGAATTGGGCGTCGAATATCAGAAAATCGGGAAGCTGGAGGCCGCTGGCGCGGAACTTGAGAGGGAGCTCGAACTCGATCCCCATGATGTGCTCGCGCGATATAAGTTGGGGACGCTGCAGGTGGAACAAGGAGACGCGGCAAACGGCAAAGCCGCGATCGAAGGCGCCCTCCGACAGAATCGGGGTCTTAAGGATGCCGATTATTATTTGGGTCGTGCGGAAATGCAGCTCGGGAACGACGGCGCGGCGGTTGAGGCGCTGAAACGGGCGATTTCCGCAAACTCCGACCCGGAGATTGCGCAGCAGGCTTGGTATCAGTTGGGAATCGTCTATAGACGAATGCACCGTATGACCGACGCGCAGCAAGCAATGGCGATGTTTCAGAAGCTAAAGGACGCAGACACGGAGCAGCAGCAGCGGCGGTTGCAGGAAAAACGGGAAGCGCAGCATGCGCAGCCACCCGCAGTGCCCAACTCGCGATAACGGCGTCTCGCGTCCTTCCCTGGGCAACACTGGACAGGGTCCGGGGCTGTCGAAGACCGCGGAGACCCTTCATATCGTTCGATCGTTGCGGTCACTGTGGTTCCACGGCTCCTTTGCCTTCGACAACGGTAAATATTCGGTCCGCTGCGGGAATCGCGATGATCTCTTTGCTGCCGCTGGGCCAGTAGATCTCGAGTTTGTCAATCTTGTCTGCGGGACCTAAGCCGAAGTGCACTCGCGGATCCGACGTCGATGCATAACTTCCGCCGCTGAATACGTCGGCGCGCTGCCGGACGCTACCGGTGGTGAGGAAAACTCTGGCGCCGATGGCGTCGCGCGGACTCTTGGCGCCGCCCACCAGTCTCAGGGTCAGCCAGTGATTCGCATTCTTGACCACGTTGCGAAGAAGCGTGGGAGGCGCATCGATGTTATTGACGACGACGTCGATGTGACCGTCATTGAACAGGTCCCCAAACGCAGCCCCGCGGGCGGAAATTACGACCGCCAATCCACTTCCGGTCGCTGCGGGAACCTCTTGAAATTTTGCGCCATCCAGATTGCGGAAAAGCAGCGGCCGTTGCGCCCAGGTCGTACCCCAATCCTGCTGATCCACACCGGGGTAAACATGGCCGTTGGCCACAAAAATATCGAGCAAACCGTCGTTGTCGTAGTCGAGGAAGCCGGTGCCCCAGCCAAGAAATGGGATGGTAACCGTGGCGATGCCGGCGCGAAAGCTCACGTCGGAAAAAGAAGCGTCGCCATCGTTATGGTAAAGCGTGTCGTAGTCGTCGGAGAAATTGGTGATGAAGAAATCAACTTTGCCATCCCGGTTGTAGTCGCCAATGGCAATGCCCATCGATGCTTGTTCGCGCCCCTCATCGTTCAAGGCAAATCCTGAGATGTAGCTGATGTCTTCAAATGTTCCATCGTGCTTGTTGCGGTAGAGATACTTCGGCACGGAATCATTTGCCACGAGGAGGTCTGGCCACCCGTCATCATCCACATCGACAAAAACCGAAGCAAATCCGTAATACCCTTTGGGATCCGATACGCCGGCCTTGACGCTGACATCCGTGAATGTCCCGTTACCGTTGTTGTGGAATAGATGATCCGATTCGCCGGGCAAACCGCGCGGACCGCACATCATCGCTACCCCGCGGAACTGGCATGAGCCCGCCGGCAAATCGCCCTTGCCTGCGATGGGAGGATTGTCGGGATCGAATTTTACATATCCCGGAACGAAGAGGTCTAGAAATCCGTCGCGGTCGTAGTCGCCCCAGGTCGCGCCCGTGGACCAGCCGCCGAGCGCTACCCCAGCTTTCTCGGCAATGTCCGTAAAGGTGCCGTCGTGATTATTGTGGTAGAGCCGGTTCTTCCCGAAGTTGGAAACGTAAATATCGGGCCAGCCGTCATTGTCAAAATCCGCGACCGCGGCGCCGAATCCCCAGCGCTCATTTGCCACTCCAGCCTTTTCCGTAACGTCCGAAAATGTTCCATCGTGATTGTTGTGCAGGAGCATTGCACGCGGAGGCGCTTCTCGCCCCTTCAACGCCGGAAAAGTCGAGCCATTCACCAGATAAATGTCTAGCCATCCGTCGTTGTCATAATCCAGTAGGGCCACGCCGGAGCCCGGCGTCTCCAAGATTGTTCTTTTTTCAGGCGACCCGGAACGATGGTGAAATCTGTTCAGGCCTGCGGCAAGCGTTGCATCCACAAAAATGATCGGCGCGCCATCTACAAAGCCCCCGGCGGTGATGGGGCGCGAGAGCGCATCCTTTACTGGCGCGTGTGCGCCGCCCGTGGTCACGCCTCCGGCAGGTTTCTGCGTAGACGTTTTATCAGGTGCTTGCCGCGTGTTCGCGTAGCCAAGGAACACAATGGCTAGAACGAAGGGCAGCGTTAGCAACAGATGGCGAGGCTTCAATTCCATAAGTATTGACAAGGCTGCCTGCGCAGTTGTCCTTCAATTGGACAGTCATGTTCGCACATCGATGAGGCTTCGCAGGGATGAAATATCTTAGCTCTGTGACGCAAATAGCTTGGCATTCGGGACGCCTTAGGGCATGCCGCTTAGCTCGAAGAACGTTTGCAACAATGCTTTGCTTCCGGCGTGTGATCCGGATCCCATTCTTGCTTTGCCGTCACGAAGAAGACAAACGAGAGCGGCGGTACAATTGCGAGATGGCAGCGGGCGTGATACGCTCCCTCAGCTTCGAGTTGCAGAAGGTCGCTTCACTTCAAGTCTATAAATTTGAAAGGTGGACATGACGAGCAATCAACGTGGGGCTCTACCGGTTCAGATTGTGTGGATCATCGCGGGAATTCTCGTGATCATCGCCGCGGGGTGGCACATCGCGCGAAATCTGGGCGGTTCTTCCGTACAGTTCTCCACACCTTTCCAGGCTGTGCTGCTCACCAATGGCTCGGTGTATTTCGGGCACCTACAGGGCTATGGCGGACATGAGCCTGTGCTGACCGATGTCTATTACATCGTGACGCAAACAAATCCAGAGAACAAACAGGCGAATAATGTGCTGGTCAAGCGCGGAAAGGAATTGCACGCGCCTGATCGGATGTACCTGACCCCGCAGCATATATTGTTCGTCGAGCCAGTCGGCACGGGTTCCAAGGTGGCCGAGTTGATTGCGCAGGCGCAGGCGGCTCATTGAGTGTGTGACGCGACCAGCAGTGCTGCTCACCGGTCTATACCGTAGCCCGCGTCCGACCGATTGAGTCTGCCTTTCGAATTGATTAGGCCAGGCTTCGCTAGCCGATCTGTGCTATTCGCCACGAATAAATCCATCTAATTCGCTATTGCAGTGAAGCAGAAAAATGTAAGTCCTCGCGACCTCACGCTGTGCTGGACAATGTCGTCGGTCCATTGTTGAATGGCCTCGCGCTAGTCGATTTTTCGTCGCACGCATCCGCCTAACCTTTGGCATAATCGACGTTCTGCAAAAGCGCGGTCCAGCCAATGGGCCCAAGGAGATTTCATGCCGGAGTCCGAAGTAAATCTGAGCAAAATCTACGATGCGATCGTCATCGGCTCCGGCGCGGCGGGTGGTATGGCGGCCCACGTTCTTACCAGCCACGGCTTGCAGGTGCTCCTGCTCGAGGCGGGGAAAAAGCTCCCCATCGAGAAGGAACTGCGCTCGATGGAATGGCCTTACGATAATCCATATCGCGGACAGCTTCCGCCCGATCAGCGCTCGCTCACCTTCAACGAATACACCATCCGCAATCCTCCCTACGGCGCAGGCTTCGAAAAATCCAAGCATCTGCGCAGCTATGTCGGCAGCAGCGACTACCTGAAGAATATCGTGGTCGACGAACGCGAGAATCCCTTTACCGGCACGAACTATGCCTGGGTCCGCGCGCGCTGCCTGGGTGGAAAAACAAATATCTGGGGCCGCCTCGCCCTCCGTCTCTCCGACTACGACTTCAAAGCCAAAAATCGCGACGGCTTCGGCGAAAATTGGCCCATCAGCTACAGCGACATCGCACCGTATTACGACAAGGTGGACCTATACCTGGGCATCACCGGCGTGAAGGAAAATCTGCCGTACCTTCCGGACAGCATCTTCCAGCGTCCTACGAAACTGAATTGTGCGGAGGTCACGCTGAAAGAAAGCCTCGCGAAAATGGGCCGCGTCCTGACCCAATATCGCGCCGGCGTCACCAGCGATGGTCTTAAGCACAATAAGTATCGCAGCCGCTGTTACGGCCGCGGCGCCTGCGAACGCAAGGGCGGTTGCGACATTCACGCCGCATTCGACTCTCCTACGGGCCTTATCTACCCCGCGATGGACACAGGGAATTTGACGTTGCGCACCAATTCGGTGGCGCGGGAGATCACGGTTGATCCGAAAACGGGCAAAGCCAGCGGCGTGCACTTCATCGATTCGCAAACGATGAAAGACTATACCGTCCACGCCAAAGTCGTCGTCGTCGCTGCCTCTACGCTCGAATCAGCGCGGCTGTTATTGCTCTCCAAGTCGCAGCTCCATCCCAATGGCTTGGCAAACTCCAGCGGGCATGTCGGTCACAATTTCTGCGAACACATCATGGGTCCCGGCGTCGCAGGCCGAGCCAAGAATCTCATTGGCAAACCGCCCACGCTGGATGATGGGCGGCCGGGAGGCTTCTACCTGACTCGTTTCCGAAATCTAGCGGAGAAGCACCCCAAATTCATCCGCGGCTACGGATTTGAAGGCGGCAGCGGCAGCACGATGTTCCCGCGCGGCACGGACTCCCACGGCTTTGGAGCCGCCTTCAAGGAAGAAGTTCGCAAGAATCAGGGGGCCTTCGTCGGTATGGGCGCGTTCGGGGAAGTTTTGGCGCGCTACGAGAATTATGTAGACCTCGATCCCGCGGTGAAAGACAAGTGGGGAATTCCCGCATTGCGCTTTCATTACAAGTTTGGCGACAACGAACATCGCATGGCTGAGGACATGAAGGAAACCGCTCAGGAGATGTTCGAGGCCGCGGGATTCGAAATTGTCCACGTGAGCAGCCGCGTTCTCACCGAAGGCTGGTCCATTCATGAACTCGGCACGGCGCGTATGGGCGACGATCCGAAGACTTCCGTCCTGAACCAATTCCAGCAATCGCACGACGTCAAAAACTTGTTCGTTGTCGACGGCAGCGCCTTCGTCAACGCCAGTTGCCAGAATCCTACGTGGACGATCATGTCGCTGTGCTGGCGCTCCTGCGACTACTTGGCCGACGAACTGAAAAAAGGAAATTTGTAGGAGAAGAAATGTCCATCAAAGATCCGATTGACCTAAGGCAGGATCGCCGCCAGTGGCTGAAAACCTCGGCTACTGCTCTCGGCGCATCGCTTCTCCCGTTGCCCGCCATAGCCGTGGAAACATCGCAAGCCGAGGCCACGCCGGCCGCGCCTCAAGAAAAGCCCGCCGCCGAAGCCAGACCCCCCGCTCACTTCTTCACCCCCACGCAGCACGCTCTGGTCGACGAATTATGCGAAACGATCATTCCCGCCGACAGTCACTCCGGCGGTGCGAAAGCCGCAAAAGTTGTCGACTTCATTGATCAAACGCTGCGCGAAAGCCTCGACGATAGCCAGAAGGCCCTGTGGCGCGAAGGACTCCGCCTCGTCGACATCATGAGCCAGCACTACAGCGGAAAATCTTTCGTCAACGCCAGCCCCCAGGAAAGAATCGCCCTCCTCACCGTGCTTTCCGACAATGACCGCATGACCGATCTTCCCGAGGTTCGTTTCTTCATTGAGCTAAAGCGCCTGACCGTCCGAGGTTATTACACCTCGAAAATCGGCATCCACGACGAACTCGAATACAAGGGCAACAGGATTTTGCAAGAATATGTGGGCTGCGACGATCAAGGGCCCGCGACGTCTTAATTTGGAGAGCGGCAGACCCATGGCGGAAGGCAGAGTAAAAGTCGGCATAATCGGTTCCCAGTTCCAAGCGGACATCCACGCCGCGTCGTTCCAAATGATGCCGAACGAAGCGGAAGTCGTCGCCATCGCCTCTCCGACTCCAGGCAACGCCGCTGCTCTCGCGAAGCGATTCCAGATCCCCCGCGTCTTCACCGATTATCGCGAGATGCTCAAAGAGCGCGACATCGAACTGGTCACCATCGCCGCGCCCAACAGCCTGCATGCGCAAATGACAAAAGACATCGCTGCCGCCGGTAAGCACATCGTTTGCGAAAAACCCCTGGCCATGACCATCGCCGAAGGCGAAGAGATGATCGCCGCTGCGAAAAAGCATGGCGTGCTTCTCATGTACGGCGAAGAACTCTTTTTCACGCCAAAGTATCTGAAAGCCAAAGAAATGGCGGATGCTGGCGCCTTCGGCAAAGTCTATCTCGTCAAGCAAAGCGAAAAGCACTTCGGCCCCCACAGCCCCTGGTTCTGGGACGTCAATCGTTCCGGCGGCGGCGCGTTAATGGATCTCGGCTGCCACGGCATCGCCTTTTGTTATTTCTTCCTCGGGCGCTCGCCAATCAAGACGGTCTATTGCCAGATGGGCACGCACGTTCACGCCGACAAAACCAAAGCCGAAGACGATTCCCTGTGCATCCTGGAATTCGCCAGCGGCGCGACAGCACTTATCGAAAATAGCTGGGCGCGCCGTGGCGGCATGGACGATCGCATCGAAGTCTTCGGCGAAGCTGGTGTAACCTACGCGAATCTACACATGGGCAATGCCCTGCCTACCTTCAGCGAAAATGGCTACGGTTACGCCGTCGAAAAAGCCCCCACGACCAAAGGCTGGACCTACCCCGTTTTCGAAGAGCTTTGGAATTACGGCACGCCGCAAGAGCTTGCGCACTTCGCCCGCTGCGCTCGCGGCAAAGAAACTCCCCAAGCGACCGGAGAAGACGGTCTCGTGGTGATGCACGCGCTCTACGCAGGCTATGCGTCCGCAGGCGAAGGCCGCAAAATTTCGCTACCATACCTGCCGCCACCGGGCGTAAAAAAGCCCATCGATCTTTGGCTGAACGGTCCCGCTCGCGCCCAAGCCGCGCAGCGATGAAGCATGAGCAAGTTTAGGTCGGTAGGTGTGAGTTGCCTTTCGAGAGGTGATGCGTGCTCCTGCAAATGAGAGCTCGGTTGTCCGTAATGATGTTCCTGGAGTATTTCATCTGGGGCGCCTGGTATGTGACGCTCGGAACCTGGCTCGGTCAGACGTTGCACTTCTCCGGCGATCAAATCGGCATCCTCAGCGGCACCACCACCATTGGTGCCATTGTGTCACCCTTTCTCGTGGGCCTGATGGCCGATGAACTCTTTGCCAATCAACGCCTCCTCGCCGTGCTCCACGGCGTAGGGGGCGTCCTTCTCTGGTTCGCCTCCAGCCAAACTCATTTCGGGCCGATGTACGCGATCCTTCTCATCTATTCGCTTCTTTACATGCCGACCATGGCTCTCACCAACGCTCTCGCCTTCCGCCAGATGAAGGACCCCAGCCAGGATTTCGGCTCGATTCGTGTCCTTGGCACTGCTGGCTGGATCGTCGCCGGGCTGACCATCAGCGCCATCAGCCGCTTTCTTGTTCCCAACGCTGAAGCTACCGCGACCCCGATTCGCATGGCTGCTGTGGGTTCGATCCTCTTTGGCCTTTATGCTTTGACCCTGCCGCACACGCCGCCGCTCCGCGCGGCTCATGGCTTCAAGGTCAGCAATATCTTCCCTCCCGACGTCTTCAATCTCTTCAAGAACCGCAACTTCGCCATATTCGCGCTGGCTTCCTTCCTCATATGCATCCCGCTGCAGTTCTACTACGCCTTCACTAATCCCTTTTTAAACGAGATCGGGGTGAAGTACGCCGCAGCCAAAATGACCATGGGCCAGATGTCAGAGCTCCTCTTCATGGTCACGCTGCCCTTTTTCTTCAAGCGCCTCGGAATCAAGCGCACGTTAATGCTCGGCATGTTGGCCTGGGTGGTTCGCTACCTCATGTTCGGCTATGGCAATGCCGGCCCGCTCGCCTGGATGCTCTATATCGGAATCATCCTCCACGGCATCTGCTACGACTTCTTCTTTGTCATGGGTCAGGTCTACGTCGACCAGAAAGCCCCCTCCGCCCTGCGCGCCGCCGCGCAAGGTCTGATGACCTTTCTCACCTACGGCATCGGCATGTTCGTCGGCTCGTTGATCTGCGGCCGCGTGGTCGACGTCTACGCCATTTCCTCGCCCGCCGGCGGACCGCTCCACAATTGGCGTTCCATTTGGATGGTCCCAGCGATCGCCTCCGCCGTGGTCCTTATCTTTTTCTGGGTTGGCTTCCGCAACGAAGGTCGCGCGAGCGGACGCAATGATCAGGCAGTCTACAGGGCTGGGTCCGATGCCGATGCCGCCGCGGAAGCATTGACGCGCAATACGTGAGTTGCATCCGTATAAAAATGGCGCTGCCCGTTTCCCGACGAGGTCGGATCGGCGTTCAGCGTGTAGGAACTGTTGACGCTCCCGCCTGCCGCCGCATAGGTGAACGCATACCCGCTCTTTGTACCGCTCGCCAGAGCGGAATCAATCAAGCATGCGGAAGCTGCTACCGGAACGGCTGGCGGAACGCAGTTGGCCGACGCTCCGCCATCGCTAAGCGACGGCAAGTCTGAAGAAAATCCGATTGGGTACGTCGTGGAGTACACAATTTCTGAAGTTATGATCGTCCGCATGGACGAAATCGCCGAAGCCTCATTCGCACTCATGCGCGAACGTATAAGGTTCGGAATTGCCACAGCCGCGATAACCAAAATAATGGCCACCACGATCAGCAACTCGATGAGCGAGAATCCTTTTTGCTTCCGTTCCATTGCGATCAAGCTCCTCGACGCCAGTTCTGTCTTTAATGACCCGATCGCGCACGTCGCCTACCCGATAGAGTACGTGCAGTTTCCCGCCCACTCTTGTGGAAACACGAAACCGCGCATATTCAGCGAGTTACGGCAGTTCTACGGTTTTTCCCTCGCCACAGAATGTCATCGACACTGCCACAAATTGTCTCCTTCAAGACTCACAGCAGAACGTTGGCCTGCATTCCCTAGGTCGTGCTCCCGCACATTGACACCAAAGAGCCTGCTCGCTAGAGTGCGCCCAGATTCCCGTTGAGGTCAGCTTCCAGTCACCCGCGCGAATAATGCTTCCCGCCGCCCAAACCGCCGAGCGCTCACCCAGCGCTACCTCAGCCCCAGCCCCCAGCCGCTGGACTCGCATCATCCCCGTCGCCCTCATCATGTACACCATCGCGTTCATCGACCGCACCAACATCTCCCTCGCGCTCCCGCGCATCCGTCACGATCTCCATCTCGATCCTCAACAAGCTGGCACCGTCGCTGGCATTTTCTTCTGGGGCTATCTCGCATTACAGATTCCCGGCGGCCATCTCGCCAAGCATTGGAGTCCCAAGAAGTTCATCAGTGTCCTTCTGGTAGCCTGGTCGCTAGCCGCAATTGGCTGCGGCCTGGCCCGCACCTATCATGAGTTGCTGCTCCTCCGCCTCCTTCTCGGCGTTGCGGAGAGCGGCGTTTTCCCAGCCACCCTAATCCTGCTCTCCCACTGGTTCTCGCGCGCCGAACGCGCCCGTGCTAACGCCATGTGGCTGCTCTGCCTCCCCAGCGCTGTCATTTTTTCTTCGCCTTTTTCCGGGTGGATGCTGGACCATTGGGGATGGCGCGCCATGCTCATTGCCGAAGGCGCTCTTCCGTTGTTTTGGCTGGCCATCTGGATCGCCTTCATCCAGGATCATCCTGCCCAGGCCCGCTGGCTCCCTCCCGCCGAGCGCGATTCGCTGGTCGCCACTTTGCGCGCCGAATCCAGTGATCTCGAGCCTTCCGAAAACGTCTCCTACCTGCGAGCTCTAATGCGCCCCCAGGTTTTCGTCCTCGCCGCCATCTATTTTTGTTTTGTCAGCGGCCAGATGGGCTTGCTCTTCTGGCTGCCCAGCGTAACTGAAACTTTCAAGAAGCTCAGCAGCCTCCGCAGCGGCATCTTCTTCACTTTTCCCTTTTTCGTGGGCGCCGTTGCGCTGCTTATCATCGCTCGCCGCTCCGACCAAACTCGTGAGCGCCGCCTCCACACCGCCACCGCCATGGCTCTTGGAGGCTCTTTCATTCTGCTAGCCGTGCTATTGATCCCATACTCTCTGTCGCTTGCCTACATCTCCATCATTCTCAGCGGCATCGGCGCTTACGGTCCCATGGCGCCCTTTTGGGCCATTCCCACGGAAACCTTGCCCGCAAAAACGGTTGGCTCCGTCATGGGCTTCGTTAACGCCATCGGCAATCTCGGCGCATACTTCGCCCCGCTCATCGTCGGCTATCTCAACAAAACCACCGGAAATTTCATTTCGGGATTTGCCTACTTGGGGGGCATTACAGTCTTGGGGGGCGCACTCTGCCTTCTTCTCCGCGAGAAAGCTCCCGTGCAATCTCAGCAATTTCCCTTTCGCTCCGAACGGGCAGTCCCCTAGCTCTATGCTCCTGGAATCATCGGCAGCAAATACTCCTGCAGTCGCTGGCTCTCCTCGAGCGTCAATCTCCCCAGGTGTATTCCCATTTCCTCCCGGCCGTGCATGCGCACTACCGAGCCCACTCCCAGGATCGGCCTCTCCACCTTGCCCAGCTGCAAGCTAACTTCGACCGATGACCCGATCGGTACCATCCTGGGCGTGCGGATCAGCATGCCCTCCAGGCTCAGGTTGATCGTCTCGCCCTCGATTTCTTGCCCGCGAAATCGGATATTTACTCTCGACTTTAAATCTACGCGCCGCGTTCGTCGCAATCCATTCTCGATGGATGCTTGTGTCGCTCGCACCAATCTCTGTAAACGTTCCTTGTCCACCGGCTTATACAGAAAGAAACTCGCCCCAGCCTCGAAGCCCTCTGACACCGCCCTAGGCCTCTGATCGTCGCTGATCATCACAATCGGCGTTCGGCGATTTGACCCCGACGCGCGCATCTGCCGCGCCAGGGCGCGCCCATCCGGAAAATTCATGTGGTAATCCAAGAATGCCACCGCAAATCTTCCGCTGCGCAGGATTTCCGGTGCCTCCTCGCTCTTCGTTACCGTCAGCGATTCGATCCCCGCTGACGTCAGCACTTTCTCGATCAACTCGCATGTGGCAGGTTCATCGTCGACAATGATCGCTCTTTTTTCCATGGTAGGATTCGGTCTCCGTTGGGTCCCAGGTCGGACAACATCCGCACCGGCGCTCCTGTCCCTATCGCCACGTTTGCCGGCGTCGACCTCGACACCTCGTAGCAATCAAACTGCACTCCCACCCCTTGTTTCCCGCTTGTGGTGTTGATCTTCTCCACTCGCACCACGTGGCCCGTGCATCGCCACTCGCTCACCGGCTCCCCCACGATCTCCTCCGGCATGTTGAAAAGCACTTCCACCGTCTCCCCTTTGTGCAACAGCGAATTCGTCGCAAAGTAAATTCCGCGTTGCGAGAGATTCACTGATTCTGCCGCGCACTCCGGTACCAACGATTTCCAAAGTCGTACGCGCAGCGGCGTTTTCACCTTGTACCGTCCGGCCAATCGACGATCGCTTCGAAATCGACTCATGTGGACTTCCTTGCCGCGCTGATCGGGTAATTAGGGGGATGGCGCAAAAACCGCAACAAGAGGGGAAAACAAACTCTCATGATGTAACATCCATGTACAGACTCTATTTCGTACTGCCCCAAAATGAGAATCTTCGCCGTTCTTCCGCCGTCGCTGACCGAAAACACTCAGTTCTGGAGCAGAGAGAGAAACGCAGAAACCGCACAAATTGCTCTACCCGGCAGCCGGAGAATACCTGTATCGCCTTTACAGGATTCACCCTACTTCACTTCACCACTCCCCGTGCTATTTTTTCGTGCGTTCGCCCATGCCCAAACGCATCCTCATCGTCGAAGACGAAATCTCCGTACGCCATGCCGTCCGCACGTTTCTCGAATATCAAGCTCATCTGGAAGTTTGTGGGGAAGCTGCCAATGGCGTCGAAGCCATGGAAAAAGCCACGGCGCTCCGCCCCGATCTGATTCTGCTAGATCTCTCCATGCCCATTATGAACGGCGTCGAAGTCGCTTCTCTGATCAGAGCCAGAATGCCCGCTACTCCCGTGGTCGTTTACACCATGTTTGACGACGTCCTCGGAAAGCCGCTGGCCGCCACCCTCGGTATCGCCGCCATTGTCTCCAAGTCGGACGGGCTCACTAAACTCCTCGCCCGCATCGATGCCCTTCTAGCATCAAATGCGTTGGTTCAGCCCCCCGCAGCGTAGCGTTGTCGGGCCCCGCGGGCGTATCACGGACCTTCCTGAGGATAAATCTCCGCGCCCCCGTTCTTCTTCCCGGCATGCTGTAGGTCGTTACCCCCCCCGTAAAGCAGCTGGTACCACGACCCAGGTGCCATTGCGCTGCCTGAGAGGGGGTGTATTATGGGCACAGTGCGGAAACACAACCGCCCACTCCGGTGTCTAATGTACAGAGCTCGACGCCGGGTCTAAGCAAGAAGGCAGCAGGCAGTCAGCAAAATGCCGAACCCGGGTCTTGATGGAAATTTCAGCCGCGATGGCTCCGTGGACCCCTCCGAGCTAAATCGCAAGCCGATGCAGGCTTCGCGAGCGCCACGATGGGCCGAGCCAGAAAGGCCGTCCGTGTCCGACTGGGCCAGTGCCCTTTCTTGGGGCCGCGATGAATCGGAGCTGGTCAACGAACTGCAAGCCGGTTCTGAAACCGCCTTCGACTGGCTGGTCACGCATTACCACGGCCCGGTCTACAACTTGATCTTGAGCATGCTGGGAGACACATCCGACGCCGCCGACGGAACGCAGGAAGTATTCTTGAAAGCGTTTCGCGGCATCCGATGTTTTCGTCAGGGCAGCTCTCTGAAAACGTGGCTCTATCGCATCGCCATTCGCGAAGCCCTGAATCACAAGCGATGGTTCAGGCGCCACTTGCAGAAAAATATTTCGATCGACGCGGAACCCGAGGAAGGGCACAACGCGATTGAAATCGAGGATCTCGGCGCCACGCCATTCGATCAACTCGCCGCGCACGAAATTCAGCAGGCCGTGCAGCAGGCCTTGCAGGAGATCCCGCAAGTGTTTCGCGGCGCCGTAGTCCTTCGTGATCTCGAAGGCTTGAGCTACGAGGAAATCGCCGAAGTCCTCGAGTGCAGCGTAGGCACCGTGAAGTCCCGCATTCTACGCGGACGCCGCGCTCTGAAGCAGTTTTTGGAACCCTTACTCGGCAAACGGGAAACACCTGCGCACGCTGGCGCGTCGTATGACCACCGGGTAGACCGCGATACTTGCGCAAGCCCTAGCCAGAGTTCGCGCGCAAATTCGCGTCGAAGTTCGGAAATGGGCACAAATTCAGGCATGTTGGCACACGGGGAACTCCCATGAAGTGCAACACGGTGCAGACCAAACTCGCCGGCTATCTCGATGACGCTGTAACCGGCGCCGCCCTGGTCGAAGAGCGCGTGCATATTCGTGAGCATCTCGAAGCCTGCAGTTACTGCCGCGAAGAGCTGCAGCGTTACCGCAAGCTCTCTATGCTGTTGTCCCGCGTTCCTCGGAATTTGCCTCCCGCGGATTTGGCCGTGCGCATTCGCGTAGCTGCTGCGCAAGCCGCTCCCGTTCAGGATATTCCCAGCCGCATGCGCAGAATTCGCGACCGAGCAGAGCTCCTGCTCGACAACGTTTTCCGCCCGCTTTCCCTGCCGGCCACTGGCGGATTTTTCTCCGCCATTCTCGTGTTCGCGGTCGTCTTGCAACTCATCGTCCCCGGAATTACCGTACGCGCTGTTCCCAACGACGTCCCCCTGAATATTCTTCGCCCCGCGGAGTTGATCAGCCTTTCCGATTACCCATCTTCCTGGGCGCCCGAGCAGCACGATGTAGAGCTCTCCCTTCCGCACGGCTTGCTCATCGATGTCACCGTCGACCAGCACGGCCAAATGGTGGCCTACCAAATCCTCTCCGGTCCGCACAGCGTCGACTTGCGCCATCAGCTCGATCAGATGCTCCTGTTCTCCCGCTTCCGCCCCATGATGAGTTTCGGCCGCCCCACCGCTGGCGGCCACGTCATCCTAAGCTTCAGCGCCGTCCGCGTCCGCGGCTAGCTCCGCGACCTTACCGCTCCCGTCATTCCGATCGAAGCGAGCCGGTTTTTTCTTGCGCCCGGTTTGTGGGCGCCGGCTCGCGTAGGGAGGAATCTCTCTGGTTATTTTTTCAGTTGATTCTGAAACGCGTATTTACTAGACTACGCCTCCATGATTCGCGCCTCCTACTCGTATTGGTTTCGATTTTGGGTGCCACCTAAATAGGAGGCGAGGGGCGAATTTGTAGTCGCGGCAACAAAGAAGAAATTCCAACCCACTCGCAACCGAGTGGGTTTTTTTGTTTGTGCCTGTCATCCCGACCGGAGCGGGCCGGCATTTTCCCGCGCACGTTTTATGTGCGCCGGCCTGCGCAGTGGAGGGATCGAGGCAACCAAACGCCCCGCTGGGAGCAAAAAAAGAGGACAGCCATGATTATCTCGATGAAACTGCACGCCACACGCCAGGAAATCGATGAAGTTCGCAATCAAGTGGAGTACTTCGGCTACAAAGTGCATTCCATCGAGGGAGAGGAGCGCGTCGTGATCGGAGTCGTCGGAGTGGGCGATGTGACGGCATGCCTGGAGTCCGTGGAAGCCATGCCGCAAGTCGAAAAAGTCGTGCGCATTTCCGCGCCATACAAATTCGTCAGCAAGGAATTTCGCGCCGGCCGCACGCAAGTTCGTGTCAACGGACTCGAAATCGGCGGCGGCGAATTTATCGTCATGGCCGGGCCGTGCTCGGTCGAATCCGAAAAACAAATCATGCAAGCCGCCGAAGGCGTAGCGAAATCCGGTGCAAAGATGTTGCGCGGCGGCGCATTCAAGCCGCGCACCTCTCCCTACGATTTCCAGGGCATGGAAGTGGAAGGCCTGAAGCTCCTGCAGAAAGCGAAAAAAGCCACAGGACTAGCCATCATCACCGAAGTGATGACCGATCGCGACGTCGACCTAATCGCTGAATACGCTGACCTCATGCAAGTCGGCGCCCGCAACATGCAAAATTTCGTCTTGCTGAAAGCCCTGGGGAAATGTGGCCGGCCCGTCCTGCTGAAACGCGGAATGAGCAGCACCATGAAAGAACTGTTGATGTCGGCCGAATACGTGGTAGCCCACGGAAATCCCGACGTGATCCTCTGCGAGCGCGGCATCCGCACCTTCGAGACCGCCACGCGCAACACGTGCGACATAGCCGCTATCCCCGCGCTAAATGAACTGACGCACCTCCCGATTATTCTGGATCCCAGCCACGCCACCGGCAAACGCAGTCTCGTCCCCGCGGTAGCCCGCGCCGGCGTAGCCATCGGCGCCGACGGCCTAATCGTAGAAGTCCACCCCGCCCCAGAAAAAGCCATTAGCGACGGCGCGCAATCCCTGGACCTGCCTCAGTTCGAAAAAATGATGCAAGACCTGCAACCCTACATCGAACTATGGGAAGCGTCCCGCAAGAGCGAAACTATAGCTACAGCGGCGAATTGATGAGCACCCCAGAAATCAATTTCGCCAGCAGACCCTTTATGGCAGCCCTGCCCAATAAATTGCGTTAAATAACAGCTGGAACGTGCCTTCCGTCTGAGCGCGATGCTGTACGCGAAATCCAAACAACACGATTTTGCCTTTGCCTTTCGTGAAGGTCACCGCAGCCGCCTTGCGAGCCAGCTTCTCTGCCCCCTGCGCGTAGCCAGAGACCAGGATGTCCTTGGCATCGTCTGGATACCAGGCCAGCACCGAGCGTTGCACATCCGGCGCAGGCGACGACGTTTGAAATGCGATCGGCGCGTCCACAAAAGCCGAAATTTCCGCAGGCATGCCGTAGCCGACGGGATGGTTGCGATCCACGTAAACGCGCAAGAGCGAGCCCGGGATATTGAAATCCGCTGTGGTTCCTCTTCGTCCTTCGCCGCCGCCCGCGGAATTGCGCACCGGCAGATTGAACTCTTCGCCGGTAAGCAACTCGCTCGCGTGCGCGAGCGCAATTAACGTTCCGCCTTTTTCGACGAAGTCCTTCAATGCATTCACCCCGTCTTTTCCGATGCCGCCGCTATATTCCGGCGGAAATTCCTCAAAATAGCCTTCCTTGCTGGGCCTGCCTTCGAGAATGATCTGCCGGGTTGTGTCCGGAAGGATGATCGCGTCGTACTTCGCGTTCAGATTGCCGGCCTTCACTTCCTTGTTCTCCACGTTCTTCAGCGCAAAGCCATACTGCTCCAGTACAAACCGCGTCCAGCCTTCGTCAATCGACGAAAAATACGGCTTGTAGACCGCAAGTCGCACCGGCTTCAGTTGCGCAGCTCCCGCAGGCAATGACGAAATGCCCTCAAGCCGCAGGTGAAGCTTGGCGGCATTGTCGCCCAGCTGTGGGTTCGCGGCAAAAATCGCCTGCGGCGCCTGCTCCGGCGGCTTGGCAATGTAAACGCTGCCGCCCGCTTTGTGCATGGCATTAATGAGCGCAGCAACATTGTTTTGCTTGTCCGCGACGGAATAGTAGCTGCTGGCGCCGCTGAGTCCGCCGCTGGGCCACGTTACGCTCTTGATGATCGTCGCCGACTGCTGTTCCTGCGCCGAAAGTCTGACCTTTTCCGCGCGCACCCCCATCATCAGAGGCAAAGACCATGCCGCAACGTCGTAAGGCTCCAGGATGCCGCTGTTCGCGGCCGGCCGCACTTCCGGATAGCGCTGGATACCCAGCATCTCGTCCACAAAACGCCCATAGGGCTGCGCCGTCGGAATCAGAAACGATTTGCCGTCGCTTGCGCTGCGCACCTCCACCCCGTGTTCGAGCATGAGCGCCGCAAGCCGCGTCGCCGTAACTGGGTCGCGTTGCTCGGTCACCGGAATGCGCCAGAATTCCGCGGCATCCGCCGAATGCACCGCTTCCGCGGCCATGTTCGCCACCCCGCGCAAGAGTTCATGCCGGTACTTCGACATCGTCTCCAGCGCCGCATCCGAAATAATCAGCTCGTAATCCATGATGTCCCGCAGCCGCCAGGTTCCTCCCGGCCATGGATTGGGAAAATTGATTTGCTGTTCGTAGGTGACCAGCCCCTTCGAGTTGCCCTCTAGTTCGGTGGGAGAAATTTGCATGGGAGTGGCGATGCGTGCGGAAGCCACCTCGGTCAGCACGCCGTACATGTTCTTCCACCAGCCCGTATTGCGCGTGCCGCCCGGCCAATACGCGTCAAACGAGTAGTTGTAAATCACGCCGGATTTTCCTGCTTCCTCCAGACGCCATCCCATGTCCGCGCCCACCAGGTTGTTGCCGCGGTGCACCAGCGGATTCACCAATTTCGCAACCGGATCGGCATTGGGAGGAATGTAAATGCGCGGTCCGTAGTATCCCATCTGGTGTTCGTCCAGCCAGAATTGCGGAAACCAATCGTGGTACACCATCTGATTCACGTTTTTCGTTTCGATTTGCGTCAGCATGTACCAGTCGCGATTGTTATCGTGACCCGTATAGTGGTGGTACAAATACGGCAGCGGCCCGCCCTCATATTTCGTGCCCAGATATTTCCGATACCACTCCGTGATCATGATTTGCCCGTCCGGATTGAGCGAAGGCAGCAGTAGGACGATCACATCGTTCAGCCGCCGCTTGGTCTCTGCATCCTGCGCCGTGGCCAGCTTGTAAGCCCATTCCATGGCCATTTGGCTCGAACCAATTTCCGACGCGTGAATATTGCACGTCAGCAGGAAAATCGCTTTGCCTTCGCCGGCCAGCGCGTCGATCCGCTCTCGCGACATTCCGCGCGGGTCCGCGAGCTTCCGCGCAATCTCTTTGTAGCGCTCTTTGTTGCGCAGGTTCTCTTCGCTGGAGATCACCGCCATGAACATTTCTTCGCCCAGCGTGGTTTTTCCCAGCGTCACAAACTCCACGCGGCCCGAGTTCGCCGCCAGCGCCTTGAAATAGGAAGCAATTTGTCGGTAATCCGCCAGTTGCCGGTCCCCGCCCACCTCAAACTTAAGAAAGGCCGAAGGCGAGGGCACCTCTGCGCCAGTCTTCTGTGCCAAAGCAGCCGACAACGGCAGCAGAGTGATGAACAGAAGGCACGTATAAAATCGTTTCCGTATTTTCATGGGTATCCCTGACTGAAGATTTACCGGCGCTCGCCAGCCGTTCGGCAGCCGGATTCAATCAGGGATTACTCCAAAAAACAAGTGCCGTCGTTGCGCCAACGATCGAGTCGCAAAGCCTCGCCGCCGTCAGCTAGTGTACCTACGCGGTTCGGACTGATTTTGCTTGCCGAACTCGAGAGAAATGCAAGCGCGAGCCCGTACTAATGAGCGTACACGCGCCGGTTCCGCACCGAAATGCTGGCGTTTCGGTGCCAACGTGGTTAATCTATTGATAGAAAGCGTATTCCAATGACCATCCGGGTTGAGCTGAATCCAGAGACCGAAGCCCGCCTGATTGCGGAGGCACGCGCTCAGGGCCTGCCAGTGGAAACCATCGCCGAGCGGTTGCTCAAAGAAGCCCTCACTGGCTCTTCTTTATCTCGCGGCCAGTTGGGTGTCGAGGAGTTCCACCGAATGCTGGCCGCGATTTCCGAGGGGGCTGAAAGAGTCTGTGTGGCAACTCTCGAACGCGCGATAATTTTGAGGCCCAGCGCTTGGCTCGCGCCTCGATGATGAGGAGCAAGGCGTCGCGCTGGTGGATCAGGGCGCCTACAGCAGCGGGGAGACTCTCCATAGGCGTGTCAAATTCAACGCCGTGGTGGCCAGCGCAAATTCCGCCGCCGCTTTCGACCGCCCTCTGAGCCGGAACCGCCTCATGCCACGCTGCTCCTTCAGTATTCCCAGAACCGGTTCGACCAATGCTTTTCGCCGCTGGTAGATCGCGCGTCCTGCAGGCGAGCGCAATTTCCGTCGCATGCGCTGTTGCGCAGGGTGATACGCAGGCACTTGCAACTTCCCGCCGCGATTCAGCACTCGGGCTAAATTAGAGTCCGGCACATACGCATCGATTTTTCTCTCTTCCATGGCCCGCGCGTTGTCGTTCGAGAAAAAACCGCTATCCGCGCTCACCCGTTGCGGTGGCTCGCCACACGCACGGGTCACCGCCTCGACCAGCGGAACTAACAACCCGTTGTCGTTGCCTTCCTGGCTGATCTGTTGCGCCAAAATCAAATGATCATCACTCACGGCCACGGTCGCCGTATATCCCAGCGTGAATCCTTTGCGGTCGCGCAGAAAGCGGCTGTCCCCGTCGGTGCGCGACAACTTCTGCAAACCCGCCTTCCTTAACCGCTCGAGTCGCACTGGAATCTGTTCCAGTTGCTGTTGCCACGCCGCGGTGCCCACCGCCGTCCCTGCACCCTCATTGGGATCTTCCCCGTCGCACTGCTGCTGCCAACGACGAATGCGACCGCGAATCTTCGCCCGCTCTGCTCGCAATTTCGCAACGCTCTCGATCGAATCCGCCGCCGCGTTCGCAGCAATACGCGTCGAATCGATAGCCACGTGCCCCAACTTTCCCATCCCTAGCCGCCGCGCCAACTCCACCACTTGTGTGAACGCATCGTTCAGCGCTCGTCCGTGCCGCTTGCGAAACTCGTTCAACGCCCAAAAATCCGGCTGCGCCCCGCCGGCCAGGTAGCGAAACGCCAAATCCTCGCGAATCCGCTGCTCCAATCGCCGCGAACTGGTGACCCCCAGCGCATACGCGTACAACCACACCTTTAACAGCAGCGCCGGGTGATATGCCGGATGCCCTTCGTCACTGTAGCTCTCCTCAAATTCCCGCAAATCCAGCTTCTCCACCGCGCGATGCACAAAAAAACAAAGATGCTCCTCGCCCAGAACGTCTCGCACCGTGGGCGGCAACAGATACGCCTGCTCCGGGTTGTACTCCAAAAAATTCCCCATCGCGCACCCCCCTGCGCGAAGTATAGCCGCTCTGTCCAGCCCAGTTGCCACACAGACTCTGAA
>Ga0210409_10001031_pt1 | contig 39089 bp, 33 predicted proteins | sample IncBWH17MmetaG_FD_161649 | JGI IMG/M metagenome (GOLD analysis project Ga0210409, IMG submission 161649) | Forest soil microbial communities from Barre Woods Harvard Forest LTER site, Petersham, Massachusetts, United States - Inc-BW-H-17-M | ecosystem: Environmental > Terrestrial > Soil >... | reverse complement strand
ATAGGCGTACTGAGTGCTGCTGCCATCGCCGGCGATCACCTGGACCAGTCGGCCAAGTTCATCGTAGACATAATTTGCACCGGCAGCGTGGGCAATACCGGCACACATAAAAACAGAAGTCAGAACGGCAATGACATGGCATCGTAATACAAGCTGCAAAATCAATGAAACCGCTGAAAATGCACTTTGCGCAACATGCTGCACGCGACGTATCGCCGCGCGGTTCGAATTCGCCATCTGCCCTGCTCCCTGACCCAATTTTATTATTACCGGCAACAAAACAACGCCGGCGAACTCTTCCATTCAAGCTATTTTCAGCAGTGAAGCAAATGGCAAATTGCGAAGCTACATTTTGTTACGCATTGAAATATATCTTTACGCCAACATTATGATTGATTAACAATTGCCTTAATATACCTAGAATAAAAAAAACCTTATTGTAGAAATTTTGCAACGAGGAAATATTTACACAAAAGAAATATTGACTAGAGCTAATTGGAAGGGTAGTAATAAAACAACCAGTCGGCATACCGCTCAAGCTGATTGAACTGCTCGAATGGCGCTACATAACCGCTGCGCCGAATCGGTCGATCTGTAGATGCACTATGCAGACCCATAATGCCTCCGTCAGGGGCGGAAATCAGCACCCAATCAGCCTTGCCAACCGGATCAGGGTAAGCCGAACGTAGATAACGACGTGTATCTGGATAACGTGGATCCTTCAGAAGTGCATCCAGAGTTGGAGGAAAGCGCTTTTGGCCAGGCGGGGTAGATTCAACATACAACTGGATAGCGGTGCGATATTGCCGACCAACATCAAGCAGGCGCTCTTCCGCGGTACGCCGAGCGACCAAGGCGCTGCTGGTCGCAACTGCAGACGTCAGCAGGGCCACCATGGCAAGAAATATCAGGAGCGCCAGCAGCGCAAATCCTTGCTGCCTTAGTGGCGACATCAAACCGTGCGGCGCGGGAATAGTACGTTGAATCTTTCTCATGACGCTATAACTGACCGAACGCGATGCCATCATGAGTGGCGCCAGAAGCACCACTGTGCAAATCAAAGAGCTTGCCCAATTTGACATCTTCCGGGGCGATCAGTACCCACGTGGCGGCACTGTTTGTAATGGGATCCACAGGTAGAGCCCGCAAGTATTTTTTGTCGACCAGTTCGTCAAGATCGTCTGGGTAGTGCCCTGTGTCAGAATAATACTGGTCAATAGTCTTGCGTACGACGCGAAGGTTCTCCTTCAGGATCACTTCCTTCGAGTAATCAAGACTATGAAAATATTTCGGCACCGATATTGACAACAGTAGCGCCACGATCGACAGGACAACCAGCAACTCGATCAGGGTAAAACCCTGCCCGGAATCCGCCCGCGCATTGCGATGGAATGTTTGGCGCATCTCGCTTACCATTTTCGATAAGCGATGCCATTGAGACCAGTTGCGGTCGACAAGGAGTAGACGTCGAATACATCCGCGCCTTCAGCGGGCGCGTCGGGCTCACTGGCATAGCTTCGCTTACCCCAGGTGTCTGCATTCGAGACTGACGCGTCCGACATCAGCGGGTCACGAGGAATGGCCCGCATAAAATATATCTTATGCTTGGCCGGATCACGAGCATCTTCGACACCACTTACCAGCACATCCAAGGTTGCTGGGTAGCCGCTGGCGCCAAGTATGCGGGCGATGCGACCGTTGTCGTAGGCACGTTTGTAGTCATCGATTCCCATTCGAATTTCGCGCAACGCGCGCGCTAGCGCCACCTCACGTGTGCGCTGCACCTCGACTTGCGCAACCGGCAATGCAATCGTCGCCAGAATCGCAAGGATTGCGAGGCTGATCAATAGCTCAAGCAATGTAAATCCACCCGGCCCGAGCAATCGCCTCTGGTACGCAAACATTTTGCCCAAGGGGAGGCTCGTCATGGCGCTGCCGTCACGGCAATAGTTTGTGTAGGAGGAGTCAACGCCAGTGGATTTCCGCCGACCACCGAAGGGGTGATCGATAGCACTTTGAGTTGCGTTGAAGGTGTCACTTTCAGCGGTGTTACATTTAACGTAACCAACGCAGCCTGGCCCGTAGCACCAACAGCAACGCTGCTGCTACGCGCATCGCTAACGAAAATCTGACCAGTCGACGCATCAATACGTTGCGTGAAAGTGGTCGCAGTGCCATCGGAGTTCAAAAACGCGCCTTCAGTTGCTTGATCGATCCGCAATGCAGTGGGGTCGTAGCCGATGACGAGATTAATACCGCTTACGCCTTGTCCGCTCGTCAAAACAAGCTGTTGTTGAGCGCTAACACCAACAACTCCTTGCGCTGCCCCAACCCAGGCCAATGCATTGGCACTGGCGACGCCCGGAACGCCCGCACCGTTAGGGTCGGCAATTGCTCCGCCGCCTGCATTTCCGGGATTTCCTACATTGCCGGCACCAGCACCACCCATAGTTGGGTTCGCAGCCCCTCCACTATTAGCCCCCGCCGCATTTGTACTGGCGGCTCCAGATGGCGTCGACGACACCGCGGGTGCAACACGTGTAGTGCTATCAGACCTCGGGCTGAAACCGCCAGAGCCAACGCCATGCAGGCTGGATTCGGTACCACTCTGGAAGTCGAGTAGATGCGCAGCAGGCAATGCACTGTTGCGTATCAGATGCGGGGTAATCGAAAGCACAATCTCCGTCTTGTTGTGCGTGCCGTTGTGATTAGAAAACAATCTGCCTAGATAGGGAATGTCGCCCAATCCCGGTATCTTCGTCACGGTGTCGGTATCGTTGTCGTTGATCAAACCGGCCAGTATCTGATTTTCGCCATCCTTTAACCGCAATACCGTCGAGGCGGAACGTGTACCAATCTGATAGGCAACGGTGCCTGCCGTCGTGGTGATCTGATTGGCGATATTACTCACTTCCAATGCCACTTTGATCGAGACTTCATTGTCGATGGTAATCACCGGAGTTACTTCAAGCTTCAGGCCGACATCAAGATACTGAACGCTCTGCGAGACAAATCCGGTCGCGGTCGCTGTAGAGGTGATGTTCGGCACACGATCGCCGATCAATATCTTTGCCGACTCTCGATTCTTGACCCGAATGCGTGGATTGGCCAATAACCGGATATCCGTATCGGTCGCGCTCAGGTTGATCGACAACGGATCGATAGTTGCACCTGTCGTACTGGTATTTGCATGAATCAGGTCTGCCAGCGTTACGGCGCCGCCACTGGTCGATGCGAGAGGCGACAGCGAAAGTTTAGTTGGATAGCTGACACCAATGTTTTTGAGCAGATTGCGATTGATCTCCAGGATTTCAACTTCCAGCATGGTTTCCGGCGTTGGTAAATCAGCCATGGAAACGATCTTTTCAGCCATTTCGATGGCTTCCGGCGTGTCACGCATGATGATCATGTTTTGATTTTTGTCGACCACCAGATCACGCGTTTTGAGAATTGTTTTTAAAGTGTTCGCCAATTGTTCAACATCGGCATTCGCCGTGTAAAACGTATGGACACTCAACGCCTGGTAGTCTTTCTGTTTTGCAGGCAGGTTCGGATAGATCATGATCGCATTGCGGCCGATGACACGCTGTTCCAGCTGGTTGGTCATCAGTACGACATCAAGTGCATCCTTGATCGTCACCCCTTTTAAAAATATCGAGGTCCGCTGATCACTCTTGATATCCTTATCAAGCACGAAATTGATGTCCGAAGTACGCGATAGTACTTCGAACACCTGTTTGAGCATTGCGTCCTTGAATTCAATCGACAGCTTGCGATTGAGCGCGGCCTGCAATTCAGGATCCATCGCCGGCTTGGATGCTTTGTCCATCACCGCTTTCATCAGACGCCGTGCAGCGTTGTTGTAAGGGTCTTCGGCCAGCACCGAATGCGCTATGCGCGTAGCCGCATCGTAATCTTTGGCATCAAAGGAAAACTGTGCGTCCAGCATCAGCTTTGCCAACTGTCCATCACGATCAATTTTTTCCAACTCAGCAGCAGCACGGCGATTATCAGGATCAAGTACCAGAATCCTGCGTAACAGTTGCGTACGCTCAGCTGCTGACGTTGACATCGATTGCTGGCTCAGCCAACGGTTGATGGCACGCTCGCGCAGACTAAGATAGGTTACTCGTAGCTGCGCATCCTGCGGATTCCTATTTAATGCTTCCTGCAGTTGCGCCATGCTGTCTTCAATACGCCCTTCATCGAATGCTTTGCGAGCACCTTGTTGTACCGCGATCTCACCGCAGGCAGAAACCGAGGCAATCGCGGCGACGAGTACAATGGCACGGCTGCCCGCTTGCAAAATGGTCGTGGCAAGCGGAAAAACGGCAAGAAAATTGGAACAGCGGATGCGGCCGAAATTCATGTAGGTCATTCAATCTGAAGGAAGGATTGCTCATGCGTCGGCAGATACTCAAAGGTAATTGTCGATGCGGTGATGGAGACAACTTTATAATCGTCGCCAACGGCATCAGATGCCTTGACGATGAACGTGTTGTCATTTTTTTCCAGGAATACGGTCCAGCCTTTTCCGCTGTCCTGCTTACCGAGATACTTAAACGGTAATTCGCGCGGGGCTTCCTGGACAGGTGCTGTGCTAGCTACCTGTATCGGCGCAAAGGAATGCGCAGCAAACAAATTTGCACGGGGCTCGGTCACACCACGCCCAATCAAAGACTCGCGCGGCAGTACAGCCAATAACATCGCTGGCGTCGTCGCCGCTGATACTTTGCCGCTGGCAGTTTTACTGACTACGGTACCGGCAGCGGAAGATTGGACGCTATTGTGCGGATCTCGCACTACCGCAGGCGCAACATCTGCGCTTGGCGCACGGTCTCCAAACACTGCTATCGCGGCGGCGGCCAACAATAGGATGGCCAGAATCCAATGGCGCCGCGTCATCGCTTAACCTCGGTTGAAGGGACGATCGCGGAGGGTAATTCTGTTGCGTCAATCACGCCATGCGATACAGGGTTAGCTGTCAACAGTGACGCAGCCGGCTTTATTCCGATTGCTTCTAACGAGGTACCCGGCGCAGTTGGCAATAAATACAATGTGAAGCGTACCTTTGCTTCGACCCCATCTGTTGCTACGGCCTCACGCCGGAACGCAATAGCATCCAGTGATGCAAACGGCAGCTCCAGCAGTACATCTTCGCAAAATGCCTGCAACGCCGGATAGGCACCTTTTACCGGCAGCGTTACTTCATAAGTTAGAAAGCCGCCTTGTGGACTGCTTCCGACCCGGTACTCTCCTTCAGGTAACGCCACTGCGTGGTGACGAGCAATCGCAAAGATGGCCTTGATATAGTGTTCCGTACGTTCTGCATGGCCCAAGGTATCAGTGAATAGCTGTTGCCGCTGAGCAGTCTGGCGCGGGCCGTCCGCAGCGACCTTTGAGGCAATGTCACCGCGTCCGTGGACCCAGTCGCGAACGTCTTGTGCTACCTGCTCACTATGGCGCTGCTCCCACGCCAGGCCGATCGTAAAATACGCAGTACCAAGCGCAAGCAACACCAAGCCAATCCAATGCAGCAGACCCGCCCGCCTGCAAGCGAGGGACAATTGCAATGCGATGTTACGTATCGAAAACGCTGTCATCGAAAAAGATTTCATTTCATCGTCTTTCCGTTGGCAGTCAGCGATAGCGTGACCGAAAAGCGAAGGACATTATTAGGATCCTGGGCATCCAATTGATGTCGTTTCATGCTCACTGCCGAAAAAACAGCTTGCTGTTTCAGGCTCGCTACATAGTCCAGCATCGCTTCCGGTGAAGCAGCCTCGGCTGTCAGACGTAATAGCTGGTGTTCGGGATCAGGATCCAGCGATAGCAAAGCAATCTCCGGAGGCGTGGCGACTTCAATTGCATCGAATAAATCGCGCCATGGCAAATTTAAATGACTTACCGCCTCATTGATGGCTGTGACCTGGGGAGCACTTAATATCACGGCTGGTGCCCGATGGGCCACAGCCGAGGCAGCGTCCTTTTGTCGTTCTATAGTTAATCGCGTCTGCAGCCGTTGATACTGTCGCTGCCAGCCATTGGCGTGCCACAGTGCGCCAGCCGCTAACACTAGCCCCGATACCAGCAATGTCAGCCCGAAAGCGCTGCCACCCAGACGCTGGCGTCGAGATGGAGCGAAATCAATCGTCAACAACTTCACGCTACTGGCTCCTGTATCGGACTATTTGGACGTAACGCCACAATATTGACGTCACCAATACGCTGGCCGTGTAAGCTGTCGATTGCTCCGCCTGCTACCTGACTGACATACAGCGTCGGTGGCAACGGCCGGTCCCAGCGCAGCGACTCGCGCATCAACAACGCTTTCAACGCCTCGGCGCTTTCCGGGGGAGATCCTATTGATAAATTGACGGCCGTGATATGTCTGCCCGTGCCGGCTGAGAGCAATAAATGCCGACTGCCAATCCTGGCAAACCAACTATCGGATTGGCGCATACGATGTGCACAATCGTTCCAGATCCAGACACTTTCTGGCTTCACCCCTCCGGAGAACCAGCCGCCAGTTTTTAAGCCGGACAACAATGTCGTCATCAATACGCGCGGCACGGCACACACCAGGAAAGGTCGGCCAACAGCCCAATCGGCTTGCATGACCCAGTCTGCCGCCTTGTCACCGAACAAGGTCGCAAAGCGCAATGTGGCAATCGTCTGTAGATCGGTGAAACTATTCACCTGTTCGGGCGGCGTCACGATGAAATACCGCGTCAACCGGTCGTCGATACTGATAGGCACTTCCCGGCCGCGCGGCACATGAGCAGACAGCAATTGCTGCAAACGAGACTGTAAAGTGGATGCAGCAATCTGGGCGACATAGGCAACACTCGCGCATACCCGCCACGAAGTCTTCCGAGTACGCGTCGCCAACGTCAAGGTATCGACGCCCAGCAGAAGCTGGAAGCGGTCAGGATTGAAGCGTGACACGCTTGACCTCTTCTAATGTGGTGATTCCTCGCCGCGCCAAGTCGAGTGCCACCTCGCGCAGGCTACGGGTACCGTGCCGGGCAGCGGCATCCTTAATCTGGCGCACCGGCGCTTTTTCGACAATCAGCTCACGGATTTCATCGTTGAGAGACAAGATTTCTGCAATTGCCGTGCGACCTTTGTAACCAGTACCTCGACAATCACCGCAGCCTGTTCCCGCACGCAAGCGAAACGCGCTAACATCAATCGCCGACATCCCAAGACGTTCGAGTTGTTCCGCATCAGGCACGACATCGACAGCACAGTGCGGGCAATTATTACGTACCAGTCGCTGAGCCCATATGCCATTCAAGGCGGAAACGAAAGCATAAGGATCAATGCCCATGTGCGTAAAACGGCCAAAAACGTCGAATACATTGTTGGCATGGACAGTTGTCAGCACCAAGTGCCCTGTGAGCGCCGATTGCACCGCAATCTCTGCCGTCTCACGGTCACGAATTTCGCCCACCATGATCTTGTCCGGGTCGTGACGCAAAATCGAACGCAACCCGCGTGCGAAAGTCAGTCCCTTCTTGTCGTTGACAGGGATTTGCAGAATACCGGGAAGTTGATATTCGACCGGATCCTCGATCGTAATGATCTTGTCGCGACCGTTATTCACTTCGGTCAACGCGCCATACAATGTGGTAGTTTTGCCAGAACCAGTGGGTCCCGTCACCAACAACATGCCGTAGGGTTCATCCGCCAGCCGACGTAAGGTACGTAGCGATTGCTCATCGAACCCCAGCGCTTCCAGTGATAGGGAACCATAGGATTCAATCATCGCGCGTTTATCTAGAATCCGGATCACCGCGTCTTCACCGTGGATGCTCGGCATAATCGACACGCGCAAATCTATATCTCGACCACTGGATTCAACCCGAAAACTGCCATCCTGTGGGGTACGGCGCTCTGAGATATCCAGTTCGGCCAGGACTTTCAGACGCGAAATGACTTGCCCAGCCAATTCACGCCCACCAATTGAGCGTGCATGATCCAATACGCCGTCGATGCGGTATTTGATGGTGAGGCCTGATGTCGTACTTTCGAGGTGAATGTCGGAGGCAGCAGCCTTCAGCGCGTCATACAGGGTCGAATTAACCAGCCGTACTGCAGGACTGGCGGCGACATTGAGCGACGCAAACGACAACACCTCCGCCGAACGCCCATCGCGGTCGCCATCACTTCCATCGGCGACGATGTTATCGACCGCCCGAACAAATTGTTCCTGTTTACTTAAATAAGCCTGAATATCAGCCCGCAGCGCCAGATGAAACGACAGCGGTTGCGGGCAACGAGCGCTGAGCCACGTCTGCAAATCAGCATCGAATGGATCGCCGATAACGGCCAAGACACTGCCAGCCTGTTCTAACAGTACAACTTGCCGCTGCATGGCATCGGCCAGCGATAATAGAGAGAACAAAGGCGTCGTCAAATCCATGTCGGCAGTTTCTATCACTGGCCAACTGAACATGGCTGCCAGTGCAGCCACCGCTGCACGCCCCTGCTCGGGATAACGCTCTTCAATCTCGGCCATGACCGATCGACCAGCCGTTCGCGCAGCAGCGCGCAAGTCTCGCAAGATGGCGGCATCAATCAACAATCCGGTCTGCGGACTCGGCATTGCTGCCGCATGGTTGGCCTGCGGCATAAACGCTGCCGTCAATGCGACAGAAGTGGGATCAAGGAAGGTCATTGTAATGTCGTCGCCAAGTCAAAAATCGGCATATACAGCAGGACGACGATGCCCCCCACTACAAGCCCGATGACCATCATCAAAATCGGCTCGAATGCCCTTGTAAAGCGATCGATGAAGCGCGTGATGTCGCCTTCGTAGAAGTTCGAAGCCTGGATCAGCATGTCGCCAAGCTGACCTGAACGCTCACCAACACGCAGCATTCTGTAAGAAATGGCCGTCGTCAGCTGACACTCCTGAAACGAGTCAGAAAACAATGCGCCCGATTCGATGGCGGCACGTGCCTGCTGCAAATGCATCAGTACGCGACGCGAAACAACACCTTCGCTCATCGCCAATGCAGAGACAATCGGAATGCCGCTTTCTAGCAACATGCCTAATGTTAGATATAAGCGGGAAGTTTCATAGAGGCGTATGCGTACGCCCACGCCGGGCAATCGCGCGGCCCAGCGCGACAATGCACCTGTGCGCGACAAATGCCAGAACGATCCAGCTACTATCGCCACCAGGAACAATGTTATTCCTCCGACCATCGCTGTATTGGTCGACACGAACGCACCAAATTTCAGCATCAACGCCGACATAAAAGGTAGTTCCCGGCCTGTATCTTGATAAATGGTGGCGAACCGTGGCACCACGTATCCGCCTAAGAAAGCCGTCACGGCCGTTCCGACCAGCAATAGAATCGCCGGATAGATCGAAGAACTGATGATTTTGTTACGCACAACATCAACACGCTGCTGATAAGCGACATAACGTGCCAATACTGACGGGATATCACCAGTGCTTTCTGCTGCTTTCATCAATCCAACCAGTAGCGGCGGGAAGACATCAGGCAGAGTGGTCAATGCGTCGGAAAAACGAGAACCGTCTCGTATGGTGTTGATAAGACGTTGTAGAACAGTGCGCGATTCGCTGGCAGCATCTTTTTCGATCAGCCCTTCCAACGCCTCCATCAATGTCAGGCCTGCAAGTAATAGAGCATGTAATTCCTGACAAAACAACAGCACCGAGAACTGGCGTCGGCGCCAGCGTAACCCCGACATGCGTTGACCAATCGCTTGCAATGTAACGATCTGCAGAGATTGGCTTTCTAACTGACGTCGAGCGTCCGCCTCGCTAGCCGCCTCAATGATCAGGCGCGATAGTTCGTTTGCCGGTGACAGAACACGGATATCGAATCGCATGGAAAGAACGTCGAGGTAGTCGTTGGATACAAATGATCGACTTACGGCAGCACAATATCGGCGTCTTCGCCTGTACCACCTGGCTGTCCATCTTTGCCATAACTGACTATTTCCATGTCGCCGCGCGCGCCAGGAGTCCGATACAAATAGGGATGCCCCCAGGGATCGAGTGGAATGGCGGTCTTCATATAGGGTCCATTCCATTTGGCGGCATCGTTCGGCGGCGCTACCATGAGCGCTTGCAATCCCTCTTCATTCGTTGGATAACGTCCTACATCCAATCGAAAAGTGTCCAAGGCCTTGTCGAACGCATCCATCTGGCTTTTAGCGACCGTCACTTGCGACTTGCCAACCTGAGAAAAATACTTGGGCCCAACGTACGAAGCAAGCAGCCCAATAATCACCAGCACCACCAGCAACTCCAACAATGTAAAGCCGCGTACCCGTCGGGGCAACGAGAACAAGCGCGCGTTTGACGAGATGAAAGAGTATCGGATAGGCATGGCACTCAAAAAGAGAAAGATCAAAAGGTGGACGAAGGCATGGCGCGAGCGGCTTTATCAGGACTGGCCAGGCAATCGATAAGTCTTACCGCCGGTGACCGGGGGCAGCATCTGTTCTGCCACCCGTGAGGCTTTTCGCTGCGCCTCTGTGGGCATCAATGCTTTCAACGACTCGGGACTGCTGGTCAGCGATTCGAGGAATGTGATTAAATCCTGCCGCTCCGGTGGTGTTAGTAATAATGGATGTCCTTGCTCATTACTGCGGTAAAACACTTCCAAATCGACCGCCTCAGCCAGCGTTTTAACGCTACCGTCGTGCATATAAGGCGCCGTCATCGCAACATTGCGTAAAGTCGGCGTACGGAATGTACCAATATCTTGTGGCTGCAGCGTCACCACGAAACGCCCCAACTCGGCAAAATCATCATCCGTCAGCACAATATCGTCGATGGGTACACCGCGTAATTTTTCGGCCGACAATTTTACGGTCAACTCGGCAAGACGCGGCGCGATCTGGTTCAAACCGACTGACAATGCGTGAAATTCGTTATCGGTGAAGAGCGCGTTTCCTTTATCAATCGTGTGGCATTTGACACATGCCGCCGCACCGACGAACAGCTTGTAGCCCCGCAGCGCCCCCTCCGACATCGCATGCGCATCGCCACCATAAAGATATCGGTCAAACGGCGAGTCACCGACTATTAAGGTCTTTTGGTAAGTCGCCAACGCGCTCACTACACGATCGATCGTGATATCGCTCGCCGAGCGCGCGTCGAAAACACGCTTGAAATCCGCCAGATAATCCTTATCGCGACGAATCACCGCCAGCACGGCGTCGTGATCCGGCTGTCCCATTTCTCGCGGATTAATCAGTGGTCGCAAGGCCTGATGCTCAAGTGTATCTTCGCGACCATCCCAGAACTGGGTCGGGTTATAACCGACGTTCAACAAGCTTGGCGCGTTACGGGTGCCCACTTTATTTCCCACGCCACGCGACACGTCGAGGCCGTCAGCAAAGTACTTGTCTGGTTGATGGCAACTGCTGCAACTATGCAAACCATCAGCGCCCAATCTGTTGTCGTAGAACAGCTTGGCTCCCAAACTCACCAATCGACCATCCCTGACTGGAACGCTGGAAGATATTGATGCCCCTGATGAGGAGGGAAATGGCGGCAAGCCTAGTAAGCGGTTGAGGCCTGATTGACCGGTAACGGGAGAGTTCTGCGAGTAAGCCACCGGCAAAGAAACGCTTAGCAAACAAACTAGTCCGACAAGCACGCGATGGCCACAAATTTTTCCAAAGATGTTCATGCTTCTCGCGCCGCCGCTTCTCTACTCAGGCCATGCCTTCTCTTGCGCATACGCAGCGAAAATAAGGAAAACCAAGATTTTTTAGTTAGACATGTAGCTTTTGGCTACAAAAAGTGGGCAAAGTTTATCATGAGAAACTTGCAGGGATATAAATTTTACCCACAGGAATGTTGTATATAGACAACGATTTTACTGCAAACAATGCCACATGATTATGAACTCAGCGTTTTGCTTAATCACCCGACTTTCGTCGCCCCCATTTTCATAGAGCGCAACTGACAGAAAGACGCAATCAAGTTTTTATTGGCAGTTTCGTCTTTACTCGGACTCGTATGGGCGTAAAAACCTGATTTTAAGTTTGACCTCGGGAAAACGGCAACCTCGGTAACTTGCCCGGTTCTCCCTTGGTAACTATTTGATTTATATAGGATTAGATGGTTACCATTCAAAGGTAATCTTTGGTAACTGAAAAGGTAACCCCCACTCTAAGTCTTTGATATGTATAACTAGTATTTTTATTTATATTACCTTCTACTATGGTAACCAGATTACCCCAAGGTTACCCCGACGTTAGCTTTTATCAAAACCTTCAAAGCCTTATATTACAAGGCTTTACGGCCGATTTTTAAAAAAGGTTACCAATGTTACCGTTTTCCCGAGGGGGGTCTAATTATTAGCGACCATTACCCCTAGACGAAATAGTCGGCATGTTCCATTGGCATTTCGTTCCTGTCACTATATGCTCAACTCATGTTTGTCGACCATATTGATACAAAACGAACGCAATTTCTGTAAGCGAGTGAATGCACGTCATGGCCCTTCTTATGGTCTGAATTTTGGAACTGACGGAAAGCCGCTGATACGGAATTAAGACGACGTGTCAAGAAACCAGTTGTTATGTTGAGAATATCCCATTGAATTAACAAGATGACTAAATCTGCGACACCGAACTATAGTCGTAGCGCGAATTTGTTTCTAAATAACGACAGATTTTTAGTGTATCTTGAGCCTTCTATGACTTTTTTAAAAATCATTTACGCAATCCCCAATTTTTACTATCAGAAGACTTAACTCATTGATTTTAAATAAAATTGATTTCCGGCCTCGGGCACCAAATACTAAAAGGCTCTCAGCGATGAGGGCCTTTTTCATTATTTCTGCCATACCTCAGAATATTGTAGTATCGCTGGTATCGCGGATTACCTTTTGACAATCAATTGCTTGGGGTAAAAATGAGAAATGTATTGCTCACACTCGCTGTGATCATTTCGGCCAGCGGCTGCGCCACGCAGCCAACTCCCATTAACAGTGCCCGCTCGGTACCGATGGAACGGATATTCCGTGCCGATGCGCTGCCGCTGGCAAATAGCGCCCGCGCAGTATTTGTAAGGGATGGCGGAACCTCTGGCGCCGCCGCATACCAGCAGCTGTATATCGACGGCAAAAAAGCGGCCTCGTTGAATCCGGGTGAAAAAATCGAATTCATGCTCACGCCGGGCCAGCATGTTTTCGGCGCCCTGCCGGCTGACGTCTTTAACACCCAGTTGCTGAACACGATCAATCAGGACCTGAAGGCTGATCAAAGCTATTTCTACCGCATTCAAACGGAAAGCAATTCCTTGCGTGCAACTGTCCAGCGATTTGTACCGGGCTATCAATAGGCCGGGCCGGCGTTGACTCTGCATCCTGCCGCTCCCGGCCGCAGAATCCGGAATGGTTTACACAGCTGGCCCGGACGACAAAATGCCGGGCAACAGCCCGGCACTTGACCTGCACCTACTGTTTACTTGGCGGCGACAGTGATGGCCGATGTGTCGACGCTCTTCACGCCCTTCACTTTTCCAGCAATATCCTTGACGTGATCGATCGCATCCTGGGTTGCCAGGGCGCCGCTCAGCACCACTACGCCGTGCGTCGTCTTCACGCCGACGTCAAAGCCCTTGCTCACGCTATCCGCCAGAATTTCGGATTTCACCTTGGTGGTGATCCAGCTGTCGGAAACCACCCGCTTGGTCTTGGCGACGTTCTTGTCGACCTTGTCCGCGGCCACGCCGTTGGATGGCGTGGTCAGGTTATTGTCGACGCTCTTGACTCCCTCCACCTGCTTGGCGACCGCTTCCGCTCTGGATTTTGCGCTCGCGCTACTGGCGGCGCCGTCCAGCGTCACCACGCCGTTGGTCGTCGTCACGCTGACGTCAGACTTGCCCATACCGTCGGTCGTCATCAGCTTGGCCTTGATGGTGGTGGTAATCCCGGCATCCGTCACCGTGGCGCCGACGCCATCGCTGTGCGCCTGCGGGGCGGCGGCATCGGCAGCCATCGCGGCAGGGCCGGCAAGGCTGACGCCGAAAGCCGCAACGATCAGGGCGTTGCGAAGGGATTTTTTGTAAAGGATGGATGTATTCATATGATTTCTCCTGTGTATTGTCTGCGGCGCTGACCTTGCAGAAATGTGAGTCAGCAAGAGCCCGGCAGAACAAAAGACGGCCGTGCCGCCCTCTGCTGCCCATGGAAGCTGCTTAAGTCCATGGCAAGAGTTTGCCGCAGCAGGCAGATACTGTCCGTTCGCTATCACACATAGGGAGGTATTAACGCCGGATCGCAGCGGCAATCCAGCGCCAGGCATGCCTGCTAGCCCGCAGAGGGAGACAAGGCAACGCTGCGCGTCACCCCCAGGGACATCAGGCGTTGCGCCATGCAGAAAATAAACAGCAGGACGCCAATCACGATTTTGGTCCACCAGGAACTGAGCGTGCCGTCGAATGCGATCAAGGTCTGGATCAGGCCCAGGATCAGCACGCCGGAAAGGGTCCCCGCGACGTAACCATAGCCGCCGGTCAGCAAAGTGCCGCCAATCACCACCGCGGCGATCGCATCCAGCTCGGTGCCTTGCGCATGCAGGCCGTAGCCGGACAGCATATAGAACGAGAACAAGACCCCGGCGAGCGCCGCGCAAAAGCCGCTGAAGGCGTACACCAATACCTTGGTGCGCCCCACCGCCAGGCCCATCAGCAATGCCGACTGTTCATTGCCGCCGATGGCGTAGACGGCGCGTCCGAAGCGGGTGTAATGCGCAATATAGATCGCCAGCGCCAGCATGATCATGGCGATCAGCACGCTGGGCGAGACGAAGGCGCCGAACACGCCGATCCTGGCCTGCGACAGCGTCACATACAATGGCTGGTCGATCGTGATGGAATTGATGCTGATCAGGTAGCACAGGCCGCGCGCCAGGAACATTCCCGCCAGGGTGACAATGAACGCCTGCAGCTTGAAAAAATGGATCAGCGCGCCCATGAAAGCGCCGAAAGCGCTGCCGATCAAGAGCACGCAGGCAATCACCAGCAGCGGCGGCCAGTGCCAGTACTGCAGCAGGTAGGCCGAGATCATGGTGGTCAGCGCCAGCACCGAGCCGACCGAGAGGTCGATGCCGCCGGACAGGATGACAAACGTCATACCGATCGCAATCACCAGCAGGAAGGCGTTGTCGATCAGCAGGTTGAGCACTACCTGCAGGGAAAAGAAGCCGGTATAGGCGACCGAGCCGAGGCCAAACATCAGCAACAGCAGGACCACCGTCACCATCGATGTGAAATAGGGAGATGCGAGCAGCGCGCGGAATGTTTTCATCATTCTTTTCCGGTTGAACGGCGAACCCTGGACCCGGCGCCAGACAGACGCGGCATCAGATGGCGGAATTCCTTCGATTGCGACAGGCAGACCGCAAACACCACCACCGCCTTGACCACCATGTTCACTTCCGGCGGCACGCCCATCGAATAGATGGTGTAAGTCAGCGCCTGGATGATCAGGGCGCCGACCACGCTGCCGGCCAGGCTGAACTTGCCGCCGCCTAAAGAAGTGCCGCCGAGGGTCACCGCCAGGATGGCGTCCAGTTCCATCAGCAAGCCGGCATTATTGGCATCCGCGCTCTTGATGTTGGAACTGATCATCAGCCCGGCAAGACCGGCGCAGGCGCTGCAAAACATGTAGACAAAGAAAATCAGCGCCGCGGTGCGGATGCCGGCCAGCCGTGACGCCACCGGGTTGATGCCGACCGCCTGGATGAACAAGCCCAGCGCCGTTTTTCGCATGAGCATGGCCACCACCAGGAAAACACCGAGGGCGATGTACAAGGAAAACGGCAGGCCGAACAGATAGCCGCTGCCCAGATAGAAAAACGGCTGGTAGTAGACCGTGATGATCTGGCCGTCGGTCAGCAGCTGCGCCAGGCCGCGGCCGCCGACCATCAGGATCAAGGTAGCGATGATCGGCTGCAGGCCCAGCGAGGACACCAGGAAGCCATTCCAGACGCCGCACAGGAGCGCGGCCCCCAAGGCCGCTGCAATCGCCCATGCCATGGGTATGCGGCTGGCATATTCCGGCACGCCGCCGTGCATCTGCAGCGTGCCGCCGATCAGCAAGGCCGCAACGGTGCCGGAAATCGCCACTACCGCGCCGACCGAGATATCGATGCCGCGGGTGGCAATCACCAGGGTCATGCCCAGTGCCGTCAGTATCAAGGGCGCAGCACGGTTGACGATATCGATCAGGCTGCCATACAGATGGCCGTCTTTCCACTCGAGACGGAAAAAACCGGGGATCATGAAGAAATCAACCGCCAGCAGCAGCGCCAGCGCGGCCAAAGGCCGGAACAAGGGATGCCGCGCAAAATCCACAAGCTGTCCGATCGGCGCGGAAGGCACAGATGCCGGCTGCCCTTCCTTGACGGCGTCCGGGTCCAAGGGAATGCTCATGCGGACTCCCCGGCAATCACCTGCAACACCGAATCCTCATCGAGCTCGCCGCGCAGATATTCGCCGCAAGCTTTGCGGTCGCGCAACACCAGCATGCGGTCGCTGACCCGCAATACTTCCGAAATCTCAGAGGAAATGAAGAGTATCGCCATGCCCTTGCGGCACAAGGCGATGACGTGTTCCATGATCTCCTGCTTGGCGCGGACATCGATGCCGCGCGTCGGCTCGTCCAGGATCAGCATGGCCGGGTCGGTAGCCAGCCAGCGCGCCAGCAGAGCTTTCTGCTGGTTGCCGCCTGAAAGCGAGCTGATCGGCGTTTCGATACCCGGCGTCTTGATGCCCAGCCATTTGACGTAGTCGTTGGCCAGCGCCTGCTGCCGCCTGCGCGGGATCACGTGCAGCAAGCCCGCCCTCGCCTGCAACGCCAGGATGATGTTCTCCCGCACCGACAGCTCCAGTATCGCGCCCTCCTTCTTGCGGTCCTCAGAGCAGAATCCGATGCCGGCGGCGATTGCATCCCGCGGCGAATGGAATTTTTCGATTTTTCCTTTTATCTGCATCGTGCCGCTGTCGGGCTTGTCCGCGCCGAACAGCAAACGCGCCGTTTCGGTCCTGCCGGAACCGAGCAAGCCGCACAAGCCCAGCACTTCGCCGCCGCGCAGGTCAAGATCCAGCGGCGCCAGTATGCCATTCCGCCCCAAGCCCCTGGCCTGCAGCACGGCTGGCTGGCCACCATCCACCTGTGGCTCGGCACGACCGCTGACGACATCGGGATTGGCCGGCGACGGCATTGGGCTGCCGACCATCTTGTTCACCAGGTCCAGCCGGCTGAGCTGGCTGGCCAGGTATTCGCCTTCAAGCAGGCCATTGCGCAAGACCGTAATGCGGTCGGAAATTTCGTAGGTCTGCTCCAGGAAATGGGTCACGAACAGAATCGCCATGCCCTGTTCGCGCAGCTTGCGCAAGACTTCGAACAGCAGCTTCACCTCGGCGTCGTCAAGGCTGGAGGTCGGCTCGTCCAGAATCAGTACCTTGGCTGAAATGCTCAAGGCACGCGAAATCGCCACCATTTGCTGGATCGCCAGCGGATACCTGGAGAGTGGGGCCGCCACGTCGATCCTGACATGGAGGTCGCTCAGCAGCTGCTGCGCCTGCAGCTGCATGGATTTCCAGTCGATCGCACCGTATTTTTCCGGGTAGCGGCCGATGAAGATGTTTTCAGCGACCGACAGGTTGGGGCAAAGATTGACTTCCTGGTACACGGTGCTGATGCCAAGGCTTTGCGCCTCCAGCGTCGAACGCGGCTGCACCGGCTGGCCATGCAAGAGTATGCGGCCGCTGTCGGGCGCATAGACACCGGTCAGCACCTTGATCAGGGTCGATTTGCCCGCGCCGTTCTGTCCCATCAATGTATGGACTTCACCGGGGTATAGCCGCAGGGCGACATCGTTGAGCGCCGCCACGCCGCCGAACGCCTTGCAGATGCCGCTCAATGCCAAGGCTGGCGCGGCGCTGTCCTGCGCCTCGCCGGTAGTGCCGATCACCGTTTTACTCATCCGCCTGCGATCCCCAGATGCTCATGCAAGATGGCGCTCAGCGCACCATCATGAAAAATACGACAGCGCGCAAGGCGCGCCGTCATCCGGATCGTCGGTTCAGTATTTGCGGTTCGGGAATTCCTTGGCGGCGACTTCCGCCGGGAATACGCTCTCCTCGGTGGTAATCCGCTTGGGCACTGTCTCGCCGGCCACAACCTGCTTCGCCACTTTCATCAGCTGCGGTCCGAGCAAGGGGCTGCACTCCACCGTGACATTCAGCTTGCCGGCCATCATCGCTTCAAACGCGCCCTTGACCCCATCCACCGAGATCACCAGGATATCCTTGCCGGGTTTCAGGCCAGCCTCTTCGATGGCCTGGATCGCGCCTATCGCCATGTCGTCGTTGTGGGCGTACAGCACATTGATTTTCTTGCCGTCGGTCTTGAGGAAGGCTTCCATCACTTCCTTGCCCTTGGCGCGGGTGAAATCGCCGGTCTGCGAACGGATGATCTTCAGATGCGGATTGGCGGCGATGGTTTCGGCGAAGCCGCTCTTGCGGTCGATTGCCGGCGCCGAACCGACCGTGCCTTGCAATTCGACGATATTGATATCGCCGGCAGGCATGCTCTTGGCACGCTCCAGCAGCCAGCGGCCGGCGCGGCGGCCCTCTTCAACGAAATCCGAACCGATGAATGTCACGTACAGCGACTTATCCTTGACGTCGACCGCGCGGTCGGTCAGGATCACCGGGATCTTGGCGGCTTTGGCTTCGCCCAGCACAGTGTCCCAGCCGGATTCCACCACCGGGGAAAAGGCAATGACGTCGACTTTTTGCGCAATGAAGGAACGGATCGCCTTCACCTGGTTTTCCTGCTTCTGCTGTGCATCGGCGAATTTCAGCGTCACCCCGGCCTGCTTCGCCGCATCCTTGATCGACGCGGTATTCGCGGTGCGCCACTCACTCTCCGCGCCCACCTGCGAAAATCCCAGGACCAGCGCCTTCTCGGCACAGGCGCTGGACGCGATTCCGAATCCTAGCCCCAAACAAAGCGCTGCGTTCAACATCGTTCTGCGTGTCATTCTCATTGCTTGTCTCCGTTAATTTATCGGCATTTTTCTGCAACGCAAATCGCTAGTCTGACCGGCGCGACAGCACCATCCTTCCGTCATTATTTTTTTACGGTATAAAAGATTTTGGGGGATGTGCGCGCACCATACTAGGAGGGAAGCTGCGGACTATCCAATGAAATTTTTCAATGGCGAGATACCCATTTCGGTATCGGTTCTGCACAATTCTCCGGACAAAAAAAAGCCCGCTAACTTTCGTTGCGGGCTGAATCCAAACCTTGAGAGGTGTTGGAGGAGACAGGATCACTATATCGCAGCGCAGCATATTCGTCTGCTTGATTGTTGTGATATCTGATATTCATCATACAAATATTAGCTTGACGGTATTTGCGCGTTGCATCAAGAGTCGCGCCGACCTAGCGATGGCGATGGTGCTCGCAGCTCGCCGACAGCCGTCAGATTAACTCCTCAGCGGCCGACGCTTCCTCAACGAGTTCTAATTATCTGAGCGCTGTATGTCTGTCTTCCCATTCATATCAATTGTCATCCGAAACATTTTTGTTTCACCCGCTCGTAACACCGTTTCTCTTTGAGTCCAATCATCTTTCCCGATCCCACATAAACCTTTACCAGACGGATCACGGCCAGTTCGCAGCAGAAGCTCTCCCGGCTCGACATAAAAGCTAGCAGTTTCAGCGGTATCCAATCTTGCTGACAAAACATTGTTAATGGATAGCGCATAAAAGCAGCCACTGCCCAAATGCCCAACGTCACGGGTAACGACAAGCTTAGAGGTGGTGCTGCCCGTCTTGTTTTGGTAAGCCAGCAATCGATCTTGCGGCGCTGTCTTTATTTCTGACATGGATGGAGGTGTAGTAGCGCAGCCAGCCATCACAGCCACGAACCCAAGCAGCCCAATTATTTTCAACATCGCGTCCCTTTAAAATTTTATTCTGAATTTTGATTGCCCTGCACCTTGGTTGCGACTTGCATCAAATTTACCTTTGAGAACCTTGGATTTGCATTCGGCAGAATCATGCCGTTTGTTGCCGTCTTGCCTCAACAACGACAATCTTTCGCATCACCATATATTTACCCCTAAAATTGCCGGGAGCCATCTTTGCAGAAAATCAACTATCTTGCAAGTGATTTTACTGACAACATCCCGAAGCATTGACCGCACAGCGAGATGAATGCAGAGAATCTTCTGACGGAAGGTCTAACTTACTAATAGGGAGCCGCTGCAAGACAAATGTACCGACGTCAAACAGGTATAAGAGATTCTGGGGGATTGCGGTTTCGAGGTATTGGCTTCCGATGAAGAGCTAGCCAGCGTTTCACAAACCAAAAAGGTCAGGAAAGAGAGATACCAATGGGGCTTGAAAGAGATAAACGGATTTGCTACAAGCCAGATGAACCCAAGACCAGCAATTCATCGATAGAAAGAAAAACGGGTAAGTCATTGAACAAATAAGAATAACTCTTATCAGCCAACAACTTACCCATATATTCTTGGAGGAGGCGGTGGGAGTCGAACCCACGATACAGGTTTAAGCCCATATGCTTCCTTAGCAGGGAAGTGCCTTCGACCACTCGGCCACGCCTCCAGACTTAGACGGCTTTAACAACGCCGCGTTAAGGACACGAATAATAACTTTTCATAGGGCATCGGTCAATAACGCTATGCCAAATTAACAGCTTTTTTTGAAAAATTTTTCAAAACCCTCTGAAAACCTGCTGCGCGACCCGGTCTCAGACCAAATCGGCGCAGCGATGCTGCGATTTTCAGAGATTCGCGCTGATTTACGCGCTTTCCAGGCCAAATGCCTTGTGCAGAGCACGTACCGCCAGCTCCATGTACTTCTCGTCGATCAGCACCGAGATCTTGATTTCGGATGTCGAGATCATCTGGATGTTGATGCCCTCTTCCGACAAGGTGCGGAACATTTGCGAAGCGATGCCGACATGGCTGCGCATGCCGACGCCGACCACCGATACCTTGGACACCTTGGCGTCGCCGGTAATGCTGGCGGCGCCGATGTTGGCCTTGACCTTCTCGTTCAGCACGTCCATGGCCTTGGCGTATTCGCCGCGCGGCACGGTAAACGTGAAGTCGGTCTTGCCGTCCACCGACTGGTTCTGGATGATCATGTCGACTTCGATGTTGGCGTCGGCGACCGCGCCCAGGATCTGGTAAGCGATGCCAGGACGGTCAGGGACGCCGAGCACGGTGATCTTGGTCTCGTCGCGATTAAACGCGATGCCGGTAATGGTGGCTTGTTCCATCTTGGTATCTTCCTCAAACGAAATCAGGGTGCCGGAAACTGCTTCTTCTTCCAGCGGCATTAATGGGTCGGTCAGCGACGACAGCACGCGGGTCGGCATCTTGTAGTTGCCGGCGAATTCAACCGAGCGGATCTGCAGCACCTTGGAGCCAAGCGACGCCATCTCCAGCATTTCTTCAAAAGTCACCGTGTTCAGGCGACGCGCATCGGAGACGACACGCGGGTCGGTGGTGTAGACGCCGTCGACGTCGGTGTAGATCAGGCATTCCGCCGCCTTCAGTGCAGCTGCCACCGCCACTGCCGATGTATCCGAGCCGCCACGTCCCAGGGTCGTGATATTGCCAGCCTCGTCGACACCCTGGAAACCAGTGATGATCACGACTTTGCCAGCATCCAGATCTTGCCGCACCTTGGTGTCGTCAATCGAACGGATGCGTGCCTTGGTATGGGCCGAATCGGTCTTGATCGCGACTTGCCAGCCGGCGTAGGACACGGCTTGCTTGCCGATCGCCTGCAGCGCCATCGCCAGCAGGGCTACCGAAGCCTGTTCGCCTGTGGAGGCCAGCATGTCGAGTTCGCGCGGATCGGGCTGGGCGCTAATTTCCTTTGCCAGGCCCAGGAGGCGGTTGGTTTCACCGGACATCGCGGAGGGCACCACGACGATTTGGTGGCCGGCGTCATGCCATTTGGCGACGCGCTTGGCGACATTCTTGATGCGCTCGGTCGAGCCCATCGAAGTGCCGCCGTATTTGTGGACGATTAAAGCCATAGGGTGTGTTTTGGGTGCAGGAAGCGGACGTAATGCAAGAAAAATAAAAAATCAACCCTTTAATGTACCCGCAACAGCTGATTATGACAAGTGGATTACTGGCTAGAAAATACAGATAACGCTTATGCGTCAAATTGAATATCTTGACTCAGCGGCAACACATCCGATTGCCAGCGCAGAGCAATGCGCGGGCCGGCCAAGGTCGCCAGCACATGGCAATCGAAGCCGATGCCGGCCGCAAACAAGACCTGCTTGCCGCTGCGCACCAGGGGCAGCCGCTCGCGCTCCCACGGCGGCACATCAAAAGCCTGATAGTGATACTTCAGGCTCTTGGTGGGCCGGTTGAATGCCAGCTTGAGCTTTTCGCCGCCGGCGCGGAACTGGATCTGCAAGGCTTGCTGGCGCAGCCAGTCGGCGCTGACGCCCTGCTCCGCCGCTTCGAAATGCATGACGCCGCCGAATACCGGGAAGGCGATTTCGGTTTCACCGTTCCAGCGGAAATCCTGCGGCTCGATTTCGGAACGGTCGACATCGTCGCGCGGCGTCAGGAACACGCGGTTGCGATGACGCCGGATATGGCAATCCGGATGGGTTACGCACAGCTGGGCGTCGGCTTTCGCTTCCAGCAGCTGCTGCCGCATTTCGCTCAGCCAGGCGCTGGACGGCATGCGCAGGTGATGCAGGCCGAACCAGTAGCGCAGCAGGTTATCGATACGTTCAGGCTTGAGCAAGCGCAGCGGGTCCATATTCAGGCAGGCGCCGTCGACGCACAGCGCCATGTCTTGCGCCGCCAGTTCCACCAGCAGCTTTTGCGTGGTCGCCATATGGCCGGCGCTGCGCGAAAAGCGCTCCTGGAAGCCGGGAAAATACTGCGTCAGCACCGGCATCACCTGCTGCCGCAAGGCATTGCGGGCATAGCGCGGATCGTGATTGGATTCGTCTTCGACATAGCTCAGCTGTTGAGCCGCGGCATACTGCTCCATTGCCGCGCGCGATACTTTCAGCAGCGGACGCACCATCAGCAAGCTGGCGTCGCCGAGCAGGCTGGGCGCGGTATTCCAGCTGTCCATGCCCGACAGGCCGGCGGCGCCGGAGCCGCGCAGCAATTGCAGCAGCACGGTCTCGGCCTGGTCGTCGAGGTGGTGAGCAGTCAGCAGCAGCGGCGCCTGGTGCGTGCGGCACAAATCGCCCAACGCTGCATAGCGGCTGTTGCGGGCCGCTTCTTCCACGCCGCTTTTTTCAGCGTCGCGCAACTCGATACGCTGCGCGTGGAATTCGACACCCAGCCGCGCGCAGGTCTCCGCGCAATGGGCTTGCCACTGATCCGCATTGGGACTGATGCCGTGATGGATATGAAACGCCAGCAGCTTGACGCCATGGCTGGCGGCGTAGCGCGCCGCCGCATGCAGCAGGACCGTGGAATCCAGCCCGCCGCTATACGCGATGGCCAGACTGGCCGGCGCTGGCGCACCGCCGGCGGCCAGCGCCGCCAGTGTGTTTTCTAAGTACGCATCGATACTTGGCGAATGAAGATGTGACACGCCTATTCTGCAGCCAGCACTTCCTTGAATTTACCGTAGCTCATCAATTTTTCATGGCGCGCGTTCAGTAAATCCTTGGTCTTGACGCCCTGGAACTGGCGCAAAGTATCGGCCAGCGCCCGCTTCAGCAACGAAGCCATCTGCTTCGGATCGCGGTGGGCGCCGCCCAGCGGTTCGCTGACGATCTTGTCGATCAGACCGACCGCTTTCAAGCGATGCGCCGTCAGGCCCAGTGCGTCGGCAGCATCGGCAGCGCGCTCGGCAGTCTTCCACAGGATGGAAGCGCAGCCTTCCGGCGAAATCACCGAATAAGTCGCGTATTGCAGCATCAGGACCGCGTCGCCGACGGCAATCGCCAACGCGCCGCCGGAGCCGCCTTCACCGATGATGGTGGCGATCAGCGGCACTTTCAGCTCTGCCATGGCGTACAGATTATGGCCGATCGCTTCTGACTGGCCGCGCTCTTCCGCATCGATGCCAGGGAAGGCGCCGGGGGTGTCGACAAAAGTGAAAATCGGCAGGCCGAATTTTTCTGCAACCTTCATCAGGCGCAAGGCCTTGCGATAACCTTCCGGTTTCGGCATGCCGAAATTGCGCAAGGCGCGCTCCTTGGTGTCGCGCCCTTTCTGATGGCCGATCACCATGCATGCCTGGCCATTGAAACGGGCCAGGCCGCCAACGATGGACTGGTCGTCGGCATAGGTACGGTCGCCGTGCAGTTCATGGAAATCCGTGAAAATCTCGTTCACGTAATCCATGGTGTAAGGACGCTGCGGATGGCGCGAAATCTGCGATACCTGCCATGGCGTCAGCTTGGCGTAGATATCCTTGGTCAGCTGCTGGCTCTTTTTGGAGAGGCGGTCGATTTCTTCCGAAATGTCCACCGCCGAATCGTCCTGGACGAAACGCAGCTCTTCGATCTTGGCATCCAGCTCGGCGATCGGTTGTTCGAAGCCAAGAAATGTTGTTTTACTCATATTATTCCCTTTATTAATCCATCACTACCGGTTTGCCATCGGCGAAATCAAACAAGTTATCATTTAGCTATAACTCGAACCGATTACCTGCCCATTTACTCAGTAGTGACTTGATATTCTGTCGATACCGGATCCAGACTACGCCATAAATACCATGTTGCCACAGTACGCCAGGGCTCCCAATTGGCCGATACTTCGCGCGCATCGCTGCGTGAAACGGGCTCGCCTGAAAAATAATTGACACTAATGCCTTTAAGCAACCCCGGATCGTCCAGGGGCAAGATATTGGGCCGGAGCAAATTAAATATCAAAAACATCTCCGCTGTCCAGCGTCCGATGCCGCGAATCTGCGTCAGGTCCGCAATCACGGCCTCGTCTTCCATCTCCTGCCATTGCTCGGCATCGACCCGTTTTGCCTTGAAATGATCGGCCAGGTCAAGAATATAGTCTGCTTTACGTTTGGACAAACCGCAAGCCGCCAGTTGCTCGGGGCCGGCTTTCAATACCTGGGCCGGGGTCGTCTTGGGGCAGACCAGCAGGAATTTCTGCCATACCTGCTCGGCCGCCTTGACCGTAATCTGCTGCCCGACCACCGAGCGCGCCAGCGTGGTAAACGCTTCGCCGCGTCCAACCAGGTGCAGGTCGCCAAACTGCGGGATCAATTTACGCATGATACGGTCACGCTTCATCAACTCGTTCTTTGCATCTTCCCAGTACGAAGGCACAAAAAAAGAGGAATCGACAGCTATCGCTTTTTGCATACGGTTACGCCCTTCGCCATTCGGTTAGACCGCCGGGCTTATCTTCCAGCAAAATGCCGTCGGCCAGCAGATCCTTGCGGATCTGGTCTGCCGCGGAAAAATCCCTGGCTATTTTCGCTGCTTGACGAGCTTGAATTTTGAGTAGGATATCTTGCTCCGACAACGCCGCTTGCGCAATGCCATTTCCATCAACTTCGCTGCCCGCGAGTGCGCGGCCTTTCAAAAAATCTTCCGGCGCGCGCTGCAACAAGCCAAGCGTGCCGGCCAGCTCTTTCAGCTGACGGGCGGCGGCGGCGGATTTATTCTTGTTGACTTCGTTGGCCAGGTCGAACAGGCCGGAAATCGCCATCGGCGTGTTGAAGTCGTCATTCATGGCGGCCGCCAGGCGTTGCGCATGCGCCTCGTTCCAGTCCAGCGGCAAGCCGTCCGCCGCCACTTCTTTCAGGGCGGTGTAAAGACGCGTCAGGCTTTGCTTGGCGTCATCCAGATTGGTGTCTGCATAATTCAGCGGGCTGCGATAATGCGCGCGCAGGATGAAAAAGCGCACCACTTCGGCATCGTATTTTTTCAGGACATCGCGGATAGTGAAAAAATTTCCTAGCGACTTGGACATCTTTTCATTATCGATACGGACAAAGCCGTTATGCATCCAGTAATTGACGAACTGGTGGCCGTGCGCACCTTCCGACTGTGCGATTTCATTCTCGTGATGGGGGAACTGCAAGTCCTGGCCGCCGCCATGGATATCGAACTGCTCGCCCAGCAATTGCTCCGCCATCGCAGAGCATTCGATATGCCAGCCGGGCCGTCCCTGGCCCCAGCGCGAGTCCCACTTGACTTCTTCCGGTTCGCTGGCCTTGGCCGCCTTCCACAAGACGAAGTCGAGCGGATCGCGCTTGCCGACGTTAACGTCCACCCGTTCGCCGGCGCGCAGGTCATCCAGCGATTTGCCCGACAGCTTGCCGTAGCCGTTGAAATCGCGCACCGAATAATTGACGTCGCCGTCGCTGCCCTGATAGGCCAGGCCTTTGTGCTCCAGTTTTTCGATCAGCGCCAGCATCTGCGGCACGAAGGCCGTCGCGCGCGGCTCGTGATCCGGCTTTTGCACGCCCAGCGCCGCCGCGTCCTCATCCATGGCCTGGATGAAACGGCCGGTCAGCTGCGAGATGGTCTCGCCGTTCTCCACTGCGCGCTTGATGATCTTGTCGTCGATATCCGTGATATTGCGGACGTAAGTCACCTCAAAGCCCGACTGCCGCAACCAGCGCTGCACCATGTCGAACACCACCATCACGCGGCCATGGCCAAGATGGCAATAATCGTAAACCGTCATGCCGCACACATACATGCGGACTTTGCCTGCTTCGATCGGCGAAAAAGGCTGCTTCTCACGCGCCAGCGTGTTATATATTTTCAGGTCGCTCATGGGAAGTTACGGCTCAGGTACAGAAATTAGGCACAGAAATAAGCACAGAAATATTGCACGCCGTTCCATGCATCCACGCACCTTCCGTGCGCGACGCCAATACAACAAGGCCGTCAAAACTCTTTTGCAGTGTTTAGTTTGATAAAATGTTGCTTTTCGCCGCAGTATATCATTACTGAAAAGCGAAAATGCAGCACATGGAATACGAAAACGGCCCCCTAACATGAAGGATTTTTATGACCGCATCTCTTGGCTTGTCCCGTCGCACGTTCACTTTGGCGCTGGCATCGGCGTTAACCGCCGTCACTTTTGCCGCCAGCCCGTCGTTTGCCGCCACGGCTAAGACTGCTGCGGCTATCGACAAGCCACATGTTCTGTTGAAAACCAACATGGGCGACATCGTCATCGAACTGAATCCGGAAAAAGCGCCGAAGACAGTCAAGAATTTTCTGGGCTACGTCAACAGCGGCCATTATAACGGTACGATTTTCCACCGCGTGATCGACAGCTTCATGATCCAGGGCGGCGGCATGACCAAGGACATGATCGAGAAGCCAGCACCTAACAAGGTCGAGAACGAAGCCAAGAACGGCCTCAAGAACGTCCCTTACAGCGTCGCCATGGCACGCACCGCCGATCCGCAGTCGGCCGGCGCGCAGTTCTTCATCAATGTCAACAATAATGAGTTCCTCAACTACCCTGGCCGCGACGGCTGGGGCTACGCGGTATTCGGCCAGGTCATCAAAGGCATGAACGTGGTCGACAAGATCAAGAAAGTGAAGACCGCGTCCCAGGACGTGCCGACCACGCCGGTGATCATCGAATCCGCTACCGTGACCAAATAATAATATTCATTCTCTATCAACCCGCTATCAACCATTAATAGGAAATACCATGGCTGTCATCCTCACCACCAACCACGGCAAGATCAAGATCGAACTGGATGCTGAAAAAGCACCGAAGAGCGTCGAAAACTTCCTCGCCTATGTCAACGCCGGCCACTACAACGGCACGATTTTCCACCGCGTGATCCCTGGCTTCATGGTGCAAGGCGGCGGTTTCGAACCTGGCATGAAGCAAAAGCCGACCAACGATCCGGTCGAAAACGAAGCCAAGAACGGCCTCAAGAACGAGCCTTACACCCTGGCCATGGCGCGTACTTCGGCGCCGCATTCGGCATCGGCGCAGTTCTTCATCAACGTCAAGAACAACAGCTTCCTCGACTATCCAGGCCAGGATGGCTGGGGCTATTGCGTGTTCGGCAAAGTGGTCGAAGGCAAGGACATCGTCGATGCCATCGAAAAAGTCAAGACCACCCGCAGCGGCATGTTTGCCGATGTGCCGGAAACCGACGTCATCATCGAAACAGCCGAAGTAGTCGCTTAACAGCGTTAATTCCAAGCTACAAGCCGCCAGCCAAAAGTCCTTCATGACAGCCACAGACTCGCACCAGCCAGCCGCTACCGTTGCGCTGTTTATCTCCGACCTGCATCTGCAGGCGGCGCATCCGCGCACCACGCAAGCGTTCCTGGATTTCCTGCAAACCAGGGCCATACAGGTGCAGCAACTGTATCTGCTGGGCGACCTGTTCGAGTACTGGGCTGGCGACGACGACCTGGAAACGCCGTACAACAGTGAAATCGCCGCTGCTATCCGGCAGGTCAGCAGCGCTGGCGTCCAGGTCTTCTGGATCGCCGGCAACCGCGACTTCCTGGTCGGCGACGGCTTTGCGCAAGCAGCCGGCCTGACCATGCTGCCCGATCCCTCAGTGATCAGCGTGGCCGGCCGGCGCCTGGCGCTTGCCCATGGCGACGCCCAGTGCACCGACGACCTCGCCTACATGCAGTTCCGGGCGCAGGTGCGGCAAGCGCAATGGCAGGTGCAATTCCTGGCGCTGCCGCTGGCGCAGCGCAAGGCGATCATCGCCGGCGTGCGCAAGGAAAGCCAGGAAGAACAGCGTCACAAAACCATGGAAATCATGGACGTCAATGCCGCGGCAGTGCATGCCCTGTTTGACGCCACCGGAACCAACACCCTGATCCACGGCCATACGCACAGGCCTGCACGCCACCTCTCGGGCGCAGGCGATGCCATCCGTACCCGTTATGTCTTGCCCGACTGGGAATATGACGTCAAGGCGCAGCGCGGCGGCTGGATCGCCATCGATGCCGCCGGCGTGATCCGGCGCTTTGGCCATGACGGCCAGGAAATCATTGATTGAAGCCTAGGGTGGGCAGGCTTTTTTTGCCCACGCCGTACCCACCCTTCAAAGAGAGCAAGGTTCCGCGCGGGCACAAATGCGTGTCCAACCTACCAGAGCAATTACTCGAACTGGCGCTTGAATTCCGCAAACTGCGCCATCAAGTCATCCATCTGCCGCCGCAGACCTGACACTTCTTCCTCAAGCTGAGCGATGCGGTCCTGGCTGCCGCCCTTGAGCACCGAAGCGCTGCCCGCCATCGCATCCGCGATCGCCTGCTGCTCCAGCACTTCCTCGCCGGCCAGCAGATGGGCATAACGCGACTCCTTGGTGCCCGGCGCTTTCGCCAAGCGCGCCACCAGCGGCGGATATTTATCGACCAGGAATTGCAGCGCCGTTTCCACCTCGCCGACGCTGGCGAATTCATGCAACCTGCCGCTACGGCTGCGCAACTCGCCGGCCGTCTGAATCCCGCGCAACATCAGGGTTGTCAATACCGCCAGCTTGTCTTGTTCCAGCAGCCACTTGACGCGCATCCGGTGCTCATACTTGGAGACCCTGGCGCCGGCCTGCCTGACCTCGACCACCAGCTTGCGCTGCATCAGGCGCTGCAGGATATCCAGCACGCTGGACTCGCTGATCGACATCACCGGATCGCGGCTGGACAGCTGGTTGCAGCCATTGGTCAGCGTGTTTAGCGACAAGGGATAGTTATCTGGCGTCAGTGCTTCCTTCTCGGCCAGCACGGCGAGTACGCGGATTTCAAACGGATCGAGAAAATCGTCTGCGCGCGCAGTATCAGCCGGCGGCAGCTCGCTGCCGGCAATTTCATTGACTTCTTGATTCATTGGCGGTTCTCCTGGTGCGCGGACCTACTCAACCAGTTTGTTGAGCTGGTCCGGATCAAATTTTTCCAGTTCCGGCAAGCTCTCGCAAGCCATGCCCGACTTCTTCAGCAGCGCGATGATGCGGTCGATCTGGTGTTCTTGCGCCGCGGCGTTATCGATCAAGCCGTGCAACGCTTTCGACAAGGGATCGTCGCCATTCGGGGTGACGCCATAGGCGGCAAACATGCGCGCCGCGGCCTCGTCCTTGCTGCTGCCGCTTTCCTTCAGCACGATGCGGGCTGGATTGCCGACCGCGGTCGCACCCGGCGGCACTTCCTTGACCACCACGGCGTTGGAACCGACCTTGGCGCCCTCGCCGACGGTAAAGCCGCCCAGCACCTTGGCGCCGGCGCCGATGATGGCGCCACGCGCCAGGGTCGGATGGCGCTTGGCGCCCTTGTTCAGGGAAGTCCCGCCCAGCGTGACGCCCTGGTAGATGGTGCAGTCGTCCCCGACTTCCGCGGTTTCGCCGATCACCACGCCAAAGCCATGGTCAATGAAGACGCGGCGGCCGATGGTGGCGCCGGGATGGATTTCAATCCCCGTCAGCATGCGCGCGATTTGCGAAATGAAGCGCCCCGGCCACTTGAAGCCGTTGTGCCAGCAATGATGTGCCCAGCGATGCAGGATGATGGCATGCAACCCAGGGTAACAAGTCAGCACCTCCCACTGGGTGCGGGCGGCGGGATCGCGTGCCATGATGTTGGCAATGTCTTCACGAATGTTGCTGAACATAGGGATATCGAATGAATGCGGAGGCGTAATGTTATTCCAAATTACGCTGGCCGTCTTTTGCTACGGAACTTCGGGAACGGCCGCGAATATAGCAACTGAGTAGCAACCGAATAGCAACTGAGCAGCGGCCGGAAAGGTGGCTGGCCTGGTCCGCCGCCAGATGGCGGACCGAAACTCAGCACGGGCGACGCGGAAGTAGAATCAACAACCCTTGACCATGCGCTGGCGGCGCGCTTCGTACAGGCAAACGCCGGAAGCTACCGATACGTTCAGGCTTTCGACTGAACCGAACATCGGCACATTGACCAGTACGTCGCAGGTTTCACGGGTCAGGCGGCGCATGCCTTCGCCTTCGGAACCCATGACAATCGCAGCCGGAGTGGAAAAATCGGCTTCGTACAAGCCCTTTTCGCCATCTTCATCGGTACCGATCAGCCAGATTTCGCGTTCCTTCAGCTCGCGCAAGGTGCGCGCCAGGTTGGTCACGGTAATGTACGGGACGGTTTCCGCGGCGCCGCTGGCTACCTTGGCGGCAGTCGCATTCAAACCTACTGCGCGGTCTTTGGGAGCGATCACCGCATGCGCGCCGGCGCCGTCGGCAACCCGCAGGCAGGCGCCGAGATTGTGCGGATCGGTGATGCCATCCAGGATCAGCAGCAGCGGCGGGCCGACGATCGCATCCAGCAGTTCATCCAGGTTGCGCGCCAGCGACAGTTCGCCAGCCTTGGCCACCACGCCCTGATGGCGGCGGGTGCCGACAATGTTCGACAAGCGCTGGTCATCCACCGGGATGACGCGCACGCCCACGGCTTTCGCTGCCTGCAGCAAATCCTGCATGCGGCGGTCGACGCGGCTGGCATCCACGTAAATCTCTTCCACCGACGACGCTTCATGACGCAAACGCGCGGTGACGGCGTGAAAGCCGAAAATCATTTTACTTTTCATATTCTATCTATCTGCTTCTATCTATTTGACTCTGACTATCTGACTAACTATGTGAAGCAATCTAGCGCTTGCGCTTGCTGGATTTCGTAAAGCCCTTCGGCGCCCGTGCGTTCTCTGCAGGAGCGGCCGTCTTGCCTTTCTTGGCCTTGCCTGCAGGCGTGGTCTTGGCCGCTGTCGTCACCCGCGCGGTTTTCTGCTGTGGCGCAGCCTTGCCGCCCGCCTTGGGCTTGGCGCCGCGGCCTTGCTCATTGTCGGCGCGCCGCGCTTCATTCTTCAGCACCGTCTTGATGCCCGGCTCATTGACCAGGCGCAGGTCGATCTTGCGCGCGTCCAGGTCGACCCGGCTGACTTGCACCGTGACGCGGTCGGTCAGCTGGTAGCGGATGCCGGTACGTTCGCCGCGCAACTCGTGGCGCGCTTCGTCGTACTGGAAATAATCGGCGCCGAGTTCGGTGACGTGCACCAGGCCTTCGATATACAAGGCGTCCAGCTGGACAAAGATGCCGAAGGTGGCGACGCCGGAAATCACGCCGGTGAATTCTTCGCCCAGCTTGTCGCGGATGAAATAGCACTTGAGCCAGGCTTCGACATCGCGTGAAGCTTCATCGGCGCGCCGTTCATTGGCGGAGCAATGCACCCCGAGCGCTTCCCAGATCGCCAGGCTGCCTTCGTTTTTCTTCTTGCCTGCCGCCTTGTCTTCCGCCTGCTTCTTGCGGCCGGCCGGCGACAGCATGGTGTTCAGCGCGCTGGTGTCGAGTCCCTTCGGATCGTAGCGCTTGCCTTGCAGGATGGCCTTGATGGTACGGTGCGTGAGCAGATCCGGATAGCGCCGGATCGGGCTGGTGAAATGCGCATACGATTCATAGGACAAGCCGAAGTGACCGATATTTTCCGGGCTGTAGACCGCTTGCTGCATGGAACGCAGCATCATGGTCTGCAGCAGGATCGCATCCGGCCGCGCCTTGATCTTCGGCATCAGCTCGGCGTAATCCGAAGCCGAAGGCGTATCGCCGCCGGCCAGGTTCAAACCGACCTGCTTGAGGAAGGTGCGCAGAATCGCCAGCTTCTCCTTGGTCGGATGGGCGTGGATACGGAACAGTCCAGGATGCTTGTGGCGTTCCATCAGGTCGGCGGCGCAGACGTTGGCCGCCAGCATGCATTCTTCGATCACTTTATGCGCATCGTTGCGGGTGCGCGGCAGGATTTTTTCGATCTTGCCGGCAGCATTACAGACGATATACGTCTCGGTGGTCTCGAAATCGATGGCGCCGCGCGCCTGGCGCGCCTGCAGCAGGGCATGGAACACTTCGTACAGATGCAGCAGATGCGGCACCAGGCCGGGACGCTTGGCCGCTTCAGGACCCTTGGTATTGCCCAGGATCGCCGCCACTTCGGTATAGGTCAGGCGGGCGGCGGAATGGATCACCGCCGGATAAAACTGATAAGCCTTGATTTCACCCTTGGCGCTGATCACGGCGTCGCACACCAGGGTCAGACGGTCGACATCGGGATTGAGCGAACACAAGCCGTTGGACAGCTTTTCCGGCAGCATCGGGATCACGCGGCGCGGGAAATACACCGAGGTGCTGCGCTCCAGCGCATCGACATCCAGCGCATCGTTCGGCTTGACGTAGTGGCTGACGTCGGCGATCGCCACGATCAGGCGATAACCGTTGGCGCGGCCGATCTTGACCGGCTCGCAGTACACGGCATCGTCGAAATCGCGTGCATCTTCGCCGTCGATGGTGACTAGCGGCACATCGCGCAAATCGACACGGTCAGCGAGGTCGGCGGCGCGTACTTCGCCCGGCAGCTTCGCTGCCAGCTTCTTTGCGGCTTCGGAAAATTCGTGCGGCACGCCGTACTTGCGCACCGCGATTTCGATTTCCATGCCAGGATCGTCGATATCGCCGAGGATTTCGACAATCTTGCCGACCGGCTGGGTGAACCGTGACGGCTGCTCCGTCAGTTGCACGCTCACCACCTGCCCGGCCTTGGCCTTGCCCGGCGAGCCTGCCAGGATGATATCCTGGCCGATGCGCTTGTCTTCCGGCGCAATCACCCATACCCCGTTTTCATTCAGCAGACGGCCGATGACGTGGGTATTGGCGCGCGACACGACTTCGACGATCGTCCCTTCCGGGCGGCCGCGGCGGTCGGTGCCGACGATGCGCGCCTGGACGCGGTCGCCATGCAGCACTTTCTGCATTTCCTTTTCAGGCAGGAAAACGTCGTCGCCGCCCTCGTCCGGGATCAGGAAACCGAAGCCGTCGCGATGGCTGCTGACGCGGCCTTCGATAAAACCGGGGGAATTGGTCAGTTTGTAGATGCCGCCGCGGTCAGGCTTGATCTGACCGTCGCGCTCCATGGCATTCAGGCGGCGCGTCAAACCTTCCATTTCATCGGGCTTGACACTTAGTGCAGCAGCCAGAGCGGCGGCGTTTTGCGGTTCGGAAGAAGTCCGCAGAAGGCCGAGAATTTCCTCCCGGCTGGGGATTGTGTAGGAATATTGGCTCAAAAGGCTCTTCAACTGGTTGTTATTCATCAACGCTTAGTGTAACGGAGGATTGTGACAATCTCCTAACCAAGCGACTTATATCTTCCGCTTTTACGGCCCTGCTCTATCTTCTTTTAAATGGGTGTTGACATATTCTCGCATTGGCTTATAATCTCGCTCTCTCAAGCCCACGTGGCGGAATTGGTAGACGCGCATGGTTCAGGTCCATGTGCCGCAAGGTGTGGGGGTTCGAGTCCCTCCGTGGGCACCATATACCATAGACCAGATCCTTTTCGGGATCTGGCTCTCCGCAAAATTCCAGGCCTCCCGGCATAGCAATACGATAAGTCCGGGAGCGCCCAGTGAATTCCAGCAACGCACTTCCCCCCGCATCTTGATGCGCCAGAGACGTAGCCACGCTGCATATTACCAGCTTCAATCGCTCCAGACGCAACAAAACCCAGCCTGTGACAACGGCCGGGTCGCTATGCCTGCTTAACTAAACTAACGCGCTTGCCTGCTCGGGAACATTCCCGCGCCAGATCACTGGAATGGATTGATCATCGCTTTCCGCGGATTTATCGTGGTTCCCGCCGCGATCTGGGCGTCGATGACCTGGTAGAAGGCATTGCCGGTATCGGCGATATTCCAGGTACTCAGGATCACGTGGTAACCGCTGCGGTCGGCCGGGATGGTACAGCGATGCGTGGCATGGCTGTTGCTGGGCGGCGCGAAACCGCCCTTGACGATGCAGAACGGCTGCAGCTCGAACGCGTCCCGGCTCAGCTTCTGGTTCGGATTCCAGCCCTGTTTGGTGATGTAATAGCGCCAGTCCTGCGTCATGTGCCCGGCAGTGAAGTACCAGCTGAAATCATTGACACCGGTCTTCAAAGCCACTTTCTTCCAGCGTGTCGGAGTTTGCGTATTCAATTCGGAAAACTGCGCCAGGCCGCCGGCCGCGATCACGCCATCGGCCGGCCCGGCTGCCGGAAAGCCCTTTGGCCCCTCCACACTTTGCGGCTCATACTGAATCGCGCCGCAAGCCGTATTTTCCTGCGTCTTGCACATGAAAGCACGCGATTTGGGCGCATCGATATAACCGTGAGCCTGCGCCAGCAGCGGCGCCGCCATGACCAGCATGACGGCCAGACGAGACGATAATTGTTTCATTGCTTCTCCTAACGAGTCTGCATCAGAGGACAAATGCGCAGCGGCCAGCGCTGCAGCAGGCAGGTCGATTCTGCGGCCAGGGACGGAGCAGCGTAACTGGCAACCTTTACAGTCGCTCGTCCGCGGCAGCAGATGACCCGGCGGCATTGCTTGATCGCCAAACAATTGTCAGACTTATCCTATAATGTGCGGGACCTCAAACCCGCCTTGCCGGCGCTCTGAGGCCGACGCCGCAAAACCGATAAGGATATCTATAGTGAAACTGACCAACCAATCTGTCATCGCGCTGCTTTGGGGCTTGCTGTATCTGGTCATGGGCTACACCTCGCATCAGCTCAACGGACCGATTGCCGCCACCGGCTACATCTGGCTGCCGGCCGGCGTCACCGTGGCTGCCTTCATGCTGACCAGGACCGCGCGCTGGCTGCCGGTGATCATCGGGTTCGTGCTGGCGCAACTGCTGCTGGGCTGGATTGAAAACCGCGATCTGTTGCGCGTCAGCCTGTTCGCACTCGATGAAATCGGCGTCGCCGCGATTGCCGTGGCGCTGGTGCGGATGACGCAGTTGCCGATGGAAGGCTTGTATTTCGTCCGCGGCCTGTTGATCGCCGGCGTCGCCTGCAGCACCGTCAGCGCGGCGATCGGCGCCGCCTGGTTCCTGTTCGTGAAAGACGTTCCGTTCTGGCCGACCGCGCGCATCTGGGCTGCCTCCGACCTGGTCGGCATCCTGATCGTCACGCCGGTGCTGGCCGGCTGGTCGCGCTTCCATGCCATGCGTTCGGGCGGCATGGACCGCAGCGATTTCCTGCTGGGCCTGGCGGCTTTTATCGCGCTCGGCATCACCGCCTACGTGATTTTCGATGGCCACAGCCTGAGCAATTTTTCAGCCGGCGTCAATTTTGCATTGACCTACGTGCCGCTGTTTTTCGCGGCGGTGGTGACCCTGCTGTGGGGCGGCCGCGGCGGTTCGCTGGCAGTCGCCATGCTGGCTTTCTTCGCCCTCTTGAATACCGTGCAGGGCGAAGGCCCGTTCGCCGCCTTCGCCGACAATTATTCCAAGCACTCGCTCTTGGAGGCCCAGCTTTATCTGGCCGTCGCCGCCCTGCTCTGCCTGCTGATCAGCGCCCTCAAAACCACGCGCGAACAATTGCACGAAGACGCGGCGCAATGGAAAAGCGACGTCGAACTGGCGCTGACAGTCAGCCGCCAGCTGGTCTACAGCATCGACCCGCATAGCAAGAAACTGTGCTGGAACGGCGATCTGCAAGGATTGCTGGGCGTGCCGGCCGGCGCCTTCAGCGAACTCGACCAGGTGCTGGCGCATGTCCACCCCGACGATCGCCAGCAATTGCGCAGCCGCTGGCTGGAAGACATAGATGACGATGCCCGCCCCGACTTGCGTTTTCGCCTGCTGCTGCCGGCCGGGCATATTACCGACATGACCGACATGAGCGCGGTGCTGCTGGATGCGGACGAGTCCGTGGCCATGGTTGCCGGCGCCTGGCGATTGCATATCAGGGACGAAGAAAGGCAACCGAGCCAAGGACCGGCTGCCCTATGAGCGTCCGTACCGGCGCCCTGCTGATTCATGGCCTGGGAGGCACCCAATTCGACCTCGGCTCCATGCACAAGGTGTTGCAGCGCGCGGGAGTGGAAACCCACGCCGTCACCCTGCCTGGCCATGGCGGCCGGCCGGAAGACCTGGTGAACGTGCGCATGGAAGACTGGCTGGACGCAGTCACTGCCACCTATCAGGAACTGGCGCCGCAATACGATACCTTCCACGTCCTCGGCATGTGCCTGGGCTCCCTGCTGGCGCTGGCTTTATGCGAGCGTGTGCAGCATGCCAAGGGCAAGCTGGTGACGTTGGCGCCGCCGGTCTTCATCGATGGCTGGTCGACCCCCTGGTACCGTCAGCTGCGGCATGTGGTGTACTGCATTCCCGGCATGTCCGCCAAGATGAAGGTAGAAGAAGACGAGCCGTTCGGCATCAAGAACGCCACGGTGCGGGCGATCGTCAAGGCCAAGTTCGCGCGCGGCGACAACTTCCATTATCGCTGGGTGCCGCTGGCCTGCATCCGCCAGGTCGACCGTCTGCGCCGCCAGGTATTGGCCGGCGCCGGCAATATTTCTTGCCCGACGCTGGTGGTGCATGCGCGCGAAGACGAACTGACCAGCCTGAAATCGGCTGAATTCCTGCAGACAATCCTGCCGGATGTGCGGGTCGTAGTGCTGGAAAACAGTTACCACATGATCTGCGTCGACAACGACCGCGACCTGGTCACCAACAGCGTGCTGGAATTCTTCGGCTATCCGCCGGCGCCGCCGCGGCGGATGCGCGGCGCCGACAAGGCTGAAGCCTAGTGTCGTGTCCTGCCTCATCTGCCAGCATCTCGCTGGTCCTTGATCCGTATCGCGTCGTTGCGCCTCGTCGCCATAGCCCCGCTATGTCTCCTCGGCACGCCTAGCGCTACCGGCCAAGGCCGGCGCGATATACCGACAGATGAGGCAGGACACGACACTAGCGCGCCTTCGCGTTAGAAAATCTGGGCTAGAAAACCCGGCCCAGCTGGAGATACAGATTCCAGACGCCGCGCGGCGCAATCGCCGCGCCAAAATATAGAGGGCCTAGAAAACTGTTACCACCCAAGAACATGCTGGCGCTTTTCTTGAACGGGCCGGTGGCAAACGCATCCCTGCTCTGCCAGACGTCGCCGACTTCCAGGCTGGTGCCAAGCACCGTGCTGCGCAAGCCAGGCAAATTCAGTTCCGGCATGTCGCGCAGATAGGTCAGGCGGCTGTACAACAGATAATTGCCGGCAAACTGGTCGGGAGCGTAGGCCGACAAATGCTGGAATCCGCCCAGTGTGAACCCCAGCCCGCCATTGGCCCCGGCGCCATTCTGTTCGTTGCCGTAAGTGCCGGCCGCTTCCAGCGCCAGATTGAGCGTGTTGCCGCCGCGGCTGACAGCCCACAGCGCCTTGCCCTGCGCATCACTGTAACTATTGCCGGCGCCGCCAAAAGCCACATTGCTGACAGCGGAAAGATAGTAGCCCTTGCGTGGGAACAGCGGATCGTCAAGCTGGTCCACGGTGAGTTGCGTACGCACCACCGGCTGCTTTACCCGAAAGCTGTCGAAGATCAGCTCCGGCGCAATATCGATGAACTCCACTGGCAAATTGTAGGTAGGCCTTGCCTCCAGCCACTGATAATAGACCCCCGTGCGCAACTCCCCGAGCCTGCCTATCGGCATGGCAAGATCAATCCCCACCTTGGTGGTATCTACCCGATAGGCAGTGACCGGCACGGTGCCGGAGGTTACAGTTCCCTCGTCCGAATACAGGTCGATATGCCGCCGCGCGTACTCGGCATAAGGCGCCACATAGAGTCCTACCGTGTTCCAGATCGGCTGCCGCAATTCAGTATGCAAGCTGGCCTGCTTGCTGCCTAGCACAAGATCGTTGCGCCACTCCAGGCCGCTCTCGGTAATCCAGGGTAGGCGATGCCCTACCTGCAGATTGAAATCGCCGCGGCCATTGAAGCTATTTGATACGCCCAGGCCGAACAATAGAAAGTGCGGCCCCCAGGATTTGTCGTCGGCGTCCACCTTCAGCACATTGCGGCCATTCTCCGTCACAAGTTCCTGCGTGACGCTCTTGAAATCGCCGTTGGTTGCCAGTCGCGCCACGTCCTTGTTGAGGGCCACCGGATTGTAGTAATCCCCTTCCTTGACGTCCAGCGCACGGCGCACCACTGCTGCCGGTACGCGGCCGTTGCTGTTGATCTGAATTTCGTCGATATGCGTATCCTGCGCCAGCACCGGACCGCCGCTGCGCGCTGCAAGATATT
>Ga0210409_10001030_pt1 | contig 39128 bp, 38 predicted proteins | sample IncBWH17MmetaG_FD_161649 | JGI IMG/M metagenome (GOLD analysis project Ga0210409, IMG submission 161649) | Forest soil microbial communities from Barre Woods Harvard Forest LTER site, Petersham, Massachusetts, United States - Inc-BW-H-17-M | ecosystem: Environmental > Terrestrial > Soil >... | reverse complement strand
ACTGACGAGGCTTACTTTGGCTCCGCCCAAACTGCCGCCAACGCCTCCCCAGGAGTTTCCGCGACGTTCGAGATAAGAAGCACTGAGCACGGCCACTGCGAGAAGGGCATGAAACACAATGGAATACGTTAGGTAGCTGCGAAGGCTGAGATCGTCCGGATTGGCGACGGTGGTGCTCATCGTTACTGTGTCCGCGCGCGGTCGGTGATCGGCTCCGTAACAATGCTGATGTTGTTGACGCCGGACTGCCGCAGTGCATCAATCAGGGCTGCAAAACTCCCAAACGGCACCGTCTCATCGCACCTTAAGAATACACTCCGTTGAGTGTTTTTCAGTTGTGCATGAATCTTCGCGCCAAGCTCGTGGATGTTGACCGGATCATTGCCAAGGTAGATGCGTTGCGCCTTGTCCAGGGTGACAACGAGGCGATCCTGGTTGATATCCTTCACGGTACGCGTTTTGGGGACGTCCACTTCGATGCCGGACTGGAGAATCGGCGCGGTGATCATGAAAATGATGAGGAGAACGAGGACGACGTCCACGAACGGGACCATGTTGATCTCGGAGAGGGAAGTCTGCGTCGATTTGGAGAGTTGCGGCATTTTTCCTAAAACCCTAAATGCGGCCGCGTCGGGTCGGACGCACCTTTAGCTAAACGTCTTCTCGATCTGCGCGGTGACTTCCAGGGCAAAGGTGTCCAGGCGCTGCGCGAGATCGCGAATGTTTTGCAAAAATTGATTGTAAAAGATGACCGCGGGGATGGCGGCGGCGAGGCCGGCGGCCGTCGTCACCAGGGCTTCGGCGATGCCGGGTGCGACAGCGCGCAAGCTGGCGGCACCGGCGCTGCCTAGTCCGGAGAAGGCGTCAATGATGCCCCAGACGGTGCCGAAAAGGCCGATGAATGGGGAGACTGAGCCAGTGGTGGCAAGCCAGGACATGCCTTTTTCCACGCGGCGGACTTCTTCGGCGGAAGCGAGTTGCATGCTTACGGTGACGGCTTGCAGGCTTTTCAGTTTGGGGGGATGCGGATTGCCGGGAGCGCTGCCGACCTGGCTCTGCAGTTCGCGATAGCCGGCGGCGTAAACGGTAGAGAATGGCGAGCCGGCGGTGGCCAGGGCTTGCGGGTTGGCGACCCCGCGTGTGGCGCGAAAAATTCGCAGAAACTCGTCACTCTTCCGGCGGACACGGCCAAACATTCCGAGCTTCTGAAGAATCATGGCCCAGGAAACGACGGAGAACATGAGAAGAAGCAGCAGGACGCCGCGGGCGACCCAGCCAGTTTGCGTGAGGATGTTTCCGATATCCGTGACAAGAATCGTAGAGAACAAAAAAATGATGTACCCCTCAGTGAGAAAAAATGAATTGCGACCGCAAAACCGTTAGCATTTTTCTGGGCTTAAGAAACGTAGCATACGCATTCCGGGGGTGCAACCAATTGGATGCGATTGTTTCAGATTTTGCTGCGTAACGGGCAACGGAGGGACGCGTTGCGGAGAACGACCGCGCGAAGCAGGTGTGATAGACTGCGATTTCAAGATGAACAAGCCATTCGACATCGAATTGGAGCGATTGACAGGCGAACCTACTTCCTCCGGGAACGCTCGCGCCGCGGAAGCGGGGCAGCACGCGACGTTTTTCCTGGAGACGTTCGGCTGCCAGATGAATGACCACGATTCGGAAAAGGTCGCCGGCGTGTTGCTTGCGCGCGGATATCGCCAAGTAGAAACACCCGACGCAGCGTCTTTGATCCTGTACAACACTTGCAGCATTCGCGAGAAGGCGGCGCAAAAGGTGTTCTCGCGGCTGGGGGAATACCGGGAGAAGCAGAGCGAGGGCAAGGTCATCGGAGTGCTGGGCTGCGTGGCGCAACAGGAAGGCGAAGAAATTTTCAAGCGCGCGCCGTGGGTGAGCCTGGTGTGCGGTTCGGCGAGCTATAGCAAGCTGCCAGAGATGCTGGCGCGGCTGGAAGCAGGGAATCATCGCGTGACGGGACTCGATACGGACACGGATGAAACGTTTGAGACGGAAGTAACGCGGCGCGACAATCCGTGGCGCGCGTATCTGACAATTATTGAGGGTTGTGACAAGGCGTGCTCGTATTGCGTGGTGCCGTACACGCGCGGACCGGAGCGCAGCCGGGCGAGCGATTCGATTCTGCGGGAAGTGCGGCAGGTTGCGGAGCTTGGGTATTCCGAGGTCCAACTGCTGGGACAGACAGTGAATTCTTACACAGACCCTACACCACGGAGAATGCGGTTTTCAGAATTGCTGCTGGCGGTGGCGGATGTGCCGGGGATTCGGCGTGTGCGGTTCACTACGTCACACCCGAACGACTTTACGCGCGACATTGTGGAAGTAATTGATGCGCAGCCGAAGCTCTGCGATCACGTGCACCTGCCCGTGCAATCCGGTTCAAGCAAAGTGTTGCGCGCGATGCAGCGGACCTACACGCGGGAAGAATATCTGGAAAAGATCGCCATGATCCGCGGCGCGAACCGGCCGATCGCCATTACAACGGACATCATCGTGGGATTTCCGGGTGAGACGGAAAGCGATTTCGGAGAGACACTAAGTCTTCTTGATGAAGTGAAGTACGACAGTTTGTATTCGTTCAAGTATTCGCCGCGTCCGAACACGCCTTCTCTGGCGATGAAGGATACGATTCCGGAGGAAGAGAAGAGCAGACGGCTAGGCGTTCTGCAAAAAGAGCAGCGTGAAATTCAGACGTCGCGCAACGCGGCCCTCATAGGAGAAACGTTTGAAGTGCTGGTCAGCGGGAAATCGCGGCGCGAGGAGCAATGGTTCGGGTATTCAACGTCGCACCGGTTGCTAAATTTTACTTCACAAGCGAAAGAGCTTCTGGGAACCTACGTGCAGGTTCGTGTCACAGGCTCGGGTCCGAACAACTTGGCAGGGGACCACGCCGTCTAACTTGGGGAGGCCTCGATGGAAGTGGAGATGAAGATCCGCGGCCTGATGATGGATCCCGTCACGAACATGCCTATAGTGGTGCTGAAGGACGTGCAGGGCCAGGCGATTTTGCCAATCTGGGTGGGCGTCTACGAAGCAAATGCTATCGCGCTGGAAATCGAAAAAGTTCAAACGCCCCGGCCGATGACGCACGACTTGCTGAAGAATTTCCTGCTGGGACTGGACGTGCGGGTGCAGAAAATCGTGGTGAACGATCTGAAGGACGACACGTTTTACGCAATGATCTGGGTGGAGCGCGAAGGCCAGATGATGACCATCGATTCGCGTCCGAGCGACGCGCTGGCGCTGGCGCTGCGTATGGATTGCCCGATTTTCGTGGACGAAGAAGTCCTCAAGAGCTCGAAAATTTCCAGCGCCATCTCTGAACGGAACACCAACGAACAGCTGCGCAACTGGCTTGAAGGACTCTCCGACGACGACCTCGGCCGCTATAAGATGTAGATAATTGGCGGCTGTTCGGCAGCCTGAAAATTCCGCAATCAACGGACTGAGCCTTGCTCATCCGTCGCAGATAACAGGCGGCGAACCATGCGCCGCCAGGCAAAAAGCAAAACAATCCCAATCAAAATGAGCGCCAGGCTAAGGCCGGCCCAGAGACCGAAGGCGCCCCAGCCCCGCCGGAAGCAAAGCCACGCGCCTAGCGGGAGGCCAATGATCCAGTACGCCGTGAAGTGGCAGAGCATCGGCGTTCGCGTGTCGCCTGCTCCACGAAGTGCGCCGGTCGCGACGGTCTGGATGCCGTCGAACAATTGAAAGGCTGCGCCTGCGGCAAGCAGAAGTGTGGTGCTGCGGATTACGGCTTCGTCAGGCGTGTACAAGCGAGCGATCCAGCGAGGAAAAAGTAGAAGCCCGGCGCTGGCACAGGTCATAAATGCAGCACCAAGGAGGATTGCTGTGCCTCCTGCGTCGCCTGCTCCATGAGCATCTTTGCGGCCAAGGGCCTGGCCCACACGCACCGCGGCGGCAGAGGCGACGCCGAGCGGCACCATGTAGGTGAACGACACGGTGTTCAGTGCGATTTGGTGGCTGGCCAGGGGCACGGCGCCCAAACGCGCGATGAGCGCGGTAGCCAATGCAAAGACGCCGCTTTCCAAGGTGAACTGAATGGCTGCGGGCAGGCCCAAAGTGATGAGGCGGCGAATGCGCGGTAGGTCGATGTCTACGGGAGTTTTCAGAAGTTCAGTGCGATGTTTTCGATCGTACCAGAGGAGATAGCCGACCAGCACGCTGGCCATATAGAGGCGCGCAATCGCCGTGGACCAGCCGGAACCGACGGTCCCCATCGCGTGCACACCCAACTTGCCATACACCAGGATCCAGTTGCCAAGGGCGTTCACGATATTTGCGCTGATCAAAGCGAACGCTACGGGTTTGACCATGTTCATGGCCTGCAGGCAGCGCCGCACGGCGAAATAGAGAAGAAGCGGCAAGAGTCCGGCTGTCAGCGCTTTGCTATAGGGAATGGCAAGCGCCAAGACTCCTGGATCGACTTGCATTCCACCAAGGAAAGAAGGAAGCAACCATACCGGTGCCGCAAGGAAGGGAGTCAACGCGATGCTCAAGTAAATGGCGTTGACCAAAGAGCGATGGCAGTCTTCGCGCCTGCCTGCGCCAAAAGCTTGCGAGACCAGAGTGTCCAAGCCCAGAAGCAAACCGCCGCCGAACAGAGCAAGGACGATGAAGATGTTGGAGCCCAAGCTGACCGCGCCCATGGCGGTCGCACTATTGGGCAGATGACCAACCATCATGGTGTCCACGATGGCCATGCTCATCCAGCCGAGTTCGGCAAGGACGAGCGGAATAGCCAGCCGCAGGGTGGGGCGAAATTCGGTGCGAAGTGTCTGGAAACGGACCATGGGCGGACAAAGAGAGAAAAGAGTGTAAGCGGGGCGGGTAAAAGGAGCAAACGGAAGCCAAGGAAAAAAGATGGAATGTTAGTTCGTCTACTCAGCGGCGATAGATGGTTCGCCAGGCAATTCGGTGGCTATCATGGGAAGGAGAAATTCCTGCAAATTTTGGCTCTCGGAGAATGGGAGCTGGCCCAAGTGAATCGACATCCGATCGCCGCTCACCACGCGAACGACCGAACCCCACCCCACCAACGGCATCATTCGCTGCGATAGCCGCAGACTGACGAGTACAGATGAGCCCAGGGGTGCAGTGCGGGGAGCTTTGACCAAGAGGCCGCACATGCTGATATCAATCGTTTCGCCTTCGAATTCTTCCTTGCCAATCTTGAGCAGGACTTTGGAATGAAACGGTACGCGCCGGGTGCGACGCCTCTCCTGCTCCATGTTTCCTTGCGTAGCGGAAACGAGCTTTCGGAGGCGGTTTGTATCGAGCGGTTTGTAAATGAAAAAGCTCGCGCCAGCCGCGAATCCGATGGACACAGCACTTGGACGCTGGTCGTCGCTGATCAACACGATCGAGGTCATGCGGTTGAAACGCGAAGAACGCATGAGCCGGGCGAGCTCGATGCCGTCGGGAGAGGCCATGTGAAGATCCAGGAAGGCAACGTCAAACTTTCCTTCGTCGAGGAGACCGGGAGCTTCGGTGCTTCTGGTGAGAGTCAGGGCCTCCATACCGGCGGCGTTCAAGACCTGGCCGATCAGGTCGCAGACTGCCGGTTCGTCGTCCACGATTAGGGCCCGTCTTTGCATCGCTCTCTTTCCGTTCCGCCGGCCACAACCAGCGGATCCTAAAAATTCCGTCAGCAGACGTCCGGCAATTTCCGGCTGGGCTTCGCATACTCGGCAGGGCGCTTCAGCGAAACGGGGGCGACTTTGCTCGCATGACCTCGTAGCAATCGAACTGCACTCCCACGCCCACCATACCGCGCAGAGAATCGCCCGGTTCGGTGCGCACCACGTGGCCGGTATATTGCCACTCGGTCACGGGCTTGCCGGTGATTTCCTGGGGCACTTTCAAGAGAATCTCGACGGCGGACCCTACCGCCAGAGGAGCATCTGTGGCGAAGAAGATTCCGCTTTCCGAAAGGTTTTCGGACTCGGCTTTTTGTTCGGGTCCGCCGAATTTTCGGACCCGCACCAGCAGGGCGGACTTGAACGGATAGCGGTGAGAAAAACGACGGTCGGCAACATGCACTTCCATGAAAGCTCCTTGCACCAGAAGAGGTACGGGCTGAAGAAGGGAGGGCAAACCAATGTTGAACGAAATCGGCGGGTTGGGAAGGCTTGATTTGGTACTTATTTGAGCAAGTCTAATTAGGTACTCTATTTCCTTTGGCGCGGCGCTCCCTGAGAAAGAGAAATGGGGATGAGCCGGGAAGTCCCGCCTGAGAGAGAATATTGGAGGGTAACTCTCGCAGCGAAGCAGGGGACGAGTTCCATTGACGCTGGCGATCAGCGCACGTAGGCTCCGGATATCGCTGAATGCACGCGGTTTGACGTGATCCGATGTCCTCGGTTCAAGAACTCAGGAGATGACTGTGGCGCTGTTAAGGGATGCGAGCTTTGAAGCGCGGATGCGGGAGATGCGAACAGCCGGGCGGCTGAATTCGAGAGTGGCGGTGGCCGTCGAATGGGCCGATGCGGGCAAAAGCCTGCGTGCTGAAGGTTACACCATAGATGTCAGCCCGAAGGGCTGTCTTGCCGTCGTGCCGCAAGGTTTCACAGTGGGACAGAGGCTACGCCTCGTGAATCTTAGCAGTCAAATTTCATGCGAAGCCGTCCTGGTCTGGCGCGGGCATGAAGTTCGCGCGGGATGGGAACTTGGGCTGGAGTTGCAAGAGCCGGCCGCCGATTTTTGGGGACTTGACCTCTAGATACCAGTTCTCGCCGAGTTGGCCTTCTTTCGCCCAAGCACATGCGTCTGCGTTTTCCACCGTCGCCCATCCGAAGGCGCCACTTTTTCCTTGCTAATCAACCTGTTGAAAACGTAGAGTTAGCCTAGGCCTTGGGGTTTTCTGCGGCCGGCACCCATATATAGGAACCCAGTTGCCGGATCGCGGCGTCCTGCTGATGCGCGCGCCCTTGGCGCTCGCTCAGGACAGGCGGGCGGAGGCAGAAACAGATGACGGCCATCATCACAGTTGCAAATCAAAAGGGCGGCGTCGGAAAGACCACGACGGCGATCAATTTGGCGGCGGCGCTGGCGATTCGCGGCAAGCGCACTCTGTTGATTGACCTCGATCCGCAGGCCAATTCGACGATCGCGTTTTACGATTCCGGCGAAATTTCCACCAGTATGTTCGACGTCCTGAGTGACAGCCGGGTGACGATAAGCGCTGCCATCAAACCGACGAAAGATCCGCTGCTGTTTCTCGGCCCCGGACGGCTTGCGCTGGCAAAGTTAGAACAGGTGCTCGCGGGGCAATTCGACGCGCCGTTCAAATTGAAGGATGCGCTGGGTCCAGTTCTGAAGGACTACGAATACGTGGTTCTGGACACGCCGCCGTCGCTGGGAATATTGACGGTCAACGCGCTGGTGGCCTCTACACATCTTCTGGTGCCCATCCAGGCAGCGTATTTTGCGATTGAAGGAACGGATGATCTGCTGGAAACCTACGAGCGCATACGCGCGCGGCCCAATCCTGGTTTGAAAGTTCTCGGAGTAGTGATTACGCTGTTTGATAAGCGCACGAATATTTCGAAGGATACGCACGGACAGATCAGGTCCGTGTTTGGCGAAGTGCTGTTCAAAACAAAAATCACGAAGAATGTGCGGTTGGAAGAGAGCCCGGCTTACAAGGAGACGATTTTTACATTTGCGCCGAAGTCACCCGGGGCGGTCGAATATAAGAAACTTGCTGCGGAGGTTATCCATCGTGTCGAAGAGAATCGGGCTACCCATCACGCTGAAGATGCGGCATGACGCACACTACGTCGAATCGCTGACGAGCTATAGCGGGGCCGCGGTTGGACGGATGATCCGCGTGGACCAAATCCGGCCGAACCCAGATCAGCCGCGCAAGGCGCTGGGTGATTTGCGCGAACTCACGGAATCCATCCGCGAAAAGGGCGTGCTGGAGCCGTTGCTGGTGCGCTTTGTGCAGAGGGAGGACTGTTTCTACATTATCTCCGGCGAGCGGAGGTATCATGCATCACGGGCGGCGGGGCTGCGCGAAGTGCCGTGCATCGAAAAAACCGCGGACGACGCGGAGACGCTCGAAATCGGACTGATCGAAAACATTCAGCGAAAAGATTTGACGGCATTTGAGGAAGCGGACGGATTGCACCGGCTGGGTTCGCAATTCGAATACACGCACGAAGACATCGCCAGGAAAATTGGCCGCGCGCGGTCGTCGGTGACGGAAACATTGTCGCTGCGGAATATTCCGGAATCGCTGCGCAAGAAGTGCATTGACCAGGGAATCTTGTCGAAGTCGTTGCTGCTGCAGATCGCGCGGCAACCCACTGAAAAGAAGATGATTGAGATGTTTCACCGCATCATGCAGGGTGGATTGACGCGCGACGAGGCGCGCCGCGAACGGCGGGAGGAACAGGCCGGGCCGCAGCGACCGCGGCCGTTTATTTTCAATTTTGAGCCACAAAGCGAAACGTTCAAGTTCCGAATTCAGTTCAAGAAGAGCCACGTTTCGCGGGATGAGCTGATTACCACGCTGCGGGAAATTTTGACGCAGCTTGAAGGGTCGTCCACGGAAGCCGATTCCACGGCAGCCTAATAGTTCAGGGAACGCACGTCTGGCAAATCAGACTCTTTTGCTCACCTCCATGGTTGAACTTTCGCAGCAGCAAATGAAAATTATCGAGCGCCTTTTTGAGGCCGGTTTCCGACCCATCGCCATTCCACCTTACGAAAACGTCCTGTGCATGCAAAAGGGCGAGTGCGCCGCAGTGCTCGCGCCCATTCCGCAAGGAGGATTGAACCTGGCTGCCTCTCCGTCTTATTTAGTGGACGGAAACTTGAGCGTGAAGCTGAAACGCGGCTCGAGTGAAGTCTTCGTTTGGAAGAAAAAGGAATTGGCTGCCACGGCGGAAAGGCTGAGCGAGCTTGAGGCTTTCCGAGTGGAACTGGATGAAATTCTGAACTCAGCGGGAACGCAGTAAAACTCCTTCGATTTGCAATTCTCAAAAACTCCCGGCAGACTGAAATTCACATGGAAACTTACGACATTATCTGCATCGGAGCGGGACCGACGGGCCTGGCCACCGCGATTGAAGCGAAGCGCGCGGGAATGCGGCCGCTGGTGATTGACAAGGGATGCCTGTGCAATTCGATCTTCCACTACCCCGCAAACATGGTGTTTTTCACGACGCCGGAACTCCTTGAAATCGGGGATTTGCCGCTGGTGTCTGCGGCGGAGAAACCCGTGCGGGTCGAAGCGCTCAAGTACTACCGCAAGGCCGCCGAGCACTACGGATTGGAGTTGCGCTTGTATGAACAGGTGCTGCGCGTGGAAGGGCACGATGGAAATTTCACGGTGGTTACGAAAACGGAGAAGGGTATCGAAGAGAAATACTACGGCAAGAAGATTGCTGTGGCCACCGGATATTACGATCTGCCAAACATCCTTGGTATTCCCGGTGAAGATCTACCGCACGTCTCGCACTACTACACCGAACCGTACGAGTTCTGGAATCAAGAGGTGGTGGTGATCGGCGGGAAAAATTCTGCGGCAGAGGCGGCACTGGATCTGTATCGCAATGGCGCGCGGGTGACGCTGGTGCACCGCAACAAGGATCTTGGCGCGACGATTAAATATTGGGTGCGGCCCGACATCGAAAACAGGGTCAAGGCGGGGCAGGTGAAGGCCCTGTTCGAAACGCGCGTGAAACAAATCACGCCAGACGAAGTGATTGTCACTAACGGCGCTGGAGAAAAGCGCTTGCCCGCGCGGCAAGTGTTTGCTTTGACGGGCTACCATCCTGATTTCAGTTTCATAGAGAGCCTCGGTGTGCGGCTCGATCCCGAGAGCCGCAAGCCTGCACTGGACGCGAAGACGCTTGAAAGCAACGTGCCGGGAATTCATTTGGCGGGAGTGGTCATCGGCGGGCGGCACACGAGCGAGATTTTTATCGAGAATGGCCGCTTTCACGGAAAGCAGATTATTGATGCGCTGAAGGCATGAGGCTTTAAAAGCGCGGCAGTTTTGCAGCACATTTGATAAGCCCATTTGCCGGGCTCTAAAGCGTTTGTTAGACTTCTATCCATGGCATCGATCATCCAGGAAGTTGTGGAGACCGCTGGCGCACTCGTGAAGGGCTTCAGCGTGACCTTTCGCAACATGTTTCGCAAGACGGTCACGGAGAATTACCCATACGAGCCCGTACATTTTCAAGCGCGTTACCGCGGAATCCATGTCCTCCACCGCGATGAAAGTGGACTGGAAAAATGTGTCGGGTGTTTTCTCTGTGCGGCGGCGTGTCCGGCGAATTGCATCTACATCGAGGCGGCGGAGAACACCGACGCGAGCCGTATTTCCGCAGGCGAACGCTATGCCAGCGTTTACAATATAGATTACTCGCGTTGTATTTTCTGCGGCTATTGCGTGGAAGCGTGCCCGACGGATGCGATCACCCACGGCCACGGCTTTGAACTGGCGACCTACGACATCAATTCTCTGGTTTACCGCAAAGAGCAGCTCCTCGAGAAAGCGCCCGCAACTGCGGCCGCGCCTGCGCGGTAATTTTCCTTCACTTTAATTTGCTTCTGTTTTCTTTTTCGATCGACGTGTGTCCGCACTAGCAGGAATGAGTGTTTTTCGCTTCCTCTCGTTGGGCGTCCCCTAACACATATAAAGCAGCCAAGACGTAAGTCCGTGGGGCGGCGCGGGGCCGCGAGGGCTGCGATGATGGTGGAAGCAAGGCGCGAAACGCGGGGATGCGAACCGTTCAGGACGAACGTTGAGGCGAACGCGGGGGTAACCCGGCGAGTCGCGCCACTGGGGACACATCGGAGCCGTGAGGGGAACAGCGCGATGAGTGTTCCAAGCAGCGGCGACGTGTGGATCGCGCTTCGAAAAATGGCCATCACCTCAAGCTGGGCCGCGGTTGGCCGGGGGCGAAGCCGGCCGATCCGCAAAAAAGTTATCGGACGCGCCGTTCCCGTTCTTCGGAAGCAGATCCGCAAGCGCCGTGTCCTCGTGTGCGCGCGAAGCGCGTTCCCGCTGGTCCATCAGCAGGCGCGCGAGCATGGCTTCGGAGTTTTCCTGGATCCATTGCTCGAGGAGCGCCACGATCTCTTTGCGGAGATTGGCGGCATGACTGAGGCGGGAGAGTTCAAAGCTCTGGAGCGAGGTGCGCGAAGCGGAGAGCAGAAACTCCCACGGAAGCTGGGTCTTATGAACGGTCACGGGGACCTCCTGAGAATGATTCACGAAGAGTAATACTAAGTAAATAGTAGTCAAGGTCTACTGTTGGGTACGAATGTGGAAAAGTGTGGAAAACGTGACGGGCGAGAAGACGGATTTGCGCCGGGGCCGCACGCTGTCCGCACAGACGGCCCGCGAGGCGGGCGTGAATGGACGGCGGTGCGCACGTGCAGCGCTTGTGCCGGCGATTACGAAGACCCCGATCGCACCGCGGGGATGATGGATGAGGCGGAGAGCGAGGAGTGCGACGAAACGTTCGATATAGGCACGGAAGAATTTCCTGCTGAGGATCATTGAGCGGCGGGAGAGGAGGCAGAGGCGATGCGAAACATTCAAAGGAGAGAAGGGAAACGAGCCACGCGGCGGAGACAGCGCGACGTGCTTTGCGACGTGCTGCTGAGCGCACGGGAATGCGAGACGTGGTTGACGCTCGACGAGCTCGCGAAGCTGACTCATTACCCGCCGGCGAGCATCTCCGCGCAGTTGCGCCATTTGCGCAAGCCGCAGTTCGGCGGATTTGTGGTGGAGAAACGTCCCAGGACTGCGAGCACGGTCTTGCGTGGCGAGGATTTCGGAACCGTCTGGGAATACCAAGTCAGGCGCTCCATTCGACGCATTGGAAGGAGCAATCGGACGCCGAGACGAGGCGCTCATTTGTCGCTGCAAGCGGTTAGCTAGTGCGTCGATTTGTAGCTCACCCCTTTCGGGGTGAGGTGAAACGCTTTGCCCGTGTGCGAAGGAGCACATCCTCATGCCGGAAGGCATGAGCTACAGAGAACGAATTGCAGTGAGTGGCAGGCCTCGGAGGAATCATGAGCGTGAAACCGGAGCTAGCGTTTGATGTGTGCTGGGAAGTGTACCGTGGCGCTCGCGAAGTGCTGGAGACGAAGCGCGGCATCTCCGCGCTGAATTGGAAGGACACGACGAAGTTCCTGTGGCGGCCGGATTTTCGTCCGCGGCTGAATGAATGGGTGGCGGATTTCGCGCTGGCAGGGCAGGCGGCGCTCGACGGGCCGGACTGGGCTTCGCGCATGGTGCTGTTCCGCCTCTACTACCTCGGCCTCGCGCCGTACGAGAATGCGCGGCATTTTCTTGGTTTAAGCGAGCGAAGCTGGGTCAATTGGTCCGAGGAGATTCGCCACCGCTGCGGAAAAGAGATGTTGCGCCGCGACATGTTCCCGCCTCGGAAATATTTTACGAGCAGCGAATGAATTGCGGCAGGGAATACACAGCAATTAGCGAGGGGTGTCACGGTGACCAAACTGCGTTTGAACCTGTGGGAGTAGCGGGTTGCACGGCGTATTTCCATTCGGCTTCGCCGTCGACGATGTTAGGGTCCATGCAGACGAGCATGGTCTGGCCGGCGCGGTAGTGCGGCTGCTCGGCGACGGGAAGATAGAGTTGCCACCAGCTGGTGAGCGGCAGGTAGGGCGAGTTGCTGAGCGTGACGCCTTCGCAGAGGCGGGCCTCGAACCAGCCGAGAAAGCCGTCGAGCCGGCCATCAGCGATGACGCGGAAGGGCACAAACGATTTGCCGGGATTCTTCGAGTCCATGCGAAAATCCACGTGGTAGCACAGAGCGGGATTGCCGAGCGCCAGAAACGGTTTGCCGGAAGCGCGCAGGGAACGATATTCGGCGGCACTTCTCTTGATAAACGGCCGGTAATCCACATCGTAAAGACGCGACTGCAGCTGGCCGATGCCGAATGATTCGGAGGAAACGGGCAGCAGAAAGGTGTCCGCCGATTCCGGGACAATGCGGCCTCCGGGCTTCAGGAAGCGCTCGCGCGCGTCGGCGACGAACTCGATGATATTTTCGGTGTCGAAGCAGAAGGCGCTGAGCGTCTCGGTGACGAGAACGTCGCAGCGTTCGGGCAAACGCGCTCGAGTGGAAGTTTGCCGGATGAGGGTGATGCGGTCGCGAAAGCCATTGGCCTCGATGAGCTCGGCGGCCACATCGGCAATGCGCGTCATTTCAATCGCGTAGACATGCCGAGCGCCGGCCTGCAAGGCGAAGAAGGAAAGCAGCCCAGTACCTGCGCCGAGATCGACGACGACGTCACCGGGCTTTACCGTGCAGCGAATGGCCTCGCGATAGGCATCACAGCGAATCTGGTCCAGCAGCATTTCCTCGTGCGCGAACGGGCTGCCAAAGCTTTCGAGCATCCAGGCTTGCCGAAGGACATTGCGCTTGAACCAGCGGCGGAGCCGGCGGAGCTTTTTTGCAGAGGTGAGGCCGCGCAGATCAGGGGTCATTGCATGTATTCCACCAAAGGTGCGAGGAATCCCGCCGCCTTGATTCATTCCAAATGGTGAAGGACGAGCGGGTCACCCAGGCGGAGGATTTTACCTGATTCGGTGGGTGCGACGCGCGTGTTTGTGGCCAGCCGGTAGTAGTGATCGAAGCGCGCTTCGGGAGTCCAGCTTGGAATATGGGTGCGGCGATAATCCGAAAACCGCTTTTGGAAGCCGGGGATGATTTCACCGGTGTGCGGATCACGCGGAGGGACCGGGCAGCGCGCGCAGGGATTGCTGCCCTCGAAATTTACGTTGCCGATGCGAAAGCGCACAGAACTGCGTTCTTCTTCGCCGAAAAGCTGATCTTCCCAGAACGCGGGGACGCTATCGAGTTCGAGCGTGGTGCGGAAGCGCTGACGCGCTTCGTCAACGGTCATGCCGGGGAATAGTTCGCAGACCGCTTGCAAGCTCGCGGTCGAGACGATCGTCGGGCCGTTGGCGATGTTGTCGTCGGGAAAGCCTTCTAGCGAGTGGCGCACAATAATCTGTTGCTCGAAATAGACGCTGAACCATTCGGCGGCATCTTCCGTGTTGCCCGGGAACGCGAACGTTCTCGCGGGGATCTTGCGGCGATCGCCGGGAACGGCAAGCGTGACGGAGCTTAGGTCCGGCGCGTACGCAGCGCGGATCAAGTGAATGGCGGCAGTGCGTTTGCCATTCACCCATTGGCCGTCCATGGAATAGAGCGCCCAGACGCGGTCGAACGCAAGCCCGCCGCCGGGCCCAACGCGAGCCTCTTTGACGTGGACCGCATCGAGAGCCTTAATCGGATGAATCTGGATAAGCGCCAATCGCGGAGAATCCGAGGAAGAGGTCATGCGCAGATTCTAGCAGAGGCCAGAGGCCCGTGACGGTCGTGTGGCTAAAACGGCGAGGTTAAGGGCGTTATCCTGATCCTGAAAACCGCACTTGCCCGAAAATGACTTTTGCCAAAACCGCGCCGCCCAAGAGCGCGATCGCAATGCTCAGAAGAGTGCCGATCAAAAAGTATTCCGCGAAGCGCTCGGATTTGAATTCCGGGTAGCGGGCGATGGATTTTGCCGTCAAAATCAAGCCCACCGTTGCCGGTGACTGCAGCAGCAAGGCGGTAACAACAAGGAATCGTTCCAGCCAGCCGATGTACAGTCCTGCGTTTTGCAATTGCTCGCTGGCTTTTTCCGGAGAATGGCTTTTTATGCCCTCCGCCAAGGAACGAACCAGGAAGCGGATCAGGTAGCCGCCGCCAAACATCACACCCAAATAAATCACCGGAACGGCGAGAAACCTATTCGGCATGCTTCGGGCTTCTTGAAATGGGGCGCCAAGCAGGCGGAACGGAATGGCAGGGGATAGCAGCCATGCCGCGAGACTGACGGTCAGGAAATGAAGAAGCTGATCGCTGATGTAGGCCCAGGATCCATCGCACGCGGGGTACTTTTTGGCGAGCTGTATTTTGGCGAAGTCGATCAGCAGATGCGCGAGCGTAAGCGCGGCAATCACAAGGTGCGTGCGCAGCAAGAAGAGGGAACCGCGCAGCACAAAACCCGCGATGATGACGGCGGAGAGATAGTGGATGAGCCCGTGCTGCAGATAGGCGGTGAACTTTCCGCGCTGTTTTCGCTCGACAAGAGAAGTGGTCTGAAAAACAAAGTCGGTTAGAAGATGCGCCAGGTAGACCGCCAGGAACGCGCGAAAGAGGGTTTGCATAGATTTGTACAAGTTTCCGTTCTTGTACGTTTCCGTACAACTAGCAAAAAGTGTCTTTAATTAACGACCCAGCTATAGTAACCGTCTCGGTTACTTGCCAATAATACCCCCGCTTGAGGTTTCTGGAAACCGTGGAGGGGTCGAGCTTGAGTCGTTTGGCGGTTCGCTCGAGGGTCGGGGCTTTTAGGAATTCCTCGATGGTCTCCCACTGCCTTGCGGTGATCTTAAGAACGAGGGTGTCGTGGAGACCATAGATCAGATTTATGGTTTTGTTGAAATGCTCGTGGCGGGACACAAATGCGGTCAGAACCTCGAATTTAAAGAGATTGCCGGCCTTGATGTTTTCGATGGCCTTGCGAGCGGATTGAAACGCTTCGCCACCGAGACGGTTTACGGGCGGCTGAATGTGGCCGGGAACACGGCCGAAGCCCACGCCAATGCGGAGGGACAACGGCCGGAGCGCGGCGCGGAGATCTTGAAGGACGGCAGGAATCGACGGCAAGCTGCGGGTAACGGTCTGAAATTCATCGCCGGCAGTGACAGTGTATGGCAGCTGGATGAGCTTCTGGCGCAAATGGCGTCTGGAAACGGCCGCAAGCTTTTTCCCGAGCAATCCGCGAAGATCCGCCCGGGCTCGCGATTCCATGACGTCCGCGATCAATACGGCATAGATTTTGGAAGGCATAAGGCACCCATCCCAAGAATACAAGTTTGTACGAATATGTGCAAGTTTTCATTCTTGTACGAATTCGTACAAGTTATGATATTTGTACGAATATGTACAAGTAAAAGAAACACCACGCGAACTCAGTATTTGTCCTGGACTGGAGGAGGATTCGCGCGGCTGGCGGGCGGCACGATGCCGTTTTCGCGCAGGTAGAGCGTCATCTGGCCGTAGTGGTCGGCGGCGTGCCAAACGACCACGGTGGCGAGGCCCAGGCGCGTGTTCGGACCGGCGTAAGGCCCCTCGATGGGATCGAACATGTTTTTTGCGTCCAAAGCGCTCAAGGATTTGCGAATGGCGACAAAGGAATCGCGCAGATAGATCAGCAGTTCTTTCTTGGATTTCGCCGGGCTGGGGCCGCCCTTGTCGCAGGCCTCGGGCGGCTTCTGGCCGTCAAATTCGGCGGCGAAGGCAAAGTTTGCGCAGGCTACATGCTTGACCTGTTCGGCGAAAGCGCGGACTTCGGCGGGGCCGACCTCAGGTTTTTCATTCTTGAACTTGCCCTCGGCGGGGCGGTAGCTGTATTTCTCCTCGGGCATGGCCTCGGCGGCGGAGCGGACCTCGTATTCCTGATACTCAATTCCGCGGAGGAACGCGGCAGAGACGGTTTCTTTCTTGCTCATTTCGGCCGCGGTGGGCCTCTGCGGCGAAGCTTGGCCCGCCCATAGCAAGCCGGAAGAGCAGAGAGCGGCAACGAAGACAAATCCCCTGATTCCAACGAGGCGAAAGGAAAACATAGAGGTCCACCTCCGAGAAAAGTCTATCATCCCGCGAGATGATGGCAATCTGCTGGGTGGGAAGTTGTTGAAAATGCGAAAGTAAAAAAAATCTTTGCGAAAAACAAAAGTTTCCCTTGACAAACTATTAGGATGTGGTACACTTTCCCTTGTAGAGAAGTACGCCCCGACCCAATCGGGGCGTTTTGCTTTTTAAGGGCTGCTTTCCGGCCGCCTTTGCCACGAACTTCAACAGTCCCTCTGCGCAGGCTAAAGCCTGTGCTACCAAAAGCTTCGCGCCGATTTCGCGGTCAGGCGCATACGTATGCGCACAAGCGGCGGGCAGATCCCAACGTGACGGGGCGAGCCATGGCTGCAGTGCCACTAAAGGAGCCGAAATGCCGAGCTACCAGAATCTGACTCCGCCGATCGCCCTTATGCCGGGTGATGTGGGCTTCAGCTTTAATAACGAAACGTTTCCGGGCAGCGCGCAGGCTGGCAGCCAGTTTGCCATCCCAAGTTACGCAGGGCAGCCCGACACCGGCACGGCGGTGCGCTGGCAGACGCTCTTCGGGACAGCGCCGACCGCGGTGAGCCTGGTCTTACAAGGCGCCATGGCGGATGTGGACGCGGAATACCAGACCGTGGACACGACCACAAACACGGCGGGGGAAGCGCGCACCGTTACCGGCGTGCAGGCAAAATTTCTGCGCATCAAGTTCAACTCCTCCACGGGTGGAAGCGGGCTGACGGCAAAATTCATGGTCTGAAGCCGCAGCTTCGGCCTCCATTCAAAACTTGCCACAAAAGGATCTGAGGCCGAACTATGCCCCACGCGACGAATTCGCGGACACCTGCGTCGATCTGACGCACGAACCGATCCTCACGCCGGAGCGAAAACTCTGGCGCGCAGTGTTGGAACAGGCCTATGCGGACGCCGAACTACCGCTCTCTCAGGATGGATCGGAACCCGTTGAACGAAATCTCGCGCGCAGGTTCCTTGGCGCGGATAGTCCTCATGAAGCACAGAATCTCGACGCTGTATGCGAATTCGCGGATGTGCCAGCGGACCGCGTCGTTCTGTGGGCGCGAAAACGCTATCCGGTGGAACTAGCGCACGAGGACACTTTGGAGAGCAGCAGCCGAGTTGTGGTCGCTGCCGCGGACCAGACGGATCGCGAAGCAGCCTCTTGTCTTTACCAAGAACTGAAAACTAAAAACTGAAAACTGTTTTATGTTGCGCAGCAACACTTCCAGCAAAACCAACGGTCATGCCGGGCCGCAAGGCCGCCCGAACGGCCATGCTCCGGCCTCCACGGAACGGGGCGGGATCCAGGTGACCGCCTGCACGGGCGGGCACGGAGATCAAGCTGCGTCTGACGACGCGAGCGGAACATCCGTTGCGATTACCGCAAGCTCTGCCTCTGCGGCAGGCACGGCCCGCGAGGCGTGCGCTGACGCGGCACCGCCCCATCCGACGGGAAGAAATGCTGGGGCATCCGACGCGAAGTTACAGCAAGTGCGTCTCCCCGGTCCCACTGACTATGACGCGATGCAGGATGCGGGTGCCTACGTAAGCGCGGTGGCCGAGCGTGTGGACCTGGTTGCGGCGAGCGCACGATTGGTGCAATCGGGCGACGAGAAAATTGCCAAGTCCGAGCTGGACCGTCTGCGCGACATGAAATTCGGAAAAGTGGTGGCGGCGGCGAACGTGTCAGACGGTCCCACGGTGATCTGGGATGAGCCTGACGTGAACGCAATCCGGAACAAAGGATGAGGGAGAACTGGCGATGGCAAATGCAAAAGCCGTGTTCATCGGGGAAGTAACGCAGATTGCGGGTGTCGCGGCGGTGGTGGCGGGCGTGGTGTTAAGCCTGCATCATTGGCCAGCAGCAGCGGCGCTGATTGGCGGAGGCGTGGCGTTCTACATCGGAAAAAAGCTGCGCGCGCAGTAGGGGAAACGCATAGCTTAAGGTTGGAATGGGCAGCTCGCGACCAAGAGGAGAAGATGTGCTGCTCATTAGTGATTACTACCGCCCGTTTCCACGGCAGAGGCAATTCCGCGATTCACCGGCGAAGTATCGCTTATTCGGCGGTGCCGCGGGGCCGGGGAAAACAAAGGCGCTGCTATGGGAAGCCATTCGCCAAGCATGCAAGTTCGACGGCTGCGACACGCTGTTACTCCGCCGCACCTACCCGGAGCTGGAGTCGTCGCTGCTGGCCTATTTTCGCCGCGATGTGCCCCGCGGGCTGTATAAGAGCTACAACGAATCGAAGCACCTGGTTACCTGGACGAACGGCTCGACCACAAGATTCGGCTACTGCCGCAACGAGAACGACGTATACCAGTACCAAGGCGCGGAGTTTTTGTTCATCGGGATCGATGAGCTGACACATTTCACTCTGAAGCAATGGCAATTTCTGACGTCGCGCAATCGCTGTGCCGTGCCGGGAAGTTTCTGCAATATGGCCGGCGCCACGAACCCGGGAAACATCGGCCACGCATGGGTAAAAGCATTGTGGGTGGATCATGTGCCGCCGCCGGGATTCGAGCGCGCGGATTTATACGATGCGCGGGACTACGATTTCATTCGCGCGCGGATAGAAGACAATCCCATCTACGCCAACGACGCGGAGTACCGCAAGACGCTGGAATCCTTGCCGGAACGCTTGCGCCGCGCGTTTCTCGACGGCGACTGGAACGTTTTTGCCGGGCAGTACTTTGACGTCTTTGACTTTGGCCGGCACACCGCGCGGCCGGAAGACATTCGACTGGAGCCGTGGTGGCCGCGCTGGATTTCGGTGGACTGGGGATTCCAGCATCCCAGCGCGGTGTATTGGCATTGCGCGGTGCCAGTGCACAGTGGTCAGTCGCCAGTTTTCAGTACAGAAAGAGCTCCGCAGCAAAAAGCGGGCGGAAGAACTGTTTACGGCCCTTATTCAGACACTCTTACTGACAACTGTGAACTGAAAACGGAAAACTGTCGCATTGTGACCTACCGCGAATTCGTGCAGAACGGGCTTTCGCCGCGCATGCTGGCGCAGGCCATCGCCGAGCGCAGCGGCCGCGAGGCGATCAGTGAAGTGTTTCTTTCACCGGATGCGTTCGCGCATCGCACCTCGGAGGCCTCCATCGCGGAGCAGCTCGGCGATGTGCTAGTCACCAACGGCTTGCCGCGGCCGACGCCGGCCGACGACGACCGCATTGGCGGCTGGCAGTTGATGTACCAGATGCTCGAGTCCGACGCTTGGGTTATCACCGACAATTGCGCGAAGCTGATCGATTGTTTGCCGCTCCTGGTGCGCGACGATCGCCGCGTCGAGGATATTCGCAAAGTGGACGGCGATGATGCCGCCGACGCCGCGCGCTATGGATTGGTCTCCGGCGGAAGGCTCGCTGGTGTTGGGGCTGCCTTCGGGCTGTCCAGGGCGGGGCAACCCCCGCCCCTAAATCGCGCAGGGAGCGGAGCACACTTTGTGACGGGCATGCCATTGGACGAGCAGATTGCGCGGCAAGTCAGCGCCAAGGATCCGAGTTCGCGCGCGATTCACTATCAGCGCCTGGAGGCCGAGGCAAAGAAATTCTTTCGCCCGAAGCCCATTCCGCGACGTCGCTGGTAGCACAGACTTGAGTCTGTGCCAACACCGAGCCCGAAAACGCGAATGCGCACAGGATAAATCCTGTGCCACTGGTGCCGCATGTTGAATTGGTTGCAGAAAATTCTACAGACGAAATATATCGGCCTGCTGGAGGCGGATGTGGCACGGCTGCGGGCTGAGAATCGCGCGCTGATGAATTCGCTGCTGGGCACGGCGGGGTTTCCGCCCGTGGATTTTCCGGAGGCGCCGCAAGCGCAGCCGTTGCCGCGATTGCGAAAGCGGTCGTGGCACCAAATCCAGGCGTGGCGCGAGACGGAATCCAATCGTAGTACGGCTTTAAATTCTGACGAGAACGCGTTTGAGAGGCTGAATGGACCCGTACCGCGCAGCTGAGAGTTGGAGTGGGCCTCCGGGCTCGATTGCCCCGGCGGATGGAAATGTAGCCGCCGGCGCGGTCGTTCGGGAACTCAGGCCGGAGGAATATTCATCGGTTAAGGTCGCGGCGGCGGGAAAAAACCTCACCCCTGAAGGGGCGAGCTACAGCACTGCGCCGGGAGGCAACACGACGAGCGATGCGGCGATCGATTTCGGCCCGAACAACGAACGCCTCGAAGACGTGAAGCCGGAGCTGGTGCACGCGCTGCGCGAGCTGGTGCGGCAATACCGCCAGGAAGGCATCGCGGCGCGACGGCACGAAATCCGGCGGATTCGCCAGGCGCGGCTGTTCTGGCAAGGCTTGCAATATGCCTGGTGGAATCCCAACGATATGAATTGGCATTTGCCGTATGAGAACCGCTCGAGCGACGACCGAGAGCTCGAGGAGATGCCGCGCTATCAGTTCGTCACGAATTTCTATCAGGGATTCGGGCTGTCGTTCATCGCCGTGCTCTCGCAGGATGTGCCAAGCGTGAGGTTCTACCCGAAATCGTCGCAATCGCTCCAGGACATTGCCGCGGCGCGCGCCGCCAGCGACGTTGCCGAGCTCGTCGAACAGAACAATCACGTCGAGCAATTGCTCACTTCGATCGGTTATTTCCTTTGGACCGATGGGAAACTAGGCGCGTACGTGCGGTATGTCGCTGACGGCCAGCGTTTCGGTTTCCATGAGGAAACCGTCCTCGCAGCTCTGGAGATTCCGCTTGGCGAGGATACGTACGTCTGCCCGGAATGCGGAAAGGAAACTGCACAACCGAAAATGGACGATGGAATACCGGAGGATGCGAATGAACCTGCAGTTGTAGTGGCGCAGCATGCTGCGCCACTACAAGCAATCAACTGCCAGGGGTGCGGCGCTGAGCTCCGGGAAGAAAATCTGCGCAAGGCCGAGCGCGTGACAGTGCCGCGCATTGTGGGCTCGCGGCGCGTTCCGAACGGGCAGGAAGTCATTTCCATCGCTGGCGGGCTGGAATTGAACACGCCCGTGTGGGCCAACGAAATGCACGAATATCCGTATCTGCAATGGCAGGCGGAAGTGCATCGCGCGAAATTGAAGGCCGCGTATCCGCACGTCGCAAACAAAATTGAAGCGGCGCCGTCGCAAGGACCGGACGACGTCTACGCGCGCGTTTCGCGGCTGAGCGTCGAACAGGGTCTGCCATCAATTCATCCCGGCGACGCGCTGATGAACTTGATCACCTTCGACCGCACCTGGCTGCGGCCCTGGGCCTTCTATGGAATCGAAGATACAGCAGTGCGCAGCGAACTGCTGGCGCTCTTTCCCGACGGCTGCTACGTCGGTTTTGCCGGCGATGTGTACTGCGAATCACGCAACGAGTCCATGGACGATCACTGGCGCGTGCTGCACGCCCTTCCCGGCGACGGGCAAAACCGTCCGAGCGTCGGCGATTCGCTGGTACAGGTGCAGGAGCGCTACAACGTTCTCTCCAACATGCAGGCGGAAACGTACGAGTACGGCATTCCGCCGATTTACGCCGATCCGCAAGTGCTGGATTTCGATGCCCTCGCGAATCAGGTCGCGGAGCCCGCGGCGCATTTTCCGGCGCGCGCGCGCCCAGGCCAGCCGCTGGCGGCGGGATTTTTCCAGCCGGCGCCGGCGCAAGTTCCGCCGGACATGATTCGCCACCAGCAGGATTTGATCGGTCCCGTCGCTCAATTCCTCACCGGGCTTTTTCCCGCGATTTTCGGCGGGAACATGGAGGACGTGAAAACCGCTTCCGGCTACGCGCTGGCACGCGACCAAGCCATGGGCCGCCTCGGCTTGGTGTGGCGGCGCACAAAACAATTCTATGCGGACGTGCTGTTGCTGGCCGTGGATTGCTTCCGCAAGAATCGCCCCGAAGACGTAGAGCTTCCGCTTCTCGGGCCGGATGGCGTTCTCGACGCGCGCACGATTCGCACCGTAGACCTGAAGGGCAACATCGCTGTGCATCCGGAAGCCGACGAAACGTTTCCGCGCCTGAAATCACAGCAGCGCGGCGTCCTGCAGCAACTCTTCGGCATCAACGATCCGGTGCTCCAGCGCGCGTTGACCGAGCCCGCGAATCTCGGCTACATCAAAAATGTACTGGGCCTCGCGGAAATGGTGATTCCCGGCGAAGATTCGCGCAACAAGCAGCTGCGTGAAATTCAGCTGCTGCTCTCCAGCGCCCCGATTGTCGTTCACTTACCCGTCGCATCGCACTCTTCTTCTGCAGCCCCGCCTGTAGGGGCGCAGCATGCTGCGCCCCTACAAACAAAAGCCCTGGATGGATCCGCGGTTGAGTCCGGGCCGGAGAACGAATCACCAGTCACGAGTCACCAGTCACCAGCTCTCGTGCTGCCATCGGTCCCTGTGGATCAACTGCTCGACGACCACGCCGTGGAGTTCGAGGAGTGCAAGCGCTGGGCGAATTCCGAAGCAGGGCAAGCCGCGCACATGACGAACCCAGCGGGCTTCGCCAATGTCCGCGCGCACGCCGAAGCGCACCTCCGCGCGATGAGTCAAGCGGCGTTAGCCCAGCCGCAGCAGCAATCGCAGCCGGCGCAGAAGGGTAAGGCGTAATGCAAACGGGTCAACAGGTTTCGCAAAACGCAGCGGCTCCCACAAATGGCCAGAGTGCGCTGCACGAGCTGTTTGCGCTCACTGACGAGCAGATCTTGGAGATTGAGCCGGAAGCGGCAGAGGCGGCGCCAGTAGAACAGCCACTCCTGGCTGTTCCGGACCGGCGCGGGGACGCCGCCCGTACAGCATCTGAAACAGATCCGAACAGCGTCTTAACATCACCACGCTCAATTGAGAACACGCAGCAAAGCGCACAGGCAAGAGTGCCTGTGCTACAAGAGCCGCCCGCGTGGCTTGCGGCGCAAATGAAGGATCCGTGGACGGGCGGAGAAGCAAAGGATCTCTGGAATGGCATCGTGCAGGCGAGGAAGGAAGCGGCGGATTATCGCGCGGCGTTTGCGACTCCCGAAGATGCGCGCGCGCTGAAAGAATTGTATCCCGGCGGCGTCAATCAAGCGCGCACCGCCGCGGAGCGAGCGCGCACGCTAGACGACATCGATCGCGCGTATTTTGGCACAGTGGGCAGCTCTCCCGAGCAAGCCAGCGCATCGCGTGCGCAACTCGCCGCGATGATGATGCGCGAAGATCCTGCCGCGTTCCGCGAGATGGTCTTCGCAGGCCTGCGAGCGCTCGAAGAAGCGGGACATGGCCCCAGCGGCAAAACTGTAGCGACCAGCAACACTGTAGCTCAGGCCTTCAGACCTGAGGGTGTTTCTTCGATTGAGACGCCGGCAATGGCGGATCGGAAAAGCCTCACCCCTGAAGGGGTGAGCTACAGGGATGCGCCGGCTGCGCCAACCGCGGCTACGCGACACATCTCGCCGCTACCCGGCAACGCCTCAGCAGTTGACGGGCATGTGGCGGCGTATGCTGCGTTTGAAAAAGCCGCCAACGAAGATCTCGATCGCAGCGTGGGCGCGTCCATCGAAAGAACACTGGTGCATGCCTTGCCCAATTTGGGCCGAGACAACAAGGCATCAGGTGTAGGGACCCAGCATGCTGCCCCACTACAAGCAAGATTGAGCGCCGCAATCCGCCAGGACGTGGAAGCAGCATTGAAGGGAGACCGACAACTTGGCGAGCAGGTCGCACAAATTCTTTCTTCAAAACGCCTGGACAACGAGACGCGCGCACAAGTAGTGCGCTTGATCGGCGAGCGCGCACAGCAGCTCGTGCCAGTCGCCGCGAAACGCGTTTTGAACGATTGGACGCAAACGACATTAGCCGCGCACCGCGGACAATCTGCAAGGGCGGAAGCGGCATCATCGACAAGGGAATTCACACCGGCCTCGGCCGAGCCTCCGCGCGATCTTGCCACGAACAAACCCGCAACAGCGTCGCGCTCCACTCGCACGGACGGCTCCCGGACACAATCCGGGCGCGTAGACTACCGCAAGCTGAGCGACGAACAGATCCTCGATCTATAAAGCTCTAGGGTCCGAGTTCTAGGTTCTGAGTTCTGAGTTCTGAGTTCTGAGTTCTAGGTTCAAAGCTTTAAAGCTGTGAATGCGGACCAGGATGCGCAAATTGAAATAGCGCAATCAGTCTCAAGACTAGAGTTCAAAGACACGCCTGCGCGTTTTTTCTTCGTTCTTACTAAGAACTAAGAACTGAAAACCAAATACTGATTTTCGGCGCCTTCTCAAGAGACGCCCGCGCGATTCCTCGCCGCGAAGCTGCGGCATCGTGGAACGCAGCACTTATAAGGAGAACAAAAGATGCCAGCACAAGCGAACGCGAACGTCGTCGCGTTGCAGCTCGAGAAGGTGCGCGACAAAGTGCCCCTGCTCTATGAGCGTGACGACATTTTACTCACCATGATCCAGCAGCGCGGCGATGTGGAGAAGGTTTCCAGCCGCAACATGCGCCTGCCTTTGCAGGTCAACCCCGGCGGCAAAGCCGGCTCGTACAATGCCGACGGCGGTGACCTCGGGCGCGGCTCCGGCACGGCCTATGACGTCGCGCAGGTTTCGCCGATTTTCTTCCGCTTCGCGATTGAAATCACGAAGCTGGTGGAGTACGCGACCACCGGCCGCGAACGCGCCATCGAAAACGCCGCCAAGCGCGAAGTCGCCAACGGCATGAAACAGTTCCGCGCGTTTCTCGACAAGCTGATGCAGACGGCGGGGAACGGCGTGCTTGGGACGATTAACTCCGTCGCCGGTTCCACGTTCACCATGACCGTACCGAGCGGCGCGGCTCTCGTCTATCCCGGCCAGACCATCCAGATTTACGACACCACGCTAACGACCAACCGCAACGTCGCCGCAAGCGTGACGACGACGGTGCAATCGGCCGATCCCATCACCACGCAGCAAATCGTCGTGGACAACGTGCCCACCGGAACGGTCGCCACCGACGTGATCGTGCACGACGGCCTCACCGGCTCGCAGCCCGTGTCGCTCTTCGGCATCAAATATCACCAGAACAACGCGACCACCGGCACGTGGCTCAACCTGAATCGCGCAACCTATCCAATCCAGTTGCAGACTCCGCGCGTCAACGCCGGCAACGCCGCGCTCACGCCGTCCAATGTGCGCCTGGCGATCAACAAGGTCCGCAAAGCTCTGGGCATCAGCCACGTCGGCAAACTCATCGCCTATATGGCCGTGGAGCAAGAGCACGCCTGGGAAAATCTGGGCATCACTGTGTCGCAGATTATCAAGGAAGGCGGCGGTGGCACCGGGAATGATCTCGACCTGCTCTTCAGTGGCCGCAAGACCATGAGCGGCGTGCCGATCAAGTCCAGCGTCAACGCCGACCAAACGCGCGTGGATTTCCTGGACCTCTCGCACTGGGGCCGCGCCGTGTTGAAAGACATCGACTTCTACGAAGTCAACGGCAACACGGTGTTCCCGATCTACGGCGCGAGCGGCGGTATCGCGGCCAGCTACATCTTCTACTTCGACACCGCGTTTCAAGTGTGGGATGACTCGCCGCGTACCGGCGCGTTCATTGATACCTTGGCGCGCCCCAGCGGCTACTAAAAACTGGCACGTAAAGCAGGTAAAGGAAGTAGACGAAGTAAAGGACAGGAACCTGGGCGACTCGCAAGTGCGCAACGACCTGCTCCTTTTCTCTCCTTTACTTCCTTAACCTCATTAACCTCTTTTACCTCATTCCCAAAATGCGAAGAACCTTCATCGGCGGAATCGCGCTCTTGCTGTGTGGCGGGATTTCCGCGCGCGGCAAGAGCGATCCGGTGATGTTCGTTTTCCTGCGCGTGGACCCGCAGAAGGACATTGCGATTCTTCGTCCGATGATTGCCCCTGATATCGGCGTGCAGCTTGATTCCGGCCCGCGAGAACTTAAGCCGGGGACGGCACTGCAGTGCGCGTCTTCCATGCGCGAGCACGACGCCCTCGTCGAGAACCAGATCGCCAAGGTCACCGACCTCCTGTTGGATTGCGGCGAACAAAAGTTCGTCGTGAAAACGATTGAATTCATGCCGCGAACGAAATGATTCGAGTGCTACGCGAGACGCACGAGACCCCGGAAAGCGTCGCGCATCGTCTCGAACGAGCCGGCGGCCGCAATCGTCTCGGCGAAACGAATTACCGCGCGGTGTGGGGCTGGAACCGGCTCGCGTGGATCGGCGGAAAATTCGAGGAGCGTGATCCGTCAACTGGCTCGCTGTTCCGCGAAGTCGTCGAGCTGCGCCTGGAACCCAAGTATCCCGCCGTCAACCGCTGGCATATCGAGCGCTGGGTCGCGCCGGAACTCTACGGCTCGCCGCGCGCCTGGTATTCACAAACGATCGAGCGGGAAAACGGCGTCAGCATTCCTGCGCTGGGGCCGTATCCTTCGCGCGGCGAATACGAACATTGCTTCACCCTCGAAGGTCCACGCGGAGAATTCATCCAGCTAACGCCGACGATTGCGGAGCACGTAGCCCGCGCAATCGAATGCTCGCGGCGATATTCGCGCGCGAAGTCGCGCACACAACTCTACGAAAGGGAAGCACGCGAGGATCGCTCCTACGAGCATTGGGCCTACGACCTGCTCGACGATGCCGTCCCCGCATTCCACAAACAGCCGTTTGTCACAGTAGCTTGAAAACAGAAAGGGCGGCCGATTGGCCGCCCTGAATATTGGCGCAGGCTATGTGGAGTCCGAAGATCTCTTCACAGCCCCCTGTCATCCACAGAATAGATTTCGCGCCAGGTGTTGTCAAGAGGTTGCACACGTTACAGAGTAGCGAGGGTTATCCCTGCTTTGGCCCTCGCCACAAGAAATGCCCGCTGGACCCGACCGGGCTCGAACCGGCACCTGCGCCGTGACAGGGGGCTGTGCTGCCAGTTACACCACGGGCCCACAGCCTTTATTTATCGCTACTGGACGTCAATGTCAAGGTAACTCAACGGAAATCCACGCAGGACACAAGGCACCTCGGCGTACGGGTAAAGAGATGTCACGACTGAGCATTTGGCTTAAAGGGATGCTGGCTGCGGCAATCAGCGGCGCGGCCGGCGGCGTGCTCACCGGGCTTGCCGCTGTGGGGATCGATCCGCAGCATTTCAATTTGCAAACAGGGATGGGCGCAACGTTTCGCATCGGGGCTGCCGCTGCGCTGATCAACGCCGTCATCGGCGTCGCCGCGTATCTGCAAAAGTCTCCTCTGCCGCAGGACTGAGTAGGACAGACATTCCTGTCTGTCCGTGTCGTGATTCGAGCAAATTCCAAAAGGACAGGCAAGAATGCCTGTCCTACCGGGACAATCTATGCCAGTTGTCGGATCAAGCGCGTACAACACCGCAGGCCAAATCACATCGCTGGTGCGCTCGCTGCTGAATGACGCGCAGGGGAATTTGTTCACCGATACGGTGCTGCTGCCCTACGCGAATTCCGCGTATCGTAAACTGCAGCGCGCCATCGGAAACGCCGGCGGCGGCGGGTTCATCCAGGATGATGTGCTGTTGGTGGTTCCCGCGGTGGCGCAGACAGACACCTCGCTGCAAGTCTCCATCACCGATGCAACCGCACCGCCAAACCAGCTCCCGACCGACCTGCTCGTGCCCGTGAAAATCTGGGAACGGCCCAACGGCTCGACCGACGATTTCCTGGAAATGGTGGATCTCTCGCAGCACGGCGGCTTGCCTTCGCGCGTCCAGGACGTGACGCTCAGCGTTTGGGAATGGCGCGCCGATGGAATCTATTTCCTCGGCGCCACGCAAGACACGCAAATTCGCCTGCGATATTTGAAAGCCTATCCGGATTTTACGGATGCGACCTCGCCGGTGTTGGTTCGTAACTCCCAGGAAGCGATCGCTTACGCAACCGCCGCGCTGGCGGGATGGGCGCGCGGCAGCCCGCTCGCCGAAAAGTGGGACGAAGCTGCCGCCGACGCACTCGAAGATCTGGTCAGCGCCGCCGTGCGCCGCGAGCAGCAATCCGCCCGGCGCCGCCGCCCGTTTTCCGCCCGCAGCGGCTATACACCATTTTGAAGAGGTAAATGACGTTAAGGAACTTAAGGAAATAAAGGACGTAAAGGACACGCGACATCACGATTCGTGCACGTGGCCAGTCCCGAGAAAATCCTTTACCTCATTTACTTCCTGTACCTCATTTACTTCATTTCCCAGGAGCAATCATGCCCATTACCATCACGCTTTTGCCCAGCAACGCGGACGGCTCCGGCAGTAACTTGTTCTACGCCATCGGCACGCTCGCGTTTTCAGGGAACTACCCGACCGGCGGCGACACTCTCGATTTCACCACCGTCGCCGACAAACTCCCGAGCGATCAGCTCATTCAGGTCTTCGCCGACAGCCAGAACGGCAACTCCGGCTACTACGTGCCGGTGCAGGGAAGCGCGTTGAACAACTGGAAGCTGAAGGCCTTCACCGGCGGCGGCACCGAGGTTTCCGCAGGCGCCTACCCCGCCAGCGTCACCACCGACATCGTCCAGATCACCATGACCGCCCGCAAGCTGCTGTGACTGGCTTCAGTCTGGGCCAGGATGCATGACCAATTGAAAAGAAAGGACTTGACCGTGTTCTTGTTAGACGTTAGGTTGCGCACGATTGCTTCGCGGCCAGTTTGGCGCTCATACTATACGCAGGTAAGAATCATGAGCCCTGAAGCTCGCATCAAAGCACTTCGCGCTGCACCGCCTGACGGATGGGTCGCCTTCTCTTCCGACGAGGAACGCCTGGTTGCCTACGGAAAGACGTATGATGAAGCTGTGACTAAGGCGGAGAAAAAAGGCGAACCTAATCCAGTTCTAACCAAGGTCCCCAAGGACTGGTCAATGCAGGTGCTGTCAATTTGAAGTTTCCTTGCAAGGTCTTTCCAGTAAAAGAGCCCCATCCGGCCTTCCCTAACGAGCCGTTGTCCTGGGCGCCGATTCTGAATGTGCGTCTCAGCTATCGACATTCGCCTCCGACGAAATCCATCGAGTGTTGGATCGATTCGGGTTCCGATGTTTGCATTTTTCACGCGGGATTGTGTCACTCCTTGGGAATTCGCCGCCTGGAAGATGGCGTAAAAGATGACCTCCGCGGAGTCATCGGTGGTCCGAAGGCCCCGATGTATTTCCATAAGGTTAAGATCCTTGTATTCGCGGAATTCTTCGAGACGATGGCGGGATTCTCCCGCGACCTTGCGGTGACCGGTCTACTGGGTCGCCGCGGCTTCTTCGAGAATTTTATTGTGAACATTGACGCTTCCAGCTCACCGCCATCCTGCGGGATAGAGAAGATACACCGGGCCTAAGCACACCCTAAGGCAAGAATTTGGCGACCGCGTTAGGCCGAAAAGGCTGCGCGGATAGCCGTCAACCCATTCATACAAACGAAGACCATGAAAATGATACGATCGAAAATCGCGATGGGGTTTCTCTGGGCATTGCTGGCGCTCATTCTGCACGTGGTGCCTGGCGTGGTCGGGCGGGCGCACGCGCAAGGCACGCGCAAGGATGACATCGTCTTCAATTCGCGCGGCACACCGCTGGCAGGCGCCACGGTGCGCGTTTGCGCGATGCCCGCAAGCGGGCAGCCCTGCACTCCTCTGGCGCTCATCTACTCCGACGCCGCGCTCACCCAGGCGCTCGCCAATCCCACGACCACCGACGGCCTTGGCAATTATTCTTTCTACGCCGCGCCGGGAAAATACGAAATTGAAATTTCCGGTCCCGGTATCACCACCAAGCAACTCCCCAACGTAATCCTTCCCAACGACCCCGCTTCACCAACCTTTTCCGGCGGTATCAGCGCGTTCTCGCTCACGCTCAGCGGCAATCTGACCGTGAGTGGCAATACCACCGTGGTTGGAAACCTGGCCAGCGGCACCCTGAATCTGACCAATCAGAGCACGCCTCCGGGCACCGCCGGCGCCGGCACCGTTAATCTGTATACGAAGACGGCAGACAAGCGGCTGTACTACAAGGACGACACCGGCGCGGAAATCGGCCCTATTGCGGCAGGCAGCGGCGCGCAAACCAACATCATCAACACCTTCACCGCCAGCCAGAATTTTGACAACGGCGTTCGCGTAAAGGGTCCCGACCCTTATTACGATGTAATGCGCTTCGGCGGGTATTACAGCGGCTACCCGTTCGCGCCGACCACCACGGGCAGCATCACTTCGGGTCAAGCAACACTCACCACACCCAGCGCCTTCGACGTATTGAACGGCCAGTACGTCACGGTATACGGTGCCGGCCCCACGGCCACCATCTACACGCCCGGCGGCGCGGTCTCCGTCGCCTCCATTTCCGTCACCAGCAACGTCGCCACCGTCTTTCTCGCGCAAGACATGAATCCCGGCACCGGCACGAGCATGACCGTCGCGGGCTCGTCCGACTCCGCTTTCAACGGAACTTTCACGACAGTCACAGGAAGCGCTGCCACTTTCACGTTCAGCGTCACTCACGCGAACTGTTCGCCCTGCACAATCGGAAGCAGCACCACGGTCACCCCCGCGAACCCCTTCGTAACCAGCGCGGTGGGGATTCTCAACGGCTCGACCGTCTACAACTACAAGATCGTCGCGGAAGATATGTTCGGCGGGCTCTCGGCCGCTTCGGCTCCCATCACCATCTCGACTGGCGCGGCAACCCTCGGCCCAAACAGCGTGACCATCGCCACCAACGGCTGCGCGCGCGATGCCACCGGTCTTTCCACGATCACCACCTCTGCCAATCACAATTTCCAGGTCGGCCAGCTCGCCGACATCGTCGCGGGCACCACCGGCGACTCGAGCTTCGAGGGCCAGGCGGTCATCAACTCCACGCCCACTTCTACCACCTTCACGTATTACCAATACGGCCGGCCGGTCAAGCCCGGTTCCTGCAGCTCCGGCGGTACGGTAAAAGTTGTCGCGAAAAATATTATTCGCTGGAATCAGCGATTTAACTCCATCATCGGTCACTGGATTTATCGTTGCACCGGATCCAGTTGCAGCTCCTACGCACTCATCGGCCATGCCGATGGCGTGGACGGCGCCTTCATTGACTACGGCATCTCGGGAACCATCTCATCCCCCGGCTACGTGCCCGCGACGCCACCCGCGTCGCCGACAAATGAGTGGCTCTCCGCGAAGGTAAATTCGGGCGCAGGCACGACGACCCTCACATTGAGTGCTTCCGCGACGAACACCGTCAGCGGCGCCAGCGTCCTGCATGACAATACGCCAGTGGTCCTGGCAGTTTGCGCGGCGATGGGTGGCGTCAACGGCGAAGGGGGAACACTCTACTTCCCGGACACCGGTGGGACTGTCTTTCCTATCACCACCAACCTCGACATGCGCCCTGCCTGCTCGAAAACCATCAAGGTCCTGCAGGCGGGACGCCTCAGCACCACAGCGCCCATTCTTCCGCAGCAGGGAATTGACTGGGAAGGCGCTCCTCAAGGCGGCGGCGGGGCGTTCGGTTCGTTCGCCGGCAAGTTCCAGGCGCAGATCATCGGCAATGCTTATCCCCAAATCTGGGAGACGGGCACGACCGCTGTGGGCCAAACGTTCGAGAATCTCAACGTTCAGTGCAACCATCTCTACCAGGGTTGCTACTTCCAGGACAATACCTACTCCGCCGGGACGGACATGACCTTCCGCAACATTGGCTTTGGCGGACAGCCCGGCTGTTTCCCCATCCGCTTTGGCGGTCAGTTCTTCTACTTGTTTGACTCTGTATTTTTCTCGAACGGAGCAAGCGAGAGCACTTGGGGTGTGCCGGAGCCCTTCATCAACACCATCGCCTTTGGAATTGGGCAGCCGCCTACCCAGCAATCCCTCGGCAGCGACATTGAACTTCGCTACGCTACGTTTGCCGGCGGCGGAATCGTTTTCGATACGCAAGGATTCACGACAAGCGTGGGCATGAACTCCATCAAGTGCGTGCATTGCCTGCTCGAGAACGCCGTCGCCCCGCTGTTTCGCGTGAGTGGCGGAAGCGGAAGCGGTCTGCACTTCGAGTTCCTCAGCTTCGCGGACTCCATGGGCGGCGGCGCCATGCCCATGCTGGATTTTGCGAATGCCTCAAGCATCAACGACGTCCGGGTTCGCGGAGCATTTTGCGCCAACGGCGGTGCTCCTCTGTTTGCGATGGGCGCGAACACCGCGCTGGTGACGCAAATCGACGTTTCGGGAACAACGGCTTGCGCCATTGGCGCTCCGCAAGCGGTAGTCACCGCGAGCGGTGCGTTTGGCCAAGCGGGCGTCTCGGTCAGCGGCACTGGAAGCCTGAACTATGTGATGGCCGTTCCTTCCGCGCCGACGGTGACGGCCGCCTCCGGCGGTTCGATCCCCGTGGGAACGTACTACTACGGCATTCTTGCGATTGACACCCAGGGCCGCACCACGACGCCGTCCCCTCTGACCGTCACGCCGTGCACCACCACCAGCGGCACGCAGTCCTGTGTTGTTACCTGGACGCTTCTGCCCGGGCAGGTGGGCACGCGCATTTGCCGGAGTACGACACCGCTTGGTGCGCTTTGCGATGATTCTTCGGGATTCGCGGCCTTCAACGTAGCCGGCACCAGCTTCACGGATACAAATGTGAGCGTGAGTTATACCGTTAGTCCGCCAGTGTCGTCCTCGGCAGCGTCGGCTAGCCTGAGCTCCACTGGCATCGTCGGCCAGCAAATTCAATTGACGAATGGCGGCTACACGGACACGCTCGCCGGCGCCTTTACCGGCACTCGCACGCAGACGCTGCCGGATGTTTCAGGCGTCGTTCCGGTTACCAGCTATTTGAACTCCGCATACGACAACGCCACGCGGGCCAACGGCTCGATTGGCACGAATTGGACCATCGAGCAAAATGGCTTGAACATCGCATCCAACCAAATCCAGGGCTCTATTGCGGCCCAGTCCAATGCCGGTTTCTGGAACGTGAACTCTTTTACGACGAACCAGTTTTCTCAGGCAACCGTTACCGCGCTGAATGGCACGAGTGATTTTCCCGGCGTGACGGTTCTGGCCACTGGCACTGGGTCCAACTCCACCTACTACGATTGCGTCGAGAGCACCACTAACATTTACCTGCAGCGCGTGGTCACAGCCGGATCAACCAACCTCACCAGTGCGGCTTCCACAGGCGCCGTCGGCGACATTCTGCGCCTGGAGATCGCGCCGGGCGGCACACTTACATGCTACAAGAACGGCGCGGTCGCGCTCACGGCCACCGACACGCAGATCACCTCCGGCTCGCCCGGCCTGATTATTTCCGGAAACGTCGCCACGGAAAAAAATTGGAGCGGCGGAAACTTGCATCCGCTCGGTCAGCTGGACATCGAGCATGACTGGACCAAGACGCAGCATTTCAATCAGGGAGTCGGCCTCGAACTGGAAACCTTCACCGCAAGCCCGCGCGCCGAGCAAAACGTCTTCCTGCCCGGAGCACTGACGTCCACCTGGACTGCCGCAACCTGGACCACGGACAAAGCCGTCACGATTACGCGTCTTCAAGTGCAGGCCAAGACCGCGCCGGCGGGGTGCACCACCAATGCCGTCGTGCGCCTCACCGACGGCACCACGCCGGTAAATCTCACTATTTCCGCGGCAGCCAATGACAGCGGCTCCATTTCGCAGGCGTATGCGGCGGGAGCGTCGCTCCAAATCCTCGTCCAAACCGCCGCCGCAGGCTGCACGACCAGCCCGGCGGACGCCAACGTCACCGTGCAGTACAGGATGCAATAACGCGGCCCTCCCGGCGCCACAACGGAAACGAGCAATTTTGAGTACGTCCTCCCAAGCAAGAGCGCACGAAAAGATACCGCGATTTTCGCCTGGCGGAGTAGGCCCGATTGTTTTTCAACGAAAAGAGAGATGAGCATGGACAAAAACGCAAGCACGGCAGCGCTGATCAACATTTCGACGGAAAAGTGGCCGCCGCGCCACCGAACCTATTTCGGCTCGCTGGAAGTGCGCTCGCCGAAGCCCGGCGAACCCTACGCGATTACCACCATCCGAGGATGCCAAAGCTATATCGACATGGGCGACAAACACCACATGGATTACTCCATCACCGCTCAGCAAGTCGCCGAGGACATCGCGCGCGAAATCAACGGCGATTCCGGCGAAGGAAGTTTTCACGGTGTATTTGTCGCGGCCGGGCCGGAGCCCACGGAAGCGGAACTGGCCGATGCGCGGCGGCGACTCGAGGAATTTCAGCGCCGCCTCGTGGCCGCCGCCGATCTCGAGTGGGAGCGCACCAAGAATCCCATGTTCATCACCGACCTCGAACGCCGCGCCGCGCGCCAGCTCGGGGTCGAAAAGCCTTGGCTCTACGATTCCAAGCCGCTGGCCGAGTGCCCCGTCTGCGCGGAGAAAATCAAGCACGGCGTGGCCGTTTGCCGCTCCTGCGGCGCGATCCTCGATCGCGAGAAGGCCGCGCAGTACGGCCTCGTTTCCTCCGGAAGAAAAGAGCGCCAGCGAAGCCAAGAACCACAGATCCAACCAGGAACGGAAGCAGGGAAGTAACCTCTCGAAGAATCAGCGTGGCGCAAAAAGGAACGGCGGCTACCTTTAGTAGCCGCCGTTCACATTCTGGACACGCCTGAGACGCAAACTCAGGCTAGCACACAAACACAAACAAAAAGGGCGGCGATTTCTCGCCGCCCGAAATTGAAACGCGTACTGGACGCGCCTGCGAAGCACATTCAGACTAGCACATATTTAGCTTTTGTCAATGGGCGCGCTGAAGGCCAGTGCGGAGAGTGGGAGACTCGAACTCCAGGGGCTGCAGAGCAGCCCTCAGCGCTTCGCAGGCGCGTTCAGTACCCCCACTGAAAGCACTCTCCAAAACGCACCTGCAGCTGCATATATATCATACAGTTAGCTATAACTACAAGAAATGACAACCGCAGGCTCATTCGACGCACCCATCGAAATCTTCGGAGGCCTGGTGACAGACATGTCCCCAGCGGACTTGCCGCACGGCGTCTCGCCCGACTGCCAGGACGTGGTGTACAGCAACGGCGGCGTCCAGACGCGGCCCGGCTTGCAAGCCCTCTTCGGGCCGCTCGCCGGCAATCCGACGGTCAATTACGTCAAAACGTACGAAACGCTGAACGCCGCGCTGCGCACCATGGCGTTGGACTCGAACGGCATTCTCTACAAAGAAACGACGCCCGGAACGCTCTCGACCATCGCCAGCGGCCTCACGCCCAACGCGTACGCAAATTCGACCACGCTTTTCGGCAGGGAATACCTGGCCATCAGCGATGGAAAAATGGGAAACGACCTGCCGCGCCAATACGACGACACCAATTTTGATCGCGTCAGCCAAGGCGGACCCGGCGCGGGACCGACCGTCGTAGATGAAAACGTAGTCGTCGCCATCGTCGCCAGCCCCAACGGCGCCACGCAACCCGCCGCGGTCACGATTGCCGCCGGTCCCAACGGCGCAACCGAAAACGGTTTTCTCGTCACCATCACCACGACCTCCGCCCACGGTTTGTCCGCCGGCCAATCCGTAACCATCTCCGGAGTCGGCGTCGCCAGCTACAATGGCACGTTCCCCGTCGTTTCCGCGCCGACCACCACGCAATTTACGTACATCGCCGGCGCTTCCGGTCTCGCCGCATCCGGCGGAGGAACAGCCGCCTCCGCTACGGCAACGATTCAGACTACCGCTGCGCACGGTTTCGTCGTAGGCCAGCTTGTCACCACCACCGGCATTGTTGTCGCCGGCTACAACGGCACTTTTCCGATTACGGGAGTTCCCGACTCCACGCACTTCACCTTCACCGCAGCCACCGGCGGACTTGCAGCCTCCGGCGGGGGCACGGCCGCAGCCGCTGGCAACATCGCGAACGGCGTCCACCAGGTTTGCGTGATTTTCCAAACGCGACAAGGTTACCTCACGCAGCCCAGCCCAGCGACAAGCTGGACCGCCAGCGGCGGCAAGCGCGCCGTGGTCACCAACATTCCGACCGGACCGTCGAACATTGTCGGTAGAATTCTCTGCTTCACCGGCGCGGGCGGCGCGAGTTTCTTCTACACCGGCAGCGGAACCACGCTCTTCAGCAGCAACATGGTGATCAGCGACAACACCACCGCGTCCATCACCGTGGATTTTTCCGACGCCATTCTCCTCGCCGGCACCAACGTGGACAATCTCTTCAAGTTGGTCGAGCTCAGCGACTGCGCCGGCGTGCTCGATTATTCCGAGCGCCTCTTCTGGTGGGGCGAGCGCAACAAAATGAACAACTGGGTGAACCTGGGCTTCGACGGCGGCTTCACCGGCCCTTCGCTGCCGCACTATCCCCTGGGCTGGGCGCCGGATTCCGTGTACGCGCCAGGCGGCACCGACGAAGAAAATTTCGTCGTCTGGGGCGCGGCGTATTCGATCGTAGGCAACGGCACCACGTCCACGCGCGGCCTGATGACCCAAGGCGCGGTACAAGATGCGCTCGGCGCGCAACGCATTCAGACAAATACGGATTACACCGTGCGCGCCCGCTGCGCGCGAAACACCATTCTCGGGCAAGGCACGCTGCACGTGCATCTCTTCAGCGCCAGCGGCGGCATCAACACCAACGGCCTGCAGCTCACTGCGGCACAGCTAACCACCAGCTACGTGGAATACACCGCGGAGCTGACCGCGCCACTGACCACAATCCCCAGCGATCTTGTCCTGCGCGTCTACGCCGACGGCACGCCGACGCAAAACGGCCAGTTTTACATTGACTGCATCGAGATTTTCCCCACGGCGCAACCGGTGAACGCCTCGCTGGTGCGCGCCAGCCGCGCCGAAGATCCGGAGAGCTACGACGGAATTGACGGCCTGCTCAGCGTCGCGGAAAACAACGGACAGGCGATTCGCGCCGCGTTCAAGCTGCGCGAGCGCCTCTACTTTGTGAAGGAGCATTCTCTTCACGTCACGCAAGACGACGGCACGAACGAGCCCTCACTCTGGTCCATCGCGGAAGTCTCGCGCAAGCTCGGCACGCCCTCCGTGCGCGGCGTGGGCATCGGCGAAGACTGGGTGGTGATCGCCCACCGCACCGGGCTTTACATTTTCAGCGGCGGCGAACCCATCAAAATCTCCCAGGAAGTTCAGCCCACCTGGAATCAGATCAATTGGCAGTACGGGCACACTTTGTGGGTCACCGTGGACACCAAAGAGCGCCGCATTTTCGTCGGTGTACCGCTGGGCAGCGCGACTTCGCCGAATAAAATCCTGATGCTCGACTATCGCGATCTCGACTCCTCCGAAGACATCTCCGGCCGCCCACCCATCAACATCACCTTTACCGGCCGCAAAACCGCCACGGACAAAACCCGCAAGTGGTCGCCCTGGACCATCGCCGCAAACTCCTGCGCGCTCATCGAACGCACCGACGGCACCGCCATCGTCGCAATGGGCGGCGGAATGCCCGGCGTCGGCGGAGGCGGCGCAACCGGAAAAATCTATCAACTAAACGCCGCACAACTTTCTGACGACGGCACCGCCATCCCGAGCTATTACACCACGCACTACTTCCCGGAGCGGCCCGTCGAGCAATCCCTGAACCTCGGCGCGCACCGAAAGCTTTTCAGCTATTTGACCATGTACATCGAAGGGGCAGGGAACTTGTCGCTGACGACGTTCATCGATTCTTCGAGCGTGCCACAAGCGCAGCAGCCGCTCCCACTCAGCTCGCCTTCCACCAAGGACCTCGAGCTGCCCATCAATATCCTCGGCGAGCGTGTAGCGTTTCAAGTGAGCACGAACCAGCCCGGCGCGTGGTTCCGCCTCCAAAAATTCACGCCCTCGCTGCGCGTCGATCCCTGGGCCCCCGTCCGCGGCATGAACTGACGATCTTTAAGAAATACGAAGTGCGGGAGCCCAGCTCCCGCACTCCAAAAAGCTGCGATGGCGATTGGTTATTCCGAAACGAGCGCTCTGACCTTTTGCGCGAGGTTGTCGAGCGGAAACGGTTTCTGCAGAAACGCCTCGCCGCGAAGCAAGCCGTTGCCGAAAAGCGATGCGTCTTCTGTATACCCGGAGATATAGAGAACTTTGGTTTCCGGCCGCGCCGCGCGAAGACTTCTGGCGAGCTTCGGCCCGTCCATACCCGGCATAATCGTGTCGGTAATGAGCACGTCAATTTTCCCCGGGTGCTCGGCCGCGAGCGCAAGCGCTTCTTGCCCGGAGCTGGCGCACAGCACGTTGTAACCCTGTGCCGCGAGAGAATCGCGTAACACCGTGCGAACGTCCTCTTCATCGTCAACGAGAAGAACCGTTTCGTGGCCACGGGCACTTCTGACCGATGGTTTGGCAACAGAAGGCGTCTCCGTCGCAGGAGAAACTTCCGGGAATAGAATCTCAAACGTTGTGCCGGCGCCCGGCGCGGAGTCCACCCAGATCCAGCCGCCACTCTGTTTGACAACGCC
>Ga0210409_10001029_pt1 | contig 39162 bp, 30 predicted proteins | sample IncBWH17MmetaG_FD_161649 | JGI IMG/M metagenome (GOLD analysis project Ga0210409, IMG submission 161649) | Forest soil microbial communities from Barre Woods Harvard Forest LTER site, Petersham, Massachusetts, United States - Inc-BW-H-17-M | ecosystem: Environmental > Terrestrial > Soil >... | reverse complement strand
TTTGATGGGTGCTATGCGTGGAAAACGTGAATAGATTGTTAGCTTTGCATGAGATGCGGCCAAAGCGTAAAGGGTTAAGGGGAAAGGAGTTAAAAGGATAAATAGCAGTGGAATGAGGTATTTACAGCGAACGAGAAACGAAAAATTGAATCGAAGGAAAAACGAAGAGGATGTTGCCACGTCTTGGCCCGGAATTCGTCCTGGGCCTCAGCGATCGAGCGATTTTTTGTCCGAAACGGTGTAGGGCTGTCCACCACGGAGATACAGGCGCTGGATTTCTTCGCGGTTGAGCGGACGAGCACCGCGACGGCCGAAGACGGCGATTTGGTTGCCGGATTCGTCGACGGCGCGATCGCGGTCGATGCCTTTGGAAACGGCGAGGGCGGGCCCCCGGGTGCGTGCGGTGGCGATCAGCTTTGGAGTTGGGCGGGGCTGAAACCGGAGAAATGCGCGGGGTCGTCTTCGGGCGACAAAATTTGCAAAACGCGCAGGCCGTTCTTGCCGTCGGCGACAAAGGCGAACGCGCTGGCGGCTACCATCCCAACTTTCACGTCGTTGACATCGTTGAGTTGACCGTCGGCGGAGAAAAGTTGATCGAGTTTTGGGGCGGTGGGAATTTCCACGTCAATAATGGCGATGCCTTGCTTGCCAGCGGAGACGTAAGCGTAGGTGCGGGCGATGTAGACGTTTCGCGCATCGGCGAGTGGAACGAGAGCGTTGGGGACAATTTTGGGCTGAGCGAGATCGGTGACATCGAGGACTTTCATGCCGTCGCGATCCACTACGAATGCGTAGCGGAATTGAACCGTTACGGCTCGGGGGTCGTTCAAGATCGGCGCTGAAATTGTGGCGGTGATTTTGGGGGCGAGCGGATTGTCCAGATCGACGACGACCAGCGACTTTTCGGTGAGCACGTAGGCGTACGTGCCAACAATGGTGATGCGGCGAGCTCCGGTGAGTGCACCGTCCGGGTTGAAGGCGAGACCTCGCTTGAGAAAATTATTTGCAGGGTTGCCGTCCAGCAATGTGCCGACACCGGGGCTTTTGGATTTCACATCGGGATTGCCGACAACGACCAGGCCTTCTTCCCTGTCGGCTATGTACAGGAAACCGTAGAGCAGGTGAATGGGTTGTTCTTCATTTTCGGGAATGCGAACGCGGAGAGGATCGACGGCCAGAGTCGAGGGAGATGCTACGGCTGCTGCGTTTTTCGTAGGCAGGTAGAAACGCTGGCCGATCGGAGAGACTGGAGCGGTGGTGATGCGTTCGGAGAAACCCTTGTTGTCGACGTTGGCGATGTCGTAGACACGCAGACCGCCTTTGCCGTTGGCGGTGTAGGCGTATTCGCCGCGCGCTTGAATGTCCAAGACGTTCCCTTGGTGGTTGGCGACTGTGGCGAGCTCTCGTTTGTGCGCAACGAAACGTTTGTAGTTGTCCGGGTACGCCAGACGATGGAGATCGCTGCCGTAAATCGCTTCGGGTTCATCGTGCTCGGCAACGGCGATGGCTTCGAAGCCCTTGTTGCCGGTCGCGACGTAAACGTAACGGCCCATGAAGTTCATGAAGTTGGTGCCTTGCAAGAGGAGTTGCGCCATCCAGGCGTTGTTATCGTTCGCTGCGGAGACATGGCAATCGCTGCACCCTTTGGTTTCCTTGGCGCGCACGGTGTGCGGCACGAAGGTACTAAAGGCTTGCCCGGAGAAGCCTTCTGCGGAGACGGTCTGCTGGGTGTAGTAGAGCCACTCGCGATTGGCGTTTTGCGAACTGACCAGGACCGCGCAAGAAGAGCGAGCGGGCGCGACGCGATGACCGGTGACGGTACCGTCCACGCCAAGGAAATAGGCATCGTCGCGCAAAACCTGGAAGTTGTAGCTGGTGTAGTTGCGGGTGAGCAACCCTTCGTTGTGCAACATGGGCCGGCGAACGTTGGCAGTCATTTGCAAATGGCAGCCAAAGCATGTCGGCGTCCAGGAAGTGTGGCAGGCGTAGCAGGTCATAGAAGAGTTGCTGTGTGCGAGCGATGCATCATCGTTGGGGATGGAGGCGAGCGCAACGCCATCCTTGTTCATCAGCTTTGCGCGATAGGAAAGTTCGTTGTAGTGGGGATTCCCCGGCGTGATGGAGTCTTTTGTCTGGACGATTTCCCATTGCGTATTCGCACTGGTCATGGAGCGCTGGATTAATTTATCGGCCTGCCACTCGAAACGCCGCAAGCCCCACGGAGTGCGTAGAAGTTGCAGGCGATGCCCGCGCAGCTCGCCGGGGCGCAACGGATCCGGCGCTGCGGGGCCAGAGGTGGTGAGCGTAGCGCGCTGGCGAATGGTGCCGTGGCAGTCGACGCAGTCGATTTCGACGGCGGCGCGCGGCTCGGCGTAAACCTTGCCGTTGCCGTGATTGTCCTGTGCGAAGTGACAATCGGCACAATGCATGCCTTTTTCGAGATGGATGTCGGCAAGATGAACGGCTTTCTCGAAGCGCTGCGGGTCATCGAATGGGATGGTGCGGCCGTCCTTGTCCAGCCAGTTCCCTTTTCGATCGTGATTGTAGACCCCGCGAAAAACCCATCCGTGTCCGTGGAAATCGGCGAATTTGGTGGTCTTGAGTTGCGCGTTGAAATCAGTCGTGCCAGTTTGATTCAGAAATTTTGAGTCGCTCCAAAGGCCGCGGGCCGCCGCTGCTTCCGGATTGCGAAGAGCGGCTTGGTAGCGTTCTTCCTCGGAAGGATTGCGCTGCTGCGGTGGATACATTTTGTCGCCATCAATCTCGTTGTCCCACCAAGTGAGGCCGAAGTAGGTGGTGACCATGTTGGTGCCCGGATGGATATGGCAAATCATGCATTGGCTGGAAGGAATGGAGCGCGTAAAGGCGTGCCGAATGGGATGGCCGGATTCATTTTTAGGGATGGCGGGATCGGAAGTCCCGGTTTGGCCGAGATTGCCGAAGGGTGAGTAAGGACCGGAATGCGCAGGGTCGTGGTCGTTCGCATAGATGACGTGGCACGCAGAGCAGCCGCTGGCGCGGTAATCGCCAGCGTGATCGTTGGTGCCCGGGAAAGAAAGGACCGGATCGAGCAGGCGCGTTTTTTGCAGGCCGAGGAATACGGGGTCGGTGCGCAGTTCGGTTCCAAAACCGCGGTCGCTGAGCTGATCGTCGGGTTTGCCCGGAGATTCCTCGCTGAGGGGGTTGCCGATCTCGCCCTTTTTCTCGCCGCCTCGTTCGAAAACGCGCAGCACATTTCCGGGTTGGGAAGTTTCCCAGCGAAGAAGCGGTGTGAGATCCGCGAGGACGCCTTTGCTGCGGGTTTCTTCAGCGGTCGGCGGCGGCACGGTACGCATGTGTTGCGGAATGCCCTCGCGCGAATAGCTTTCACCGAAACGAGCGTTTTTGTAAGGCAGGCCTCCATTGTTGTAGAGAGCGGCGCCCCAGAGTAAGCCTGAGTGGGTCATCATATTGTTGGAAACGGCGTGCGTTTCGCTGGGATGGCAGCCGGCCGTGCCGCAAGTCTCCGGCGCTACGCGAAGATCGCCGGGATTTACGAATTTGACGTACTCCGCGGATTCCTTCAGCCATCTGGTGTTGTAGCGTTCCGGGAGCGTGGAGCGATTCTTCATGCTGGAATCGCGCGGCTGAACGTGAGCCTTTTCTTTGGCAGAGATGTACTCGAGCGAAGAGGACAAGGTTCCCGGCGTTACCGAAACGGTGGCGAGGCCGCCATGGCAGTCAGTGCAACCGAGATGCACGCCTTTCGACGGATGCATGGTGGGCTCGTCACCCGACGAATAGATGTGACAGGAGATGCAGCCTGTTGATTTTCGCTCGGCTTCTTCCTGGGTTTGCCCGCGAAATACGGGACCTGGATGCTGAGCGGAGGCCGAAAAGCGCTGCGTTCGCGTGGCAATGAAGAGAAGCAGGAACGTTGCGGCGCAGGGCAGCAATAGAACGAAGTTCTTCGTTCGCTCTGCCGAGCGAAATCTAAATCTAGCCGAAATTGAAAATCCCTGCCGCAATTTCCAATACCTCAAAACGTGAACTTTGCCGAACCAAAAACTGAAAACAGTGTTCGCCCTGTGTAGATATCCCGAAAGCCTTGCCCCGGCTGAAGCATGGAAGCTCCGCCGGTAAGAATTATGTTTTCCGAGAGTGGAGGGCGATATTGCACACCGATCCCAAAATCTTCTCCGATGGTGTGGTGGATCGGCGATTCAAACAAGATGTATTCCAGCGGCTCGGTGCGCATGAAACGAAGAAAATTGAAATTCACGAAACCTTTGAGTTTGGGGGTGATGTCGATATCGACGCCTGCGTTCGCGAGAAAGATGCCGGGGTTCACGAAATTGGATTGGCCCTCTTCTTTGTTCGAACGCATATTGGGAAGCAGGCTACCGTCGGTGGTTAACGTGACGCCGGAACCGGTCAAGCGAATGGCTTCGCGATTCCAGAAACTGAACAAGCCTCCCGCAAAATTTGGCAGATCAATGATGGAATCGAAACCGCGGGCGCGGCCATTGCGCGGATCGGAGTCGCCGGATGCGTAGAAGGTGGAGATACGATAGCGGATCCAATCGCGATCGAGAGAAAGTTCGGCAGCAGCCATCTGCGCATTGACGGTGACGCGCCGCCCGGCGATGGGATTGAGGGAATCTTCTCCAACCGCTTGATAGAACGCGTGCGTTAAATTGAGGCGCTTGATATGGCCGTTCCCCAGCCAGCCAAAATATCCAACGCGAATGCCGTGAGGGATTGGGCCGACACCCTGATTGATGACATTGCCGATAGGCGCCGGTCGAACCAGGAATCCGTTGTCGTCATAGTGCACGCCGCCGTCATCCTTGTTCCACGCCCCGATAAATTCCGCCGTGTAGCCCGGAAAGAAGAAATCTTGTATATAGATATTAGCGAGAACGACTTGCTGGTCGCGGCGATCGAAGGTGTTCAGTCCGCTGTTGGTATTTTTCTCGAGAAAGTTAAAGTAAGCGGCGTTGTACTCGATACGGTCGCTGTTGAGATTGCCGAAGAAGCGCACGGCGGGTTGTTCGTCGGAAAAGAGAAAGCCGCGAAAATCGGCGTTGAATTCCTGGATTCCGGCACGCACGGAAACGAAATCGTAGTTCGGGCTGAGATCGTGCAGCTTTACTTCCACGAAGGCTTCCTGCAAGCCGGTGTGGGAATCAAAGCGTGTCGTTCCCCTACGTACGTCGGGGCTGACGATGCCGAGTTCACGCACATCCAGATAGTTGAGGCTGATTTCCGGAGTAATGCGAATGCGCCAGTCGACCGGTTTGAAGGAAGCGTCGCCATGAAAAAGATCGAAGCTGAAGCGGAACGTCTGGTCGAGGAAGAATTGCTCGCCCTGGCCGAAGAATTCCGCGCTGCCCGGACGCGCTGCGCTGACACCGCTTGGTGAAGGCACGCGCCGGCCGTCCAGAAATGTTTGCGCGGAACCGGTGAAATTGAAAAAAACCTGCTGGCCAAACAATTCCGGCCAGAGAGGTTCGTCGCCCTTGAAGCGGTTGCGATTGAAAGGGTCGTACCAGTGCGACTTGGTGTAGAGATATTCGCCCGATGGGGCGTAGCGGCGGTAATCCGGTTGTTCGAGCGCCCAGCGGTTGGGGACGGTGTCGAAGACGTCGGCAATCGGAGGAAGGATATCCGGAGCGAGTTCGGCGATATAGTTCGGATCGGAATCTAGGCGATGTCGGAATTCGCGATAGGTGCCGGAGGGCGTTTCCGATTCTGGAGATAGCGGTGGACCCAACTCTGGTTGGCGCGGAAGACGGGAGCGAGCTTCCATCGACGGCGTGGCGGTGAGTAGAATTTCGAGGGTGACGACCTCGTTGGCGCCCAGGGACACTGAGGGAACGTTGAAGGGGCGGTGAGCGTCCGCTTCTACCGTAAATTCATACGTTCCGGGTGTTAGCGGGAAAATTCTGAACACGCCATCGCCGCTCGTCATGGAAGGGGTGGTTTGGCCGGTTTGAAGGTTGCGGAGGGTGATGCGAGCTCCGATAACGGGGCGTGTGGCGTCATCCGAGATTTGTTCGCGCACGGTGCCGTCCAGCGCTCCGGTGGTCAGCGCCAGTTGACGCGGTATCCTCTTGGGCGGACCCGGCTGCTGTGATACGGTGGCGGGCGTTGCGGCCGGCGAAGGTGCCTGCGCCTGCAAAGTGCCGGTGCAGAGAGAAGCGAGGCATGCAGAAACGCAAACACAAACTCGGAGCGCGAATAGCTGGGAGTATGAGCGCATGCGCCTGGGACTACGGGCCGACAATGGATGCAAAAGTCTCCGTCAAATAAACAGGAAATGGCGCGACTCGGCAAGCATTTTCTAAGCACGGTGGGAAGAGTTCATTACAGCGCACTCGGGAAAGAGTCATGGTCACCGATTCGACTCAAACCGGCGAAATGAAATCTGTATGAGCAGTGCGACCTATATCATGGGCGGAACCGATCAACCCATGGAACACATCCTTCGAAAACCGGTGGAGTCCAGCCGCGCTTATCGCCAGCGGCGCAAAATGATTGTCTTCGGAATTGTGCTGACGCTGGTGCTGGCGGCTGCGCTTGCGGTGCTTCTGGCGGGTTGCGGTGGCGGCAGCGGCGCTACGAGTACAAGCGGAGGAACAGCGCTGACGCCTCCAGCAACGCCCGGCGCACCTTTGAGCGCAGCTGAAGTGCAAACCTTGGTGGAGACGGCGGCGATCGCCGTCAACGATGACCGCATGGTGATTGCGGTGGTGGACCGTCGCGGCGATGTGCTGGCGGTGTATCGCAAGGCGGCGGCAGGGAGCACCGATATTGGAAACTATGGCGCCACGGTCGACGTGAATGATTTGGCGGTTTCCCTGGCGCGGACGGCTGCGTACTTCAGCAACGATCAGGCACCGCTGTCTTCGCGAACGGTGCGATTCATCAGTGGCATTCATTTTCCGCCCGGAGTAATGAATGCTCCGACGGCAGACCTCTACGGCATCGAAAACACCAATCGCGGGTGCACGCTGTCCACAAATTTTCTGCCTGGACAGACGATCGACGCCTCCACAGCGCTCGTGGGCGGTGGACCGGGTCTAGGAATCGCGACGGGCAAGGCAGATTTACTGGACAGCGATCCGAACGCGGTGAATCCCGGCGGCGTACCGATATTTCGAGGCGCAACGGTTGTGGGCGGAATTGGAATTGCAGGAATCGATCACGACACGGCGGAGTATGCGGCGTTTTCTTCGGTTGCTGCGAACGGATTTTTGCCTCCAATTGCGCAGTTGCCGCCCGGAGTGGTGTTCATCGGTGGAATCGCGTTGCCTTTTGTGAATCAAACTAGCGCGCCCGCTGGAGTGACGCCGGGAACGCTGAACGGCAATTACTATCTGGGCTTCACGCCAAAGGATAGCGTGGGCCAGCCGCCGGAAGGTGACTTGGTTGGGCCAAATGCCGGAAGCCAATTGAGCGTAGCAGAAGTGAAACAGATTCTGGACAACGCGGAAGCCACCGCCAACACTACGCGAGCAGTAATTCGTTTGCCGATTGGGCAGCGAGCGAAAATGGCGATTGCGGTTGCGGACCTGGATGGCACGATTATCGGATTGCGGCGGATGCACGATTCGACCATTTTCAGTATCGATGTGGCGGCAAGCAAAGCGCGCAACATGATTTACTTTAATAGTGGGTTTCGTACTGCGGCGGATTTGAATCAGGTGCCGATGGGCACGGCAGTTACCAACCGGACGATTAGCTTTGGGGCGCAGCCGTTGTTTCCGCCGGGGATTAACACATCAGGGCCAGGCCCTTTTTATAATTTGTTCACCAACGACACCGCGAATCCCTGTACACAGGGATTTGAAGGCGGCGTGCCCAACGCCAACAAGAGTGGAATTGTGTTTTTTCCTGGGAGCGTTGGCCTGTACAAGAATGGCGTGCTGGTTGGCGGCCTGGGGGTCAGCGGCGACGGTGTGGATCAGGATGACTATGTGACCTCGGGCGGAATGGCTGGCTTTGAGGCGCCGTCACAGATTCGCGCGGATCAAATTGTTATTGAGAATGTGCGGTTACCATATTTGAAGTTTCCGAGAAACCCAACGAACTAGGGTAGTGCCGGCGTCTCGCCGGCTCGTTTCAAGCGCCCGAGGTTCCAGAGGGACTCACGCCGGCCGGAGGCCAGCGCTACCAAGCGCTTCTCGCCCGCCTCCCTTCCTTCGTCGGGGCAAGCAAAAAGCGGCCGCTACACAGGCGAAAACAGGTCCCTCACCCGCAAAAAACGCGGGTTCGGGATGACAAATAAGGATGGGTCAGTGTTTCTTGTGCGATCGACGGCGGGTGCGTTTCCTTGGTTTTGTGAACGCAGCGAGCGCACGCGTGTATTGCGCCATCATTTTGGGATTGGACTTGTTGTAGACGAATTGCCCTTTTCGTTTGGACTCGATCAGGCCGGCATCGGCAAGAATTTTCAGATGATGGGAAACGGTTGCGGGCGTCACTCCACGCAAGGTGACCAACTCTCCGCAGTTCATGGACTCGCAACCGTTGATTGCTTCATAAATCAGCAGGCGGGTCTCGTCACCAAGGGCTTTGGAGATACGTTCGATCAGAGCACGGTCCATGAAGAAGGGATTGTAGCGAATCGCGGCAGCAGCCGCCAGCAACGGAATCTGCCGTCAAAATCGCGATGTAACCGTTTATTTAGACATTCATCCAACTGTTGGAGCGATAAACCGAATCGCGACCGGCAAAACGGCCGGCGGAGGACATCATGAAGAGACTCGAAGGGAAAGTGGCGGTAATCACGGGCGGAAACAGCGGCATAGGGCTGGCCACCGCACAGCGTTTTTTGGAAGAAGGCGCGCGCGTGGCAATTTCGGGGAGAAGCCAGAAAACGCTGGATGAAGCTGTAAAAAATCTAGGGAATGGAATCCTGGCGGTCAAGGCGGATACCGCCAAGCTTGACGAAACCGAGAAGTTCCTCAAGGCCGCGGTGCAGAAATTCGGAAAGATTGACGTGCTGTTCGTTAATGCGGGCGTGGCCAAGTTTGCTCCTGTGGCAGACACGTCCGAGACGATTTTCGACGAGCAGTTCGACATCAACGTGAAGGGAGCGTATTACACCATTCAAAAGGCATTGCCACACCTGAATGATGGCGCTTCGATCATCTTAAACACCAGCGTGGCCGGTACGACGGGCCAGCCAAACACCAGCGCTTATTCTGCGACAAAGGCGGCGCTACGTTCTTTTGCGCGAACGACTGCCGCTGAACTGGCTTCGCGGAATATTCGTGTGAATGCGGTGGCGCCCGGTCCGATTGTCACGCCGATTTTTGGGCGCACTAATCTGCCAAAAGAAGCGGTGGATGAATTTGCCAAGCAGATTATCACCAAGGTACCACTGGGACGATTCGGGCAGCCGGAGGAAGTAGCGGGAGTAGTGGCCTTCCTGGCTTCCAAGGACGCTTCCTATGTGACCGGCGTGGAAATTCATGTGGACGGTGGAATGGGGAACCTCTAACGGCCCAGTCCGCAGATGCGGGAGGCGCTCCGGGAATTATTCCGGGGCGCCTTTTTTATTTTGCCGCAGAAGGATCGGGCGTGGAGGCAACGTTGGCGTCCAGAAACCATTTGTGTTGCTGGTCTGTTGGCGCGTAGCAGTTGCCGTCGGGTGCATAGGTCGCGCGACAATGCGCAGTGCGCTCCTTACGCATGGGGGTTTGTGCGTACTGCCAGACCGCAGCGAAATCCGTGCCGCTGGCTGACGGGCTCGGAGGAGTTTTCGGAAAGGCGCAGCCCGGTGAGGGCGGACAGGTGTCGTTGAATACCCAGTAGGCAATTTTAGTTGAACCGGCGTGCGACTGAATATCTTGCGCGGTGGTGATGTGCCCGCCGTTGCCTTCGTCGAGGGGAATGCCGGAGCAGTAGACGCCAGGACGGAATCCAGTTGAAACGATGCTCTCAAACCAGGTCTGCACATAAGTCTGGTAGGCCTCGGAAAGACGGCCGCCTTCTTCCAAATCCAGAAAAATGACTGTGCCGGCGGGAAAGCCTTCCTGCTTCGCGAGTGTTGCGGCGCGCTGGGCGTCGAGCCTTCCTTTTGCACGCGCGACCTGAGTGCTTCGGACGTCACGAGAAACGCGGGCATTGAAAAGCACGATGAAACCAAAGCCCTGTTGCTGGAGTGCTTTTCGCTTGCCAGTCCACGAATTAGTTTTCTCGCCCGGTGGAGCGCTCAGCCAATAACTTGCAAAGGAGAAAGTCTTTTTTAGGAATGGAAGCGCTTCGTCTCCGGGATACTCGTTCAGGTCGAACCCCAAGTAGGCGCTTGCGGTCGACTCAGATTTCTGCGTTCCAGCGGAAATGCGAAATGAGATAACGACCAGGAGTAAGAACACGGTAACTGACCAAATGCAGATTGCAGGCTTCACACGAACTCCCATACGCGCTGAGAATAATCTCGCGAGGCAAGCTAGCCTTCGCGCAGCTTGTGGCCAGACAGGTTCCCAAGACCATCGTAAGCTGCATATTTGTAGGCTTCGCTCAGCGTCGGATAATTGAAAACCTGCTCGATGAATTCGTCGATGGAAAGCCCATTGTCCAGCACCATCATGCCAATGTGAATCAGCTCGGTTGCGGATTCACCGATCATCCCGACGCCCAGGAGTTTCCGGCTATAGGGCGCAAATATAAGTTTGAGCAAGCCGGTGGTATCGCCAACGATATGCCCCCGGGCATTGTTCGCGTAACTGGCCCTTCCCACGCAATATTCAATCTCTTTTTCCTTGCAGGACTCCTCGCTCTCGCCGGCAGCGGAAATTTCCGGAATGGTGTAGATGCCCATGGGAAGGAGCGAGGCCACACGCTGCTTGTACTTCAGGCGGAAGGCGTGGCAGATGGCTACGCGTCCCTGCTCCATGGAAGTGGAAGCGAGCGCGGGGAAACCGATTACATCGCCCGCAGCATAAATATGGGGCACCACCGTGCGGTAGTTCTCGTTGACGCCGATGTAGCCCTTGTCATTAATGGCCAGCCCGGCTTTTTCGAGCGCAAGGCCATCCACAGCGGCACGGCGGCCTGCGGCGAATAGCGCTGCTTCGGTCTCCAGCGTCTTGCCGCTCTTCATGGTCAGTCGCGAGACGCCCCCGGTGTTTTCGACTTTTATGGGACGCTCGTTGAACCACAGATTCATTCCGGAGGAGAGAAAACGGTCGCGCAGGACGTGGGCGATTTCCGCATCGAGGAATGGGAGCAAACGGTCACGGCCATCGACCAAGGTAACTTTCACACCTAGCGCCGCAAAGATCGACGCGTACTCGCAACCAATTACCCCTCCACCGATAACCGAGAGGCTTTTAGGGATTCGGTCCATCTGCAGGAAAGTGTCGGAATCGAACGTGTGAACGTCATCGAAGGAAATTTCCGGAGGCCGATGTGGCTTGGAACCAGTGGAGATGAGAATGACTTCGCCACGGAGGCGGCGCGGGCCAGAGGAGCCGGTCACGACCACCGTGTGTGGATCTTCGAACGCGGCTTGTCCGGAGATCAGCTCGATACCATGGAGGCGTAGATTTTCCAGAATTCGCAGGCGTTCCATTTCCACTACTTCGCGTTCGTGGTGCATGAAATCGTGAACAGTCAGATTCTCTTTCAGGGAATAGTCGATGCCGTACAGGCCGCGCTGTTTCAGCCCGGAGAAATACAGAGCAGATTCGCGAAGTGTCTTGCTTGGCACGGTGCCGGTGTTGATGCAACTGCCACCAACGACAGGGGCGCGTTCGATCACGGCTACGCGCTTGCCGAAATAGGCGGCTTGTGCACCTGCCTTCTCTCCTGCGGGGCCGCAACCGATGACTAGCAGATCAAAAGAATCCGGCGAGGACACGACCACCTCCTGGAATTTGCAACAGACGGCAGTTTGCTTCTGACGCACAGCGACGAACTTCGCGAAATGGTAGCAGGTTTTTCATACTACGTAGTTCCCAGATCGAGCGGCGTTGCCGTTTTCATGGTGCGGGGCGCGAGATTAGCGAGCGGTGTTGAAACCGTGGAGCGCTTCGAGCCGGGCACGGGCGTCCGCGAAACCGGGGGCGAGTCGCAGTGCCTCTTGATATGCGTCGGCAGCGTGATCAAAGTCGTGGGTTACTTCATAAGAGCGCCCCAACCAGAATAGCGCCAAGGGAGAGGGTGCAAGGCTTGCGGCGTGGGAAAAATCGGCGATCGCCGCGGAGAAATTCGAGGATTGAAATTCAGCGGTGCCGCGAGCGATGTAGCTGTTCTGTTTCGCGGGATTGATGGCGATGGCCGCGTTGAATTCAGCAATCGCAACCGGGAAATTTTGCAGGCTCAAATATAAGACGCCCAGATTATTGTGGGCTTGCGCAGCCTCGGTTGGATTTGGCGAGACCGCGATGGTTTGCCGGTATTGCGCCGCGGCTTCGATAAGCTGTCCGTGCTGCTGAAAAAGTACGCCGAGATTGTAGTGTGCGGAAGCCAGATCAGGCGCGTATTGAACGGCCGCCAGGAAATGCGGCAGCGCGGCTTGCGCTTGGCCTGCTTCGATCAGCGCGGAGCCGAGATTGTTCTCCGCGATGGCGTTCCGGCTGGTTACTTCGAGGGTGTGAGTGAAGAGTGTGATGCTATTGCGCCAGTAGCCGATTTGCTTTTGCGTAACGTAGACAAACGGAAGTAGAAGAACTAGAAAAGCGACGGCCAGTAGTTGCGGATTCCATCGACGCTCTCGCGCTAAATCGAAGAATAACCAAGTGACAGCGATGAAAATTCCAATCAGCGGCAGGTAGGCATAACGATCTCCCATACCCTGCCGACCGGATTGGATCAGGCCAATCATCGGAAATGCGGTACCGAGATACCAGAGCCAGCCAACGACAAGATATTTCCTGCGCCGATTTGTATAGACAAGGACGGAGATTCCAACGAGGAACATAGCGGCCAGCAGGACTTTCCACGGTGCCAGCGAGTTTTCAGGGTGCGGATAAAAAACCGCCAGTCGCGCAGGCCAGATTGCTTTGCCTAGGTAAACCGCGTACGAATAAATTACATTCTTCAACCTCCACGCTAGAGGCATCGCCGCGGTCAGTGCTTTTTCCTTACGATGGATATCAAGCGTCAGCCAGCCTGCGCCGAGGGACATCAGAAGCAGTGGAACTTTCTCCAAGAGCAAGTGAAGAAAGGAACTCTTCGCGAAAGAAGGCCCGTTGTTCTCATCCACGTTCGAAAAACGATCGAGGGGCCAGAAGTCCAGGAGCAGCATCGCAAAAGGCAGAGTGATGATCATGACCTTGGACATGAGAGCGCAGAGAAAAAGTGCGGCGACGGCAAGATAACGCAGAAGCGAGGGGCGTTTCGCATACCACGCGTAGGCGATAAGGGTTAGCAGCATGAAAAAGACTGAGAGGACGGCCTTGCGTTCGGCGACCCAGGCATAGGATTCCACGTTGATGGGATGCACAGAGAACAACGCAGCGACGGCGGCGCTCGGCCACGTCCGGCCGGTCATCACCAGCAGAACTACAAAGAGAAGCACGACGTCGCAGGTCTGCAGGAGGACGCTGTTCGCATGATGTCCTCTGGGTTGCAGGCCGAATAACTGGACATCGAGCATGTGGGAGATCCAGGTGAGCGGATGCCAGTTGGCGGCCGGATTGTCGGTGCCAAATGCCCACTTGACGTTCGCTGAGTTTAGTCCCTGTAGAACGTGAGCGTTGGCGGTGACGTAATCCGGGTCGTCATAGTTGACGAAGCCATTGCTCAATGCCGGCAAGTAGAGCAGCAAACTGCCCAAGGCCAGGGAAAGCGCGAGCAGCGCCGACAAACGCAGGTTTGTTTTCAAAGGTACGGCTTCGGGAGGAAACTGCGCGGGCGCTGCGGATTTTTCGGGGTCGGTGTGCACAAATAAGGGCTCGATTTGATTATAAGTAGCCGAGTCTCGCGGACAAGATTGCTGCTGTGAACTGGGACGTAGTTGCCAACGGCGGCCTGGCGTTTGACTACCGGATTAGCGCGCCGAAAATCGGAAGACTGTGGTGGAGCGATAAGTTTCGCCAGGCCTTAGAAGCGTAGAAGGAAAATTCGGATGATTCGGAGAATCGGGAAAATGTTGCGTTTCCAGGCAAAAGCCGGTTCGATGACCGTGGCGTTGGCCGTTCTTGCCTCGAATCGCGCCATCCAGAACGTTGCCGCTGTAGAACTGAATGCCCGGCTCGCTCGTCAAGACCTCCAGCACGCGTCCACTTGTGGGTTCAAAGACCTCCGCCGCAAGCCGTAGGTTGTAGCCCTCGCTACGTTCCAACACCCAATTGTGATCGTAGCCGCTGCCGAACTTTAATTGTTCATCCTTTTGCTGAATGCGTGCGCCGATCGCGGTGGGCTTGGTGAAATCAAATGGGGTGCCACTAACAAGGCGCAATTCCCCGGTCGGAATGAGCGAGGAATCGACAGGAGTAAATTCTTTGGCATGAAGGAGCAATTGATGGTCCAGAATATTCTGGGACGGCACGCCGGATAGATTGAAGTAGCTGTGGTTGGTGAGATTGACGACGGTGTCGTTGTCAGTCGTCGCGGAATAATCGATGCGCACTTCGTTGGCTTCGGAGGGTACGGTGTAAGTGACCTTCGCGTTCAACGTGCCGGGATAGCCCTCTTCTCCGTCGCGGCTGGTGTAGGCTAGTTCGAGGACTTCCGCATCGGCGCGAGAACGATCAACCGCGCTCCAGATTCTCTTGTGGAAGCCGTTGCTCCCACCGTGCAAGTTATGCGGGCCATTATTTTTCGACAATTGAAACTTCGTTCCATGAAGGGAGAATTGGCCATTGGCGATGCGATTTCCGTATCTCCCTATGGTCGCGCCCCGGAACGATTTGTCCTGCTCGTAGTCCTCGAGCCGGTCATACCCCAGGACGACATCGGCGGTCTTACCGCTGCGGTCGGGAATTTTCAGACAGACTAATGCGGCGCCATAGTTAATCGCGACCGCCTCCAGTCCCTTGTTGCTACGAAAAACATACCGGCTAACGGTGGTTCCGTCTTTCGTTTTTCCAAAACCAGCAGTTTGCATCTTGTGTTCCGCGCCTTCCGCTCGAAAGCAAATTGCGAGAATCAGAAAAGTGACGAACGCGAAAAGATAGCGGCAGGCTCAACTATGAATAACCCGCTGACAGGTGATTGAGAAAGCTGAAGAAACACTGGTGCCCGGGGTGGGAGTCGAACCCACATGAGGAAAAATCCCCGGAGGATTTTAAGTCCTCAGCGTCTGCCATTCCGCCACCCGGGCGCCGGCACAACAAATTTAACGAACAGATACATTTACCGCAATACCGAAAGGGTGTTTGGGGGCCTGCGGAAGCGTTCTAGTGATGATTTGGCGGAAGGAATAACGCACAGCCGGTAGGAATTATTTGGTTCCTGCGCGCCAAGGATGCCGAGTATAGAATCCGCGTGAAAAGGACGAAATGACGTAATTACTTAAGCAGGAAACGTCATTCCTCGCCCATGCGTCTTTTGAGACGTACACCAGGCCCACGTTCAAGTCCGTTGCCCAAATTCATTTCGATGCAGAAAGGTGTCGCCATGGCCGACGAATCAGAAAAGAACAGATTGACGCGAAGGGGTTTTCTGGGAGTAGGTTCGGCAGCTCTGGCGGCTGCAGGCGTGCTCTCGGTCGAAACGTTGGCTGGGCAGGAGCAATCCGGCCAAACTCCCAAGGGCGATAGAAGCAAGAGCGACCCGGGTCCGACGAATAGCTATCTGGACACGGCAAATCCGGATTCGGCCAACTCTCCTCCCACCGATGCCGGTGGTGTACCAACCTTCAAGTATCCCTTTTCGTTTGGCCACAAACGGTTGCAAGAAGGTGGCTGGTCTCGCGAAGTCACAGTGCGCGAACTTCCGATCTCGAGATCTCTGGCGGGAGTGGACATGCGGCTGACCGCCGGGGGTGTTCGTGAGCTGCACTGGCACACCGCCGCGGAATGGGCATTCATGCTGTACGGAACCGCGCGGATCACCTGCATCGATTCAGACGGTAGGAGCTTCGTCACCGACGTCAAAGAAAACGAACTATGGTATTTCCCTCCTGGCATTCCCCACTCGATTCAGGGACTGGCTCCCGACGGAGCTGAGTTCCTGCTGGTCTTTGATGACGGCAACTTTTCCGAGTTCGAGACCGTGCTGCTGTCCGACTGGATGGCGCACACACCTCCGGAAGTGGTGGCGAAAAATTTTGGGGTGAACCAGAAAGCCATCGCGAACATGCCAAAGAAAGAGCGCTTCATCTTCCAAGCGGAGCTACCCGGTCCGCTGGAGGAAGATCGCCGCATCGCAGCGGGGGCGCTTGGACCTTCGTCCACTGACTTTGCGTTCCGCACCATGCAACTTCCGCCGGTTAAGCAAAACAAAAGCGGAGAAGTCCGCGTCATCGACTCCAGCACCTTCAAAATATCAACAACAATCGCTGCGGCGATTGTGACCGTAAAGCCCGGCGGAGTTCGCGAGCTTCATTGGCATCCGAATGCCGACGAATGGCAATATTATTTCGGCGGCAAGGGACGCATGACCGTTTTTGCAACAGGTGGCCGTGCTCGCACCATGGATTTCGAAACGGGCGACGTGGGCTATGTCCAAAAAACACTGCCTCACTATGTCGAGAATACCGGCACGAGCGACCTAAAGTTTCTGGAGATGTTCAAGAGCAGCTTCTATCAAGATCTCGCGCTTTCCGAATGGCTGGCGCATACCCCGCCGAAACTGGTCGCGGCGCACCTGAACCTCGATAAGGCGACAATGGACGCGCTGCCGAAAGCGAAGCCAGTGCTGATGCCTGAGTAGCGCTGTTCCTTTGACCAGAGGTTGCCGCGCGGAGTGCTGCGCCGGGTGTTTTCTATCACGCTGATCCGATCATTGACTCTTTACCGCGTCAATGGTCGGGCAAAAAATTATTGCGACTTTGCGACCCTACGGGAACTCCGAGTAAACTGCGGCAGAGCTGTGCGGCACGAGAAGCGAAAAAGGGTGTTTTGCAGTACAATGCCTCGGTTCGCGAAGCGCGGTACTCCTCGCTTTGCCCAAGTTTGCGGGATCCCTCTACCCGCAAGGGAGATACAGTGAGCCAGCCTAATCTTGACCAGCTGTGCATCAACACCATTCGGACGCTTTCCATCGATGCTGTTCAGAAGGCCAACTCCGGTCACCCGGGAGCGCCCATGGGGCTGGCGCCGGTGGTGTACTCCCTTTGGCATAACTTCTTGAACTACGATCCAACCGATCCACACTGGCCCAATCGCGACCGCTTCGTTCTTTCGGCCGGGCACGCGTCCATGTTGCTGTATTCCACGCTGCATCTGGCGGGCGTGCTGGAGGTGAATAAAAAGGGGAAAGTGCAAAAGGATCTTGCGGTATCGATGGACGAGATCAAGCGCTTCCGCCAACTGGACAGCAAGACGCCCGGCCATCCGGAATCGCACATCACCACCGGAGTGGAAACGACTACCGGGCCGCTTGGCCAAGGCGTAGCGAACAGCGTGGGAATGGCGATGGCGGCTAAATGGCTGGCCGCAAATTTCAATAAGCCTGGGTTTGAAATTTTCAATTTTCGTGTCTATGCGGTTTGCGGTGACGGCGACCTGATGGAAGGAGTGGCCGGCGAAGCCGCTTCTCTTGCCGGGCATCTGCAACTGAACAATTTGTGTTGGATCTACGATAACAACCGCATCACGTTGGACGGACCGGCGAGCTGGTCGTTCAGCGAGGACATGATGACGCGATTTGTAGGCTACGGCTGGAACGTTACGCGCGTGTCCGATGCCAACGACCTGATGATGTTGTCTCGCGGCTACAATAATTTCCTGAAGACCACCGACAAGCCAACGTTGTTGGTGGTGGACAGCCATATTGGTTACGGATCGCCACACAAACAGGACTCCTATGAAGCGCATGGCGAACCGCTTGGCGAAGAAGAAGTAAAACTCGCAAAGAAAATTTATGGTTGGCCTGAAGACGCGAAATTCCTGGTGCCGGATGGAGTGTATGAGCATTTCCGGTCCGGTGTCGGTGTTCGGGGCGCGGAGCAGAACGCGAAGTGGAAGGCGCTGTTCGCGGAATATTCCAAGAAGTTTCCAGATCTGGCCGGCCGGCTTCAGAAAATGCAGCGCCGCGAATTGCCCGACGCCTGGTACAAGAATCTACCGGTTTTTGCCGCTGACCCTAAAGGCATGGCCACGCGCGAAAGTTCCGGTAAGGTACTGAATGTCCTGGCGCAGAATATTCCGTGGCTGGTCGGCGGATCGGCCGACCTGGCGAAATCCAACAAGACCAATCTCGTCTTTGAAGGTGCCGGCGACTTTTTCCCTGAAGAATATGCGGGCCGCAACGTGCACTTCGGCGTTCGCGAGCACGGCATGGGCGCCATCACCAATGGCTTGACGCTCTCGACGCTGCGCGGCTTCTGCGCCACTTTTTTCAATTTTAGCGACTACATGCGAGCGAGCATGCGACTCGCGGCGCTGATGGAAATCCCAGTTCTTTTCATCTTTACCCACGATTCCATCGGTGTTGGCGAGGATGGCCCGACGCACCAGCCAATCGAGCAACTCGCATCCTTGCGCGCAATGCCGAATATGACGGTGATACGGCCGGGTGACGCCAACGAAGTGACCGAAGCCTACAAAGTCGCCATTCAGCAGTTACACGGACCGACTACCCTGGTTTTTAGCAGACAAGCGATGCCGACGCTGGATCGCACCAAATATGCGTCCGCAGCAGGAGTGGCGAAGGGTGGATACGTACTGCTGGATGCGGAAGGCGGCAAACCGGACGTAATTCTGATTGGCACTGGAACCGAACTGCAACATTGCGTTGCGGCAGCGGAAAGACTCAAGGCCGATGGTATCAAGGTGCGTGTAGTTAGCCTGCCTTCGTTTGAACTTTTCGAAAAGCAGGATGCAGCGTACCGGGACAGTGTTCTTCCTCCCAGCGTTGCAGCGCGCGTTTCCGTGGAAATGGGCACGACGTTCGGATGGGATCGCTATGTGGGTCCTAAGGGAAAGAGCATCGGGATGCATTCCTTCGGCGCCTCTGCCCCGCTGAAAGATTTGCTGAAGAAATTCGGGTTTGAAGTGGAAAACGTCATTGCCGCGGCAAAGCAGGTTCTTGGAAAGTGAGCGTCGCATGAAAATTGTCATCGGATCGGACCACGCCGGTTTCCAATTGAAGGAAGCGATGGGCACCCTGCTTCGTGGCCTCGGGCACGAAGTGCTGGATATCGGAGCGTTCAACGAACAGCCTTCCGACTATCCGGATTTTGCGGAAGCGGTCGGTAAGGCAATTCTGGATGGACGAGTGGAGCGCGGCGTGCTCATCTGTGGCAGCGGCGTCGGCGCAAGCGTGGCTGCGAACAAATTGATCGGAATTCGCGCGGCGGTTTGCCACGACACGTATTCCGCGCATCAGGGCGTGGAACACGACGAAATGAACGTCCTGGTGATGGGTTCGCGTGTGATTGGAGAAAAGTTGGCGGAAGATCTGGTGAAAGCGTACATTGCGGCGGTTTTCAGCAATGAGGCGCGACATGTGAGGCGGCTTAACAAGGTGAGGGCACTCGAGCAACATATGTTAAAAAGTTGAAATCTGCGCCGCCCTGCCCGGCGGCGGCGTATAGTAAGCGTTTAGGCTCGTGTAAAGCGGTAAAGGAGAAGCATCATGACTACTTCAGCGACTATTCCCAATGTCGACTCTAAATCAGCCAAAAATCCATTGAAAGCCCTTCTAGACTACGGCCAATCGCCGTGGATGGACTACATCCGGCGCGATCTACTAACCGGCGGTGGACTTAAGAAAATGATCGACGAGGATGGACTCCGCGGAATGACCTCCAACCCCTCGATTTTCGAGAAGTCTATTACCGGGAGCAATCTCTACACCGACATTCTTGGCTCTCCGGATGCGAAATCTATGGACGCCAAGCAGATTTTTGAAAAAATCGCCATTCGCGATGTCCAGGACGCGTGCGATATTTTCGAGGCCGTCTACGTGGAAACGAAACGCCATGATGGGTACGTCAGCCTGGAAGTGTCTCCACTTCTCGCTGCGGACACCAACGGGACGCTCGAGGAAGCGCGGCGCCTGTGGAAGGCCGTGGGCCGCGAGAACCTGATGGTCAAGGTTCCAGCGACACCGGAAGGCGTTCCCGCGATCCGGCAGCTTCTGGAAGATGGGCTGAACATCAACATCACGCTGCTGTTCGCGCAATCCGCGTACGAAAAAGTTGCCGAGGCTTATATCGCCGCGTTGGAAGCCCGCGCCGCGAAAGGCCAGGACATCAGCCATATCGCCAGCGTAGCGAGCTTTTTCGTAAGCCGGATTGACACGCTGATCGATTCGAAAATCGATGAGATGTTGAAGACCGCTCAAGGCGGCAACAAGGAACTGCTGGAAAGCGTTCACGGCCGGGTGGCCATCGCCAACGCTAAATTGACTTACAAGAAATATCAGGAATTGTTCAGCGGGCCTCGCTGGAATGCTCTGGCGGCCAAGGGTGCACAGGTACAGCGTCTACTGTGGGCCAGCACCAGCACAAAGAATCCAAAATACCGCGACGTGCTTTATGTTGAAGAACTGATTGGCGCCGATACCGTGGATACGATTCCACCAGCCACGTTTGATGCCTTCCGCGACCATGGAAAACTGCGCAACAGCCTTACCGAAGATGTCCCGGGCGCGGCCAAGGTTATGGAAAACCTCGGCAAGGCTGGCATCTCCATGAAAGAAGTTACCGACAAGCTGATAGTGGATGGCGTAAAGCTATTTGCGGATGCGTTTAAGACCCTGCTGGAAGCGACCGGGAAGACCGCCGCAAAACACGCCTGATCACAGGTTGATGGCAATCAGAATTCGCGGGATTACGGGAATCCTTGGTGTATGTGCAATGGTGTCCTGCGAACTTGAGCATAACGAGAGATTCTTTGCGGAGGGTAGCACGCAATGCAACTTGGAATGATTGGACTAGGCAGGATGGGCGGCAACATGGTTCTGCGGCTGCAAAAGGCTGGGCACCAGTGCGTAGTGTTTGACCACAGTCCGGATACCGTTGCGAAGTTCGCCGCGGAAGGTTCGACGGGCGCAAGCTCGACGGACGATTTCGTTGCTAAGCTGAAGCAGCCGCGCGCGATCTGGCTGATGGTCCCCGCAGCAGTGGTGGACGCTACCATCGCTCAATTGCTTCCCAAGCTGGCCAAGGACGACATTCTCATCGACGGTGGAAATTCCTACTACATCGATGACATTCGGCGCGCCAAGGAGCTCTCTGCAAAAGGCATTCATTACGTCGATGTTGGCACCAGCGGCGGGGTGTGGGGATTGGAACGCGGCTACTGCCAGATGATTGGTGGAGAAAACGCCGTGGTGAAGCATCTCGATCCGATCTTCAAGACGCTGGCGCCGGGCGTTGGTGATATTCCGCGTACTCCTGGCCGCGAAAAAGTGGGAGGAACGGCGGAACAAGGCTATCTGCACTGCGGACCGTCTGGCGCGGGCCACTTCGTGAAAATGGTACACAATGGCATCGAGTACGGACTGATGGCCGCGTACGCTGAGGGCCTGAATATTCTGAAGCACGCAAACGCGGGGCACGCCAAGCGCGAAGTGGATGCAGAGACTACGCCGCTTCGCAATCCAGAGCACTACGAGTATGATTTCAACCTCGCGGACGTAACGGAAGTGTGGCGTCGCGGCAGCGTGGTCGCATCGTGGTTGTTGGATCTGACCGCGATCTCTCTGCTCGAACAACCCACGCTGGAACGCTTCTCTGGACGCGTTTCGGATTCTGGGGAAGGCCGGTGGACTTTGATTGCGGCCATCGAATCGACGACTCCGGCGCCGGTGCTCAGCGCATCGCTCTATCAGCGCTTTACCTCGCGCGGCGAGGATGACTTCGCCGGCAAAGTTCTCTCCGCCATGCGTTACCAGTTCGGCGGACATATCGAGAAAAAAGCTGGCCACTGAAGCGGTACGCGAACCTCTCACGCGCCAAGATAGGAAAAAGCTCGATGAGCAATAACTACGTGGAAACTCCCTCGGTCGCCGCACCCTGCGTGATGGTCATTTTCGGCGTGACCGGCGATCTGACCAAGCGCAAGCTTATTCCCGCGCTGCTTAACCTGGCGCAGGAAAATGTGTTGCCGAAGGACTTCGCCATCGTGGGATTCGCGTCCAACGATGACACGACCGAATCGTTCCGCAAATCGCTGGGTCAGGAAATTCCCTCCTTCGCCCCGGATCCCATCGATCTGAAAATGTGGGACTGGCTCTCCGAACGGATCTACTACGTGAAGGGTGATTTTCTCGACGCGGAAGCGTACAAGCGGTTAAAAGCACAGATTGAAGATGTCGACAAGAAGCACAAATGCCTGGGCAACAAATTTTTCTATCTTGCGGTGGCGCCGCGGTTCTTCGCTCCGATTGTGCAGCAACTTGGCGCCGTGGGCCTCACCTACGAGGAAAACTCGCATTGGACGCGGGTGATCGTGGAGAAGCCATTTGGCCACGATCTGGAATCCGCGAGACAACTGAACGCCGACCTGAAGAAGGTTCTCACCGAAAAGCAGATTTACCGCATTGACCACTATCTGGGTAAAGAAACCGTCCAGAACGTCATGGTCTTCCGGTTCACGAACAACATCATCGAGCCGCTGTGGAATCGCAATTATGTGGACCACGTGCAGATCACCGCAGCCGAAACCGTGGGCGTGGAACACCGCGGCGGGTTTTATGAAACCGCGGGCGCGCTTCGAGACATGGTCCCCAATCATCTGTTCCAGTTGATGACCATGACCGCGATGGAGCCGCCGATCTCCTTCGATGCGGACGAAGTTCGCAACAAGCAAGCGGAAGTGTTGCACGCAATCCAGCCGCTCAGCCCGGAAGAAGTGATCACCAGTATGGTTCGCGGGCAATATGGCGAGGGAATTGTGGGCGGAGAGCGCGTTGCGAGCTACAGGCAAGAACCGGACGTTGCACCCGATTCCAACACGGAGACATTTGTGGCGCTCAAGCTGCTGGTGGACAACTGGCGCTGGGCCGGCGTTCCTTTCTATCTCCGCACCGGAAAAAGCCTGGCGCAACGGGCAACGGAAATTGTCATCCAATTTCGCCGCACTCCCTTTGTGCTATTTCGAAATACCGGAGTACGAAATGTGGAGACCAACCGGCTGGTGATTCACATCCAGCCTGATGAAGGTATCTCGCTGAGTTTTGGCGCGAAAGTCCCAGGCGCGGTGATGAAGCTGGGCTTGGTAAACATGGATTTTGAGTACAAGACGTATTTCGGCGGGGAGCACGGCACCGGTTATGAGCGGCTGTTGCGCGATTGCATGGCGGGTGACGCCACACTGTTCCAGCGCGCGGACATGGTGGAAGCGGGCTGGAAGGTGATTCAGCCGATCCTGGATGTTTGGCACGCGTTACCGCCGCGAGGCTTTCCTAACTATGCCGCCGGCTCGTGGGGTCCGGCGGAGGCCGAGGAACTTCTGGAGAGAGATGGCCGGGCGTGGCATCGAATCGGCGAGGAAGAGTACGAGAAGCGCGGGCGGATCGCTGCTACGGACAAAGTCGGGGCCTGATGACCCAAACGGTGCAAGGAGAAGTGCGTATTCTCCCAAATGCCGCTGCAATTGCGCGGCGCAGTGCGGAAGAGTTTATAAAGGCGGCGAACATGGCGGTTTCCGCCCGCGGGGTCTTCACCGTTGCGCTGGCCGGTGGGTCCACACCGAAGGCCTTGTACTCGCTTCTGGTCAACGATCCTGGCTTGCGTGCGCAGGTACCCTGGGAAAAACTGCAAATCTTTTTTGGCGACGAGCGCCACGTGCCGCCGGATCATAAGGACAGCAACTACAACATGGCGCGCGAGGCAATGTTCTCCAAGGCGCCGCTGAAACCCCAACAAATTACTCGCATCAAAGGCGAGGAGTCCGACACGGAGAAAGCCGCACTGGAATATGAACAGGCTCTTCGCGCATACTTTCAGTTGAAAGAAGGCCAACTGCCCTGCTTCGATCTGGTTTTGTTGGGTATGGGCGATGAAGGCCACACGTTGTCGCTGTTTCCTGGCACCAAGGCGTTGCATCCTGGCAGCCGGCTCGTCGTCAGGAATTGGGTCGGCAAACTGTACACCGAGCGAATCACGCTGGCGGCACCGGTCGTGAATCAGGCCAGGCAGGTGATCTTCGCGGTAACCAAAGCGGACAAGGCGATGGCGCTGAAAGCGGTGCTGGAAGGCCCGTACGAGCCGGAGCAATTGCCGTCGCAACTGATCCAGCCGGAATCCGGCAAAGTTCTGTGGTTGGTGGACCCGGACGCAGGCAGCATGCTTTCCGTTGGAATTCGAGAATAACTGAGGAGAAGGACATGGCAACCGCAAGCTTGAGCACCATCGAACAACTACTCGGGAGCAAAGCAGATTCCCTGCTGAATTTTAAGGCGCCGAAGATTTCGAAAGATCTTCTGCATGTACCGGGGCCGGATTTTATTGATCGAATCTATGCGTCGAGCGACAGAAATCAGCGGGTGCTGAACAATCTTCACCGGCTGTTTAATACCGGACGTCTTAGCGGCACCGGCTATCTCTCGATTTTGCCGGTGGACCAGGGTATTGAACACTCCGCGGGCGCGAGCTTTGCCAAAAATCCGATTTATTTCGACGGCGGAAATATCGTGAAGCTGGCCATCGAAGGAAACTGTAATGCGGTGGCCTCCACCTATGGCGTTCTCGGCTCCGTCGCGCGCAAGTACGCTCACAAGATTCCGTTCATCGTGAAAATGAATCACAACGAACTGCTGACTTATCCGAATCAGTTCAATCAGATCCTCTTCGGCACGGTGCAGGAAGCCTACGACATGGGCGCTGCCGCCGTGGGCGCTACGATTTATTTTGGTTCCGAACAAAGCGATCGCCAGATCATCGAAATCAGCCGGGCTTTCGCGGAAGCGCATGAACTTGGCATGGCTACGGTGCTGTGGTGCTACTTGCGCAATAATGCCTTCAAGAAGGATAAGGACTACCACCTTTCCGCGGACCTGACTGGCCAGGCCAATCACTTGGGTGTAACTATTCAAGCCGACATCATCAAGCAGAAGCTTCCGGAAAATAACGGCGGCTATCAGGCGTTGAACATGGGCGATTCCAGTTACGGAAAGTTCGACAAGCGAATCTATACCGACCTGTGCAGCGATCATCCGATCGATCTCACACGCTATCAGGTGGCCAACTGCTTCATGGGCCGCTCAGGATTGATCAACAGCGGTGGCGCTTCCGGCCCGAATGACTTCGAGGATGCAGTGACCACGGCCGTAATCAACAAACGCGCGGGTGGAACTGGATTGATCAGCGGCCGCAAAGCGTTCCAGCGCCCGATGGCGGAAGGCGTGAAGTTGCTGCACTCCATCCAGGACGTTTATCTTTCGTCGGAAGTCACCGTAGCCTGAGTCATTTCTTGTCTGATTTTGTGCGGCGTCGTGAACCAATCTCGGCGCCCTGCATCTCATCTCCATGACGCTTCGACTTCAAGGAAAATGTGCCGCCATTACCGGCGGCGATCAGGGTATCGGTCGTGCTATTGCGGAACGATTGGCGCAAGAAGGCGCCGATGTCGCCATTTGCTATCGCGCGAATCAGGCTGGCGCGATGGAAGTTGTGAATGGGATTCTGGCCGCAGGCCGTCGAGCCATCGCGGTGCAATGCGATGTTGGGAAAATCGCGGATGGCCAACGCTTTATAGCCGATTCCACTCAAGAACTCGGAAAGTTGGATATCCTCGTCAACAATGCCGGGCTGGAGCGCCGAGCGGATTTTTGGGATGTAACGGAAGCAGACTACGACGCCGTCCTGAACGTGAACCTGAAAGGGCTGTTCTTTCTTACACAAGCATTTGTACGCCACCGTATGGAAGCAAAATCAGGCGGAAAAGTGATCAATATAAGTTCTGTTCACGAAGAACTTCCCTTCCCGCATTTTGCGTCCTATTGCGCCAGCAAAGGCGGCGTCAAGATGCTGACGCGAAATCTCTCGATCGAACTTGCGCCGCTTGACATCACCATCAATTCGATTGCACCGGGCGCCATCGAAACGCCAATCAACCGCAATCTACTTGCAGATCCTACGAAACTGAATGCTGTGCTGCAAAATATACCTCTCCGCCGTTTGGGCCAGCCCTCGGACGTGGCCTCTATCGCCGCATTTCTTGCTTCGGACGAATCCTCGTATGTGACGGGCACCACCTTCTTCGTGGACGGCGGCCTGCTCTGGAATTACCAGGAACAATAAGAAAATCCGTTTCCAACAATCGCACTTTTGCGTGCAAAAATTGGCGTTTCCAGACGACACCGGCCCTATTCTTTCGTAGAGCGGCATTGCAGTCTTTGAACACTTGGCGAACATATCTTGCGACAGCGGATGACCGCTTCTTTTCCAGTGTCTAGACTAGGAATAGGTGGTTGAAAGGAGTAACGCATGGCCAAAACCAAACAAACTTCTTCGTCAGCCGAGAAGAAACCAGCAAGAGCGAAGGCAGTGAAACCCTCGCACGACGAAGTCGCCGAAAAGGCTTTTCAGATCTATCTGGAACGCCGTGGCGCACCGGGAGATCCCATGCAGGACTGGATTCGCGCCGAACAGGAACTTGCCGCAAAGCCAAAACCGGTACGCAAAAAGAGCAAAGTCGTTTCGATTGCTGCCTAAGTCTGAGGCTGTGGTTGGAGGATGGTTTCACGCCAGGGACCGGTGAGCGGTCCGGCTAGGTGCGCGTGAGTGTTGCCGATTGCGCCGCTTCCAACAAGCGCTTTGCATTAGTTCGAATGTCGCCGTGACCGAATACCGCATTGCCCGCCACTAATAACTCCGCACCTGCCTTCACAATGTCACTTACGGTTTCCAGGTCCACGCCTCCATCCACTTCGATCCGGAATTCCAGATTACGTTCCGCACGCATGCGCGCCAGCGCCGCAATCTTGTTTAAGGAATTCGGAATGAATTTCTGACCGCCGAATCCGGGGTTCACGCTCATTACAAGAACGTGATGGACGAGATCGAGCACTTCCGTCAGCATTTCCACGGGCGTCGCGGGATTGAGCACTACTCCTGGCTTACAACCATGCAAGGAGATCAGATGCAATGTGCGGTCCAGATGCACGCACGCTTCCTGGTGAACCGAAATCCAGTCCGCGCCCGCTTCCGCAAACTCCGGAATGAACAAATCGGGACTCTCGATCATCAGGTGGCAGTCGATCGGAACCTGAATTACTTTGCGAAGGGACTTCACAATCGGCGGACCGAGCGTGATGTTGGGAACAAAATGCCCGTCCATGACGTCAACGTGAAGAACCGTGCCGCCGCCCTCGATCGCCTGCAGCGCATCGGTCCCGAGCTGCGCGAAATTCGAAGAGAGAATGGAAGGGACTAGCTCTACTTTCATGGGCCGTGCGGGCTCCTTCCCGAATGTCCGATTATACGCCGGAGAAAGTCAGTTGGGTCCAGGCGACAGGTTTTTGTTGCTTGCTGCTTTCCAGAGCTAATTCTAGTCCCAGCATGACATTCAGGACTTGCGTCGGGGTCACGACAAGTTCTGCTTTCTTCAAAAGCACATCGCGGACATTCACGTAGAAGTCGCGCCAGTCTCCCGCGGACGGAACTTTCCGACTGACGGACTCGCCGTTGTCCACGACCGTCAACTCCGCTAAGTTCTCTTCTTTTTCGAGCGCCCAGGAAGCACCCGGCGGAATCGGGCCGGCACGCAAAGTGGGCTCCAGCGGATCGAAGTCCATTTTGACAAGGCTGCCGCGGGTGCCGAATATTCGGAGCCTTGGCCTTGTCGTGGCAGCGAGCATCGTGGCGCTGAGTTGAACTCGCAAAGCGCCCTTGTAGCGGAGAAATAAATCGAATGCGTCGTCGGTGACGAGACCCTCGCGTTCCGTGCGAATATCCGCGCAGAGCGAGGCTGGCGTTCCAAATAAGGTTAGGGCTTGATCGATCAAGTGCGGTGCCAGATCAAACAGCACGCCACTGCCCGGCTCCGGCTTCTCGCGCCATGCTCCGGGTTTTGCTGTTGGCCTGAACCGGTCATAGAAGGATTCGAAACGAATCACCCGCCCGAGCTCGCCGGAGGCCAGGACGCTTCGCACTGCGTGAAAATCCGCGTCAAAACGGCGGTTGTGATACACGGTCAATATACGTCCGTGTTTTTTGGCGATTTGATAAAGCTCTCTAGCCTCGGCCAGTGTGGTGGTAAACGGCTTATCGACCACGACGTCGCGGCCGGCCTGAAGGCATTTTGCCGCGAAGGCGAAATGCGTTTGGTTAGGTGTAGCAATGACGACCAATCGAATTGTGCTTATCGCAAGCAACTCATCCAAGCTGTGAACGATCTTGGCGTCGGGATAAAGCTTCGCGGCTTCGTCCCCTGTGCGTTGCACAATCGCCGAGAGTTGTAAGCCCGGCACCGCGCTGATTACCGGGGCGTGGAATGATTTCCCCGCTAGACCGAACCCGACTAACCCCACTTCAATCACGAGATACCCCGCAAATTCTTCGGTGCTGTTTCGCAAAAAGTTTAGCACTTGAAGTGGCACTTCTGCTGTGGGGCATCGACACCAGTTTGGTTCTCGTCGCGCGGCGGGTATATCCTCTTTCCCGTGGAAACTACTGGGACAGGAAAGCAAGGCCCGGCGCGCGGTCTCTATCTCGGCCTTTTCATAACCGTGATTGCTGTGTTGGCGTACGCCGGTTACATCACTCGCCAGTTTGCCGGGCTACGCAAGTTGCAGAGTGAGATGGTCGATCGCAACCGCAAGGATTCGCTGCGGCTTCTGCGCATTCAGAACGACCTCAATTCCATTGGTCTAGCCATGCGCGACATGCTGGACGAAAACGAACCGTACAAGATTCCAGCGTGGACCTCTCAGTTTGAGCGGCTGCACACCGATCTCGACGCCGCATTCAAGGAAGAGGAGGTCTTTGCGGACGCGGCCAGAACAGTCGATCAGCGCCGTTATCTAAGTCAATCGCTGGGGCAGTTCTGGGACGCCAGCGATCGCATGTTTGCGTTGGCGCAGAACGGCGATGAGCGCGTGGCACGTGAACAAATCCGCGACACGCTGCAGCCTCGCCAGGCCACGCTGAGTTCCGCCGTCTCCCGTTTGTTGGTGCAAAACAACGAGGGCGAGGAACAAGCGGCTGCAAGGATTACCGGAATTTATGACCGCGTCCAGCGTCAACTCTATGGCTTCCTGGCCGCTATTCTGCTGGCCATTGTGGTCACCAGCCTTTACCTGATCCGCGCGAATCGGCGTATTTTTGCGCATGTCGCGGATCTGTCTTCGCAGCGCAGCGAATTGGCGCAAAAATTGATCGCCACGCAGGAATCCACTCTTCGTCATATTTCGCGCGAACTTCACGATGAATTCGGGCAAGTTCTTACCGCCATCGGCTCGCTCCTGGGCCGCGCGGAAAAGCAGTTGCCTCAGAACGCTTCGCTGCGCGCCGATGTGCTGGAAGTACGGGAAATTGCCCAGTCCACGCTGAACAATATTCGCAGCCTTTCGCAAGCCCTGCATCCGGTGTTGCTGGAGGAAGCGGGTCTCGAAAACACACTGGACTGGTACATTCCCACGGTTGGACACCAAACCGGCCTGCTGCTGCACTATGAAAAGTCTGGCGCGCCTTTTCCCATTGACACCGTGCCCGGTGTGCAGATTTACAGGGTCTTGCAAGAAGCTTTGAACAACGTCAGCCGTCACTCCGAAGCAAAAGAAGCATGGATCAAGCTGCGTTTCGGTGCGAATCAACTGGAAATGGACGTCGAGGACCATGGCAAAGGATTTGCTCCATCCAACGGCCAAACGGGCATCGGTTTAATTGCGATGCGCGAACGTGCCGGCATCCTCGGAGGAACCTTGAACGTCGGGCCAGCGACTGCTGGAGGCACAGTGGTGCAATTGCGCATCCCTCGCGATAAGGTAGAGGTACATGGCGAATAGATTGAAGGTTCTGCTGGTGGACGATCACGCGTTGGTGCGCCGCGGCTTCCGCCGCATGCTGGAGGATGAGCCATCGTTTCAAATTGTCGGTGAAGCGAGTGATGGGCAGGAAGCAATCGAGCGCGCGGCTGAACTTCATCCGGACGTAATCGTTATGGATTGCGCCTTGCCGCAGGTGAATGGCATCGAAGCGTCGCGTCAAATTCTTGAAAAGCAGCCGAATATCGGGATCCTGATGCTCAGCATGCACAGCGAAGATACGCTGGTGCGCCAAGCTCTGGACGCCGGGGCAAAGGGCTACATCCTGAAAAACGCGATGGATCTGGACCTGGTTAGCGCTATTAAGAGGATTGCTGCGGGAAACACAGTCCTCGATCCGCAACTCACGCGAGGTCATGCGCTCAAAGGCGAGCGCGACGCAGGTTTGACGCCGCGCGAACTTGAGATTCTTCAACACATCGTCGGCGGAAAATCCAACAAGGAAATCGCACTGGAACTGAAACTCAGTGTCAACACGGTTTCCGTCCATCGCGCAAACATCATGGACGCACTCGGCATGCACAAGACCGCCGAATTGGTCGTGTATGCCATTCGCAATGGTTTGGTTAGCCTTCCGTGAACCGCCGCGAATTCCTCCATCAGACACTCGGGACGGGCCTGGTTTCCGCTGCGTTTCCTTCTCTGCTGTCGGCAGCGGACCCGGGATTCCGCTTCGTCGATGTTACCGCGCACTCCGGTCTGCAATTCCTGCACAACAGTGGCGCATACGGCGGAAAGCTCCTTCCGGAGACCCTGGGCTCAGGTTGCGCATTCCTCGATTACGACGCGGATGGCTGGCAAGACATTCTTCTGGTAGATGGAATGGATTGGCCTGGCCACAAGAAGCAGCGGTCCACACTCAAGCTGTATCGCAACAATCGTAACGGCACGTTTACGGATGTGACCAAAGCCGCAGGTCTCGACGTGGAGCTCTACGGCATGGGTGTTGCCGTTGGCGATTACAACAACGACGGCCTTCCCGACATTTTCATTTCCTGCGTGGGTCAAAGCCGTCTTTTTCGCAACACCGGTAAAGGCACGTTTCAAGACGTCACTCGTGCGACCGGCCTGCTCGGCAAGCAAGGGTTGAGCACATCAGCGCTGTGGTTCGATTACGATCGCGACGGGCACCTGGACCTATTCGTTTGCAACTATGTTCACTGGTCCGCGGATCACGACGTTTTCTGCAGCCTCGACGGAAAGACTAAAGCGTATTGCACGCCGGAAGCCTATCGCGGAGACACTTGCTGGCTGTTCCACAATCGCGGAGATGGCACCTTCGAGGATGTCACCTCCACGAGCGGGATTTTCGATACCAGTTCCAAATCTCTCGGTGTGGCCATGCTCGATCCTGACGGCACCGGCTGGCCGGATCTGCTGGTCGCGAACGACACCCAGCCGAATAAGCTCTACCGGAACCAACGCAACGGAAAATTCAAGGAAGTCGGCGTGGAAGCGGGACTCGCCTTCAGCAGCGAAGGCAAAGCGCGCGCAGGCATGGGCGTGGATGCAGCAGATTACGAAAACTCCGGCAAGCAGGGGATGGTCGTCACCAATTTCGATAATGAAATGATTGGCCTGTACCTGTCCAACGGGAATGCCTTCGATGACGTAGCTCTTCTTGCGGGCGTCGGCGCGCCCTCCCGGAACACCCTTGGCTTCGGTTGTGTGTTTTTCGACGCGAACCTGGACGGGTTGCTGGACATTGCCGTAGCAAATGGCCACATTGACGAGACCGTGCGCAATATTCGCGGAAACGTTGGCTACGCGCAGCCTCCCCAGCTTTTCTTGAACCTTGGCGGCGGAAAGTTTCGCGAGGCAGGTTCCGAAGTGGGTGGCGGTTTCGACAGCCCCAAGGTAGGGCGTGGTCTGGCCGTCGGCGATTTCGATCGCGATGGAAATCTGGATTTGCTGATGACCACGAATCACGGTCCAGCGTTTCTTTATCGCAACGAGCAAACTGGTGGCAATCGCAGCATACGAATCCGGCTGGTGGGCACGAGTTCAAATCGCGACGGCATTGGCGCGTTGGTGCGGCTCTACAATCGCGGAGAAACGCAATCCCGCCTGGTGCACAGCGGTTCGAGTTACCTCTCGCAATCCGAACTGCCAATTACGTTTGGCGTTGGAAAAGCGGATCAAGTGGAACGAATCACCATTCACTGGCCCAATGGAAGAACCGAAGAGTTCAAGAATCTGCCGACAGGAAAGTCCTATCAAGCCATTGAATCAAAAGGACTTACTGAGGACCATTAACCATAGTAGTTTCGCATTATTGTCACGTATTCGAAGATCACTTATAAAGAGTGCACTTTTGCAACGCTTCCTCATAGGCATCCACTTGCCGACTGGGAGCACCCCAACCTAATTGCGGCCGGACCAACGACCTCCGGCCGCATTTTTAATTGTTGTCGCCTCTGGCCACCAATTGGGAGAATTGGAGCGACCAACCGCGATTTTTGCCGGCCACGAGCGGTGTACAAACGTTCCAAAGGACAATTCGCATGACCTGGATCAAAACGATTCGAATGGAAGACAACGAGCGCGTGCGCAACGCCATCATGGACGAGCGCAAGTTGTATCCCGTGGAGTATGCGACGCCCGTTCCGGTCGTGAATAACGGCGTCGAAAATAGTATCGTTGGCTCGCACAGTCTCTTCCCGGACGTGTTGTATCACGCGTTCAGCACCTATGGAGCCTTGTTATCGCCCGATCTGCCGCTGCGCCGCGATCAACACGAAATGATCGCCACAATGGTTTCCGTCACCAACCGGTGCTTCTATTGAATAGAATCACACGCAGAGTTTCTGCGTCGCGTAACCTTGAAAGAGGAAATGGTACAGGCGCTGCGCAAGGATTTTCGAAGCGCGCCGATCTCCGAGCAGGATAAAGCCATGCTCGAATACGTCGTAAAGCTGACGAAAGATGCGACGCAATGCAGCCCGGCTGACCATACCAAGCTGCGCGCGGTGGGCTTCGATGACCGAGGTATTCTTCAGATCACCTTGATTGCGTCTTGGTTTAATTATATTAATCGCGTCGCGGATGCGTTGGGTGTGGGACGCGAAGGAAAGTCGGAGGCCCCGTGAGCGACAGGCTAACTGGGCTTCGTACCTGTGCTATCGTCACGTCTCCCCAATGTTTTCCCGGCGCACAGATTGGCAACTCACTCCGAACCGGCTGACGCAAGCGCTGGCGGAAGTCCGCGCCTCTGGCGCACAGCTATTCGATCTTACGATCTCCAATCCAACGCTGGTGGGACTGCGCTACGATGCGGAGACAATTCTCAATTCGTTCCGAAACCCCGATTCCCTTCGGTATGACCCTCAACCGAAAGGCTTGCTTAGCGCGCGTCAGGAAATCGCGCGTTACTATCAGCGCGACCACCAAGTCTCGCTGGATCCCGAACAGATTGTTCTGACCACCAGCACCAGCGAAGCCTACTCCTATGTCTTCCGTCTTCTCTGCAACGCTGGCGACGAGATTCTCGTTCCAAAGCCCAGTTACCCGCTATTCGATTTTCTTGGGGACTTGCAGGATGTGCGGCTTGTGTCCTACTCGCTGGAATATGCCGACGGCTGGTTTATCGATTTTCCGTCGCTGGTTCGCAAAATCACACCGCAAACGCGCGCGATTCTACTAGTTCATCCGAACAATCCCACGGGCTCCTACCTTCGTGAAGAAGAGATTCAGCGCCTCAATGACCTCTGCCGCGGGCGCAACCTCGCCCTAATTGTCGACGAAGTTTTCCTCGATTTTCCGTTTGCCGGCAAAGCTGCCAAGAGTTTCGCCGGAAATCTGGAGACGCTCACGTTCACGCTGAGCGGTCTCTCCAAAATATCCGCGTTGCCTCAGATGAAAATCGCCTGGATGGTCACCAGTGGACCCGCGACGCTAACCACTCCTGCGCTGGAACGCCTCGAAGTTATCGCCGACACGTTTTTATCGCTTAGCGCTCCGGCGCAACATGCGTTGCCGGTTTTGTTGGAGCAACGGCACTCGATTCAGCCGCAAATCTTGCAGCGTGTACACCAGAATCGCGCGAGTCTTCAGGGCTCTTTCGCGACACAGACCGCCTGCAACTTACTACACGCAGACGCAGGCTGGGCCGCGGTCCTTCGCACGTCAACCGGCATCTCGGACGAGGATCTTGCGATTAAACTGCTACGCGAGCACCACGTCCTGGTGCATCCCGGCCATTTCTACGATTTCGCTTCTGACGGATTCATCGTCCTCAGCCTGCTCACACCACTCCCGGAGTTTCGTGAAGGCGTACAGCGGCTTCTATCTATGTTCTGAATCCCGCAAGAACCGCATTTTTGGGAAGCGTGAGCGGTGACGCGTTTGAACGGCAGTTCGAGGGATGAAAAGCAGATCAGCCGGAAGTAACCCTAACTCCTCCACCCGCGCAGTTGGTAAGAGCCAAGGCCACTTCCGGCCGATGGAGAAGTGTAGATAATCACGGAAGGCGAGTTGTCACGAAGAAGTCATGGCATGGCAAATTTAATGTCCTTACGCGCGGTGGCGGGCCAAGTACAAATGGCTTTGAACGTGGTGAACACCCGACAAATGGACATTTTCCCCATAAATTCAGCCAATTGTTAAAGAGTTGGTAGCGATACCGGGATTCGAACCCGGGTTTCCGCCGTGAGAGGGCGGCGTCCTAGACCCCTAGACGATATCGCCAAAGGAAGGGAGCAGCGCAAAGCCGCTTGCAGACTACCTAAATTGTCCCATGCCTAAATGGCCCCTGCAAGTGAGGCGCGTTATTCCTCGTTGAGGCTGCGCACTGCAATCGCAAAGCAGATCAATGTGAACGCAGTAAAAGCGGCGGCTTCCAAAAGCAATGTGTGAGGATCCCCGAATCCAATGGTGCCGTAGCGCATCAAGTCCACTTGCCAGGTGATTGGATTTGCCATCCCAACGATCCGGAAAACTTTCGGCAAGGGATCCAGCGGATAGAACATCGAACTTGCCAGCAGAAAGACGAAATACAGAGCGGAAGTCACGCTATTGAATACGTCGTTCCTGCGGATCCTGAGGGCAAAGATGGTGTAGAAGAAAAACCAGCCGGAAGTCCCCACGACGATTGCGGCGAAAAGAATTGGAAAGAGATCGAACCTCAGCCGAATGCGCAGCAACCACGCGCCCAGCGCCAACGTAATCATTCCCTGAGCCAGCGCGATCAACAGGTTGAAAGCGACTTTGCCAAGAAGGTAGTCGGTGCGGCTCATCGGATAGGTCAGCATCTCGTAAAAAATACCGTTGTCGCGGTCCATGAAAAACGACCACGAACTATTGGAAGCGATTCCGAAACTGGCCATCCCCAAAACGCCCGCCAGAAAAAATGAGTTGTAATCTACTCCGGGAATCGAAGCTGGTGTTCCCAGCGCCGCGGAAACTCCCACGCCGAAGACCAGCAGATAGCAGAGCGGATAGAAAAAGTCCCAGAACACAAAAATAACGTTCGTCGCGCGGATCTTCGCTTCCCGGTAAAGCATTGCGGAAATTGCAGACATGGCGTTTTCTTAGTTCTTGGAGTCGGCTCGGATTAGACGGCCGGCGGAGTTTTCTGTGTCAATTCGACGAATACATCCTCGAGGCTGGCTCCACCGATTTCCACTCGTAGCACGCGTCCCTTTCTGGCCAGCGTCGCGGCGGCGTCCAAAGCCTGTATCTCACCCGTTTTCAGGCCAAATTCCACGGTATTGCCTTCGATGCTTACGTGCAGCGGATTGAGCTTGGCGATTTCCTCTTGGATGCCTTGAGGAAGAGTCTCGAAGGTCATCACAATTTCATAGGCTGTTTGCGAAAGCAGTTTCAAGGTATTCAAGTTTCCGCGTGCAATCTCTCGTCCCTTGTTCAGAATCAGAATGTCCTCACATAGTTCTTCCGCTTCATTCAGAATTTGCGTAGTGAGCACAATGGTTCGGCCACGAGCGGCTTCCTTGCGAAGAGCGTCCATCACCGACCTTTTGAGTATGGGGTCCATACCCGTGGAGAACTCGTCGAGAAACAATACTGGCGTCTGAATCAGAAAAGCCTTGGCCACCTGAACGCGCCGCTTAAATCCGCCGCTCAAGTCCTGCACCTTGCGTTCGGATTCCGGCCGCAACTCGAAAAGAGTCATCACTTCATCCGCCCGCTTGGCCGCCTCACGCGAATCCACTCCATGAAAGCGCGCGTACGTTAGCAGGTTGTCACGCACGGAGAGGAAAAGCTCGACCGCGGTTTCCTGGAGCACCAGGGAAATGCGTTTGCGAACTTCCAGGGACTGGCTGACCACATCGAAGCCTTCAATTTTCGCGCTGCCGCTGCTCGGTCGACGCAGAGTCGTCAGGATTTTCAGCGTGGTAGTTTTTCCGGCACCGTTAGGACCAAGCAGGCCGAAGATTGTCCCACGCGCGACGCGAAAGCTGAGTCCGTCCAGCGCGCGCTGAGGCTCCTTTCGACGGCCGAGTATTCCTCCGCGATCGCCGTATACCTTTGAGAGATTCTCTACTTCCAAAGCAAAAGCCGTCATGGCCTTCCCAAAGTGCCTCGATTAATTAATGGCGACTTCAGTCGTCTACAAATTATCTCAGGCACGCATCCATCGTCCTACGGAACATTTTCCGCGGCTGAGCCCTACAGGCTCTCCACTACTTTGCTTCAACCGCCCTCTGCTAGACTAGGAGCGTTTTTCTGCTCGCACTTGCGTCCGGAGGAAAAATGTTTGAAACCGCTGCTGCTGTTTCCCGTAGATGTTTCCTCTCGCAAGGTTCGCGTCTGGCTGCTTTCTATGCATTCGCGAGCACGATTCCTCTGCCCGCTTTATCGCAAAAACTCGCAAACGATTCGCGCATCGCGCAAACCCCGCTGGTCGATGCCGGGTTCGCCTCGGTGCGCAGCATTGGCGAGGGGATTTACGCCACCATTTCCGATACAACGAAAGGCTACACAACGCTCTGCAACGGTGGATTTCTCGTCGGCAAGGATGCCGCGTTGCTGATCGAGGGGTTTGGTTCACCGCAGGGCGCGGCGTTTCAGATGGACGCAATGCGCAAAGTCACGCAAGTGCCGGCCGCAGGCGCGTTGGACACTCACTACCATTACGACCATTCCATGGGGAATTCGTTCTATGGAGCGAACGGAATTCCAGTGTGGGGCCACGCGGAAGTTCCCAGGCGTATTTTCGATAGTTACGTTTCCCTGCAAGGTATGGACCGTGAAAAAGCCCTGGCTACGCTTCAGAAGAAAGTGCAGGACGCCGCAACGGAAGCACAAAAGCAACATGCGCAATCTGATCTAAACGCGTTCACAAATGTATTCGATATGGCTGGCAAGACCGCGCTAACTCTGCCGAACCGGCCCCTCGATCCCGCAAAACTTCCGTTGAACGTGGATCTGGGTCAACTGGCCGTGGTCATCGAATTTTATCCGGGACATTCCGGGACGGACCTTGTGCTGCGGGTGCCGGATCGCAAAGTCGTCTTCAGCGGTGATTTGATCTTCAACGGTGCATATCCAGCCTGCTTCGATGAAAAGGCAACTATCTCCGGCTGGCGCGCCACACTTAAGACCTTTTCTACCTGGGACAAAAACACCATCTTCGTCCCGGGCCACGGACAGATCTGCGGGCAAGAGGGCGTCCAGCACCTGATCGACGTCTTTGACGACATCGCGGAACAAGGCGAAAAACTATACAAAGCCGGCGTGCCGGTCTCCGAAGCTGCAGATTGTTATGTGATTCCCGAGAAGTTCAAGAACCTCGCCATCTGGGCTTGGGGTCTGACCATCGGCTCCGCCGTCACGAAACTTTACGCGGAGTGGGGCGGAAATCACTAAAGCTGTCAGTTGTCATTCTGAGCTATCCGACGAGGATGGGCGAAGAACCTCGACTGGAAATCATGCACATAGTGTCGGGTGATATCCTTCGAGCCGCACAAGTCGCGGCTCTCAGGATGACACCTCCACTTTGATTCGACCGTAAACAAAAATGGAGGCTTGCGAACAATTCGCGCTAGTCTCTGCAGAGATTCCTGCAAATAAGAAATAGCCGCTCAGAATTTCACGAGGATCGATAGATCGATGCGGTTCTCTATTTTCTTCAGATCCGGATACCAAGTGTTCGAGGGCGAGCCATTGCAAGTCTGAAAACCTGCCAGGCAAACCAGCGAGCCTGGCCCACCACTATTGCCTCCAGGCGGCGTTATCCCCCCAGGCCCCGTCCAATAGGGTACGTTGGCCGCACGATGGTCGAATTCCCAGCGAAACGTAATGTATTGGCTAGGCATCCAGTCGAAAGTCGCGGAAGCATCCCACGCTTTGAACGGATCTCCGGGATTCTCGGTGAAATAAGGTGTGCCGGAGGCAGCCGTGGCGCCATTGATCGGCGGGAGCAGCACCAGGTAACGCCCAGGGTTGTTGATCCTGCCACCGCCCAAGGTCAAGCCGTAGCGATCGCGATCGAACCAGAAGCGATTGTAGATCATGTAGCCGAGAAAGCTTTGCTTCGGACCTTTTGCCGAATTTCCGTAGCAACTAACACCGCCACCATGCTCGCAGCCTGCATCTCCCGTAAGAGAGAAAGCCATCTTATCCAGAAATCTCAGAGGGTTGTCATAGTATTTGACCTCAATGCTGTCATCCGTGTGATAACGCACCCGCCCGGGAACACCCAGCGCTTCTTCACCCAGAGCGTACTGATTGCCGAGAATGGAAAACCACCCGTTGGGACGCCAGAGCACTTGCAAGCCAAAACCGGGCCGGTTGTTGAATCGCCCATACGACTGCCAGCCGTTGACGAACCACGGCTCGATTTTCAAATGTTCCGTGGGGAAAATCTGTACCCGCACGCCATTAAAAAACCATGGCGTGTTGGATGAAACGTAGGAAGGCTGATAGGCCCAGTTGTCGAAATTGTAGTAGCTGAACAACCCGACGTAGGACATGAAGATTCCGGCATCCACGTTTATCCCGTGCAGCGCATTGAAGTGGTATCCGCCATACGCTTCGGAGACATACCGGTAGGCATCCGCCAAATTCCATTGTCCGCGCGCGGGACTGGCATCATTTCTCGGCGTCGTTTCCGAATATAAACCGAACTGCGTCATCAATCGTGCGCGGACGTTGTCG